>Ga0182007_10000801_pt1 | contig 17588 bp, 12 predicted proteins | sample Sormic07211113_1_FD_123023 | JGI IMG/M metagenome (GOLD analysis project Ga0182007, IMG submission 123023) | Rhizosphere microbial communities from Sorghum bicolor, Mead, Nebraska, USA - 072115-113_1 MetaG | ecosystem: Host-associated > Plants > Roots > Rhizosphere | place: USA: Nebraska... | reverse complement strand
CGGTGGTCGGTGAGCTCGGGGTGAAGCTCTCCGGCGGTCAGCGGCAGCGTGTCTCGATCGCGCGCGCCATCCTGGCCGACCCGCGGATCCTGATCCTGGACGAGGCGACGTCGAGCCTGGACTCCGAGTCTGAGGCGGCAATTCAGGAGGGGCTGGCGTACCTGATGAAGGGGCGGACGACGTTCGTCATCGCGCACCGGCTCTCGACGATCCGGCGCGCCGAGCAGATCCTGGTCGTAGAGAACGGACGCATCGTGGAGCGCGGAACGCACCAGTCGCTGTACGACCGCCAGGGGCGCTACTGGGACCTGTACACGCGGCAGCACGGCATCGACGCAAATCTCTTCCTCGCGCCGGGCGAGGGCGACGATACGCCGGGGTCGCCGGCGGACGGTAAGCCGCGCGTGCCCGGAGCCGCGGCGCCGACGGCGGCGTCGCCTTCGTCGGCGGGGCCGCCGCTTCGCGCGGCTGCGACTTGTCGCCGGCCTCCGCGATCACCCGATGCACGAAGCGCAGCTTTCCCACCACCGGCGCGGCCAGCGTGAACGGGTAGCCATCCGGCATGCCGAGGCTGCGGTTCAGGCTGTTCAGCGCATACGTGAGCGGAAACCAGCGCTTCATCAGATTATCGAAGCTCGCGTCTTCCACCGGCGTGCGGTCGGTCAAGGTCGGTTCGCTCGGGTCGTCGGGCAGCAGCGCGACACCGTATGACGTCGCGGTGTCGAGCACGTCGACGATCAGCATGTAATGCGCCCACGTCTCCGCCCAGTCTTCCCAGGGATGCATCGTGGCATACGCGCTGATGTACGACGCCTGCCATTCGGCCGGCGCGCCGTCGCGATAGTAGGCGGTGAGCGACTCGCCGTAATCGGCGCGCTCGTCGCCGAACAGCTTGCGATACGGCTCGATCCAGCGCGGGTTGTTCTCCACGAGCTGGCTGAAGTAGTAATGGCCCGTCTCGTGACGGAAGTGGCCGAGCAGCGTCCGGTAAGGCTCGCCCATCGCGCTGCGGATTTTCTCGCGGTAGGCATCGTCGGCTTCGGCGATGTTCAGCGTGATCAGGCCGTTGTCGTGGCCGGTCATCACGCGCGAACCGTCGTCGCTGTCCTCGAGGAATTCGAAGGCGAGCCCGCGTTCGGGATCGGTCTCGCGCGATTTGACGTCGAGGCCGAGCGCGGCCAGCGTGTAAAGCAGACGCCGCTTGGCCACCTCCAGCCGATACCAGTAGAGCCGGTTTTCCGGCGCGCTCAGATTCGGAATCGTGCGGGTTAGCTGACAGGCGCGGCACAGCGTGTCCGGCGAGTCGGCGGGGATCATCCAGTTGCAGACGTTTTCGACGGCGTAGTTGTGGCACTGGCGGAACAACGCACCTTCGGCGCCCGGATGCAGGCTGCGCCAGCGTCCCTCGCCGGCGTCCTCGAACGCGCTGATCTCGGCCAGTTCAGGCACGTAGCCCAGCAACGCCTCGCAACGTTCGCAGCGAACGTTTTCGTAGAAGACGAGATGCGAGCAGCGGTTGCAGTGGAAGGTTTTCATGGGTCGAGCCCGAGTAGTGAGTGGCGGTCATGGTGAGCATGGCGTGCTTTGGCCGCGGGCGGCGCGCGGCGGCCGCGGCGCTTCTCGAGCGTCGCAATCGTCGTACCGCATTTGCCACAGGTCACTGCTTTAACGCACATTACGTGCATGATCGTGCATCGGCGCTGCGCCGCTTTGGTGCGCCGCCTTGTAAAAGGCAGTGGAAAGACGCGCTGTTCGATCGACCGGACGATCGGCGCACGCGGCAAACTTTGCAGCAGGCTGTCATCCGGAGCAAAGCAGACGGTTCGCGCGGTTTTTCGCGCTTGTTCCACAAACGGCATGAAGCTTGCTTTTTGGCGGGCTGCCATCCTTCGTCCAGGAGTCCGTGTGTCCATACGCGTCGCGTTGAATCATGTCACACATTACCGCTACGACAGGCTGGTTTCGCTGTCGCCCCAGGTCGTGCGTCTGAGGCCTGCGCCGCATTGCCGGACCCCCATTCTGTCTTATTCGATGCGGGTCGAGCCGGCCGAGCACTTTATCAACTGGCAGCAGGACGCGTTCGCCAACTATCAGGCGCGGCTCGTCTTTCCCGAGAAAACGCGCGAATTCAAGGTGACGGTGGACCTGGTCGCCGAGATGGCCGTCTATAACCCGTTCGATTTCTTTCTGGAACCATCGGCCGAGCAGTTTCCCTTCGACTATTCGCCCGACCTCGCGCTCGAACTCGCGCCGTACCGCGTCAAGCGCGCGATGACGCCGCGCTTCAGGGAATTCGTCGCGAGCATCGACCGCACGCCGGCAGGCACCGCCGACTTCCTCGTCGCGCTGAACCAGCGGCTGCAACGCGAGATTCGCTACCTGATCCGCATGGAGCCCGGCGTGCAGACGCCCGAGGAGACGCTGGCGAGCGCGGCGGGGTCGTGCCGCGATTCCGGCTGGCTGCTGGTCGAGACGCTCAGGCAACTGGGGCTGGCGGCGCGCTTCGTGTCCGGCTATTTGCTGCAACTCGCGCCGGACGTCAAATCCATCGACGGCCCTAGCGGCACCGAAGTCGACTTCACCGACCTGCACGCGTGGTGCGAGGTATATCTGCCGGGCGCGGGCTGGATCGGGCTCGATCCCACTTCCGGCCTGCTCGCCGGCGAAGGGCACATTCCCGTCGCCTGCACGCCCGAGCCCGGCAGCGCCGCGCCGATCTCCGGCGCGGTCGACGAGTCCGAGGTCGAGTTCGAGCACACCATGTCGATCGAACGCGTGCTGGAGACGCCGCGCGTCACCAAACCGTTCAGCGAGGACGTGTGGAGCGACGTGCTGAAGATGGGCGCGCAGGTCGACGAACGCCTCGCCGAAATGGACGTGCGCCTGACGATGGGCGGCGAGCCGACCTTCGTCTCGGTGCGCGACCGCGACGCCGCCGAATGGAACACCGACGCGCTCGGCCCGACCAAGCGCGGCTACGCGGTCACGCTGATGGAGAAGCTGCGCTCGCGCTACGGCGCGAACGGCTTTCTGCATACCGGCCAGGGCAAGTGGTATCCGGGCGAGCAGTTGCCGCGCTGGGCGATGTCGCTGTACTGGCGCGCCGACGGCGAGCCGTGCTGGCAAGACGCCACGCTGTTCGCCGACGAACGCGAGCCCGGCACCTATACCGCCGACGACGCGAAACGCTTCCTCGCGCACCTGGCCGTGAAGCTGGAGCTCGACAAGGACTGCATCCACGCCGGTTTCGAGGACGTCTGGTACTACCTGTGGCGCGAGCGCCGCTTGCCGGTCAACGTCGATCCGCTCGACGCGCGACTCGACGACGAACTGGAGCGCGTGCGTCTGCGGCGCGTATTCGACGCGGGCCTGGGCGGCGCGACCGGTTATGTCCTGCCGCTCGCGCGCGAGCGCGACGTGCCGCACGAGCCGCCCCGATGGGTCACCGGCCGCTGGTTCCTGCGCGACGAGCACATGTTTCTGATTCCCGGCGACTCGCCGATGGGTTATCGGCTGCCGCTCGACTCGCTGCCGTGGGTGTCGAAAACCGACTATCCGTATCAGCACGCGCACGATCCGTTTGCGCCGCCGGTGCCGTTGCGCTCGGCCGCGCAGTTGCGCATGCAGTTCGACGGCGACTCCCGCAAGATGACCACCGCCGACGCGCGGCGCGTGGCGGGGTTGTCGTCATCGGCGGCGGAGTTGTTGAGCGGCATGGCGGGCAGCGGCGCGCTGGGCCATGCAGCCGACGCCGACGCGGCAAACCTGTCGCCGCCCGCGCGCGGCGAGTCGTCGAAGGACACGGTTCGCACGGCGATCTGCGTCGAGGCGCGCGATCCCAAACGTGCCGCCGGACCGAAGGCCGAAGCCGAGACGTTCGGCAGCGGCCGCACGCTCCTGCATGTGTTCATGCCGCCGCTCACCGAACTGGACGATTACCTCGAACTGCTCGCCGCGATCGAGGCCACGGCGGCCGAGTTGCGGATGCAGGTGGTGATCGAAGGCTATCCGCCGCCGCGCGATGCGCGTCTGAAGGTGCTGCAGGTGACGCCGGACCCCGGCGTGATCGAGGTGAACATTCATCCGGCTTCGAACTGGGAGCAACTGGTCGATCACACCGAGTACCTGTACCAATCCGCCGCCGAAAGCTATCTGAGCAGCGAGAAGTTCATGACCGACGGCCGCCATACCGGAACCGGCGGCGGCAATCACTTCGTGCTCGGCGGCGCGACGCCCGCGGACAGTCCGTTCCTGCGCCGTCCCGATCTGCTCGCGAGCCTGATCGCGTACTGGCACAACCATCCTTCGCTGTCATATCTGTTCTCGGGGCTCTTCATCGGACCGACCAGCCAGGCGCCGCGTATCGACGAAGCGCGCAACGACCAGGTGTATGAACTGGAAGTCGCGTTCCGCGAATTGCAGCGGCAGATCGACCTGCTCGGCGGCCGTGACAGCGCGAACCTGCCGGCGTGGATGATCGACCGCTCGCTGCGCAACATCCTGATCGACGTCACGGGCAACACGCACCGCAGCGAGTTCTGCATCGACAAGCTCTATTCGCCCGATGGCCCGACCGGGCGCCTCGGCCTGCTCGAATTGCGCGGCTTCGAAATGCCGCCGCACGCGCGCATGAGTCTCGTGCAGCAGTTGCTGCTGCGCGCGCTGGTGGCGCGCTTCTGGCACACGCCGTACACGCAGCGGCTCACGCGCTGGGGCACCGAACTGCACGACCGCTTCATGCTCGGCACCTTCGTGAAGATGGATTTCGACGACGTGCTCGACGAACTGAACCGCGCGGGCTTCGCGTTCGACAGCGGCTGGTTCGCGCCGCACTTCGAATTCCGCTTCCCGCTGGTGGGCGAGGCGACGGTAAACGGCGTCTCGCTGACGATCCGCAACGCGCTCGAACCCTGGCACGTGATGGGCGAGGAGGGTTCGCCGGGCGGCACGGTGCGTTACGTGGATTCGTCCGTTGAGCGGCTCGAGGTGCGCGCGCTCGGCCTGAACGATAACCGCCATGTGCTGACGGTCAACGGCGTGCCGGTTCCGTTGCAGCCCACTGGGCGCGTCAGCGAATATGTGGCCGGGGTGCGCTTTCGCGCGTGGTCGCAGCCATCGGCGCTGCATCCGACCATCGGCGTGGATGCGCCGCTCACGTTCGACCTCGTCGATACATGGAGCGGCCGCTCGGTCGGCGGATGCCAGTATCATGTCGCTCATCCGGGCGGGCGCAACTACCAGACCTTCCCGGTCAACGCTTACGAGGCGGAAAGCCGGCGGCGTGCGCGGTTCTTCGCGTCGGGACATACGCCGGGGCCGCTCGCGGTCGATACGCCGCAGCGCAGCCTCGAGTTTCCGTTCACGCTGGACCTGCGCTATTGGTAACCTGGTAGACTGACACGCCGCGGCATATCCAGCACGCCGCGGCACACTAAAGAACGACACGACCTTGGCCTTTCAATCGACTTTTCCCTTCGAAACGTCCGCGGCGCGCGCGGACGCTTCGTCCTTGCTGCGGCTGTTGCCGGCCCACGAAGGACACTGGGACGAGTTGCGCGACGCGTCGGGCGCCTTGCGCGAACCGTGGCGGCAGTTCTTCGAGCGGCTGGGCGAAGACGGCATCGCGCGGCTCGACGATCACTGCGCGTCGATCGCGCAGCAGATCCGCGATAACGACATCAGCTACAACGTCTACGCGGACAACGGCGAGCCGCGGCCGTGGGCGCTCGATCTGCTGCCGTTCCTGATCAGCGAGGCCGACTGGGCGCATATCGAGCGCGGCGTGACGCAGCGCGCGCATCTGCTCAATGCGATCGTCGCCGATATCTATGGGCCGCAGACCTTGCTCGAGCGCGGGCAGTTGCCGCCCGCGCTGGTGTTCGGCCATCCCGGCTATCTGCGTTCGGTGAAGGGCTATGCGCCGCCCGGCGGGCAATTCCTGCAGGTGGTGGCGGTCGATCTCGCGCGCATGCCCGGCGGCGACTGGACCGTGATGGCGCATCGCACCGAAGCGCCATCCGGGCTCGGCTATGCGCTCGAAAACCGGCTGATCGTGTCGGCGCTGTTCGCCGATCCGTTTCGCGCGATGCGCGTGAGCCGCCTCGCGCCGACCTATTCGCAACTGATCGCGACGCTCGCGCAGGCGGCCCAGGCCACGATGCGGCACGATCATGACGGCGCCGAGACGTCGGCGCATATCGCCTTGCTCACGCCGGGGCCGTTCAGCGAAACTTACTTCGAGCACGTGTTTCTCGCGCGTTATCTGGGCGTCACGCTGGTGGAGGGCAAGGACCTCACGGTGCGCGACGACATGCTTTATCTGAAGACGCTCGCCGGTCTCGAACGCGTGCACGTCGTGCTGCGCCGTCTGGACGATGCGTTCTGCGACCCGGTCGAACTGCGCGCCGATTCGAGCATCGGCGTGCCCGGCTTGTTGCAGGTGATGCGCGCGGGCAACGTGATCGTCTCCAACGTGCCGGGCTCGGGTTTTGTCGAATCGCCGGCCTTGCACGGGTTTCTGCCGGGCATCGCGGAAGTGCTGCTCGACGAGGATCTACTGCTGCCGAGCGTGGCGACCTGGTGGTGCGGCGAAGAGGCGGCGCGCGAACACGCGTTCGCGCGCCTGGACGAAGCGTTGATCGTGCCGACGTGGCCGCTCGCCGCGCGCGACGCGCCGCCCGGCATCGAGCACGGCAGGCAGCGGCTTTCGACGTGGCGCGAACGTATCGAAGCCATGCCTGACAACTACACGATCCAGCAGTCGCAACGTTTCTCCTGCACGCCGCGTTACGAGGAAGGCACCATTGGCCGCCGTCCGTCGGTGTTGCGCGTCTATGCGATCGCCGACGTGAACGGCGGCTGGCACGTGATGCCGGGCGGCTTCACGCGCATGGCCGCCGAGCGCCAGCCGACGGTCTCGATGCAATACGGCGGCAGCAGTGTCGATACGTGGGTGCTCTCGAGCCAGCCGACCTCGACCTTCACGCTGCTGCCTTCGCCGATGCAGCCCGCCGATCTCGCGCGCAAGCATCGCACCGTGTCGAGCCGCGCGGCGGAAAACCTCTACTGGGCCGGGCGTTACGGCGAGCGCGCGGAAAACAACGTGCGGCTGCTGCGGCTGATTCTCGGCTCGCTGGAAGGCAACGACGCCGACGCGATGTTTCCCACGCTCGTCGAGCTCGCGAATTACTGCGGGCTCGTGCAGTCCGGCGACATGTTCTCGCCGCATTCGCCGCAAGCTTTCGAGCGCGCGCTGGTCGCGAATCTGAGCGAGAGCACCGGCGCGTCGAGCATCGGGCAGAACCTGCAGTGCCAGGCGCGCTCGAATGGTGAAGTGCGCGGGCGTTTGTCGAACGATCATTGGCGCACGATTCTCGCGGCGCGCAACGACTTTCGCGATGCGTTGCACATGCTGATGCCGGCGCCCGGTTTCAGCGGCGGCGCGTCGCAGGGCAATGGCAATGGGTCTAGCAACGGCTCCGGCAACGGACAGGGCAACGGCGGCCTGAATGGCCGCGGCGAACGCTACGATCGTTACGACCGCGTGACGCTGATGAACGCGCTCGAACATCTCTCGGTGCAGTTGTCGGCGATCAGCGGCGCGCAAGGCGATCGCATGACGCGCGACGAAGCCTGGCGTTTGCTGTTCGTCGGGCGGCATATCGAACGCGTGTCGGCGATGACGTCGTTTCTCCGCGTGGTCGCCGATAAAGGCCAACTCGCGACGCCCGCCGGTTTCGATCTGCTGCTGCAATTCTTCGACTGCACGCTGACGTATCGCTCGCTTTATCCAGGCCGTTTCGAAGTGCCGGCCCTGCTGGATCTGCTGGTGATCGAGCCGACCAATCCGCGCGGTATCTACGGCGTCTATGAGCGTTTGCGCAAGAAGCTCGATGAGATCGCGGTGGCGGCGGGCAGCGTGCGGCATCGTCCGTTCGCGGAACTGATGCCGCACGCCGCGTCGCTGCCGACGCTCGAAGCGCTGTGCGCAACCGATGAAAACGGCGCCTACGTCGAGCTGATTGCGATGTGCGATCAGATCGGCGGTTTTGTCGGCGCCGCCGCGCATGAGATCAGCGCGCGCTATTTCAGTCACGCGAGTACGGTGGCGTCGCAGGTGTGGTCATGAAGCACACGCCGACCGTGCTGTCCGTCTCGCATCGCACGACCTACCATTACTCCACGTATGTGGAAACGGCGCAGCATCTCGCGACCATCCGGCCGATCGCGTGCGCCTGGCAACGCGTGGTCTCGCACGAGGAACGCATCGAGCCGGAACCGTCGTATCTGCATAGCCGGATCGACGCGTTCGGCAACGACGTGCTGTACTTCGCGCTCGATGCGCCGCACGAGCGGCTGCAACTCGTCAGCGAAACGACGGTGGCGCTCATGCCGCGCTGGACCGATCTCGATCCCGATGCGACGCCGCCTTGGGAAGACGTGGCCGACGCGCTGCGCTTTCGCGTGGGCGGGCAGTTCCGGCCCGAGGTCGAGTTCTGCTTCGCGTCGCCGAATATCGTGCCGCGGCCGTCGCTGCGCGCGTATGCGTTGCCGAGCTTTGCGCCTGGCACGCCGATCGCCGCGGGGGCGATCGATCTGATGCACCGGATTCACGAAGACTTCGCATACAAACCTTCGGCGACGATGTTCGACACGCCGGCCGAGCGCGCCTTCGAATTGAAGAGCGGCGTGTGCCAGGATTTCGCGCAGGTGATGATCGGCTGCCTGCGTTCGCTCGGTTTGCCGGCGCGCTATGTGAGCGGTTATCTGCGCAACGATCCGCCGCCGGGGCAGCCGCGCTTGATCGGCGCGGATGCGTCGCATGCGTGGGTGTCGGTGCATTGTCCCGAGAGCGGCTGGATCGATCTCGACCCGACCAACGACGTGCTCGCGGATAGAGATCACGTGACGCTCGCGATCGGCCGCGACTACAGCGACGTGTCCTTGCTGCGTGGGATGATTCTCGGCGGCGGCGCGCATCGGGTGGAAGTGGGCGTGACCGTTCTCGCGCTTTAGCCCCTCGCCATACTTCATTTCGGTTCGGCAAGCCGCTTGTCCGCCGCTGCGGATTCGCTCGCGTGCCCGCGCATGTTCGCCAAAAAAGCGCCGCTTGCCGTTTTTGCAACACTGCAGTGCTGCAATTGAACTTGACGCTGTGCGTATGCACACCTACACTGCCAATCATGAACCGCCCCCTCTCTTACGACGAATGCAACTGTTTCGCGCTGCGCCAGGCGGCCCGGCGCGTCACGCAAATGTATGAGCGCCATCTTCGCCCGGTCGGGCTGACGGCCGCGCAGTTCACGATTCTCGCCAAGCTCGCGCGCAAGCCGAACCTGCCCATCGCGGATCTGGCGGACTCGATGGTGATGGAGCGCACCACGCTGGTCCGCGCCATGAAGCCGTTGCAGCGCGACGGCCTCGTCGCCGCCGAATCGGCGGAACATGACGGCCGCACTTATCTGTTCAGCTTGACGGAGAAGGGCGAAGCCACCTTCGATCAGGCCGCCATTGCATGGCGCGCCGCGCAGGACGAATTCGAATCCAGGTTCGGGCGCGGGCGCGCCAAGGTGCTGCGCGCCGAATTGTTCGGCATCACCGGTTAACAACGCACGCGTGTTCGCTTTGGCGAGCATCGTTGCATCCGTGTCTGTGCATACGCACTTTGAATGAGGGAAGCGCGCAATGGAAGGGCCATTCGACGACGACTGCTTTGCGATCCGTCAGGCCGCACGTCACGTATCGCAGCTTTACGACCGCCATCTGGCGAATGTCGGACTCACTATCACGCAGTTTTCGCTGCTGGGGCGCCTGAAGCGCGCCGGTCCGATGACGATGAAGCAATTGGCCGACACCATGCGCATGCAGCGCACTACGCTCGTTCGTACGATTCAGCCGCTGCGGCGCAACGGCCTGATAGCGAGCGAGGCGCTCGGCGCGGATGTGCGCACACTGTCCATTTCGCTCACCTGTGCAGGCGAAGAACTGTTGCAAGCCGGACGTCAGCATTGGCATGCCGCGCAAGCCGAATTCGAGCACCGTTTCGGCGTGCAGCGGGCGGCGGCATTGCGCAGTGAACTGTTTGCAATCGTTCGAGATTCAGTCTGAAGCTTCGTCTCAGCTAACGCATGGTCGGCGCAATCCAACGCGCCGTTTTTTTAACGCAACGAGTGCATACGCACACACCGACATCATGTCCACTACCCCTTCGACTATCGCGCCCTCCGGTGCGGCGCCCTCGGCCACATCGGCGCGGCGCAGACCCTGGATGCTTCTCGCGATCATCTCGGTGCTTGCCGTGCTGGCGCTGGCGGCGTCGTACTGGTTCTTCGTCGGCCGCTTCGTGGAAACCACCGACGACGCCTACGTGGGCGGCGATGTCACCGTGATGGCGCCGAAGGTGAACGGATTCGTTACCGATGTACTCGTGCGTGACAATCAGTTCGTCCACGCAAACCAGGTGCTGATCCGGCTCGACGCGCGCGATTACGACGCCCGCCTCGCGCAAGCCAGCGCGGAAGTGCGCAGCGCGCAAGCGGCGGTCACCGAATTGCAGGCGAAGAAATCCTTGCAACTCGCGACGATCAACCAGCAGGCCGCCGAGGTACGAGCGTCAGGCGCCGAGCTGACGCGCAGCGCCGCCGATCGCACGCGCTATCGCGAACTGGTGAAGGACGACGCGGTGTCGAGCCAGGTGGTCGAGCGGGCCGAGGCCGATCTGACGAAGGCGCATGCCGCGGTCGATCGCAGCGGCGCGGCGCTGATCGCGGCGCAGCGTCAGATTGCCGTGCTCGACGCGCAGATCGGCGACGCCGAGGCGCGCATCGCCACCGCGCAGGCGGCACAGCGCGTCGCGGCATTGAACGTGGAGTACACGACGATCCGCTCGCCGATCGACGGTTATGTCGGCAACCGCACGGCGCGCGTCGGTCTGCTGGCGAACACGGGCGTGTCGCTCTTGACGATCGTGCCCGCGAGCGGACTGTGGATCGACGCCAACTTCAAGGAAGACCAACTGAAGAAGATGCACGTCGGCGATCGCGTCGACGTCGCTCTGGACGCGTCGAGCCAGCGGATCCGCGGCGTGGTGGAGAGCCTTGCGCCGGCCACCGGCGCGACCTTCAGCGTGCTGCCCGCCGAAAACGCCACCGGCAACTTCACGAAGATCGTGCAGCGCGTGCCGGTTCGCATCCGCCTCGACGTGCCCCGCAACGTGCAGGGCGTGCTGCGGCCCGGCCTCTCGGCAACGGTGAAAGTACACGTCGACGCGCCGGCACGCGGATAAAGCGATCATGACTCAACCCCTCGCCAATCCCGCCGACCAGCCGATGCGCACCAAGGTTTTCGCGTTCGCGCTCATGTGTCTCGGCTTTTTCATGGCGACGCTCGATATCCAGATCGTCGCGTCGTCCCTCAAGGATATCGGCGGCGGATTGTCCGCGAGTCAGGACGAACTCTCGTGGGTGCAGACGTCGTATCTGATTGCCGAGATTCTCGTGATTCCGATGTCCGGCTGGCTCACGCGCGTATTCTCGACGCGCTGGCTGTTCGCCTTTTCCGCACTCGGTTTCACGATCACCAGCATGCTATGCGGCCTCGCATGGGACATCAACTCGATGATCCTGTTTCGCGGCTTGCAAGGCGCGCTCGGGGCCGCGATGATCCCGACCGTGTTCACCACGGCGTTCGTGTTGTTCCCCGGCAAACAGCGGCTGATCGCGGCCACCACCATCGGTGCGCTGGCCTCGCTCGCGCCGACCATCGGGCCGGTGATAGGCGGCTGGATCACGTCGCAATGGTCGTGGCATTGGCTGTTCTATCTGAACCTCGTGCCGGGCATCGCCGTCACGCTGATGGTGCCGAAATACGTTCACGTCGACAACGTCGATCTGTCGCTGCTGAAAAAAGGCGACTACCTCGGCATCCTGCTGATGTCCGGCTTTCTCGGCTGCCTCGAATATGTGCTCGAAGAAGGTCCGCGCAAGAACTGGTTCGGCGACGACGTCATCATTCTATGCACGTGGGTGTCGGCCATTTGCGGCTTCTTGTTCCTCGTGCATGCGTTCACCGCGAAAGAGCCGATCGTCGATTTGCGTGCGTTGGCGGTGCGCAACTTCGGTATCGGCAGTTTGCTGTCGTTCATCACGGGCATTGGCATCTTCTGCACGGTGTTCCTCACGCCGCTGTTTTTGTCGCGCGTGCGTGGCTTCGATTCGTTGCAGATCGGCCTGGCGTTGCTGTCGGTCGGTTGTTTCCAGTTGATCGCGCTGGCCGCGTATTCGGCGCTGGCGCGGGTTGTCGACATGCGCCTGCTGATGGTGTTCGGCCTCCTGCTGTTCGGTGCCGGCTGTTATCTCTACGTGCCGTTGACCAATCAATGGGGCTGGCAGGAACTGCTGATCCCGCAGGCGCTGCGCGGCATCGGTCAGCAGTTCAGCATCGCGCCCATCGTGACGATGGCGCTCGGCTCGTTGCCGCCGTCGCGGCTTCGTTCGGCGAGCGGCCTGTTCAATTTGATGCGCAATCTCGGCGGCGCCATCGGCATCGCGGTGAGCAGCACGATGCTCAACGACCGCTTGAATCTGCATTACGAGCGGCTCGATGAACATTTGAACGCGGGCCGCCCGCTGGTCGAATCGATCTTGCGGCAGCAGAGCGCGCATTTCGCGGCGGTTGGCGGAAACGCGCTGAATGCGGCCAACGCGGGGCTCAGCGAGTTGCATTCGCTGCTGATGCGCGAGGCGCTCGTGCTGACGTTCTCCGACACGTTTCTCGCCGTGTCGCTATGTTTCGCGGTCGGTTTGCTGAGCGTGCTGTTCTCGCGGCCGTTCGGCCACAGTGCGCCGCCGCCCGATGCCCATTGAGGAATTGAACATGAAACCGATCATCATCAAGGTACTGGCGAGCGCCGCGCTGCTGACGCTCGCGGCGTGCGCGGTGCAACCGGAAACGCACGCGGATTTGCCGAAGACGGTTGAAACCGTCGCTCCGGCCGCGTGGAGCGTCGATGCGCCCCAAGACAGCGTGAGCGCCGACACATGGTGGACGCAATTCGGCGACCCCGTCCTGCATCAACTGGTCGAATCGGTATTGACCGGCAACCTCGACGTGCAGGCGGCAGCGGAGCGCGTGAAGCAGGCGCAGAACCTCGTGACGCAGAATCGTGCGGCGTTGATGCCGGAGTTAAACGCGAGCGCGAGCGCTTCCGACTCACGCCAGAACACGCCGCCGCCGCTCGGTTATGTACGCCAGGCCGGCTTCGGTTTGGCGGCGAGCTGGACGCCGGATGTATTCGGCGGCGAACGTCTCGCGGTGCTCGCGGCGCAGGCGCAGGTGTCGGGACGTCAGTCCGCCTTGAACCAGTTGCGCCTCGCGCTCGCGGCCAACACGGCCGCGGCATATGTCGATCTGCGTTGGGCGCAATCGCAACTGCGGATTCTTAGCGAGAATGAGCAGATCCGTGCCCGCGCGTTGAAGCTCACGCAGCAGCGTCTGCGATACGGCTTGTCGACGCAACTCGACGTCGCGCGCGCGCAGAACCAGCTAAAGGATTTGCAGGCGCAGATTCCACGCATGCAATCGACGGTGCAGCATCAATTGAGTTTGATCGCGGTGTATTCGGGGCGCACGCCCGAGAGCGTGGATGGTTTGACGCTCGCCGATGCTCGCGACATTCCGGTGCCCTCGCAAGGCGTGCCGCGGGTGTTGCCGTCCGAAGCACTCCTGCAGCGCCCCGACGTTCGCAATGCGTATGCCGCGGTCGAACAGCGCGCGGCGGAAGTGGGCGTGTCGAAAGCGCAGCGCTATCCGCAGTTCAGGCTCAATCTTGCCGACGGCTTGTTGGCGTCGTCCTATCTCGGCCTGCCGACGCTCACCGACAATCTCTTTAGCGCCGCATTGAACGCGACGAGTCCGATTTTCAACGCGGGTCGCATTACCGCGAACATCGACGCGAGCGAAAGCCGCATGCGCGAATCGCAACTCGGCTTGCAGCAGACCATGTTGCAAGCGCTCAAGGAGATCGAGGACAACCGCAGCGATCTGGTGAACGGCGCCGTACAGGTGGAGCGTCTTGGCGGCGCGCTCGATGCATCGAACCAGGCGCTGCGTTTGTCGAGTGAACTGTACAAGGGCGGGGCATCGAGTTTCCTCGACGTGCTCGCGGCGCAAGAGGCGTATCTGCGCGACGCGGAATCGTTGAATCAGGCGAGGCGCGAGCATGCGCTCGCGGCCGTGGCGTTGTACCGGTCGCTCGGCGGCGGCTGGGATGCGCGTGAAACCGTCACGACGGTATCGTCGGAAAACTGACGATCTCCGCGGTCGTGGTTCTTGCGGCGTTGAGCGCGGCTCCTCGTCGGAGCGGTTCGGGAATACAATCGCGACAATTGCGGGCGACGATGCGTCGACCACCGTCGGGGCCGATATTGAAGGAACCCGCATAGACGGAGGAGATTGCCGCATGCGTTACCGGCGTGCGGCTCGCCTCCACATCCAGTTGAAACTGACAGGAGATTTGCGATGACAATTCAGAAGATCACGCCTTTTCTCTGGTACGCCAACGAAGCCGAGGAGGCCGCTGCTTTCTATGCGAATATCTTTCCGGATTCGCGCGTCGTTCGAGTCACCGGGGTGCCGAGCGCCGGCTCGACGAAGGTTGTCGAGTTCGTTCTCTTCGGGCAGCCTTTCATCGCCATGAGCGCCGGGCGACTCGACCCGTTCAACCACGCGATATCGCTTATGGTCAACTGCAACGATCAGGCGGAACTCGATCGCTATTGGAACGCGCTTCTAGAGGGCGGCGGTGCGCCCGAGGAGTGCGGCTGGCTGAAAGACCGCTTCGGCGTTTCGTGGCAGATCGTGCCTAACGATCTCATTCAGATGATGGCTGATCCCGATCCGGTCAAGGCCAAGCGCGTTGCCGACGTCATGTTGACCATGGTGAAGTTCGACGTCGCGGCGCTGAAAGCCGCGTATGCGGGAACGACGGGTTAGGGGCGACGTTTTATCTTATACGTGTTTGCAAATTCCTTGTCAGTGTCGAGCGATCGTGATGGTTCGTGCGCTCGACACGGAGGCCGCGCTTGAGCTCATGTCAAAGCCCGAGACAAACCGCCCCGGCCGCGACGATCATGCAAGCGATCCAGCGCTTTGCACTTACCGCTTCACGTAAAAACACTCGCCCAATCAGCACCGCGAATACCACGCTGGTCTCGCGCAACGCCGATACCGTTCCCGTCGCGCCCGACTGCAGCGCCCATATCACGATGCCGTACGCCGCGATGGACACCAGGCCGCCGACGAGCGATGAGCCGATCGACACTGGCGCGGACCGTACCGGCGGCCACAGCGCGGTGACCCCACGCAGCGCGACGAACAGTAGCGGCATCAGCCAATAGAACAGGAACATCCATGCGGTGTAGGCGAGCGCCTCGCCACCGGACAAGCGCACGCCGATGCTGTCGATCACGGTGTAGACGGCGATCGTCGCGCCGGTCGTCAGCGCGGCCCGCAAACCTGCTCGCGATACATGAAACCGCTCCAGCGCGATCGCGATGATGCCGCCCGATATCATCAAGATGCCAAGTACCTGCGAGGGGCGAATCACCTCATGCGCGAAGAGCGCCGCGCCGAGCGTAACGAGCAGCGGCGATGAGCCGCGCGCGATCGGATACGCTTGTGCCAGGTCGTTGCGGCGGTACGACCGCACGAGGGTCACGTTGTAGACGATATGCACGATCCCCGATGCGACGATGTACGGCCAAGCCGCGCTGGCCGGCAATGGCGTGAACAGGATCACCAGCGTGGGGACCGCTGCGATGGCGATGCTCATCCATGTCATGGACAGGAACCGGTCTTCGTTGCCGTGCAGCATCGCGTTCCAGCTCGCGTGGAGCAGCGCGGCGAGAAGGACGAGACCGCCGGTGTAACTGAGCATGCGGGGTTCCGGGGAAGCTGTGCTGCAAGGAGAATATCTATCTTGTTGCCGACCGGCAAACCAGATAAATTGCGCTTTCGAGTTAGAGAAACTATTTCGAATGAAGCGGGCATTGCCTCCACTCAACGCACTGCGCGCCTTCGAGGCCGCTGGCCGGCTCGGCAGTTTCAAGGAAGCCGCCGCGGAATTGCACGTCACGCATGGTGCGGTGAGCCAGCACGTGCGGCTGCTCGAGGCGTGGCTGGGCGCATCGTTATTCGAACGGCACAACCGGCGCGTGTCGCTGACGCCAGCGGCAAAGGCCTACCTCGCGGAAGTCGGCCCTCTGTTCGAGCAGCTCTCGCAGGCAACCTCAAGATATGGTTTTCCGGAAACCGTCTCGCGGACACTGTCGGTGAATGCGCCTGCGACATTTACGTTGCGCTGGCTGGTGCCGAGACTGGCGCAATTCCGCGCCGAGTATCCCGACGTGGATGTCAAAGTGGAGACGTCGAACGAGTCGGTGGAGAGCCTGGCCGAGACCTTTGACATCGTCATCCGGGGCGGCCCGGACACGTTCTATGGCTACTCGATGCGACTCTTCCTCGCTGAGGAAAGGCTGCCGGTCTGTAGTCCGGCGCTCTTGCATCGACTGCCGCTTCGGGTGCCGGACGATATGCGGCAGCATACGTTGCTGCACACGTCGAGTCTGCCGCGACTCTGGCCGGACTGGCTGACACGGGCGGGGATTCCTGAACTGCGGCCGGCGGCCACGCTGACCTTCGATCACTTCTATCTGACCTTGCAGGCCGCCATCGAGGGGATAGGCGTTGCAATGGGACCGACTGCGCTGGTATCCGACGATCTCGCGGCTGGCCGGCTTGTCACGCCGTTCTCCGGTCCTCGTCTGCCGTCCCGAAGCTATTGCACTTATGTTCCGGATGGGAAGTCCGGCGATGAACTGGTTGTGCTGTTTCGATCGTGGATCGAGCGTGAGGGGATGGGTTCGTTAGCGGAGACGGGTCCTCGGGGGTGAGGTCGCGGAGTGCTGTTGGCGCGGGGCAATTGCGAATGGGGCGGGTGCGGGGGTGAGGGTGGTTGGTGGTTTGATTCGACGCGCGGCTGAGTCGTCGGCGGTTTGCTGATAGGTGATACGGAGGTGATCGGGGCCCTCGGGTCGCTTGCCGTCGATCGATGAAGGGCGGGGATCTGCCGTGGACGTGTGAAAACGCAAAAGTACTCGGTTTTCGCATTCAGTTCTTTGCCCTTCCCGAGTCGCAATCAGACAAACTCAAAACTCGTAGTTGGCCGCGCTTACAGCTTCGCGAAAGGACCATCCAAGGTTGCATTGTGATGTTCGATGACACTCCTATTACATTGGATTTAGCGGGCGAAAACTATTTTCGAAGTGAATACGGCTGACGCCGTTCAACGCCGGGCATCGTTTTGCAAACCCGAAAGGATACCTCGATGACCGGTTGACAAAATTTACAGATATGCCATGCGCATATTCAATTCAAAAGCCCACGCCGCCTCACATTTACCAAAGTTGAATAGCTGGCCGATTCATCTGAACTTTCGTAAAATCGCGCAGAGCGCGGTCGCTGAGTCAGCCAAGAAGGAAGAAGAGGCAGTATGGGTGGGCAGGACATGATCGGGGCAATCACTGGCGGAT
>Ga0182007_10000800_pt1 | contig 17595 bp, 13 predicted proteins | sample Sormic07211113_1_FD_123023 | JGI IMG/M metagenome (GOLD analysis project Ga0182007, IMG submission 123023) | Rhizosphere microbial communities from Sorghum bicolor, Mead, Nebraska, USA - 072115-113_1 MetaG | ecosystem: Host-associated > Plants > Roots > Rhizosphere | place: USA: Nebraska... | reverse complement strand
GCCACCGGGTTGTAGATGAGCGCCACCGCGCCCGAAGCCAGCACCGAGATGCCCGCCAGGCCCGGCAGCCGGGCCAGCTGCGGCCCGAGGTTCTTGACCACGACTTCCTGGTTGCCCAGCACTTCGTCCACATGCAGGCCCACCCGCTGCGCCGCGCTTCGCACGATCACGACGGTGTTGTTCCTGCTCGTGGGATGCTCGCTGCGCGCAGAGGCCTGCAGCAATGCACCGGCCCAGTAGAACGGCACCTGCTCGCTGCCGAACGGATGGCTGTTGTGCAGGTAGGCCGCTTCGAGCTCGGTGCTGCTCACGCGCTGCACCAGCTCGACCAGGTTGGACGGCACGCCGATCGACACCTCGCCGGCGCGCAGCATCACCACGTGCGTCACGGCGGTGGTCAGCGGCAGCACCAGCTTGAAGGTGGTGCCCTGGCCGGGGTTGCTGTGCGTTTCGATGCGGCCGCCGAGCGCCGCGATCTGCGCGCGCACCACGTCCATGCCGATGCCGCGGCCGGCCAGTTCGGAGACCTGCCCCGCCGTCGAGAAGCCAGGCTTGAAGATCAGCTCGGTGGCTTCCTCGGCCGACAGCTCCTTGTCGTGTTCGAGCAGGCCGAGGGCGCGGGCGCGCTCTGCGATGCGCTTGTTGTCGAGGCCGGCGCCGTCGTCGCGGAAGCTCACCGAGACGTCGTTGCCTTCGTGGTGCAGGTCGATGACGATCAGGCCGCTGGCGTCCTTGCCGGCCTTCTCGCGCACCGCCGCACTCTCGATGCCGTGCGCCACGCAGTTGCGCAGCAGGTGCTCGAAGGCGGGCGTCATGCGGTCAAGCACGCCGCGGTCCATTTCGATGGAGCCGCCGACGATGTCCAGGCGCACCTGCTTGCCGGTGTCCTTCGAGGCCTGGCGCACCACGCGGTAGAGGCGGTCGGAGATGCCCTCGAACTCCACCATTCGCGTGCGCAGCAGGCCGCGCTGCAGTTCGCGCGTCTGGCGCGCCTGCACGCTGAGATCGTCTTCCGTGGCCTGCACCGTCTTCTGCAGCGTGCGCTGCACGGTGGCCACGTCGTTCACCGACTCGGCCATCATGCGCGTGAGTTCCTGCACGCGGGTGAAGCGGTCGAACTCGAGCGGGTCGAAGCTCTGCTGCGAGTCCTTGGCCTGCGCCAGTCGGGACTGCATCTGGCTTTCGGCCTGCACCTCGATGTCGCGCAGTTGCTGGCGCAGGCGGTCCAGGTTGCCCGTCAGGTCGGACAGCGAGCCGCGCAGCTGGCCCAGCTCGGCCTCCAGGCGCGAACGCGTGATGATGACCTCGCCGGTCTGCGCGACCAGGCGGTCGAGCAGCTGGGTGCGGATGCGCACGGCCTGGCCCGTTGCGGCGCGCAGCGGCGTGAGCAGCGCGGGCGCGGGGCGCGGCTGCAGCGTCGCGGGGACGCCAGGCTGGTCTTCGAGGCTCGCCACGGGAGCGGCGATTTCGTCGTTCGCGGGCACGCCGGCTTCGGCCGCAACATGCGGCGGCGGGGCGGCAGGCGCGGTCGCAGTGGCCGCGGCCACGATCTGGGCCAGCTCGACCTGCGTGGCGTCGTCGGCCGCGCGCAATGCGTCGAAGGTGGCCTGCAGGGTGTCGAGGCGCGCCAGCAGTTTTTCGATGTCGGCGCGTGCCGCTCCCTGGGAGCCCAGGATTTCGATCTCGGACTCCATGCGGTGCGCGCGCTCGCCCAGGCGCATGGCGCCGGCCAGCCGTGCGCTGCCCTTGAGCGTGTGCAGCGTGCGCAGCACCGAGGCGCGCGGGGCACCATCGTCTGGGTGATGCGCCCACTGGCGCAGCGCCTCGCCGAGCTGCGGCAGCAGTTCGGCCGCCTCTTCCTCGAAGATCGGGAACAGGTCGACGTCGACCGCGTCGGCCAGGTCGATGGCGTCTTCGGAATCGTCCAGCGCCACGTCGGCGACGGATTCGGCAACCACCACCTGATGCAGCGGCCGGGCCTCGGCACGCATGGCGAGTTCGGTCGGCATCGGCGAATTGGCGATGTCGCGCAGCGCCTGCAGCGTGCCTTCGGCCGGGTCGCGCAGGAAGCCGACGGCGAACTGGTGCAGCAGGCGGCGCAGCTCGTCGGCCGCGGCCACCAGCACCATGCCCTGCTCCCGCGTGCCGCTGCCCAGCATCTGCAGGTGCTGCAGCGCGGCTTCGAGCAGGCGGGCCATGCCCGACAGGCTGTGGAAGCCGACCGTGGCCGAGCTGCCTGCCAGCGAGTGGGCCAGCGCAACGGTCGAGTCGGGCAGGCGTTCGTGCGATTCGAGCGCCCATTCGCCGACGTCGGTGGCGAGCTGGCGCGACCATTCGTCGGCCTCGTTGAGGTAGACGTTGTAGAGCTGGATGCCGATGCGCAGCGGGCCGATGACCTTGACCTGGTCTTCGGCGCTGGCAGCCGCGGCTGCGATGTCTTCCGCGGCTTCTTCCTGCGGTTCGGCGGACACGACAGGCGTGGCTGCCGCGGCAACGGGCTCGGGCGCTTCGTCGGCGACCAGGATCTGGGCTTCGGCAGGCGCCACCGGCGCCTCGAAGATGGGCGCGATCACCTCGGCAACCGCCGGGGCGGGCAGTTCGGGTTCGGGTTCCGGTTCCGGTTCGGCGACCGATTGCAGCTCGGGCTCGGCGACCGGTTCTTCCTCATGCGGCGGCAGCGCCGCGGCTTCGATGACTTCCGGCTCGGCGGCGGCCTGCACGGGCAGCGGCGCGGGTTCCCAATCGAGATCGGGCAGGCCGGCGGTGGTCGGCACGGTGGCTTCGACCGCTTCGACGACTTCGATCACGGGCTCGGCTTCCGCCAGCTTCGGCTCGGTGGCCACGGGCGTCTTCGCGGGCGAGAGGAAATCGAACTCCTCGCCGCTCGGCAGAGCTGTCAGCGCCGCGGGCTCGGTGGTCTGCTTCGACTCGAAGTCGATGAAATCGGTCGACGCGAAATCGTCGTCGGTCTCGGGTGCGGCGGGTGCGGCGGGCGCAGCGGGCTCCTGCCACGCCACGGTTTCGAGCGGTGCTTCGGGTGCGGGCGCAGGTACTTCCGGGGCCAGCGACAGATCGGGCAGATCTGGCAGCTGCAGCGGCGGCAGTTCCGCCGCCACCGGCGCCGGAACCTCGAGAAGGGGTGCGGGCGCGGTCACAGGCTCTTCGGCTGCGATGTGGCGCGCGGCGACCGCCAGGGCCTCGGCGTCGGCCATGCGCACCGGCGGGGGCACGGGCTCGCCAGCCAGCAGCGCGTTGGCCACGCGGCTGAACTGCGTGGACTGCCAGCCGTGCGCGGAACCCGAAGCGATGGCTTCGACCCATTGGCCGAATTCCTTCAGCGTGCGCTCGGTGCCCGACAGCAGTTCCGGCGTGGCGGGGCGCTGGTCGGCCAGCCAGGTGTTGAGCACCTGTTCGAGCGACCAGGCGGCATCGCCGAAGTCGGTGAGGCCGACCATGCGCGAGCTGCCCTTGAGCGTGTGGAAGGCGCGCCGCAGGATCGTGAGTTCTTCGGTGTCGTCCGGGTAGCCGGCGAGTTCTGCGATGGCGGCCAGGCCGTTCTCCACCACTTCGCGGGCTTCGTCGAGGAAGATGTTCTGCAGGTCGTCTTCTTCGAGCTCGGTGACTTCGGTGTCGGGCAGCGCGCTCGGGCCGGTGATCTTGTTCGTCCAGCTGTCGGCCTTGTTGCTGAATTCCTCGATCGGCGAGACCTTGGCCTTGCGGTTGGGCGTGGCCAGTGCGGCGAGCTTCGAGGCGATCTGGGCGTCGACTTCCTCGATGCTGAGCACGGCTACGGCGGCCGGAGCCTGGCTCGGGGCGGCAGCGTCGGCCGTGCTGTCGGTGGCCTGGCGGCCCATCAGCGGCTTGAGTTCGCCGGCATCGGCGTCGAACACGAACAGGCGCTTGGCCAGCGCGGGCTGGTAGCCCAGCATGTCGATCAGGAAGCCGAGCGCGCCGAGGTTGTTGCCCAGCGCGTCGAAGCCGGCCATTTCCTCGGCCGGCGAGGTGCTGACGAGCATCGCCTCGACGTCGTCGCGCATGCGCTGCACGGTGAGCGCGGCCTGGTCGAGGCCGAGCACGGAGAACACGCCGCGCATCTGCAGGAGCTGCGTCGGGACGGTGCGCAGCAGGCCTTTTTCGGCCGGGCGGCGGAAATACTGGTCGAGCGATTTCTCGAGCTCGCTCAGGTGGCTGCGCAGCTCGTCGACCACGGTGCCCATGGTCTGGCGGTCGCTCACGCGGCGGTAGAGGTCTTCCATCCACGGCTCGAGCGGCTCGGAATGGCCGCCCGCGCGCACGCGTTCGATGCGCCCCGCCAGCTGCAGCGTGCGGGCCGTGAGCTGCGGATCGCTCGGGTCGAGGTCTTCGAGCGCGGCTTCCAGGTACAGCACCGAGGTGGCGACTTCCATCGCGAGTTCGGTACCGGGCGCCTGGCCTGTGCGCACGGAGGCTTCGACCGCGTGGGTCAGGGCCAGCACCATCGGCAGACTCGGCGGATGCAGCTTCTGCAGCGATTCGCCGAGCTGCGCGAAGGTGTCGGCCACCTGGCGCGTGCGGGTGATGTCGCCGCCCGAGAGCGCCGACCACATTTCCTTTGCGGTCTCGATGCGCTTGCGGGCTTGTTGCAGCACCAGCGGATCGAAGCGGCCGAACTGCTCGACGGTGTAGTCGACGCGCGGCTCGCTGGCGATGCCCCAGGCGTTGCGCACGGTGCGCAGCGTGGCGGCGTCGTCGCTGCCGGTGGGCACGGCCTGAGCGCAGAAGAACAGCAGGTCCTGGCCGAGGCGATCGGACACGAGGCTGTCGCCGCGCGCGAGGGTGGCGTATTGCAGCAGCACGCGCGAGGCGGCGCGCTTGACGTAGGCGTCGGGCGCGATCAGGCCGGTGGCAAGGGCTTCGAAGAAGCCGGCGGCCAGGGTCCAGAAGCTGGCGACGCGGGGCAGCAGCGCGCCGCGTCCGAGCCCCAGGCACAGCGCATGCAGCCGGCGCGCGGCATGCACGTCGCCGGTCTTGACCAGCTGCAGCACTTCGCGGTCGAGCCGCGAGCGCACGGCCGGGTCGTAGGCCACGGCGGCCTGCGTGAGGGCAGGCTTGATCTCGACCCAGCGCCACGCGGTGCTCCACAGGTCGGCGGGGTGCACGCGCTCGTTGCCGACCAGTTCCAGCACGTCGCGATACTGGGGAAACAGCGCCACCGACGACACGGGCTTGCCAGCCAGCAAGGCGTTCAGGAAGTCGACGACGGCGAAGCCGGCACGCTCGATCTTGAGCACTGCGGCGTCGGTGCAGCGCTGCGGTTCGGCAATGAAGCCCTGCACCGCGAACTCGATGGCGCCAAGCACCAGAGCGGGCGAGGGATGCCCCACCATCTGGAGGGCGCCAACGGCCTGGTGCAGTTGCTGGCGGGCCATCTGCAGCGGGCCGCTCTCGGGCTCGGCCGCAGCAGCGTCCACGTCGCGCACGAAGCGCCGCAGCGACTTGCCTACACCGTCAAGGGATTTCTGGATTTCTCCCAGCACCCAGGCCAGCGGCCCGAGGTCTTCGGTGGCCGGCATGTTGCCGGCGGGGGGGGCCGTGGCAGGGGTTTGAATCGACACGTTGGGTGCTCGCCGTTCTTATCTATCGGGGTCAGGCAATCTTGAAACGGGCCACCGAACGGCGCAGTTCTTCGGCCATCTGCGACAGCTCGCGCACCTGCTGGGCGGTGGTGCGCGTGCCTTCGCCGGTCTGTTCCGTCACGGCAAAAATGTGCTGGATGTTCGCGGCCACCACGTTGGCCGAATCGGCTTCGCGGGAGGCGGATTGCGAAATCTGCTCAATGAGGTCGGCAAGACGGCGCGACACGCGGTCGATCTCGGACAGCGCAGTACCCGCGTTGTCGGACAGCTTGGCCCCTTCGACCACACCCTGCGTGGAACGCTCCATGGCGCCCACCGCATCCTGCGTGTCGGTCTGAATCGCCTTCACCAGCGCCGAGATCTGGCGCGTGGCGTCTGCGGAGCGTTCGGCCAGTCGCTGAACTTCTTCCGCCACCACCGAGAAGCCTCGGCCGGCTTCACCGGCGGATGCGGCCTGGATGGCTGCGTTCAGCGCCAGCACGTTCGTCTGTTCGGTAATGTCCGAGATCAGCTCGGTGATTTCGCCAATCTCCTGCGACGACTCGCCCAGGCGCTTGATCCGCTTGGAGGTTTCCTGGATCTGGTCGCGGATGGAATTCATACCGCCGATGGCATTCTGCACGGCCTGCAGGCCCGAGGATGCGGCTTGCAGGGACTGGCGCGCCACCGTGGCGGACTCTTGCGCCTGCGTGGACACGCCGTTGATTCGCTCGGCCATGGTCAGCACCGACTGGCCGGTTTCGCGAATTTCGCGCAGCTGTTCGGTCGAGGCGGCCAGCAGTTCGGTCGAGGTGCTTTCCACCTGCGACGTCGTCTGCGCCACGCGGGTCGCCGTATTCTGCACGTTGCCCACCAGCAAGCGCAGTTCTTCCACCGTGTAGTTCACCGAGTCGGCGATGGCGCCAGTGATGTCCTCGGTCACGGTGGCTTCCTGCGTCAGGTCGCCCTCGGCCACTGTCTGCAGTTCGTTCATCAGGCGAAGAATGGCGGCCTGGTTGGCGTTGTTGATGCGGCCCACCTCTTCGGAGGACTGCTCGGCGGCCAGGCGTTCGCGCTCGGCGTTGGCGGCGCGTTCGCGGCCTTCGCGCACCTGCACGAAACCGATGGCACCGGCGAGGGCGAGGGCGGCCAGCGACAGCACGAACAGCAGCACGATCGTTCCGGCGCCGAGGCCGGTGCGTGCGGAGAGCTTGTCCTGCAGGTCGCCGAGCGACTTACGCAGCGGCTCGCTGTCGGTCAGGATCGAAGCCTGCGCTTCGCGTGCCGCCACCAGGCCCTGCAGGTTGCCCAGAATCGCGGAAGCCTGCGTGCGCATCTGCTCGTAGGTCTTCAGGATGGCTTCGAGCTGCTGGCGGGTCTGCGGGTCTTTCGAGCCGGGGAAGCGCTGCTGCGCATTGCCGTCGAGCAGGCCGCGGGTGGTTTCCTGGAAGGTGTTCAGGTCCTTGCCGAGCAGGAACACGGCGTCGGGGTTCACACCCTCGACCGTGAAGAACTCGTTGGTCGACTTGCCGATGCGCTGCGTCAGCATCACCAGCTGGCCGGCGGCCGAGATCTCGGGCAGCGTGGCGTTCTGCTGCATCTTCAGCGACGCGACGGTTTCCGTCATTTCGAGCAGCGTGGACGACTGCTGGTTGATGTCGCGCAAGGCGGCTCCCACCTGCGTCAGGATCTGGCGCTGGGCCAGCACGGCCTTGGCGCTGGCATCGGCACGGGTGACGAGGGGATTGATCTTGTTCATCTCCTCGTCGTACTGGTTGCCCACTCGCTCCAGGTGCAACGAGTCGTCGCCGTTGGTCAGACCCGCGACGCGGCGCGAGAGGTCGTCGGCGCTGTCCTTCACTTCGACGAACGCCGAGGCGCTGCCGACGAGGGCCTGCGAGATCGACTTGGCAAGGCGCTGCGACTGCATCAGCGACTGGCCGGTGGCAGCCACCTGCTGCGCCAGGCGGTCCGCGCGAAGAATGGCGGAACCGGCCACCAGCAACAGCAACAGCACCGCGACCGCCAGCATGATGGCCAGGATACGCTGCTGCCGCGCCGGATTGGAGCCCGCGCGGCCGTCGATGGTGTCGGGCACCGCTTCGGCAACCGCAGCGCCCGGCTCGTTGGCGGCGTCGCCGCCGCCGCCCGGCAGGTCGAGGTCGCTGAAGCCGGTATCAGCGGGCGCGGCCCCCTTCTTGCCGAGGCGCACGGTTTTCTCGTCCGGGACCTGGACGGTGTCTACGTCGTCGATAGACAACGTGGAACCGGAGCCATCGACGCGGGCCTTGTCGTTCCCGTTGGTCACGGGCAGTAATTTCTTGAACTTGTCGGCGATCGAGCTCACGGTCGGTCCTTCAGATAGTTTCCGGTACGGCGTGCGAGGGCACTACGCACCAATGCTCAAAAACTGGGGTTGCTGGGAAAGCGCCTGCAGGTTGACTTCCTGCCAACGCTCTCCCGCCGCGTCGGTAAACAGATGCCCATGCCAGGCAGGTGCTTCTGCGCCAGGAGGCTCGGAGGCCGTGAAGGCCTCCGCACCCCGCAACCCCGCCAGTCGATCGACCAGCAAAGCGCAGTTGACTTCGAGCAGCTCGTTGAAAGCAACGAGCCGCGACTGGATGCGGGCCGCCTCGGTGGCGGCCAGCGCGCCCGGAACGCCGGTGGCGAATGCCGACAGCTGCACGACGCCATAGAGGCCGCCGCGCAGGTTGGCAACGCCGAGGAACCACGCCTGCGTGTAGGGCACGGGCTGTGGCGGCGTCCAGGGAAAGATTTCGCCGGCGTGTCCCAGCGGGAAGAGGTATTTGCCCTCGCCCGCCTCGACCGCCAGCCACGTGGCGGCCACGCCCGTCGTGCGAGCCGCCTGCAGGCGGCTCGCCAGCCGGGACTGGAAGGCTCTCAGAGCGTCGCGATTCGCCATGGGCTCAGCAGACTTCCGCTCAGGCCAACGCGCTGATCTTGGACATCAGGTCGGTCGCGTTGACCGGCTTCACGATGTAGTCGCGTGCGCCCTGGCGCATGCCCCAGACGCGATCGGTTTCCTGGTTCTTGCTGGTGCACAGGATGATCGGGATGGCTGCGTACTTCGGGTCGCGGGCGATGGCGCGCGTGAGCTGGAAGCCGTTCTGGCCGGGCATCACGACGTCCATGAGGATCAGGTCGGGCTGCTCTTCCTCCAGGCGGCGCATGGCGTCGTCGGCGTTTTCGGCCGTCTTCACGGCAAAGCCGTTCTTCTGGAGGAGGTCGGTCAGGAACATCAGTTCCGTCTTGGAGTCGTCGACGACGAGGATTTTTCGAATGGGCATTACTGCGCTTCCTGTTGAACGATGCCAAACTGCTGCACGGCCTGCAGCAGCTGGTCTTTGGTGAAAGGCTTGGTCAGGTAGTCTTGCGAACCGACCATGCGGCCGCGGGCCTTGTCGAATACACCGTCTTTCGAGGACAGCATGACGACCGGAACGTTGGAGAAATTGGCGTTGCGCTTGATGATGGCGCAGGTCTGGTAGCCGTCGAGCCGCGGCATCAGGATGTCGCAGAAAATCAGATGCGGCTTGTGGTCATTGACCTTCGAGAGCGCGTCGAAGCCGTCCTCCGCGAGAAGAACCTCATGCCCACCCTGCTTCAAAAAAATCTCGGCACTGCGCCGGATGGTGTTGCTGTCGTCGATGACAAGCACCTTGTAACCTGATCCATTCGGGCCCATTGCAAATGCTCCTGCTCATGAGACTTGGAAGCCCGCCGCGCCGAACACCGACGCAGACCGCGTAGCTCTATCTATGCCATGCTTTCAGATTTCAACCATTTCGAAGTCTTCCTTGCGCGCACCGCACTCAGGACAGGTCCAGTTCATCGGCACATCGGCCCAGGCCGTGCCTGCCGCGATGCCGTCTTCCGGTACACCCACTGCTTCGTCATAGATCCACCCACAAATCAGGCACATCCAAGTTTTCGTATTCATCGGAGCTTAAAGTCCTTGTTCATTAAATGCAACGAGTGTATCTATGCGTATCTCACTGACGGACGGTAAACGTCGCGCCTATGCCACCATCCAGGGGATTCCGCCCGGCTTATGACCATCTACTTACATTCCGCAGACAACACCCGCAAACCGGGCGATCTTAACGACCCCTCGCAGGACGACGAATCGGTCGCCGAACACGACCTGAATCCCCCCTGCGTGCTGGTGTTCAATGCCAGCGATCCCAGCGGGGCGGGCGGACTGGGCGCCGACGCCCTCGCCATGGCGTCGGTGGGCGCACACATCCTGCCCGTTGTCACAGGGGCCTACGCCAGGGACACGGCCGAGATTTTCGACCACTTTCCCTTCGATGAAGAGGCCATCGCCGAGCAGGCGCGCGCCATCCTGGAGGACGTGGAAGTCCAGCTGATCAAGGTGGGCTTTGCCGGCACCACCGAGGCCCTGAGCACCATCGCCGAGACCGCCGCCGACTATCCCGAGGTGCCCGTGGTGGCCTACATGCCCAACCTTTCGTGGTGGGACGAGAACCTGATCGAGCCCTATCTGGACGCTTTTCGGGAACTTGTTTTGCCGCAAACCACAGTGTTGGTAGGAAACCACAGTACGCTGTGGCGCTGGCTGCTTCCGGACTGGAACGGGGAGCGTCCGCCCACTGCGCGCGACATTGCCAAGGCCGCCGGCGAGTTCGGCGTGCCCTATACGCTCGTGACCGGCCTGATGCTGCCCGAGCAGTTCATCGACAACGTGCTGGCCTCCCCGCAGTCGGTGCTCGCCAGCGAAAAATACGAGCGGCTCGAGGCCGTCTTCGCCGGCGCCGGCGACACCCTGTCGGCCGCGCTGGCCGCCCTGCTCGCCAGCGGCACCGACCTCGTGGCCGCAACCAGCGAAGCGCTGGCCTACATGGACCGATGCCTCGACGCGGGCTTCCGCCCCGGCATGGGCCATGTGCTGCCCGACCGCCTGTTCTGGGCCGAGCCCGAGGACGACGATGACGATGAAGACCCGGGCGCCGAACCGGACTTCGCCCTCCCACCCCACGACACCCGGCACTGACATGTTGCTCGCCCCCAGGCTGCCCGCACTTCGTGTCGGTTCGCCTACCCCCTACCGGGGGCGTGCCGGCCGCTTCGGGCGGCCGTGCGCGGCGGCCCTCCACTGAATAACCACCCATTTGCCTCCGATGCCCAACACTGACCGCAACGACACCCTCTTCGAGCGCGCCCGCGCCGTGATCCCCGGAGGCGTGAACTCGCCCGTGCGCGCCTTCAAGGCCGTGGGCGGCACGCCCCGCTTCATCCAGCGCGCGCATGGCGCCTATTTCTGGGACGCCAACGACAAGCGCTACATCGACTACATCGGCTCCTGGGGTCCGATGATCCTGGGCCACGGCCACCCCGCCGTGGTCGAGGCGGTGCAGAAGGCCGTGCTCGAAGGCTTCTCGTACGGCGCGCCGACCGAGCGCGAGATCGAGCTGGCCGAAGCCATCCTCGCGCTGGTGCCGTCGATGGAAATGGTGCGGCTCGTGAGCTCGGGCACCGAGGCCGCCATGAGCGCGCTGCGCCTCGCGCGCGGCGCCACCGGCCGCAAGAGCATCGTCAAGTTCGAAGGCTGCTACCACGGCCATGCCGATGCACTGCTGGTGAAGGCCGGCTCCGGCCTCGCCACCTTCGGCAACCCGACCTCCGCCGGCGTGCCACCCGAGGTGGTGCAGCACACCATCGTGCTCGAGTACAACAACCTGCAGCAGCTGGAAGAAGCCTTCGCGCTGCACGGCAAGGACATCGCCTGCCTGATGATCGAGGCCATCGCAGGCAACATGAACTTCGTGCGCGCCACGCCCGAGTTCGCTCGGCGCTGCCGTGAGCTTTGCACGCAGCACGGGGCGCTGCTGATATTCGATGAAGTGATGACCGGCTTTCGCGTGGGCCTGCACGGCGCACAGGGCGTGCTCGGCATCAAGCCCGACCTCACGGTGCTCGGCAAGGTCATCGGCGGCGGCATGCCGCTCGCGGCCTTCGGCGGTCCGCGCGCGATCATGGAGCAGCTCGCGCCGCTGGGCCCGGTCTACCAGGCAGGCACGCTGTCGGGCAATCCGGTGGCCACGGCCTGCGGCCTTGCAACGCTGAAGGAGATCGCCAGGCCCGGCTTCTATGAAGCGCTCGGCAAGAAGACACGCTCGCTGGTCGACGGCCTGAAGGCCGCAGCCGCGGCCGAAGGCCAGCCCTTCAATGCCGACAGCGAAGGCGGCATGTTCGGCTTCTTCCTCATGAAAGACCTGCCGCAAAACTATGCCACCGTGATGACCACCGACAACGCCAAATTCAATGCGCTGTTCCACGGCCTGCTCGACCGCGGCGTGTACATCGCGCCGGCACTCTACGAAGCGGGCTTCGTGAGCGCGGCCCACACCGACGACGACATCGCCGCCACCGTCGAGGCCGCGCAGGACATCTTCAGGAAGCGCTGAGGCCGCGCGAATCGCGGCGCGGTGTCACGAATTTCGTGATTGCGCCGGGTATATTGCGCCGGCACTTGGCGAAGGCGGCTTCACGGGTTGCGGCACCAGGGATTCCAAGAAAAGTGCGCCTGCCATCGAAGCGGCCCTGCACGTACAGACACCGAAGACGTTCCGGCCCATGATCCCCTTGCGCACGCTGCCGATGCTGGCGGCCCTTCTTCTTCCGGCGCTCGCGTGCGCACAGGACGCCTTCGAGCCGAAGAACATCTGGGTCAACCCCGGCTTCTACTCGGCACACTTCGACCGCAACAAGGGGCTGGAGAACGTCAACCAGGGCCTCGGCGTCGAGTACCCGCTGAACGACACGTACCGCATCACGGCGGGCACCTTCCACAACAGCGACCGCAGGCAATCGAACTACCTCGGACTGTACGTGCTGCCCTTCGAGTTCTACGGCGTGAAGTTCGGCGCCGTGGTCGGCGGCTTCGACGGCTACCCCAACTACCGCAACAGCAACTGGTTCCCGGCCATCCTTCCGGTGGCCGCCATCGAAGGCAGGCACTGGGGCTTGAACATCGCCTACGTGCCGACGATCAAGAACCGGCTGTACGGCGCACTCACCTTGCAGCTGAAATACCGGTTCGGGGAATGAGCTCGCCCCCAGGCTGCGCGCACTTCGTGTCGCTTCGCCAACCCCCTACCGGGGGCAACACCAGCGGCCCGGCAAAGCCGGTTCCGCGGTGTTCTGGAAGGGAGCGTCGTCAGTGGCGGAAATGCCGTACGCCCGACAGCACCATCACCACGCCGCGCTCGTCGGCGGCATCGATCACTTCCTGGTCGCGCATCGAGCCGCCCGGCTGGATGACGCAGCTCGCGCCCGCATCGACCACCACGTCGAGGCCGTCGCGGAACGGGAAGAAGGCGTCACTCGCCACGGCCGTGTCCTTCAGCGACAGGCCGGCGTGCTCGGCCTTGATGCTGGCGATGCGCGCCGAATCGAGGCGGCTCATCTGGCCCGCGCCCACGCCCATGGTCATGCCGTTGGCGCAGAACACGATCGCGTTGCTCTTGACGTACTTCGCGACCTTCCAGGCGAACAGCAGGTCCTGCAGCTGCTGCGGCGTGGGCTGCTTCTTGCTGACCACCTTGAGGTCGCTGGCGGCCAGCTCGTGGTTGTCGGCGGTCTGGATCAGCAGGCCCGAGCCGACGCGCTTCACGTCCATGGCGTTGCGGCCGTTGTCCCAGTCGGTGGCGCCGCCACGGGAGCCGGGCGACCCTGCGGTCGCGGGCAGCGCGATCTCGAGCACGCGCACGTTGAGCTTGGCCTTGGTGGCCTGGAACACTTCGAGCGCCTCGGGCGTGTAGCCCGGCGCCATCAGCACTTCGACGAACTGCTTGGCGATTTCCTGCGCGGTCGCGCCGTCCACCGGGCGGTTGAAGGCGATGATGCCGCCAAAGGCCGAGGTCGGGTCGGTCTTGAAAGCCTTGCCGTAAGCCTCGGCCGCATCCTTGCCGATGGCCACGCCGCACGGGTTGGCGTGCTTCACGATCACGCAGGCGGGCACGTCGAAGCTCTTCACGCATTCCCATGCGGCATCGGCGTCGGCGATGTTGTTGTAGCTGAGCTCCTTGCCCTGCAGCTGCTTGGCCGACACGAGCGAACCGGGCGCCGGGTACAGGTCGCGGTAGAACGCAGCCTGCTGGTGCGGGTTCTCGCCGTAGCGCAGGTCCTGCACCTTCACGAAGCGGCCGTTGCTTTGCGCGGGGAACAGCGAGCGCTTGGGCGCGGGCTGGCCGATGCTGGCGTCGAAGTCGATGGCCGAGAGGTAGTCGCTGATGGCGCCGTCGTAGTCGGCGATGCGGTTGAACGCGGCCACCGAAAACGCGAACTTGGTCTTGTCGCTGAGCTTGCCGTCGGCCTTCAACTCGGCGAGTGCCACGGCGTATTGCGATGCGTCGGTCAGCACGCCCACGTCCTTCCAGTTCTTGGCCGCGCTGCGCACCATGGCCGGGCCGCCGATGTCGATGTTCTCGATCGCGTCTTCGAGCGTGCAGCCGGGCTTGGCCACCGTGGCTTCGAACGGGTACAGGTTGACCACCAGCAGGTCGATGGTGTCGATGCCGTGTTCCTTGATGGCCGCCACGTGCGCGGGCAGGTCGCGGCGCGCGAGCAGGCCGCCGTGGATCTTCGGGTGCAGCGTCTTCACGCGGCCGTCGAGCATTTCGGGGAAGCCGGTGTGGTCGGCGACTTCGGTGACGGGCAGGCCGGCATCGGCCAGCAGCTTGGCGGTGCCGCCGGTGGACAGCAGCTTGATGCCCAGCGCATGCAGCGCCTGGGCGAATTCGAGGATGCCGGTTTTGTCGGAAACGGAGATGAGTGCGGTCTGGGCCATGGGATATGCCGTGGAGTTATTTCAAAAGTTTGTGTTCGACCAGCTTCTTGCGAAGCGTGTTGCGATTCAGGCCCAGCCATTGCGCGGCTTTGGATTGGTTGCCTTCCGCGCGCGTCATGACGACGTCGAGCAGGGGTTTCTCGACCACGCGCACGAGCATTTCGTACATGCCGTCGGGTTCGGTGCCGCGCAGGTCGCGAAAGTAGCTGTCCAGACTGGTGCGTACGCAGTCCTCGATATGTTTCTTGCTCATTGCTTCTTCTCTTTTTCTCAATCGACGGCGCAAGCCGCCTCCTCTTCACCCGACGACGCCTCTTCGTCCGCCAGGTGCTGCACGGGCATGCGGTCCATGCGGTCCGCGAGCCCGTCGAAATAGCCGCCGACCGCGCGCAGCTGCTCGGCACAGTCCTCGATGGTGTTCATGCGTGCGCGGAACGCTTCGCCGTCGGGCAGCGTGCGCACATACCAGCCGATGTGCTTTCGCGCCGTGCGCACACCGCTGTAGTCGCCGTACAGCGCATAGTGCTCCACCAGGTGGTCGAGCAGCAAGCGGCGCACTTCGGCCACCAGCGGCGGCGCGCGGTGCGTACCGGTCTCCAGGAAATGCGCGATCTCGCGGAAGATCCACGGCCGGCCCTGCGCGGCGCGGCCGATCATCACCGCGTCGGCGCCGGTGGCCGCAAGCACGTCGCGCGCCTTCTCCGGCGAACGAATGTCGCCGTTGGCCACCACCGGCACGCGCACCGCGGCCTTTACCGCCGCGATGGTGTCGTACTCGGCGAAGCCCTTGTAGCCCTGCTCGCGCGTGCGGCCGTGCACCGTGAGCATCTGCACGCCGGCCGATTCGAAATCGCGCGCGAGCTTCACCGCGTTGCGGTGCTCTTCGCTCCAACCGGTGCGCATCTTGAGCGTGACCGGCACGTTGAAAGGCTGCGCGGCATCGACCACGGCCTGCACGATTTCAAGCGCCAGCGGCTCGTCGCGCATCAGCGCCGACCCGGCCCACTTGTTGCAGACCTTCTTGGCCGGGCAGCCCATGTTGATGTCGATGATCTGCGCGCCGCGCTCGATGTTGTAGACCGTGGCCTCGGCCATCATGGCCGCGTCGGTGCCGGCGATCTGCACCGCGATGGGGCCCGGTTCGCCGTCGTGGTTCGCACGGCGCGATGTCTTGAGCGTGCCCCAGAGTTCCTTGCGCGACGTGACCATCTCGCTGACCGCGTAGCCGGCGCCGAGTTGGCGGCACAGCATGCGGAAGGGCCGGTCCGTCACGCCGGCCATGGGCGCGACGAACAGGCGGTTTTCCAGCGTGTGGGTGCCGATCTGCAAGGTCATTTGGAAGGGGAGCGGTGCGCGTTCGGCTGCTGAAAAATGAGGCACGATTGTAGCCACGCCGCATTTCAGCGACTGAAACGATTTGCGGTCTGGGTACCCGTGTAAATACCGGTGCGATCCGGGGCTTTCTCCCACGGAATTGCGAGGTGAGCACTGCCTATACTTCGCCCACCTTATGCAAGCGTGGCTCGACTCCCTCATGGCGCTGCTGGCGCTGCCGCAATACGGTCTGTCGACCCTGTTCGTCGCGGCCTTCGTCTCGGCCACGCTGCTGCCGGTGGGCTCCGAGCCCTTTCTCTTCGGGCTGCTCAAGCTCAACCCCGACATGTTCTGGCCGGCCATCGCGGTGGCCACCATCGGCAACACGCTGGGGGGCGCGGTCGACTGGTGGATGGGCTACGGCGCGCACAAGGTGGCCGACAAATACTCGCACTCGAAACACCATGTGCGGGTTCTGGGCTGGCTGGAGCGGCTCGGCCCGAAGGCCTGCCTGCTCAGCTGGCTGCCGCTGGTGGGAGATCCGCTGTGCGCGGTGGCGGGCTGGCTCAAGCTGCCGTTCTGGCCTTGCGTGGCCTACATGGCGATCGGGAAATTCCTGCGCTACATCACCATGACGGTGGCGCTGCTGCAGGTCTTCTGATCAGTTCAACAAAGCGTAGGGGCCGCCGCGCTCGAGTGCGCGCTTGTACGCGGGACGCGCGTGGATGCGCTCCAGGTACGACATCAGCTTCGGCCGCTTCGCATCGAGCCCGCCGCGCGCCTGCGAAGCTTCGACCACGAAGCTCATCTGGATGTCGGCGCCTGTGAAGGCATCGCCCGCGAACCACTCGCTCTTGCCGAGTTCGGCTTCCATGTAGCTCAGGTGATTCGCGATGTTCGGGTTGATGAACGCCGACTTCGCCTTTGCGGCGATGGCCTTGGCGATGGGCTTCGCGAAGAAGGGCATCTTGCTCGTCTCGATGCGGTCGAACACCAGCTTCAGCAGCAGCGGCGACATCGCCGTGCCTTCGGCGAAATGCAGCCAGTAGCGATAACGCAGCGCCTCGGGCGAACCCGCCGCGGGCGCGAGGCGGCCGTTGCCATGGCGCTCGATGAGCGTCTCGATGATCGCGCCCGACTCCGCGAGCGTGAGCCCGTCCTGCGTCGTGACGACCGGGGACTTGCCCAGCGGATGGATAGCCCGCAGCGAAGCGGGCGCCAGACTGGTTTGCGGATCGCGCTGGTAGTGGACGATCTCATAGGGCAGCTCGAGTTCTTCGAGCAGCCAGAGCACGCGCTGCGAGCGGGAGTTGTTGAGGTGGTGGACGGTGAGCATGGAGGCGGGCCTTGTCAGGAGGAATCGACCGATTCGGGCGCGCGGAGTCTACCCAACAACATGCGAAAACCCGCGAACCGCGTTTTCGCGAGACACCGAGGAACCGGCTCCGCCGGGCCTCAGGTGTCGCCCCCGGTCGGGGGAAGGCGAAGCGACACGAAGTGCGCGCAGCCTGGGGGCGAGCCCTGTTACGAACTGAACAAGTACCCGCGAATTGCGGTCCATGGACATTATCGTAACCCATTGATATGTATTGATTTTCTTGCACCTCGTCACGTCCATACACCGTTTTAGTAAAAAAGCGATCGCCCGACCCAAGCCGTCCATGCAGCGCGTCGGCACGCAATTGTTCCTCAACGCGAGAAAAGAGGCTTCATCTTGTCTTCTCCAAGCGCCAAATTCTTGCAAGTTTTGCAGCGTCAGCCCATGCCAACGCGGAGTTCTAGCGCGCTAGCAGATTCAAAGCCGCACCTCAATGGCAGTAAGGAAAGCTGAGTGCCAATTTGGAGTGCGTGGCT
>Ga0182007_10000799_pt1 | contig 17600 bp, 9 predicted proteins | sample Sormic07211113_1_FD_123023 | JGI IMG/M metagenome (GOLD analysis project Ga0182007, IMG submission 123023) | Rhizosphere microbial communities from Sorghum bicolor, Mead, Nebraska, USA - 072115-113_1 MetaG | ecosystem: Host-associated > Plants > Roots > Rhizosphere | place: USA: Nebraska... | reverse complement strand
GGTGCTGGGCTTCGGTCCCTCCGGGACCGGATCCGCTCCGCGGATCGAGTTGGGTCGTCGGTGCGGTGTCCCGATCGCTCCGCGATCGTGCCTCCTCCCCGACTCGCCTTCGCTTTTCAAGTCCAACATGACTGGGGTGCAGGTTAATTCGGCTAGCAGCAGGGGGCGGCGAGCGTTGGCCTACCCGACTGGGTGCTTGGTGACGGCTCGTCAGTTACGACTAGAACGTCGAGCCGTGCCAATCCTGTGTGCCGCTGCTTCCTTGTCTCCAAAACTTTGGAGTATTCGAGTTCTGCCACTCCCCCACTCACTGGAGATGGGACCCGGGAGCGGGCGAACGCGTCTGCTGTCGCACTGAGCTCAGCGGCCAAACCTCAGCCGCTTGATGGTCCGATGGTCCCAGGAGCACGGACCAGATCGATGCCGTGCTCGGCAAGGGTAGCGGACACCAACTCTTCTTGCTGTGAGGGGAGTTGATCATTGTTCAGCTTGGTGCGGACCTTGGCGAGCCAGGGACCGATCATGACACGGTCGCCGTCCACCTCGATCCACTCTCGGGCGCCGGGGGTGCGTCCCCACCGTGCCACGAAGAGCCCGAGGATCTCGGTGGTTTGCGCGAACGTGCGCCGCCGCGATGTGCTCGGCCTGCCCGCGGCGTGTTCCTGTTCCAGGAGGGCGCGGTCGGGGGTGATTCCCATGCGGGCGAGCAGGTCGCGCTGGCCGGGGTCGAGGTCGGGCCAGCTGGTGAGCTGGCGGTGTAGCCAGCTGCCCGCCTTCACTCCGTGGATGACCATGTCGCGGCGCAGCGTGCTGGGGTGGTTGCCGGCTTCCAGGTGGCGGCGCAGCAGATGGTACTTGCGATGCCAGTCGGGGCCGTAGGGGAGTTTCCAGTCTGGGTCGAGGGCTGTGAGCTGGTTGTCGCGGTCGGGGGTGAGGCGGTCCTTTCGGGCTAGGGCGCGCTGGTCGGCAAGGAACTGGCCGCCGGGTAGTTGGGTGGGGATGGCAAGGTGGCCGTGTTCGGCGTGGAAGGCCTCGACGGTGGCCAGGTGGCCTTGCCAGGTGGCCTCGTGGTCGTCCCAGATCATGCCGAGATCCTCGAGCTCGGCGATCCATGCCGGATCGAGGGCGCCTGCCTGGTAGGCGGTGCGTTGGCCGGTGATGAATTGCCCCAGCCGGTAGCCGTAAGCGTCCTCGTAGTCGGCGCTCACGCGCAGGTGGCTGTGTTCGCTTTGGTAGCGGATGGCGGCGGCTAGGCCAGCGCGGCGGGGAGCAGACAGGACGGCGCCGCTGGAGGGCCACACCAGCAGGTCGAGGGCGCGGGCGATCACGGTGGGGTCGAGGGTGTGGTCGAAGCGGAAGCGGCGGGTGATGTAGGTGTGGGAGTCGCGGGCGGGATGCTGGTTCTTGGCCCGGGGGGTGCGGGCGGCGATGGTCTGGTCGTGGTGGCGCAGGGCGGCGGTGACCAGCCAGAGGGCTTCGTAGGGGGTGCCGAGGAGGTCGGTGGGGTCGGTGCCGGGCGGGATGTAGGCGGGGATGACGAGGCTGGCTGTCTTCGTCTTGAGGGTGGGTGGTTTGCGCAGGGCGCGGCCGAGCGCTTGGACGATGCGGCGGACGCTGGCGGTACGGTCGGCGAAGACGACGGCGTCGACGGCCGGCAGGTCGACGCCTTCGCCTAGGACCTTGGCGTTGGCCAACACGCCTCGCTCGGCGTTGCTGAAGCGGGCGATGGTGTCGGCGCGCCGGTGGGGGCTGTGGGTGCCGTCGATGGACTGCACGACGACGTCGTCCGCCCAGTCGGGGCGCAGTTCGTCGGGGAGGGTGCGCAGGGTGTGGGCGAACTGGCGGGCGAAGTCGGCGGCGTCGGCGATCTGCTGGAAGTAGACGAACACGTGCCGCAGGTCCTGCTCGCGCATGGCTTTGAGGATGGCCAAGTGCAGGGCGGTGGTGCGGCGCGCGGTGGGCCCGGCTTCAGGATCGGTGAGCGCGTTGTGCAGTTCAGTGTCGGTGACGGTGGGGACGACGAGCTGGTAGTCGGCGAGGACGCCGTCATCGATGGCGTCGGCGTGGGAGTAGGTGTGCAGGCGGGGGCCGAAGATCTGCGGCTGGTCCATGGTCGCCAGCAGGGCTGGGTCGTCCCAGGCGGGTGCGGTGGCGGTGGTGCGCTTGGGTTGCGCTCTGGTGGTGGGCGGCTCGGTCAGGCGGGGGGCGTCCCACACATAGGGGGTGGCGGTGAGGTAGAGGCGGCGCTCGGCAGGGATGCGCTCGTTGTCGTGCAGCGCAGTCCAGTTCTTCTCCCAGGTGCCGGCCGTGGCGTGGGCTTCGTCCACGACCAGCAGGCCGAAGAGGGGGGCGGGGAAGATCGCGGAGTGCTGGGCCTCTTCGATCTTGGACAGCGAGTCGTAGGTGAAGAAAACCGTCGCTTTGGGGTGGCGGCCGAGCCAGTAGGCCAGGTACTCCCCCGCGTTGGCCGAGTCGACCTCGGCCTCGGCGAGCAACGGGTGGGAGGCGGCGCGTAGCGAGGAGACGGTGATCATCGGTTCGCGGCGGCCGTCTGCGCGGGCGGCCGCTGCCCACTGTGCGACCAGGTCCAGGCTGGGCACCGCCACTGCCAGGTGCCGCACGCCGAGTTCCTCGGCTACGCGCAGTGCGAAGAGGGTCTTGCCGGTGCCGCAGGCCGAGACGGCGTGCCCGCGGGTGCGCGGGCGGCGCAGGTGGCGAACCGTGTTGGCGAGGCCCTCCTGCTGGTCTGTGCGCAGGACCAGACGCCCGGGGTGTTCTGTTGCGGTGGGACTGGCGGTCATCGCGCGTTTCCTCGGCATGCAGGAGGGGTTGACTCGCGTTCATTCTCGCGTACAGCAGGGGTGCGGCGCAGTGTCTCTGCTCTGGCGGGGGCGCGCTGCGAGCCCATGCGCGCCCCGTGATCAGTGTTGTCGGATGCGGATAGGGGGCGACGGCTCGGGGCTCGGGCTTTCTCCGCTTGGTTTCAGGCAGCCCGGCGGAAGGCTGTCTTGCGTGGCGTGGGCAGGCGCAGAAGGTCTTGCAGGGGCGTGCCGTGTTCGGCCCACCGGCGCAGGCGGTCCCGGTCGATCCAGTGCACTTGGTGGCGTTCGCCCCATGTTTTGGCGTCCCGGGTGAAGGAGCCGTTGGTGACCACGACTGCGATATCAGCTCCGTGCGCGGGGCCTGCGGTGCCTTTGACCTGGTACATCACTGAGGAGCCGACCTTGCCGGCGACGGTCGTGTGCTTGGCCTGCAGGACGATTCTGCCGCGTTGGCGGTCTTCGCCGATGACGTCTGCGGCCTGGTCTCCATGTCGGCCGACCTGCCGTGCGTTCCAGCCGTCCCGGAGGAGCAGGTCACGTAGGGCGAACTCGAAGGCCCGGTCGTCCATGGCGTCGAGTTGCGCGAGCGTGATCCGGAGCCGGGCCAGCGTCTGGGCCCGCACCTTCCGGGCCTGCAGTTCACGGATGAACCGCCAGGCTGCGTAGCCGAGGGCGAGAGCCGCGAGGACGGCGAGCCATGGCCAGATGCGGACGGCTGCCTGCCATGTGGCTGTGGCGATCTTGGCCAGCAGCCAGAGTGCGGCGCAGGCGACGGCCGCGGCGGCGGCCTGTTCCCTGCCGCCGCGGGGTGGGCGTAGCCGGGGCGAGCGGCGGGGCATCAGTGGCCCACGCTCGCTGACACTGATGGTGTAGGGGTTTGCGGTGTTGTCGGGGAGGCCTCTCCGAAGCCGATGAGCTGGCTCCATAGCCACACCACCGCGATCAGCCCTGCGATCGACCAGCCGCTCAGTTTCTTCGCGCTGGGGCGGGGTTTGCGTCGGTAATGACTTCGCACCTTGTAGTAGCCCTCGGGCGGCTTCGCCACTGCTTCCTCCTCCGTGTCGTCAGGCCGCCAACTGCGGTCTGATCTCTGGGAATTGGTGTAGCAGCGGGCACTGACAAATCCGCCGGTTTGATCAGCGGAGGCCTTGGCAGTGCCTCGAAAACGCGCCGTGATGCGGTCACGGGTCCGGCGGTGTTCGAACATGCGGGACAGTGGTTCTCGGATCTGCGGAAACTCCTGTCATGCGGACTGGACTGGCGTGTTCTGGTACGGCTGCGGTGGCCGATGCAGGTGCTCATGCACCGCAGTGCTCTGTTTCCGTCACTTCGATCACATGCAGAAATGGCATGAAGCAGTACGTGTTCGATGCGCTCCTTCTGGGAGGCAGGTCGGGTGCCTTCAGGGATGGGCGGCTTTCGACGCGGGAGCGCTGTGGGGCTGCCTTTCTCGGCGGGGCCGAGAGGGGTACAGGCAGCCCCGGCGGTTGTGGCTACGTCTTGGGCTGACGGCAGGTTGAAGATCAGTGAGTGCGCGCGGCCTGGGGCTTGCGTTTCGTCGGCGAGGGCGGGTCCGGCGTCCGTCGTGGGGTCATTCGGCCGCTTCGGTCAGGTGGGTGAGGGTGGAGCCGTCGATGTTCTTGGAGATGTGCAGGCGTTGGGTGATGCGGCGGCGGAGTTCGGGGACGTGGCTGATGAGTCCGACGGTGCGGTCGTGGGCGCGTAGGGAGTCCAGGACGTCGAGGACTTGGTGGAGGGTGTCTTCGTCGAGGGTGCCGAAGCCTTCGTCGATGAAGAGGGTGTCCAGTGCCTGGCCGCCGGCTTCGGCGGTGACGATGTCGGCCAGGCCCAGGGCGAGGGCCAGGGAGACGTAGAAGGATTCGCCGCCGGAGAGGGTGTCGGTGTGGCGTTTGTGTCCGCTCCAGGCGTCGAGGACCTTGAGGTCCAGGCCTGATTTGGCGCCTCGGGCGGCTCTGTCGTCGGAGTGGACGAGGGTGAAGCGGTGGTGGGACATGCGTGACAGGCGGGTGTTGGCGGCGTCGACGACGTCTTCGAGGCGGGCTGCCAGTACGTAGGACTCCAGTTGCATGCGGAGCTGGTTGCTGGGTGAACCGCCGCTGATGAGGCCGTGGAGGTGATCGACGGTGCGGTAGGTGTCCTCGAGGGGTTCCAGGCGCTGGATGTGGGTGTCCAGCTGAGCGGTGAGGGTGGCCAGGGCGGTTGTCCGGTCGGCGGCCTGGGTGGCGAGGGCTGCCGTGCGGGAGTGGGTTGCGGTGGCAGTGTTCAGTTCGGTGACGGCGTGCTCGAGGTCGGCCGGAGGCTGGTCGATGGCTGCCTGCAGTTCGGGTTCGGCGAGCCGGGCGGTCAATACGAGGCACTGTTCACGCCAGTGGGTGATTTGGCTCTCGATCGCGGTGAGTTCGTCGTCGGGCAGGCGGGCGGCCGAGGCTTCGGCCGGGGAAGTGAAGCCTGCCGCGTGGGCTGCCTGCTTCGCCAGAGCGGCGGCGCTGTGGCGGCTTGCGGCGGTTGCTGTCACGGTGGCGGCGCACGCGGCGGCGGCCTCGAGGCGGCCGGCGTGCTGGGTGAGGGCGGTGATGCGGTCGGCGAGTGTGGCGTGCCCGTTGAGGGCGGTGGCGAGGCGGTGTGTGAGCTCTTCGCGCTGCGTGTGCAGGCTGTCGTAGGTTGCGTCGGCGGCGCCCAGGCGTGCGGTTGCGGTGTTGCGGGTGTGCTCGGTTTCGGCCTGTTCCTTTTCCAGGAGGGCGAGTTGTTCGCTGGCCGGTCCGGCGTCGGATGCCTGGGAGAGGGCGTCGGCGAGGTGTTGTTCGAGGGTTGTGCGGTGGGCGGTGAGGTCGGCGAGGGGGGTGTCGCCGCCGGCTTCCCCGCGTGCCGTGGCGGCCTGTTGGTTCAGGTGGGCCAGGGTCTCTTTGGCCTTGTTCTCGCTCTGCTGGGCGCGGGTGTGGGCGGCTTCGGCGGCCTGTTCGTCGGCGGCGGTGGGCTGGCCTGGCTGGGCGGTGGCCGGTGCGGGGTGGGTGGGGGAACCGCATACGGGGCAGTCTTCGCCGTCCACGAGCCGGCCGGCGAGCTCGGCGACGATGCCGTCCGTACGACGGCGCCGGATGTCGATGTACGTTTTCGCGGCTTGCTCAAAGTCCTTCTCGGCCTGGCTGAGAGCTTTGCGGGCGGCGCTGATCTGCTGGTCGAGGGCGTCACGGCGTCTGGCGGCTTCCAGCTGCTTTTCGACGAGGTTGAGGGTGGGGGTGAGTTCGCGGCTGGTCTCCTGTGCGCTGCGGGCGTCTTCCAGGCGTGCGGCAAGGGCGGCGCGGCGTTGCGGAAGGGTGTTGAGCCGTTCCTGGGCGTCGGTGAGGGTTTCGGTGACTTGCCGGCGCTCGCGGTCGAGTGCGTCCAGTTCTGCCGTGTGGCGCTGGAGGGTGGCCTCGTCGGGCAGCAGCGCCTGGACGGCGCCGGTGTCGGCGTGCAGTTGCTGCGCGGCGTGAGTGAGGGCGGCGGCGTCGAGTGATGCGTGTTCGGGCAGCAGAAGGGCGCGGGCGCGGCTGTCGTCGTCCAGGGCACGGGTGTGCTCGAGGTCGGCGGTGTGTGCGGTCTCCAGGACGGATTGCAGTTGCTGGGCTTTCACGGCGCGCTCGCGGCGGTCGGCGAGGCGGTCGTGGTGGGCGGTCTGCTCGTGGAGCAGGCCGAGGTCGTGTGCGGTGGTGCGGTGGGTCTGCTGGAGACGGTGGAGGTCGCGGACGGCCTGTTCTGCGATGCGGGCTTGCGCCAGCTGCTGCTCGGCGGTCTCGGTGGCAGTGGTTGCGGCGTCCTGAAGGGTGAGGGCCCGGTGGTGCAGGGCGCTGGCCCAGGCGCGGGCGGGTGCGGTGAGGGTGGCGGGGTCGTCGGCCCGGGGGGCGTCTTGGGCGGGTTCGAGGTCGTCGCCGGCTGCCTGCTGGATGCGTTCGGCCAGGCGCAGGACGTCGGCGCGGGCCTCGTCGCGCGTCTTGGCGGTGAGGGTTTTGCGGGTGGCGAGGAATTCTTCGATGAGGCCGAAGCGGCGGGTGCCGAAGAGGGTGCCGAGCAGGATCCGGCGTTCGGATGCGTCGGCGCGCAGGAACTTGGTGAACTCGTTCTGCGGGAGCAGGACGACCTGGCAGAACTGCTGCCGGGTCAGGCGCAGAAGGGACTTGATCTCTTCTCCGGCTTCCTTGTGGGACTTGATGACGCCTTCCCACTGGCCGTGTCCGTGGTCGTCGAGGACCCACTGGTGCAGGTAGGTTTCGGCCTTCTGGTCGACGAGTTCTGCGCTGTTGCGCAGGTGGGGTCGCTTCTGGGCGGGGATCCTGCGGATCTGCAGGCGCTTGCCGGCGAGGGTTACTTCCAGGGTCACTTCGGTCAGCAGGTTGGCGGGCGCGTGATCGCTGCGCAGCCGCATGTTGCGTTCGTGAGGCGGCAGGCCGTAGAGGGCGAAGCAGATGGCGGCGAACAGGGTGCTCTTGCCGGCGCCGGTGTCGCCGTGCAGGAGGAACAGGCCGTCGGCGGACAGGGCGTCGAAGTCGACGGTGTGCCGGCGGGCGAAGGGGCCGAAGGCCTGCAGGCGCAGGGAGTGCAGACGCATGTCAGACGGTTTCCTTCTCCTGGGCGCGCACGCGCATGTCGTCGACGGCCTCTTGCAGGAGGTCTGCCTCTGCGGTGGTGGGTGGGGTGCCGCGCACGGCGGTGATGAAGTCGTGGGCGATGTCGAGGTCGCCGCGGCCGCGTACCCGTTCGCGGTAGGTGGGGCTGTCGGTGGCCTGCGCCGGGATGCCGGCGGGTACGTGCCGCATGTCCAGCGTCTTGGAGAAGCGCTGTCTGAGTCGTGCCATCGCCTCGTACGGCAGGGCGGTGTCGGTGAGGGTGACCTGCAGCCAGGCTTCGCTGAGAGGTTCGTGCGCGGGGTCGGTCAGCAGGTCCTCGATGCGGCCGGTCAAACGGGCCAGCGGCAGGTGGAGGCCGGCCGGGATGTCGTGGCGGGTGATCGTGGGGGCGCCATCGGCCGGCAGGTCGGCGAGGGTGATGGATTTGGTGTGGTTGGTCTCGGAGAAGGAGTAGGCCAGTGGGGAGCCGCTGTAGTGGATGCGGTCGTTGACGCTCTGCGGGCGGTGCAGATGGCCCAGGGCGGTGTAGTTGATGCCGTCGAAGAGGTCGGCGCCGGCGTGGGCGACTCCGCCGACGCTGATGTCGCGTTCGCTTTTGCTGGTGGTGGCGCCGGTGATGAAGGCGTGGGCGAGGACGACGGAGCGGGCGCCCGGGCGGGTGGCGAGGTCAGCGCGGATGCGGTCCAGTGCTGAGGTGAGAACAGCCTGGTGGGACGCTGTCTCGGCGTCCAGCTGGGTGCGTGCCAGGGCGGGCTCTAGGTAGGGCACTCCGTAGACGGCGACGGGTCCGTGCTCGTCGTCGAGGAGGACGGGGCGGGCGGCGTCGGCGGGGTCGGTGCGCAGGTGGACGCCGGCTTTGGCGTACAGGCCGGAGCCGGTCCCGAGGCGGTGGGCCGAGTCGTGGTTCCCGCTGATCATGACGGTGGGGATGCCGAGGTCGGCGAGCTGGTGCAGAGCCCGGTCGAACAGGCGTACCGCGTCCAGGCTTGGGATGGCACGGTCGTAGATGTCGCCCGCGATCAGCAGGGCGTCCACCTTCTGGGTGCGGGCGGTGGCGCAGATGTGGTCCAGGACCTTGCGCTGGTGGTCGATCAGATCTTCCCCGTGGAACCGGCGGCCGAGATGCCAGTCCGAGGTGTGCAGGAACCTCATGGGCACAGACCGTAACCAGAGTGGTGGGAGCTACGGGCGGTTTTCCCGATAAACGCTCTTGTTTCGGAGGCGTGACACGCGAGGGAAAGGTTTCTTCGTCTGCGCGGCCGGGTGGCGGAGCCGGACGCGGCTCGCAGGGTGATTGTCAGTGGCAGGAGGCAAGATAAGCAGTGGGGGAAGGAGGATGTGATGTCGTTATCGCGTTCTGCCAGGACCGAGCACACTGTGGCGCCCGGGGGCTGCCGGTGGTGCGGAATCGAAGCCCGCGCGCACGCGCGGCAATGGACTGCGGAGGCCGGATGGCACGCCTGGACGGCGCCGACCACTGAGCAGCGCAAGGAGCGCATGCTGCAGCGGCGAACGCAGCAGCAGATCAGCCGGCGAGGGCCTGCACCTCGGTGAAGATGTCCCGTAGCTGCTGGGGGACCTCTTCAGGGGTGGTGAGCATGGACACCAGTGCGTAGAGCATGTCGGCCTTGCCGTTGGGGCTGCTCTCTGCGGCTCGCTGTTTGATCATGTAGAGGATGCGCTCGCTGAACTTGCCGCCCCGGTGCTCGGTGAAGTCGTCGGCGCTCCAGGGCTGGCCCTTGGGGCGGGGCCAGTGGGCGTTGGCGGCGGCCGCCCACTGGAGGTCGCTGAAGAGCTCCTCCAACTCGTTGTAGCCCTCGCTCTCGCCGACGTAGGAGACCTGCTTGGTGAGGTCGAGGCCGGCTTTGATGAGTTTCTCGGTCTTGAAGTGCTTATTGGTGCGGCTGTCGGCGTCGACCATCAGCATGACGGTGCGGTGGTGCTTGACGAGGTAGCCCGCGAGGTGGAGTGCTCCTTCGTTGTTGTCGCAGGCCCACAGGGCGATGCCGGCCGCCTGCAGGGGCAGTCCCTGCGAGAGGCGGAAGAGCAGGGGCACGCACTGTTGCTCGGTGGGGCCTTCGACTGCCAGGAAGCAGCGTTCGTGCAGCAGGACGGAGTTGCGCAGTCCCACCGCGGCGGCGATCTGGCCGAGGTGGAAGTCGATGCCGTCGTGGGTGTCGTCGTCGAGGCGCTCGACGAGGGTGCGGCCGCTGTCGCTGAGCTTGAGGTGGACGACGTCGGCGATGTCGACGCCGTCGATGAGGTTCATCGAGTGGGTGGCGACGATGACGCTGACGTGGGGCAGGGCGCACTGCTTGCGGATGATGTCCATGACGGTGCGCTGGTGGCGGTAGTCGAGGTGGGTGTCGGGCTCGTCGTAGACGACGATGGTCTGGGTGGGCTGCGGCTCGTCCTGCTCCCCCGTCGCGGCGAGTTCACTGCTTTCGAGGAGGCTGCTGGTCCACTCCCACACGGCGAGGGCGATGCGCCGGGTGCTGCCCTGGCCCGAGCGGGTCAGGTCCACGGGCTCGCCGTCGGCCTTGGAGACCTCCAGCGGCGCTCTTTTGAAGCCGCCCTTGAAGGAGACCTCGGGCTTGACGTCCACGCCGACGAACTCACGGCAGTGCTGGCGGATGTGCCGGCACAGGGAGTCCGCTTCCTTCTCCAGCCGCTGCGTGATCTCCTTCTCGATCTCCCGGACCTGTCCCTGGAGGGTCTCGTCCTCAAGATGGGTCTCGTAGCAGCTGTTCAAGGCGGTGCGCACCGCGTCGTCCGGGCTCTCGTCCTTGCCGCCGAACGCCAGCAGCCGCGGCAGCCGTGTCTCGAGGTCTTTCGGCAGCGGCTGCCACTGGTCGGTCTGCGGGACCGTCGTGGCGTGCGCGGTGAGCGCGGCCAGCAGGTCTTCCTTCAGCGTGCCCGACGGGACGAGGCCGAACTCGGCGACCAGTTCGGCCAGGTCCTTCTTCATCAGCCGGCCCAGGCCCTGCAGGCGGTTGTCGGCGGGCTGCGATCCGAAGAACTCCCAGCACGCCGCCTCGCCGGCCCGTGAGCGGCGCCGGATGCGCAGCTCGGCCGGTAAAAGGGCGGCTGCGGCCTGCTCGGCGGCGTCCAGGCGGAAGACGCCCTCCACCCATGTCTCCGCGCAGCGCTGTCCCTTGACGCCCTCGTCCTGCTGGTAGGTGCGGTCCTCGTCCGTCAGACGGTGCTCGCCCAGCAAGAAGGCCAGCGCGGCCAGGACCGCGCTCTTGCCGCCGTCGTTGCGGCCGGCCAGGATCGTCGGGCTGCTGACCGGGATGTCCTGCACATGGGTCAGCGAGCGGAACCCGCACGCGGAGAAGCGGATGAGATGCACGGTCGAGCTGCTCCGTATCTCCCCGCTCCGCCGGGCGACGGACAGGGGTGTGGCGTGCGGACGTTACGCGTGCGCATGAGGCAGCTGAGCTCTCATCGCAGGCAGTCATCCTAGAGGGAGCAAAGCAACGGCTCCCCCTTTTGCGTCAGTTAGGGTCTGGCCCGGGTACGGCGGGACTCTGCGCGCCGGGGCTGGAACGCCGCATGCCGCAGAAGCCGGGTGCTGCACCGGCACGGCCTCGCGGCGTACGTCTTGACCAGCGCGGACCGGAACAGCACGGCCCTGCGGCCGGGAGCCGGGAGCGGAGGATCGAGACCCGGGACGTCGCGGCCGCCATGACGGAGCACTTCGCCGAGGGCGTCACGGCCAATCGAGCCTCGTCTCGGGTTCCAGGAGCAGTCATCCGCGTCAACGAGCGGCGTCACGCCGCCCGCCCATCCCCAGAGGCTGCCTTGACGTTCTGTCAACTTTGCCAACTCCAATACACAGAGGAATATTTGAGGCTAATCTTTTGAGGTCTGATCTGAGGTGGTACGACGTGAGCGACGTACATTCGGCGCAGCCGGGGATGCTAGTGGTGGCGCGCGAGTTCCGCAGCATGACACAAGCCGACGTGGCTGAGGCGATGATGAAGGCCTCCGGCGGTGACGCGGCGGTATCGCAGGGGTACGTGAGCCGCGCTGAGAGCGGCCGGCTGGCGGTCTCAGGAGAGCGGCTGGAGCTCTATGCGGCGGCGCTGGGGTATCCGCCGGAGCTGCTGTGTCTGGATCCGCAGGTGCACGGGGTCGGCGTGGGGCTGGTCCACCACCGCAAGCGTGCGTCGTTGACCGTCTCCGCCCTTCGGCGCCAACATGCCCATCTCGCCCTGACACGGGTTCAGTTGCAGGGCATCGCCGCGTGCCGACCCGGTCTCGGCGTGCGGGCCGCGGCCATTCCCACTGTCGCACTCGACGCCCTGACCACCGCCAAGGATGCAGCCCGGCAGGTCCGCAAGGCCTGGGGCATGCCGCCGGGCCCGGCGGCGGACCTCACCGCGTCCCTGGAGACGGCCGGAGTTCTGGTGGTCGCGCGTGATCTGGGCAGCGGCCGGCTCGATGCGGTCAGCCAGTGGGACGGCACGCAGCCGCCGCTCATCCTGGCCAACCACCACGCGCCCGCAGACCGCTACCGCTTCAGCCTGGCGCACGAGCTGGGGCACCTGGTCCTGCACCAGTCCCCCGGCGACAGCGCCATACAGGAGCGGCAAGCCGACGAATTCGCCGCCGAGTTCCTCATGCCCGCGCGTGACATCCGCTCCGCCTTCACGCCCCGCGTGGACCTGGAACTGCTGGCCCGGCTGAAGCGGGAGTGGAAGGTGTCGATGGCCGCGCTGCTGCGCCGGGCGCAGAGTCTGAACATCGTCACGGATTGGCAGTACCGCAGCGTGATGGTGGAGATGTCCACGCTGGGCTACCGCACGGCCGAACCGGTCGAGATAGACCGGGAGCGGCCCCGATACGTCCCCGGGCTGATCCGCTCCGCTCTGGCCGCGGGGATGAGCGAGGAAGAGCTGGCCCGCTGCGCCCGGCTACTGCCCGAGGACTTCCAGCTGCTATACGCCCCGCGCGAAGGCGCGACGGTGGATTCCGCTTCGAAGGTGAGGCCATGACTGAGTCGTTCCCCTCCCCGCGCCCGGGCGCCGGCTCCGATCCCGCGGAGCCCCCCGACCCTCCTCACAGCCCCGTTGTACCTGTGCAGTTGAAGGGGCGGATGCTGCTGCAGGCCGGAGTGAGCCGCGTCGGCTATATCCGCGAGCAGCTCGATCCGGTGCGCAGCGGGCTCGTCGTCAGCGGTCCCGGGGCGGCGGCGAAGGTCCGCAAACTGCGCGAGGAGGGATTCACCGGACCGCTGCTCGCGGATCCCGCCGTCTACACCGTGGCGGCAGCCAGCGAGGACGATCCCTTCCCCGACATCTCGAAAGGCCAGCTGGCCTTCGGCGACCCGCTGCAGTTGTCGATGGAGGAGCAGGTGGGCCACCGTGCCGGCGCGACGGCGGCCATGACGCCCACCGGATACCTGCACGCGGAAGACTCCGACGCCCTCAAGGCCGCCGTCCACCAGGTTCTCAAGCTGGAGGACCCCCACGTCTTCTTCAGTGTTCCCATGGACGTGGGGTGGCTGCGCGACGACGCGGTCGGGCAGCTGATCGCCTGGCTCAATGTCGTGCCGAACCCCAAGGCGGTCATGCTCGGCGGACAAATGGACCCGCTGGCCGGCTTCTCCCAGGCGGTGGGCAACCTCAAGCGGCTGCTGGCGGAGGTGCCCGGCACAGCGCTGTTGCGTGCCGATCTCGCAGCGTTCGGGGCCCTCGCCCACGGGGCGGTGTTCACCGCCTTCGGCGCCACCAGCAGCGTGCGGCACATCGTGCCGCCCGGCCAGGCCGCCAAGCGGTCCGCGGGCGGACCGAACTCGCCCTCCGTGCTGCTGCCGGAGCTGATGGACTTCTTCCTCGGCGAGACGCTGGCGAAGCGGTTCGCCGCGGGTCTGGCGCCGGTGTGCCGGTGTGCGGCCTGCGACGGGCTCGTGCTGGACACTTTCGTCGACAATCACTGGCAGGTGCCAGCCGCCGCCCATAACGCCGCGGTGCTGATGGAGTGGCTGCGCACCATGGACGCCGTCGAGCCGACCGGGCGGCCCGCGTGGTGGCAGCAGCGCTGCCGGCGCGCGGTGGACCGCTACCCGGTCCTTAACGCTGAACTCGACCATCCCGGGTTCAGCGCCTTCAAGGTGCCCGCGCAGTTGCTGCAGTGGGCGCAGGCCCCCGTCGCCTCGCAGACTTCGTCCGCGGCACGTCCGGTGGCGGGAGTGGAGCGCGGTGAGGTGTGACTAGCCGATGCGGTGGTGGAACTCCTCGATGAAGCACCACGCTGCGGGGGTGTGGCGGCGCGGGATGTAAGGCCGGGGTTCCAGCAGCATGTCCACGCTCTCGCCGTCTGCCGCCAGGACGCCGATGCCGTAGAAGGCGGCTTCCATCAGCTTTTCCTCAGCCGCCGGTGGAGCGCTGTCCAGCAGCAGGGCGCGCCGGCAGAAGGGGGCGAAACGGCCGGCTTGCTCGAGTCCCCCGCGCCAGCCCGCGGCGCTTGCCCGCACCACGGCGAGATCAACGGTGAGCGGCCGCACCGCGCGACGGGTAACCTCACGGCGGTCGACATCGGCGGCACCGGCCGGAAGCCGCCGTACCGCCGAACGCAGCCGTGCGGGCAGCGACGCCAGTGCGACGGGCTCGTCGACGGGCAGCTCCAGAAGCGTCTGCAGCGCATCAAGACTGTCGAGGCGGGCCGCTGAGACGCGAGCGCGGCGTGCGCATTCTTCCTCGTCAAACCGGTAGAACAGCAGCGCCTGGCTGCCCATCAGCTGGAGCGAGACAGACAGCGCGGCCGGATCCAGCAGGGCCGCGGAGGCTGCGCGTACCGACGTGCCCACCGACGGGCTGGCCAAGGTCACCATGCCGTTCACCCTGCCTCATCCGACTTCACCCGCACCCGGCGGCCCCGACTATCCCACCCGATGGGGCACGGCCGCCTCGTCCAAACGTTCCAAAAACGCGCCCAATCTCTGCCACAGTGCTATGGCGCCGATCGCACGGCAGAACTACCCGCTGTTCCCCGGAGACCCGGCCTGCGGGCGGCATGCCGCGTGGCCGGGTGGACCACGGCGCAGGTCCCGCACGGCACGGCGGCTCGGTGACGGTTATGCGCAGACCGGCTTTGTGTAGACCACAACGTGCTGCGAGATCCAGCACGGACCGCGCACATGGCAACCCTGCACTGTGTGCAGACGCCAGCTACTGCGATCCGCGCACCGTCACCGACGACTCCTCCGTTCGCCGCAGAGCGTCCAGCGAGAACGACCTGGGATCGATCACCTCGGTCAGACAGCAAGGACGGCCGGGCCCCCTGCCGGGCAGCAGGCAGACGTGGGCTCGTGCCGGGAACACGAAAGAGCCCGGATCGTGTAGATCCGGGCTTCTTCGGCAGTAGCGGGGACAGGATTTGAACCTGCGACCTCTGGGTTATGAGCCCAGCGAGCTACCGAGCTGCTCCACCCCGCGTCGGTATCCCCCACCGTACGCCATCCCAGCAGGCGCCGAAGACCGCCTTCCGGCGCAGTTGTCGGTACCGGGTCCGCGTTAGCAGTGTCAGTCGATCTCTAGCAGTCGGCTAGCAATCTTCCGGGTCGCGTTAGCAAGGGGAGCTGTGGCTCGCTCTTGATCCGGGCTGCACCCGGGGGCGTCGGTCACGGCCGCTTGTGTTCCGCTCGAACACCGACTCCAGGTAGGCGATGTTGGCGGCCTCGGAGCCGTGAAGGGTCGCCCTTTCCTGTCAAACTTGCCGCCGCCTTCCTTACGGAGGTGACCAGGTCACTCCCGGGTCCAGCTCATCCCGGCTCGGGGCGGTTGCCGGCCCGGGCCGACGCGTCCTTCAGCAGCTCTAGGAAAGCTTTGAAGTACCTCGCCAGCTCGGTCAAGGTGTGTTCGACCTCCAAGACCGTCGCATCGTGGTCCGGATCCTGTACGTACGGAAGTGAGAATTCCAGAGCCTTGGCCGCACGGAGCCAGATCGCCGAGGCCAGGACTACATGGCCAGCATCCTTAAGGCAATTTGTCAGATTCGTTAGCAGCTGAGCCCAAAATACTGTTTCCTGGTAGCTGGTTCCGCGCGGCGCCAGGGCGGCGCTCAGCGCGTGCGTGTCCACTTCGGTAGGCCGCTCCGGTAGCCCGAGTTCCGGACGGAGGGAACGAACAGCCTGCCACTGGACGTGAACGGCCGCCTCGTACTCGCCGATCTGGTGCAGCAGGTTCCCGTATCGCCCGATCACATTGGCGTGGAGCAGTGGATCTAGGACTCCGCGTCCCAACTCTGCGGCCTGCTGGAATAGAGTCTCCGCCTCACCTACTCGACCCTGCTGCTTCAACAGCGTGGCTAGCCAGCTGAGCTCATGCGCCAAATCACCGCGTCGGCGTGGGCCAGCCCGGGCGAGCAGGTCGCAGAGGTGGTGCCTTGCCACGGTTGCTGGCTGCAACTCTCCGCGGTCCCAGGCAGTCTCGGAGGCCCAGCGCAGCACATTCTCAATGGAGAGGTGCACTGGGACATCAGGCTCCGACTCGTACTGGGCGATGCCGTCGAGTGCTTCCACCAGTGAGACATCCGGGAGTGGCGGCTCACCCTCATTGTTCCCAAGCAGGTGCTTGATCTGGGCGATCAGCAGATCACCTGTCCGCTGCTCGGCCTTTTGCATCATTTCGTTGCTGAGGAAGTCCAGGTTCACTGAGAGCGAGCGCGCGAGGGCCGATATGTCTGTCAGCGCGTTGGCCCTCGCCGCGTGTTCGATTGTGTCTGGTATGTCGCCTTTCGCGCATGCCACCCGCGCCAGCGCCAGATGCGACGCAGCCCGAAAGTCCTCACGGACCTCTCCGAGGTCAGCCAATTCGGCGAGCGCCTCGAAGTCCTCCTGCTGCCAACGAAGGCCGAGCAGCAGTGCAGCGCAGCCGCTCGCCGCCCTGGTCTCCAGGTTGGCGCCGGCCTGCAACACCTCGATCCGCTCAGCCAGTGGAATCCCCTCCAACTGGGCGAAAAGCTGGCTCGCCTCGGCCGCCACCTGATCCGTTCCTGCGGCAAGCTCCCGGAACCGCTCGCTCGCCACCTGGTCGTACCCGCCGGGCTTGAGGTCCTGCAGCGCACGCCCCAGCGTCACTCGGCGGCTCGAGATTAGGGCTGGGTCGTCACCGACGGCGGCCAGCACGCGGGCCAGACGTGCTCGCCAGCCGTCTCCACGCTGGGCCGTCGCCACGGCCTGCTCCGCGAAGAAAACCACCTGCTTGGTGTTCTCAGCCTGCCGGGCCAGCTCAAGCCCCTCAAGCGCGATGTCCAAGGCGAGCGCGCGGTCGACAGAGGGGCACGCTTGCACCGCCGTGTAAAGGTGGTGGCGGTTGTGGAGCCTCCGATGTAGGGCGGGTGGGTTGAGCGCCCGCTCATCAAGGAAGTACCGCACCGCCCGCTCCTGGCGGCCCTGGCCCTCGCTCAAGTCGCCTAGGAGATGCAATAGTTCACACTGATTCCACAGGTCCATCCTGCCCAGCCGGGCGATCAGGGGTGCAACCGACGCCATCGCTTCGGTCGGCCGGCCCTGGCGGGTCAGAGCGTACGCGCGGTTTTTCGTCAGTTCTAGGCCGAGTTCGCCGCTTCCTTCCGTCACCAGTGGGTCCGTGAGCTCCAGGACCTCTGCGGATCGGCCCATGTGCAAGAGGCTCTCCGTATACGCCGCGAGCTGGGAGCGGTCCTCGAGACTGTCTTGCACGTCCCGGTCCCAATGTGCCCACTCGTTGATGATCGCCTCGTACAGCGTCCGTGCCGAATCACCGAGTGGTTCCCATTCGGGCAGACCGTGCTGTAGGGCTTCCATCAGGAGGAGGGCGGCGCTCCGGCTGAGGGCCGACACGATGCGGAGCCCGCAGCGCAGAGCTTCCGAGTCGATCAGCCCGATCTGGCGCGCGGCTACCGCGTACGCCAGCCAGGAGAGGCAGGCGAGTTTCGTCGCGTTGTTCCAGCTTGTGGTGCCGTTCGACTCCGCCTCGCCTGAGTGCTCAGGCCTGCCCGGCGTGTCCGTTCCCTTTCGCGGGCCAGAGCCGCCGGGCGACTCTTCGTCGCTAAGCAACGTGGCGGATCGGAACATGCATACGTCCCTCGCGCTCAGCGTGTGGCGCACGGCCAGCTGGACCCATGGAAACGCCAGGGCGTACGCAGCGTTCTCCCCTGCGGCCGC
>Ga0182007_10000798_pt1 | contig 17627 bp, 13 predicted proteins | sample Sormic07211113_1_FD_123023 | JGI IMG/M metagenome (GOLD analysis project Ga0182007, IMG submission 123023) | Rhizosphere microbial communities from Sorghum bicolor, Mead, Nebraska, USA - 072115-113_1 MetaG | ecosystem: Host-associated > Plants > Roots > Rhizosphere | place: USA: Nebraska... | reverse complement strand
GTCTGGTGCATGCCTCCAGCACAACTTACGGAGATGAGCCCACTCCACTTGGTAGCAAGAGTGCGCGAGACAATGGGATTCAGGTTATCGCTCGCGCTGCGGCAGTGCTCAATGCTTTGGGGGCGGAGCTCGATGGCTTGAGCCTCGGCCAGATCGCGGCGCGAGTGAATCTCCCACGCTCCACGATACAGCGCATAGTTCATGCGCTAGAGAGCGAGGGCCTGGTTTCGGCAACCCAACAGGGTGTAAAGCTTGGGCCTACCATTGCTCGCTTAGGAAGCTTGGCACGAATGGACGTGAAAAACGTTGCTCGTCCTCATCTCCAGGCGTTGGCCAGGGAGGTCAACGAAACCGTCGATCTATCGATGCTCGTTGAAGATCAATTTCTATTCATTGATCAAGTTGTTTCAGATCGGAAGCTTCGGATAGTATCTTCAGTAGGGGCGATGTTCCCTCTGTATTGCACAGCCCACGGCAAGGCCTACCTCGCTCAATTGCCAGATGAACAGGTAAAAAATCTGCTATTCGGCAAGATGCGTCGGCATACCGCTAATACCATTACCGATATCGATCAGTTGACCCGGCAGTTGGGAGAAGTAAGGGCTACTGGGTACGGATACGATTTTGAAGAGCACTCCGAGGACGTCAGTGCAGTAGGCACCATGGTCGACGATTCGGCTGGTCTGCAGTATGCCGTAAGCATCACGGTTCCAGCGTCTCGCTTCACACGCAACGTCAAAGAGCTGACCCTCGCACTGGGTAAATGCAAGTCTGCGATTCAAGAAACACTGAATGCTGCACGGGTTTGACTTTAATAATGCTGAGGAGTGGCTGATGGAGCTGATTGAACTGGTCAATCAAGTCCGGACACCGGTTACGGACTCATGCCGCTTGCTCCATAGCTATTGGTGATAGGTAGTTTGTATTTTCAGTGTGTTCTGAGTAGTGGGTAACGGATTTACGCGGCAGTCTGTTGCTTCGGTTCGTTCCCTACGAGCGGCCACAGTGCGGGCTGTACGCGAAAACGCGGCGTTGATTGTGAAGGACGCTACGGTGCGCTGATGGAATTTCACGCGGAAATCGAGCGGGGCACCTTGGCCAGCATTATCGATGGTTATGAACGGATGTTGGTGCAGGCGCTGCCAGAATGCCGTTGGCAGCGCTTCTTCGAGGTACATATCTTCATCTTGACGATGCTCTTTGCTCCACCGGTGCGCCTGCTTCACACCCAATTTCATGCAAAAGAGTCAAACCTGAGTGGTTCCGGTGCTCAAGCGGGAGATTTCCTTTTCAGTGAGTTGGGGCAATCGCTGTCGATCGTGATATCAAGAAACCGAAAACGGTGCTGATGCTCAACACGGCGTACCGGAACAGCGAGGTTTACGGTCCAAATGCCGAGCTCAGCGGTGGAGTTACCCAGATCTTCTATCAACAGAGCGCTCTTCACAGCAACTGGTTTGTTACACCAGACACAGCCGGAACTTCGGAGCTGGCGCACTGACGCAACGAAGCGCGTAGTTATCGCAGGTATGACTCCAATGGGAGAGCCAACTTACGTTGCGAGAGTACCGCTCCCGGAATAAAGCCTTGGATCATACGTTCAGTGAACAGAAAGACGGTATCGCCACCGGCCTGCGTTGTCTGTAGGCTAGATCGAACACATTCCTATACAGCTGGGCAATCTCCTTGTAGTGGCGGTGATTTTTAACAGCTTTCCTAAATATCGTTCGAGGTGGTGTTTTTTTAAGACATCAGACCTTGACGATCCAGCCTGTCGGGCTTTTTTAAGTCGTTAAGCTGCAAACCAGTTAGCTCACTACGGAACACGTGCAGATTTTCGTTGTACTCGAAGCCGCCTATCTGTGCGTTCACCGCTACCGTACCGCACGCATCGGACTCCTTGACGCGCTAGATCATTGATCGGCACATCGCCTTCGACAATATTCAGTCCTAAACGAGATTGCACCAATTCGATCCGCAACAGACGGGTGACGCGCGGCAGCACCAAGGGCGGCGTCGGTGTGACAAACTCGTTGTCGCCGGTAATAGCCAAGTAGTTGCTCAACGTGGCGAACAGGTTCTGAATAGACGATCAACGTCGAAGGCTTCCAGTTTGAAATTCCGATTTTTTGAACAGAGTTGGCCGATAGCGATCACTGGCGACAGATCGCGTTGTTGAGGGCGCCTGTATGGCACAAATTTTTTGAAGTCCATTGTCGGCGCCGAGGTTGCTACCGCAATTGCGGGCAGGTTCTTAGGGCTGTCAAATGCATAGCGCCCGCCCAAGCGCAGGATTCTAAGTAGATCGGGCCACTGCGCCGTCGACGATATCGATGACGGCAAGTGCGCCGAAAAAATTGGCATGAGCGTTGGCACGTAGCAGGTAGTCATTAATCAAGGCGACGCCTGTGAAGGAGATGATTACCGAATCGGTCAGTTGCGATGATTTTGTGACTGAAGCTCATCGGGGTTTATCCTGGAAATCTCGCGAGGTCAAAAGATTCGGTGGTTGCGCGATCCCTTGGCCCCACGAGAGCGTGCTCAAACCGCGTTGTAATCGATAGCTTTCGTGTGCCAACCTGCTTCCTTGCGTTTCCAGTATTCGCGCTCCAGAGTACGACTGATCGGTCCTGGTTCTCCGCTACCGACCGGAATGCCGTTCAGGGAGCTGACCGGCATCACTCCACCAGCTGTGCTGGTTATGAATATTTCGTCGGAGTTCTGGAACTCATCGACCGAAATTGTTCGCACCTCTACCTTCAGGTTCAGAAGTTTAGCGAGTTCAATCACTGATCGTCGCGTCATCCCCTCGAAAACACCATGCGCAGGTGTGACAACACATCCTTTTATGATGCTGAAAACATTAAAGCCTGGGCCTTCGGTGACATTGGTGCCTCCGTCGACCAGAACAGGTACGGTTGCCTGTTGGTCATAGGCTTGAAATGTTCCCATAGTCAGGTCCAACCAATGGAAGTTTTTGATGCGAGGATCGATGGAAGTGGGCGGGATGCGCTGCACATCACTGATGATCATTTGGAGACCTTCTTCCCTCTGCTGCTCATTCGCAATCCAGACGAAAGGAGCTGCAAATGCATAGAACCGATTCACGCATTCACGAGGATCTCTCGATCCGTGAGCGGGGATTCCGCGGGTACAAATCATCTCCACAAAAGAGCTCTGCAGTCCGCTGAGTGCAACGCACCGTTCAAGAATCTCTTTTACTTGCTCTTGAGTGAAAGTGGGGGATAAACGCAGGCCATCTGCAGATTGAAAAAAGCGCTCTACATGGTCATCCAGCCGAAAGAACATTCCCTTCCAGACGTGAACTACGTCGTAGGTGGCATCGGAGCGAACGAAACCTCGATCAAGAATAGGAATACGTGCTTCGGACAATGGGACGTAGTCACCTTCGATGAAGGCGACACCATCGGCAAACACTGATTTTGAAACGGTCATATCGAAACTCCGCGCGAGATAAACATTTAGTGCCCAGGGATGGTATGAGACTCGCTCTTATGCGGAGGCCAACACTTTGTGAGTCCGGTGTGAGAGCCAAATCGTAGACAACAGCCCTGCTAGGCCGATCAACAGCAGGAATGACGACATCGCCACAATTGAGGGGTCAATCGTGTCGCGAAGGCCATCGAACATTTGTCGAGGGAGCGTGCGTTGGCTGGGGCCGCCGATGAACAGAACCACGACAATTTCGTCGAAAGACGTCATAAACGCGAACAGAGCCCCCGAGATAACTCCTGGTGCAATAATCGGTAGGGCGATGTTTGCAAAGGCACGTGAGGGCGCCGCGCCAGACATAGCAGCAGCCCTGAGCAGCGTCATATCGAACCCCTGGAGGCTAGCCGCCACGCTAATCAGTACGAAGGGAGTGGCCAGTATGGTGTGAGCAATCACGAGTCCAGTCACTGTCCCTGTAAGGCCGAGCGCGCCAAAAAGAAAGTACATCCCAAGACCTGAAATGACTGGAGGAATGATCATCGGTGATATCAGCAGCGCCAGAGTTGTTGAGGCGCAGGGAAGGTTTTTTCTGGCAAATGCCAAAGCAGCAAGTGTTCCGAGTACGGTCGCAAGAGCTGTTGCACTGACGCCGACGATCAAGCTGGTGGCCAAGGCTTTCATCCAAGGGCCATCGCTGAAGATTTTTTCATACCACTTCACGGAAAAACCGGGCATCGGATACGAAAGAAAGTTACCGCTACTAAAAGATATCGGTACAACTGCCAACAGCGGAAGGATCATAAAGACGCACATGCAAACACCGAAAGCACTCAAAAAAATTCGGCTGAGCCGCGAAAGCGTGAAGTGATTCATGACAACATCCTATTATTTCAAACCGGCAATTTGACGAATGCCGACCAGTCGACCCGCCAGAAGATAGATAGCCATTACACAAACGATCAGCACCAATCCCAATGCGGACGCCATACCCCAATTGATCGTGGTGTTGGTATAGAAAGCGATGAAATAGCCCAACATTTGCTCACGTGCACTACCTACGAGGGTCGGAGTTACGTAGTACCCAGCCGCGACGATGAAGGTCAATAACGTGCCCGATCCAATCCCTGTGAGCGTCATCGGAAGATAAACACGAAAGAAGCCTCGAATGGGATGAGCACCTAAGGATGATGAAGCGCGCATGTAATGAGGCGGAATACTTTTCATCACGTTATAAAGGGGAAGAACCGTGAACGGCAGCAGTATATGCACCATCACGATATACACTCCAAAAGAGTTAAAAATCAACGGGAGAGGATGTTCTATTAACCCCAAATTCATGAGTAAAGTGTTGACGATACCTTTATCCTGCAATACGACAATCCACGCGGTGGTTCTTGCCAAGAGCGATGTCCAAAACGGCAACATTATGGCGAGTAGTAAAGCCATCTGCATCGGCTTAGACGCTCTTACCATGAGTGCGGCAAAGGGGAAGCCCAGCAGTAAGCAAAGCAATGACACAATAAATGCGATCTTAAGTGTTTTAAGTATCATGTCGGTATAGACGCGTTTTTCAGGTTCCACCTGTTCTATGCCTTGATCCGTTTTTTTTAAGTCCAGGGCTGCAAGTAAATAATAAGGTGTGTACGCATGAGATGCGTTATTGAAATCTCGCCAGAATTCTACGGTCCCCCAGTTCGGATCAAGAGTAATCAACCTGGACTTGGCCGAATCGCTTCCTTTATTTTCTGGCGACTTCCCTCGATAATGACGGGCGGTGGACATAATTAAGAAACGATAGCCAGGGTTTTCATAGTTCAATCGTCTGGCAGCGCTTCCCATCAACCCAAGATCGACCGAAAGAGTAAAATCTTGTTCCAACGCTTCGAAAACTGAGTCGTCTGGAATCGACTGATCACGTTGTGTGCTTTTTGAGAGCGCCTGAACTGTGCGAGGGAAAGCATCGTTGATTTCAGGGTTGCTTATTGCGCGATACAGCATCATGCTGATCGGCAATACAAAAAAAACAAATGTATAAATCAATAATGGCAATATCAAAAATACGGATGTCAGTCGTTTATTACGACTGGATTTTCTGTGTGCAACCACAAGAGTAGCAAGCGTCGTAGCAGACATCGTGAGATCACCTGGTCAAATTTTGGAACGTGCGGCCCCGATTGCTCGGGGCTGCTAATATGTTATTTGGAAGCCCAGTTTGTGAATCTATTCATGAGGTCTTCTTCATAATTGATCCAAAACGCAGTATCTAAATGCACGGCATCTTTGAGATGCGTTGGCGCGGAGGGAAGGCTGTCCAAGGTCTTGGCATCTAATTCGGCAAGCGCCTTTCGGTTCACGATCCCGTATGGAATGGTATGGGCGAAATTGGTTTGTGCCTGTGGACTCAACATATAGTTAAGAAGAGCATAACTGCCTTCTAGATTTTTCGAGCCCTTTATAATCGACCAGTAATCCACACCGTAAATTTGTTGATTCCAGATCAGAGGGAAGGTGCTTCCCTGTTGGTTGGCGATGGCTATCCGACCATTGAAAGCAGCGGTTACAGTCACATTTCCTGCTGCCAGCCATTCGAGAGGTTGCGCGCCGGTTTCCCACCATTGAATGTAGGGTTTTAGTTCGTCCATCTTGGCGAATGCGCGATCTTGACCTGCCTTTGTACCTAACACTTTGTAAACGTCTGCCGGCGCTACACCGTCCGCCAAAAGCGCGATCTCCAGGGTCATTCGCGCTTGTTTACGCAAACCACGTTTGCCAGGCCACTTCTTGACGTTCCAAAAGTCGACCCAGCTTTTCGGACCGTCAGCACCGAATTTTTTATCGTCATAGGTCATGACCTCTGACCAACCAATCGCGCCGACACCGCAGGATGCGACATTCTCTGGTACGACGTCAGCAATGTTGGGTGCACCGCTTTGTTTGATCTCCTCCAACAACCCTTGTTCGCATGCAAGCTCCATGTCCGCTTCTTCGATCTGGACGACATCCCAGGTCGGATCGCCGGCTTCCACCATTCCTTTGATTTTTGCTAGGCCTCCGCCATAGGAGTCCCGGACAATTTTTTTTCCGGTGCTTTGTTCGAAAGGTTTGAAGTATGTTTTTTCGAACGCTTCTTGGAGCGATCCACCAAAGGCCACAACGGTTAAGTCATTTGCAGCAGCAAGGCCGCTTCCCGTTGAAATCATTGAAACAAGAGCAATTTTCTTAAATAATGAGGACATAATAGTCTCTCCCGCTGTTTGAGATGTTGTTGGTTTTTATGGCTTACAAACGGGTAGGTGTAGCATTTTGTTTTTTGTTTTTTGTTTTTTGTTTTTTGTTTTTTGTTTTTTGTTTTTTTGATGTATGACCTCTTGGGCTGATTACTGTTTGTAGTGACTCTGAGTTGAAATAGCTATTAACGTTTGAGGTTGTATTATGGGTTTTAAACGATTTCGAACAAGTGGGCGTCCGAGCTACTCCAGCTATATCCGACGTCTTGTCCTTTTCGAATAGTATTGAACTCGGCGTTGTTCGGAACCTTGACCACAATGGCGTTATTTTTTGGCAAGTGGAGATGCACGCGCAAGTGATCGCCTAGGTAAACAATGTCCGCTACTTTCGCCGACCTACCTAGTTCTACTACAGACGTCAGCACCACCTTTTCAGGACGGATAACCAGTTGTACACGATTGGGTCTCGAACCGTGTAAGCCGAGTGACGACCCCCGAACCTGAATACCTGCATCGAGCATGACGCTACATTCCGTCCCACTTACCGAGTTCAAGGTGCCGGTCAAGATGTTATTTTCACCGATGAAGTTGGCTACATAGGCATTTTCGGGGTGTTCGTACAGTGAAACTGGAGAACCCAACTGGGCGATATCGCCCTGATGAAAAACTGCGACCCGGTCCGACATGGTCAGGGCTTCACTTTGGTCATGAGTGACGTAGACCACCGTAACCCCGAGGCTTTTGTGCAATTGTTTGATTTCATACTGCATGTGTTCACGTAGGTTTTTGTCTAGCGCGCCTAATGGCTCGTCCATCAAGATTACCTCCGGCTCGAACACCATCGCCCGCGCCAACGCTACTCGTTGTTGCTGACCACCGGAAAGTTCGTTGGGGCGACGCTGCGCCATCGCGTGCAACTGAACCATATCCATGGCCCGTTCTACTTTTTTCTGTACGTCGACCCGATTTAAACCGCGCATTTTCAGCGGGTACGCCAAGTTTTCCGCCACGCTCATATGCGGAAACAGCGCATAGTTCTGAAATACCATCCCCATGCCACGTTTGTGTGCGGGTACTTTTTCGATGTGCTTGCCACCCATGCGTATTTCGCCTCGGGTTGGTGACTCAAATCCCGCCAGCATCATCAGAGTCGTTGTTTTTCCCGATCCGGAAGCGCCCAGTAAAGTGAGGAATTCACCTTTTCGAATGGCAAGGTTCAAATCGCGAATGATCAGAGATTTGCCATCGTAGCTTTTCTGAACGTGGCTGAACTCAATCAAGGGGGCATTGACCTGTTGCATATCGACTCCGATACGGCTCATGGACGCGCTCACAATCCGTTGGCCTGTGCGACTTCATCCAAAGCCCTGGTCAGGCGGGAGACCAGTTCAATGATGTCTTCCTCTTCGATGATGAAAGGTGGGCATAAAGCTATGGAGTCGCCCATATTGCGAACAATCAAACCACGCTTTCGAGTGGCCAGTTCAACCTGAGCACCAATTGCCACGTTTGCTGGGAATGAGGTTCGGCTCTTCTTGTCGATAACGAGCTCGATGCCGGCAATCAGACCGATGCCCCTTATTTCGCCCACTAACGAATGTTGCGCCAACGGTTCTAGTTGATCGTGTAGGAATTTACCCAATCGACGAGTACGTTGCGGTAGGTTCATTTCTTCGTAAATGGTTAGTGTTTCCAATGCCACCGCAGCGGCGACTGGATGTCCTGAGTACGTAAATCCATGACCGAACCCGGCGAGCTCTCCGCTCTGCCGTTCTACCGCTTCATACACATGACCAGCAACGGTCACGCAGGAAATGGGTAGATAAGCAGAGGACAGGGATTTTGCCGTAGACATCATGTCAGGGGCGAACCCCAGCGTCTGGTGGCCAAACCATTGACCCGTGCGTCCGAAGCCGCAAATGATTTCATCAGAAAGGAATAAAATGTCGTGTTTTCGCAGCAATGCTTGCACGCCTTCGAAGTAACCCGCAGGCGGAACAATCACACCTCCTGCACCCAGTATAGGCTCGGAAATGAATGCGGCTATGCTGTCGGCACCGATGTTCTCAATGCGTCTTTCCAGTTGGTTCAGCAAGCGATCTTTAAATTGTTCTTCGGTTTCATTCTCAAGGCCGAACCGGTAAAAGTGTGGGCACTCCACGTGATGAATCCCGTCGCATGTCAGGCCGAATGCCGCGTGCATGACGGGCAAACCACATAAGCTGGCACCCATGACAGTTGAGCCGTGATAACCCTTATTGTGTGCTATGAACGCGCGTTTACCAGGATTGCCTCGTGCCTTGTGGTAGGCCCAGGCCAGTTTGACCATAGAGTCGTTGGCTTCAGAGCCTGAGCAGGCAAAGAAAATCTTTGGATTCGGAATTGGTACGAGTCGGCCAATGCGCTCCGCCAATTGAGCAACGATGTCAGGTACGCGATGATTGAACGTGTGGTAATAAGGTAGCACCTGCATTTGGCGGGTTGCCGCGTCCACCAGTCGGGCATTGGAAAACCCTAGACCAGCACACCATAAACCGGACATGCCTTCGATGTATTGTTTGCCATTTTCATCGATGACGTAGATTCCAGAGCCTCTCTTGATCACCAACGGTCCTTGTTGCTGGTGAGTACTCAGATTCGTCTGCGAATGCAAATGGAATTCTATGTCCGACTTTGCCAAGACGCTTAGTTGGACGGGTGTATTTACAGCCATGGAAACCTCCCATTGGTAACACTGATATGACGATTACAATGAAAACGTTGGATCAGTTGCCTAGGATCCGAGCGACGTTCTGCTCTTGCAGCTCAATGCCAAAGAACTGGCAAATTTGTAGGATTTGGCCATAGAGCATGTGTTGCCCCTGATGGACGATACAGCCACGTTCGCGAGCCATGGCCAGCAACCGGGTATCGCCATGGCGAACTACAACTTCGCAGACAAGCGTCTGTGCGCTCAGATTTTTAACATCTAGGGGAAGGGCATCATCATCATTTAAACCCAATGATGTTGCGTTGATCACTACATCGAAACCGCTGGGATTAATACTGCCGGAGGTGACGGATACGGCTGGGAATAGATCTTGAATGCGAGCGATCAAGGCAGTGCTACGAGCAGGGGAGCGGTTATAGATCGCCAGTTCAGAGGGGCTCTCCTGAGCGACGGAGAACGCAATGGATTTCCCTGCCCCACCAGCACCTATTAGTAAGACACGCTTCCCTTTTAATGTGTGGCCTTGCCCTTTGATTCCCGCCACCATGCCTTCTCCGTCAAAATTTCCACCGATCAGTTCTCCGGTAGCAGGATCACTGCGCAAGGCGTTGACGGAGCCGACGAGCGTCGCGGTATCTGTCAATCGATCACAGAGTTGAACTACCTCTTCCTTATAAGGAATCGTTACAACGATACCCGCAAGATTGTTCACCCCCTTTAACCCATTCAAAGTTGCAGCCAGGTTTTTTGGCGAAACATGCACTGGAATGCATGCGACATTCAGCCCTTGCTTGGCGGCCGAGAGATTCAAAACCTCTGGCGTTTTGATATGGGCAATCGGGTCAGCGATTACGCCAACCAAGAGAGTGCTGCCGTTGATAATCATGTTGGGCGTGTCCACGGGTTTAGTTTTTGCTGAATGTTAATGAACGGTCACGACACGGCTGAGACCACACCGTCGTATTCCGCGTCCAATCACAGAAAGGGTCGAGCGTTAGAAGCAGTGACGCAGAGGAGGGGAATTTACCTGCGGGCGCGGGATGGTCAATAGAGTCACGTGACTGCAAAGCTGTAAGGCAACGATGGCGGAGGGATGCTACCGCTTGCGTTAGCCAGTGCTTGAGTATTTGCATGATTACACCTGTCTGACATATTTTTGTACTTGTCTGACATGATGCTAGATGCCATCCCCATCAAATGTCAAGCGCTTAAGGTGAGTCTCGACAGTAGGTGGCGATGGCGGGATGAAAGGCTAGTTTTGTAAGTACATATCCATACGCTTGGCTGCATTGCGCAGGTGCCGCTCGGCGGCTTCGCCGGCTTGCAAGGGGGCGCCAGCCTGAATAGCTTGGAAGATGGCTTGGTGCTCATCCTGAACTTCTTGGATCAATTCGTTATAGGCCGCTGCGGTATTGCTCCGCGCTTCACGAATTAACCGTCTCACGCTGTGATCCAAGTATTCATTTAGGGATTTAAAGTGGGGGTTATGGGTTGCGGCCACAATGGCTTGATGGAAAGCGTAGTCCTCATCGTCGCCCAAGCGGTCATTGACGATGGCGTACTCCATCCCAATTAGCGCTTGGCGGATTCGTTTCAGATCTTCGGGGGTCCTGCGCACCGCTGCCAGGCGTGTTGCCCCAACCTCGATAGTGATCAGAAATTCGATGATGTGCAGCAGTGACTCCTTTTCATCGAGAGTAATTTCTTTTAGGCGGAAGGCGTGTTTATCGGCGCGCAATGCCACAAATGCACCTTTACCTTGGCGCGTGTTGATTTGTTCCTCGAATTTAAGTTGTGAAAGGGCTTCGCGAACCACCGCCCGACTCACAGAGAACTGCTCGCACAATTGACGCTCACTGGGTAGTTGATCACCAGGGGCGAGTCGACCGGACTGAATTTCATCAGTCAGCCACTGCACGATTTCCATGGGGCGAGTTTGTGGAGTAGAGCTTGGGACGTTAGTCATCATAATTCCTTGGTGTGACGGCTGCAGGTCAGTATTTTTCAGAATGAATTAACAGTTGTGAATACGTGCAGCCATCTGACGTCAGGCTGGTAAGGCAGGTTTGCGTAATGTAGGACCAGTGGTCAGATAATTCAACTCTGCTGACAAAGCAGTCCTTCCACATAGTAGGCAGAGCACGCCCACTTCTCACGAGCGTCCGCTCGGTGTAAACCGTTTCCGTCCGAAAACTCTAATCCTCCCTTCTATCAAAATCCTTTGACAGGTCATTTCAGCTGAGTTAGCTTTTATCGACTGGTCTTACAAGCAGATATAAATGTAAGACATGTATAAAAATAAGTAAGACTGCATCCCTGTCATGATTTCTCAGGCTCATCCAGTCTTTTCCTGCGCAGATGCGCGTTTTGATGGTGGGCTTTGACGAAAAAAAGCCCTCTTCGCGGTGGGAGCAAAACATATGACCTTGGCAGCACTACCTGGGAAAGAGGAAGGGACAGCCTTCGGCGTGAGTGTCTATGCCGGGATCGAAGGGCGGGTCGTCGTCATCACGGGTGGAGGCAGCGGTATTGGGCTGGCAATGGCTCGCGGATTTGCCAGGAACGGTGCGCACTTAATGCTCATCGATATCAACGAAAACGCCATGCTGCTTGCCAAGCGCACACTGGTTGAGAGTTTTCCGAGTTTGCAGATCGCCACCTTCATGGCATCGGTAACTGATGAGGTTGCGATAGAACGGGCTTTTACGTTTTGTATGGATCGGTTTGGACGACTGGACATTCTTTTGAATAACGCGGGTGTTGCTGTCAACAAGCCTTCAATAGAGTTGACTCCAACAGAATGGCGTCGCGGTATCGATATCAACCTCAGTAGTGTTTTTATTTGTGCACAAGCCGCTGCCCGTCGGATGATCAAGCAGAAGCGTGGCGTCGTCATTAACACTGCTTCGATGTGGGGTGTTTCTCACGCTCCAGAGCGCGTTGCATATTGCTCCTCTAAAGCAGCAGTAGTTTCCTTGACCAAGTGCCTGGCAGTGGAATGGGCTGCCCATGGCATTCGCATGAATGCCATTGGCCCCGGCTATACCCGCACCCCTCTTATGGAGGAACTCAATCGCAAGGGGCGTTTGGATTTCGAAAAGCTGATTAATCGCACACCCCTCGGGCGGCTGGGTGAGCCCGATGAGATGGCGGAACTGGCTCTATTCCTTGCTTGCGATAGCGCCGCGTTCATCACCGGCCAAATCTTCGTCGCCGATGGCGGCTGGACCGCCAACGGCTTCATGTAATTACTTTTTATATTTGCGAATTGCCATCTTTTGGCGAACGTCGTGAATCTATTTGTCGTGGAGAAAAGAAATGCCAAAGCGTGTTGCGCTTTTACCAGCGTCCGAGTGGGTCGAACTCAGCACGACGGAAAAAGACTGGAAGCAGGCTGATCCCGTTTTGTTGAAAACAATGTTGAGCCAATTACATTTGATTCGGGCGTTTGAGGAAACAGTGCTCGAGCTCGCCGGGGAAGGGCTGGTGCATGGCCCAGCGCATTCGAGCATCGGCCAAGAGGGCGGAGCCGTCGGTTCGATCGTATCGCTAACCGCCACGGACGAAGTAAATGGCTCACACAGGGGGCATCATCAGTTCTTGGCCAAAAGCCTGACATACCTAATGCCTGAGGGTATCGAACCTCAATCGTCGATTAACCCAAAAATCCAAGATTTGTTACAGCGCACGCTCGCTGAGATTCTGGGGCTGGCCCAAGGTTTTTGCAAAGGCCGTGGTGGTTCGATGCATCTGCAATGGGCTGAAGCTGGTGCGCTAGGGACTAATGCCATCGTAGGTGGCGGCGTTCCATTGGCTGCCGGCGAAGCTTGGGCACACTCACACTCCAAAACTGACAAGGTTGCAGTGACCTACTTTGGTGATGGGGCGGTGAACATCGGCTCGGTGCTGGAAACAATGAACTTGGCGGCGGCTTGGAAGCTCCCCCTTTGTTTTTTCATCGAAAATAACTTGTATGCCGTTTCCACCACGGTGGCCGAAGCTACGGCCGAGCCACGCCTGTCGGCACGGGGTTTGGGCTTCAATATTCCAAGCTGGAAAGTTGACGGGATGGACCCCTTGGCAGTGCATCTGGCTATGCAAGAAGCCTTGGCGCACATGCGCGCGGGTAACGGCCCCACGGTGATAGAGGCAGATGTATATCGCTTCTTTCACCAGAACGGTCCATTCCCTGGTAGCGCATTCGGTTATCGCTCTAAAGAAGAAGAGCAGAGTTGGCGAGCTCGCGACCCGCTGGACCGACTCGCTAACGAAATGAAGAAGCGTCGGTTGATTGATGATGCAGGTATCGAAGCGCTACGTGAGGCGGTTAAAGGTGCAATGCATGACGCCGCCGCAGCGTTGACCGAAGCTGATCCGACTGGCAAACCAGGCAAGCGTCGTATTCGCCCTGAACTTTGGCCTTCGCCTGACTTCCGGGACGTAGGTATCCGTGGTGACCTACGTGAGCTGGAAGGAGTCCGGACGCTCGAGCAGGCAAACTATGAGGGTGACCATCATAAGGTGAAGTTCATCGATGCAGTCGCGGACGTCATGAATCGTCGAATGGAGACCGATGATAGCGTAGTGGTGCTTGGCGAAGATGTACACCGTTTGAAAGGAGGTACCAACGGGGCAACGCGCAACCTAAAGGACCGTTTTCCAGATCGAGTTCTCGGCACACCTATTAGCGAAAATGCTTTCTGTGGCTTAGGGGGTGGGCTGGCACTGGATGGGCGATACAAACCCGTGGTCGAGTTCATGTACCCCGACTTTATGTGGGTAGCTGCCGATCAGGTATTCAACCAAATCGGTAAGGCGCGGCACATGTTCGGAGGTCAAAGTGATGTGACATTGGTTTTGCGCACCAAAATTGCGATGGGTACCGGATACGGCTCCCAGCACTCCATGGACCCAGCGGGTATCTTCGTGACCAACCCTGGTTGGCGCATCGTCGCGGCTTCGACCCCCTTTGATTACATCGGCTTGATGAATTTTGCGCTGGCATGCAAGGACCCGGTGCTCGTGATTGAGCATGTCGATCTTTACGCCACTACTGGTGAGGTGCCATCAGGCGACCTGGATTACCAAACACCGTTTGGCAAAGCGGCCATTCGACGCTCTGGCAGTGAAATGACTGTGTTGACTTACCTAACCATGGTCGGACACACCTTGGAAGCGATAGAGCAGACCGGGATCGATGCCGAAGTAATTGACTTGCGATTCTTGGATAGGGCCAGCTTCGACTGGGAAACTGTGGAAGCCAGCATCCGCAAGACTAACAACGTATTGATTGTCGAGCAGGGGGCCCGTGGTACGTCTTACGGCGGGTGGCTGGCTGACGAATTGCAACGCCGTTGTTTCGATTGGCTTGATCAACCAATCCAGCGTGTAACCGGAGGGGAGGGATCGCCCAGTATTTCCAAGGTGTTAGAGCGTGCGGCCTGCGCTCGAACCGAAGAAGTCGTGGATGGCCTGCGGCAGACAATGCGTGATAAAGGCAACTGAGGGTTAAGGGATGACTATAAAAATGCAAGTTCCGCTTGAGGTGGGTATCTGTTGTCGAGACATCGATGTGCTTGGACGGTTCTACCAGGACGTGCTCGGCTTTACCTTTGTCTCAAAAGTAGTGATGAGTGCCGAGGCCGCTCGTGAGGTTGGGCTTAGCAATGCTGGATACACCGTCGTCCGCTTGCAAACACCTTATGGCGAGCGCATCAAGCTTTTGGCTCCTGAGCGGCGGCCCGACACCCTGGGCTCCGGTCACATTCTCGATCGACTCAACGCCACGTATCTGACTTTTATTGCCGACGATATCGATCAATTGATACCTGATCTCAAGGCCGGTGGGGCTACCTTCGTAACTGGGGAGCGCCTGATTCAGTTGCGAGCTGGTGTCAAAGCTATGTTTTGCCGGGATCCCGAGGGCAATGTGCTCGAGTTGGTGGAGTACGCTGACCTCAATACTTACCGTCCAGATCTGAACGTCGACAGGAGCGCCTGATGGCCAAGCTACTGCATATGCCGGAAGTATCGGCCAACGCTACATCGGCGGCGATCCAGAATTGGGTTAAACAAGAGGGCGACTCAATTACCTCTGGCGACTGTATCGCTGAGATCGAGACTGAAAAAGCTTTGGTTGAATTAGTTGCTGAAGAAGACGCGGTGTTGGGAAAAATTCTGGTGCAGGCTGGCCAAGAAGTCGAGGTCGGAGCGCCCATAGGTGTCTTGTTTGCCAAAGGTGAACAAGGTGTCGATGTGTCGGAACTTCTAGCGCAAGCCGGTGTTCTTGCTCACAAACCTGCACCAATTGCTGTAGTTGCCGAAATATCCCAGCAGGACTCAACGGTATCGGTCGGTGAGTTAATCACTACGGCGATGGGCGTATCGAACGGACGAGTGTTCGCTAGTCCGTTAGCGCGCCGTCTGGCGACCGAAAGAGGCTTGGACCTGTCCAGTCTTAAAGGCAGCGGCCCAAATGGCCGCATAGTGAAATGTGATGTGGAGTTAGCCGACACTGTGTCGAGTGGGGTATTGCCGCCCGGAGTCGACGGTAGCTCGGTTGCGGCCACCGATTACGAAGTCATTCCTCATAGCGGCATGCGCAAAACAATCGCCAAGCGACTTACCGAAAGTAAGGCCAACGTACCGCACTTCTACCTTCGGGTTGAATGCCGCATGGAGCGATTACTTGCATTGCGCCAGCAGATCAATGAAACCGCTTCGAAGAAAATCTCTATCAATGACTTTATTGTAAAAGCGGTCGCAGTTGCCCTGAAGCAAGTGCCGTCGATGAATGTAAGTTGGACCGACACGGCGATGCGTCGCTACCAGCATGCTGATGTCTGTGTGGCGGTCTCCACTGACAGCGGACTCATTACTCCTGTGGTGCGCGGGGCTGATAACAAGGCACTGTCACAGATCAGCGCCGATGTCGCAGAGCTCGCAGGCCGAGCTCGAGAGGGGCGTTTGCGTCCAGAGGAATATCAGGGTGGTAGCTTCACCATCAGTAACCTGGGTATGTTCGGTGTAGACGAGTTTTCGGCGATCATCAATCCGCCGCAAGCGGGAATACTTGCAGTGGGTGCGACCCAGCAGCAGCCCGTGGTCGAGGATGGCGTATTGAAAGTTGGGTCAGTGATGCGTTGCACGCTTTCGGCAGACCATCGTGCGGTGGATGGAGCGCTTGCGGCAGAGTGGTTAGGGGCTTTCCAGCGCTTGATCGAAAATCCACTGAGCATGTTGATCTGAGGCGCTGACGATGAGTAATACAAAATTTGATGTTGTTGTCGTTGGTGGAGGCCCTGGTGGTTATGTCGCGGCGATTCGTGCGTCACAGCTCGGGCTGCGCACCGCACTTGTGGAAAAGGCTGAGTTAGGTGGTATCTGTCTAAACTGGGGCTGCATTCCGACTAAAGCTCTTTTGCGATCTGCTGATGTACTTCGACTGGTCGGCGAAGCTAAGGGGTTCGGAGTCAACGTGGGGCCTGCAACTGCTGACTTAGCGACTATCGTAAAGCGGTCACGAGAGGTGTCTAGCCAGCTACAACGCGGTGTCAGCGGGTTGATGAAGAAAAACGCAGTGACTGTTTTCAATGGTCATGCTCAACTCGGGGATCGCAATACTGTAAGAGTTCAACAGGAGGACGGTGGCGTCAGTTTGAGCGCCCCCCATATCATCCTAGCTACTGGTGCTCGTGCCCGGTTGTTGCCTGGTATGGAACCGGACGGTAAACATTTCTGGACCTATCGCGAGGCGCTGGTTCCTGTGTCGATTCCCAAACGGCTGGTCATAATCGGCGCCGGAGCTATTGGTATTGAGTTTGCCAGCTTTTATCGAACGTTAGGGGCCGAGGTCTGCGTGGTGGAGGTTGCTGAGCGGATTCTTCCGGTTGAAGACGAGGAAGTTTGCGCTCATGTAGCGCAGGCGCTCACTCGGGACGGCATAAAACTCTATACCGGCTGCCTGCTGAAAAGCAGCACAGTCACTGGTGGGACAGTCAAACTAAACCTGGAGGGGAGGGCCCAGTTCGTGCTTGAAGCCGATGTTGTGCTCGTGGCGGCGGGCATTGTCGGAAATGTTGAAAACCTGGGGCTGGAAAAGACCAAAATTCAGGTGGTAAAAAGTCATATTGTTGTAGATGAGTTTTGTCGTACCGCAGAACCGGGAATTTATGCTATCGGAGACGTTGCCGGAGCTCCATGGCTGGCCCACAAGGCAAGTCATGAAGCCGTCATTT
>Ga0182007_10000797_pt1 | contig 17633 bp, 17 predicted proteins | sample Sormic07211113_1_FD_123023 | JGI IMG/M metagenome (GOLD analysis project Ga0182007, IMG submission 123023) | Rhizosphere microbial communities from Sorghum bicolor, Mead, Nebraska, USA - 072115-113_1 MetaG | ecosystem: Host-associated > Plants > Roots > Rhizosphere | place: USA: Nebraska... | reverse complement strand
TTTTCATTGCTTGCTCCGGTCTACACAGGGTGAAGCTAACGCCACACAAACGCCACCTCCCTCTCCCTTTAAGTCTGGATTTGACGGTGTGCATTCATCCCAATTTGGGGTGCTCACTGGAGTCGATTGACCGGTGAGGAGAAGTTGAGTTGTCAGTTAAGGCTGACCGTAAACCCCAAATTGGGACATGGTTACCTGGGTGTGAGACGACATCCTCTATTGTCATCACCCTGAGTGCTTTAAGGGGGTTTGTTGTCATTGCCTACACCCTCTTAGGTCGACCGCTTCTCAGCGTCGATGGTAATCCCAAATTGGGAAGCGTTTTTTTGTCATGCCGCACACCTGTTCAACTTGGGTGTTGCCGTCGATCAAGCGAACAACCCAATTTGGGGTTTCCTGATTGCGCTCAATCCTCTGGCTCCCAATGCTGTTCGGATTGCAGGCGAGACTTGTCGGTCAAGAGCTGATCTAGGTTGGTGCGAGGATGTTCGTTAACCCAAATTGGGATACTGCTTGGTGTTCATCGTGAAGGTAGATGCCCTGTCCGAAAATATCTCCTTCGCGTCTTATCGCCAACAGGGTGCAGTTCAGACGCTACCCTCTACTGTCACTGAAGTAGGTGTGACTCTAAGGCGTAAAGTGCACTGTCGGAATATGACCCAATTTGGGTTGCCTGTCGTGGTGCGCGTTCGCCCGCCCACCGTGTACGTGGTCAGAGCCGTCAGCCATAAACCCGCCTCATTTGTTGGATGCTACGGTTACCCCAATTCGGGTCGCTAGGCTGTGACCGTCGCGCCACTCGTCTCTTCACGCCGAGACTGCCAAGATGTTCTGCGTCATTGCTTGCATGGTGTTCCGCCTCTCCTGGCCCCACCGAATGGTCAGGCTGGTGCTGGGCTACGAGTTGCTGCAGGGCGTAGAGCAACCATCAAAATGGCTGCCCAATTTGGGTGATCAGTCGATTTGATTGTATGCGTTCCCCGATAGCTGATTGGGTGGGCGATCGGCGAAACCCCGGTTAAGAGTGTGGCGTTTCTTTCGCTCGGTTCTAGCCAATACACACTGGCCCAATTTGGGGTTGATGGCCAGGTGAACCTCCACCGCTTTTTGTCCTCCTTCTTGTGCGCTGGCGGACACGGTCAAGCCCGAAGAGTCAGGAGTGTCAATGGCCCCGCTGCGTCAGGGAATTGCAGGGAGTTGACTGTGGGCGTAATTTCCCGTGCCGCTAGACTGCCCCAAATTGGGTGACTGCAGCTGGCATTGATCTTGTGGATTTTTTTGACCCGGTTTATGCACTGTTTTCTTGCAGTTCAGAATCCTTTGAGCGCGCCGTCTTTCGCCAGTGACAACGAAAACGCTTCTGAACCCAAATTGGGCGATGGGCTGATCAGTAGAAAGGTAATTTATGACGATCGACGAACATCACACCTGGCAGAGTTCCACGGTTGAGCGTCAATGTGCTGGTTCCAGCCAGGACTAGCCGTGCGGTCGCACTTTTAATAGTCCAATGGGTCACCCCAATTTGGGTGTCAAACAGCCAGCATGCAGGATAGATCGGGTCGTGAGCTACTGCTCATCCACCTGGCCACCTGATTGGCTAGGCCAGGGCATTAGGCACAACATGCGATGAGACAAGTTCCTCGCGGGCCGTGGTCATCGTAGGTGGGATGAATATAAGAGGAGTACTGTGGCTCCCAATTTGGGTTGTAAGAGCCAGCGAGAGGGGAGGGTGGCCAGTGAATGGGTTGTGATCATGACTGTCCATTGCGGTGCAGTTCCGGTGACGGTCAATGACACTATGAAAAAATATTATCGACGGGTGATGCGAAATGTTTGTACTCGGCTAAGCTTCAAACGAAATCACCAGACACAGCAAAACGATTACTGGGTAAGGGGTTACATGAGAAAGCTCAACTTAAGTTGAATACTTCACCCAAATTGGGGTAACTTTCTTGACCAACCTTAAGTCGTTCTGTATCGTACATCAGCTGGTTCTTGGATGAGAACTATTCTCAATTGGAGGGGCTAATGAAGCCAATGAAGCTCAATAAGCTGACCATGGTCATCACCTTTTTGAACAACAAGGGTGGTGTGGGGAAAACCACGGGGACTTTGAACCTGGGGGCCGCTTTGGCAGGCATGGGCAAGTCAGTGCTCATTATTGACGCTGACCCTCAGATGAACTCCACGAACCACCTGGTACCTCATCTGGTGAGCCCAAACGCGGTGACACTCACCCAGTTGCTCATCAATCCAACCACCGATATCGCCGATTGCATCGTTGCTACAAAAGTCGACAACCTGATGATGATCATGGCCGATCGAAACATTGAAAAATCCCTAGAAGCCTATAAGAACAATTACGCCCGACCATCTGAAATCTTGAAATCCAAGCTGGAAATCCTGGAAGGGGAGGTGGATTACATCATCATCGACTGCCCTCCCAATTTGGGATTGATAGTCGAAAACGCTTTGGCCGCTTCCACGCATTTTATTACCCCAATTGATGATTCTGCCTATGCAGAAGCGGGGCTGATACCGCTGGAAGACACGATGCTGAAGAAGATCTATCAGATCAATCCAACGCTGCAATGCCTGGGTGTATTGCCCGTTATGATGCGAAAGGGAACGGCACTGGATTTAAACATCTCTGAAAAAACGACCTTTGGTAATACCAACATGCCTCGAATGGCGGTCACCATCCCTTTCCGGCAACAGGTGCGCAACTACACACATACCGGTGAGCTTTGTGTAACCCCCAAGGCTAGAACCGACATTGCCCGCGCTTTCCGCGCCTTGGCGAAAATCGTTGTTCAAAGCAATGTGGCGACTCTGCAACCAGGAGAACTTGCATGAACCTGCCATTGAAAGAACGCTTGGCGACCAAAAGCAAGGAGCTCATGGACAGCATCTCCGCAAATTCCAAAGAGATGTCCGAGCTGCCAAAGCAATGGGAAAAAGTCCATAGCCTCGATTGCAGCCGCATTGACCCCAACCCCTTTCAATACCGCATTGAGTTTGACGAAGACAAAATTCAGGAGTTGATTAAAGGTTTTGGTAAGGATGGGCAGCTTCAACCCATTGGCGTCAGGGCTGTTGGGGATCGATTTCAGATCATCTTTGGTGAGCATCGTTGGCGTGCCGGTGCACTATGGAATGGGCATGTGGACGCCATTATTCGCGACGTCACTGACTCCCAAATGGCTGATATGTGTTTTGCTGAAAACAGCAAACGCTCAGACCCCAGCGCGTATGAAGAATACCTTGCCATTTGCATTCAAAAGAACATGGGTAAAACCGGTAAAGAGATCCAGGAGGCTCTACAATTACGCCCCCAGGAATACTACAAACTGATGGCTTTTGAGTTATTCCCTGAAGCTGTCCATGACTTGATTCGCAAGAATCTGAAAGTCATCGGCAAGACCGAGGCTGAGTTTTTGGGGTCAATCCTCAAAAAAGAAGATTGTGACCTGGCGAAATTTGAGCGTGTCACGCTGGAAGGCATCGAACGCTTTGTTGTCGGAAACTTCACGACGCGCAAGGAAATGCTGGATTTTATCGGCAAGCAAATGCGCAAAAAACCGGCAGATAAGGCTGGGCCAGCCAAGCTTCCGAAAAAGAAGGAAGAGGTAAAAAGCAAGGCCACGGAAATTTTATTTGAAGGCAAGCCGGTCGGTACGATGGAAGAAACTTCAACCGCATTGATTTTTCAAGTGACGAAAGAAGATCTGCCGCAGGACAAATATGAAGAGCTGAAAGCCCTGGTGGATCAATTCTTCCAGTCCTGAATAAGAGGCCGCTAAGCGGCCTTTTTTCTTTTCCCGTCTGCATGTGCGTGCAGTTGCTCAATCATTGCGGCACCGTAGCGTGCCTTCAAAAGCATGAACTGGTGGTGAGTCGCGTTATTCGAAAAGCTCTCGGTGAATTGGTTGCGCAAATAACGCACCTTGCCGCACTGCCTTGAAAAGAAATCCTTGGATTTCATGAAGGCATGCCGAACACGCTCGAACCAGTCGGCCATGTCTGACGCATGTTTTTCATTCAGGCTCATCTGAATGATCATCGATGCCTGGCTGGCAAACGATGTTTCAATTTTGCGGTAGCACGCCTCAATGGCCTGCAAAATCATTTCTGGACTGGAATGCTCAGAAGGGCAGTAGCGCGATTCAGCTAAATCAGTCGAGAATACCGGCTGCAGCTCGGGGTAGAGCGCGCCAAACGTGGTTATGATTTTCTCCTCGAAAAACAGCTGTTTTCTCGCCTTGATCACCGCTTCCACATCCGCCAGGCGCGATCGCAGCTGATTGCGCTCAAAGCGTAATGCCTCAAACCGGGTATGACGCCCGTTGGACGCCTCGTCCTCTTGTGTGCCTGCCTGCAATAAAGACGCTATTTGCGCCTGAACGCCTTGTTCTTGAACGGATAAGTGATTTTGATAGTGAATCAGCGTCAGAAAAGGAGCAGCGAGCAAATCCATCGAGTAATACCTTAAGTCGATTTACACATAAATTAAAACTCATATAGGGTCAATATACAAGTAAAACGAGTTGAATCACCTAAAGCTCCCTGCCAATCTGTAGCTGAAATTAAGCAATATAGGGGGAAAGCACAATGGATAGCCCTAGATTAGACGCTACTCGGATGCTCGTTGGGCCCGAAAATGGCGCGATAATGGTTACCCTGAAACCGAAATTTGTTTGGGTCGATTTGACAACCAGACCAGGTCTTGCATTGACCTATGCCATTGATACAAACGACTGCTGGGGCCCTAATGGCTTCGATCAGAGCAAGGCACGACTTAACCAGCAACTTCCAAGGACGTTTCCTTTGAAGGTGTTCAATCGTGAGTTTATGCCCTCCAATGTGGAGGGGGAAGGGCAGTCGGGGGTGTATTACCATTCTTCCGGCGTGAAGTTTGCGATGCGCATGAAATGTGATTTTTGCGTACACAACTTCGAACACAATGAACGCCCAGCGGGGGACAAGGGTGATTGGTTGGTAACCAACGGGCAAATGAATATGCCGGTAGCGCGCTCGGCGTTTGAGCAGAAGTTTGTTCAGGTGGATTCATTCAGTACCAAGATGGATCTGGCGGGCCCGGAGTGGGAACGGGATGGTTATGGCTTGCCGATTACGGATAAGCGCCGCTTGCCGAAGCTCAACAATGTGATTCCATTCAAGCGGCGTGACTACAAGGACATTCAATTAGAGCTGTAACGGCTCTGATTGAGCATCGCCGAGTTAAAACTTGTCTTTGAACGCTTTGCCAGGCTTGATGCTCGGGACGATGCGCTCAGGGACTTGCAGGGGTTCGCCAGTGCGTGGGTTCTTCGACAGGCGAGCCTTGCGGGTTACCAGTTTGACGATGCCAATACCTGGGATCGTCGCCGAGTTCTTGTTATTTTCCTTGACCTGTTCGATGACAGCATCTGGCAGCGCTGCCAGGACGGCTTTGATTTGGGTTTTGGAGACGCCAGTGGCGTCGACCAGTTTATCAATCAGGTTTGCTACGCTCATGTTACTTCCTCAGTGGTTGCGCTCAACTGCGCGGTGTAAAGCCGCCAAGCCGGACTTGGCAGATTTTTCGTAATTATGCCGTGTGATCCCATGCTCTGACAAATACACAGACGCCTCATCATACATGGCATGCTCACCGATTTTTAGGAGTAAAGCATCTTTGCACTCGATTGGCAATTTAGCAAACTCACTGTTCATCTTCTTGATCAGATCCTGAGCCACCATCTCCTCCTCAAGATTCCGGCCAGGCACTTCTGGCAGAACTTCGAATGCGAAGGTCGAGCTGATCTGCTGAAGGCTGTGCACCAATTCGATGCTCAGTTGTAACATATTGGCCACTTGATCCAGGCTGTGGTTGATCAACATACCTTTGATTTGCCAAGCCAGAGTCCGGGTTCTGGAGGGCATCGACAACCTGGCCAGCGAATGCTGCAAGAACCGCTCGATGTAAGTTCTGATCCAGGGTACGGCGTAGGTGGAAAAATTATACCCCAGGTTCATGTCGAACTTTTCGAGCGCCTTGTACATACCGATTGTCCCTTCTTGAACAATATCGTCATGCTCATCAGCCAGCTTTTTATTGCGTAAAAAGCGCCCCGCGACTTTCATTACCAATAATTCATTTTCTTTCAGAAAGACATCCTGGTTTCGCCGGCACCCGTTGACGGCGGCGGTGAATACCATAAGGCTGCTTCGCGTGCCAAAGGCTGTCATAGGGAATCCCCTTTTCCGAGAATGCTGCGAATATACATGATATTGCATTTCTGTCAATGGCCTGATATGTTTTAACCCATTGTGCATAGCCTTTCTTCTGTCTCATAGTGAAGAAAAGTACCTACGAAGTGATCAAATAATGGCACGTAGTCCTACAAAAAATACTCGACTGGCCCTGGCTCTGGAGCTGGTTTACGGCTTCCCAGGCGAATTGCTGCATGGCTGGGAAGCGCATCCCGATGGGGACGATGCATTTATTATTCATCGTTCCAATGGCTCAACCCGTCGAGTAAAACTGAACGAAAGAATCGACACGGTGGATGGGGATACGTTTGTTTCCCGAAGTGAATTTGGCACGTTGGCAATTGGTGATCGTTCCGTTTTGATCGGCAAAAACCTCAAGCATGGCTTTCAGGCGCGTGCTAAAGGCAATACGGGTCAGTATGTACTGGTCGACCCTAAAGGAAGAAATTTGGGGAGTGTCACGTCCGGGAGAGACTGCAACGGTAGCCCAGTGAGCTGTGCAGGTCACATTCTTCAGGTGGGCGAGGACAAATACCCGATCACGCCGAAAAAACACGAAATTCAATTGCTTGTGTTTAGAACGCCTCACGAAAATGGCTTTCTGGCTAAAATCAATGTGAATGAAAAGGGCAACAGAATGAATCGCAAGGATGGCGCCAATGGCACCTTCGTGCCACCAAGCAATACGGGTGACCCCGCCATGTTTTACGAGGATTTTGCCGGACACAAAGTGTTGACTGCTCAATTTTGGCTAAACCCGCAGGGGCAAAGTGCAACGTTTCATAGCCGTGATGGCGCTGTGGCCGTGGAAGAGAAACGCCTGGAAAAAATCCTGCAAGGTCACAAGGAAACCGCCATGCTCGCCGGCATTGACCCAGCGGAATACCATGAGTATTGCGCGACCCTGGCCAAACTGGAGCCCATCAAGAAAGAGTGGAACAAGAGTTCGATGGTGGTGATCGATGGAGCCGAGATCTTCAAGCCTGCTCAAAGAAGGCAATTTGACATTAAAAACCCTGGCGATTTCGTTGAACTGATCACCTCTGGTTTAAGCCGTGATTAACATGGGCTCACGGTGGGGCAGGATTTAAATCCTTGTTTTGCCGAGAACCCTTGCTGCTACCTCCCCAGCCCTCCTGGGCCGGGGTCAGCAAATGATCCCCAAGGGCTATAAAAGCCCGCGCTTTGCCATGAAACCCGCCAGACCTTTGGCTTTTTTCTCACTCTGAACCGCAGGCGCTGGCACGGCTTCTACCACCACAGCCTGATCAGTGACCTGTGGCAACACTTCGGCTTTGGTGGGTGTTTCACCCGCAGACTCTTTCCTCTCTTGTCGCTGGGTCAACTCCATTTCTGGTAAAGGCTCAAGCTCATCCTCGGCGTCCCACTGCGTATCCAGCACCGGTTCGGGTTCCGGTTCGGCTTCAACCTCGGTTTCGGTAGAAACAATGGATTCGGGAGCCGGTTGAGAGGCTGGTTGCTGATCCGTAACCTTGGCTTCCACTTCAACAACGGGCGAGACCAGGGATGTGGTATCAGGAACTTCAGCCACAGCCTCACCACCCTGGCCATCCTGCTGGTGGATCGGCACAATGCCTTCATGTTCAATGGCATCACTCGGCGCATCAACTGCTGGCGCTGCTGACAATTCTGAGTTGTCCTCGCTGAATTCCGGCAGCCTGGGTTCATCATCCACGACGACCATCACGGGGTTATACGTAGGTGCTCCATGCGCTTCATCGGCAGAGGAGGGCGGTTGGTCGTTAGCTGGGCTCACCTCACCCTCAAGCGATTCCAGGGGCTCCAGCGACTCGGTGACCATGGTAATGTCATCGACTATCACCAGTTCGTCCAGCATTTCTGACTCTGAGCCCACATAAACGGCAGCGGAGGGTTGTTCGCCAGGCTCAAGTGCCAGCTCTTCACGCCCTGTCTCCTGACCCCAGTCGGCGATAGAGCTGATGTCGCTCTCATCGAGCATGACCCTGATCGGTTCAAACCACGCGGGGAAACCAATCGGTGCCAGAACATTGAGGCCCGCAGCCACTTTGACTTGGCCCAACTCACCCAAGTCGGCTTCCTCGCCAACGATTATGGCGTGGAAATCGCCGTGCTCATTTAACTTCATGGGCCGCCCCAGCGGGTCGCTCAGGGCATGCACGCGCAGCAGCAGGTGTTTCCCTTCATGCAGGCTTTGTGAGGCAATAACCTGGGACAGTTCCGGCTCACCACCGGGGTAAAACTGCTGCCTGAGTTTATCCAAACGCTCGGGTTCGCCGTAAAACTTTTTGAATACCTGCCCGGCAATATGGCATTGAATGGGCATAATCACCAAGCTGACATCATCGCCCAACCCTTGTACTTCCGGGTTTTGTCTGTGGAACCAGGAGGCAATTTCCTGACCATTCTGATAACGATGTTCCTTCGGATTCCAGATGGGGATTAATTCACTCGCGAGTTCCGGCAGGAATTTTCCGGTATCCAGTTTTGCCCGAATGAACACCCCGGCCAAACTGCCATGCAGCTCACCCTGGTTGATTGTCTCGGCGATCCATTGCTCCCAGGCTTTGGTATCCTTTGAGCGAAACATACGGGTCTGGCCGTGCAGGTAAATTCGCAACGAGTAGGCATAGCGGGTCGCATCGTTTAATTCTTCCTCAAGACGAACAATACGACCCTCCCACCCGGTGGGTTTGGCCTTTTTTAAAGCTTCAATATCGGTCTTGAGCCCACGATTTCTGGAAGTGTCCTCCGCGATGTCGACCCGCCCCGTGCCAATAACCGGCGCGGGTGCATCCGCATCGGAAACCAGCCGGTGGGCCCAGCGTGCAATGTAACTGGTGATACCCTTGCGATTTTCGCCATCAGGCTCGCACCCTGAAAACAGCAAGATGCCCTGGCGCTTCTCCGGGGAATTGTCGGGAGAGGCAATGCAGGCATTCTTTGCGCCATAGTCCTCGCGGGCGAATTCGGCGATGCTTGGGGTGCCGTCGCGCCCCTGATATTTCGAGGAAACCCGCAGCTTGATGTTCACTTCTTCGCCTTCAGGGGTAACCCCTTGAACGGAATGCAGTGACTCGTCCCCGCGCTTGTTGTAGCTCCTGGGATACAGGATGATGTTGTCGGTGGTGGACTTGTTAGACATTAGTTGTCAATTTCCGGTTAAATCGTTAGACTGCTGGCCGCTTTAGGCCTTTTGAATATTCTATGCAGTATAGGGTGAAAAATCCATGCGGATTCCAGATGATCTGGCTACGTTAATCAGAAGTGACCTTCCGGCCTTCGCTCAGCGGGCCATAGCCCGAGAATTGCTTGATCTCCTGATCACGGCCCCCTCGGTGGGAGAAATTCCGCTTGAGCCACAGGATTGGTCTGATCAGTGGCAGATCGAGAACGACGAGCTCTGGCAGGTCATCGATTTTTTTGTAGCCAAAAACGTTCTGCAGATTCAGCAGGGCTCCCTGCATGACACCTTGGTCTGCCCAGGCCTGAAATCTTCATCCAAAACCATCAAGGGCAAAGCCAAGCGTATGGACATGGCGGATATTCGACATAAAGCCTCACAGTCGCGGGCTGCTGACTTGTCGCTGCAAGATGTGCTTCCAGGATCCGTCAAGGAAATTACCCGCTGCATTGCGCTTATGGAGCGTAACGATCGTTTGAATAAGGGTTATGACGGCTGGCTGCCCACCGACCGTTATGGTTTGGATGGGATGATTTATGCCATCACCCCCGACCTCATCACGTCCCTGTCAGGGGAGTTTCCACAGGTGGATATTCAAAGCGCCTTTGCGTTAATGTTTGATGACCTCAGGTTCGAACGTCAGACTAGGCCTACTGTGCCCAATGCCTCGTACTGGATCCGGCACTGGCTGAAGAAAAACGGCGACAGCGTGACCCGCCTTGTCGAGTCTGACGGTCAGCCCCAAAACATTGTCATCACGGAGTTTGAATATTAATGAGCAACCTTATCGATCCGGTGCTTGGCAAAGAATGCTCCCGGCTGTCCATTCAATTGCAGCAGCGTTACGGTGCCTCGCTATTTCGCAAAATGTTTGGCGAGCAAGCCAGCTACGCTGATCAGTGTGCGCAGGGTTTTGCCCGCTCACGCATTGACGCACAAGGGGTGGCCGGGGTGCGTGAGTGGCTGATTCAGGGGCTCAAGCCCTTTGCTGAGTACCCACCCTCGATGGAGATGATGATTCAGATGGCCCGCATCATGAAAAGTTATCCAATGACGCCTGATCAGGTGCAGTACAACGATTTCTGGTTTTCCCTGGACGCGCAGTACTCCCAGGGCTATGGCCGCTTCTGGAAGTCGGAACAGGTGTTTGAAGGTCTCCAGAAGGAGCGGGTCTGGCTTACCGCTTTTGATGAGTTGCAGGCCAGCCTGGAAGAGCTCAATCGGGCCATGCACAAGATCAAGGGCTGCACGGTGTTTCGCAGCTACCCACCGTCCCTCGATCAATTCAAGGATGCGGTATTGGCGGTAAGAAAAAATGACGCACCGTTGGTCGAGGAGGCATGGCTGCTGGCACTCAGTGTTCGTCCTGGACAGCCCTTGCACCTGATGATCGTCAAGGCTCGATCCAAAATCAGTGCTTTTGAGTTGAACAACAACAGCCGTGACCGGGAAACCGAACAGCGATTCAAAACGGCGTACCTGGCGTTACTCAAATCTGAGGAAGAGGTTCACCAGGATGTGGAAGATTCTCCCTCCATCGAAATTACCTATGAAGCGCCTGATACCCTGCTGCAAGCCCTTCAGCAGATGAAAAACGCCTGACCCCCGAGCTACCAACACCCTCCATTTCGGCACACCCACCACACAGGCAGGTGTGCTGCTTGCCAAGATCAATCAGTTCTCGTTTCTGCCAGCCAGGCGTTGTCCAGCGCCTGATGCACAGTTGTGTCCATCCGTTTTGCCGCTTCCACGCGCCGGCTGTCGACGGTTAAGCCGTAGCCAGGAGGAAGAGGGAAGAGGGGGAAGGGTATGTCTGGTGAATCAGTTGAGCGCGGACTGGCCGGCATTGGCCAAATGCTGTTTGAGTTTCTTGAGGGCGTTCCCTTCCAGTTGGCGCACCCGCTCAATCGAGACCCCTAGGGCCTGTGAGAGCTCTGAGAGCGTTTTCTTGGGGTCTTCCAGGTACCGAGCCGTCAGAATCAGCTTCTCGCGCTCAGAGAGCGTTTGCATGCCCTGATCCAGTGACTTGAGCTGCTGGTCGATGTCGCCCCGATATTCGTCTTCGATTCCACTGTCCTCAATGGCTTCAAAAGACGCTGCTGACAGCGCCATGCTGCTTTGATACCAGTAGCCGACCAATTGACTGAGGCGAAAGCGGGTCATGCCTGATTCAGTGCTCAGCAAGTCGAGCAGCTTGCAGGAAATAAGCTCGCCCGCCTTCATGTGCTTTTTCAGATCGCGCAAGACCGCCTGTTCACTGCGATACAGCCGAGGGGCGTCCGTCGCCAGGTGGGTCAGGTAGACGAACAGGCGCCTGCGCATCGCATACCACGCGTACTGCGCAAATTGCACCTGCATGTCGGCTTGCCAGGTCAGTGTAGCTTCCCACAGGCCGAGTTTAGCCTCTTGCAGCGCGTCTTCGCTGAGGTGTGGGTTGTAGCAATAATCTCTGACAAGCCCGGCAGCTAAGTGCAGATTCGTCTGCCACAGTTGTTGTTGATAGCCAGATTCAATCAAGAGGAAATCCAAAAATACGGGGTTTGACTCAATATACGTTTAAATATATGCTCTCACGACCTCGCAACACTGGCAACCTTGAATTTACGATTAAAGGATAGACGACATGCTCTTCAAGAACCTCAATTTGTACCGCATGGGCGAAGTCATCGATCGCGATCGACTGGTGGCTTTCCTGGATGAAAATCCCTTTACACCCTGCCTGAAATCCCAGGAGCGCAGCGCCGGTTTCACTGAGGTTGTGGGGCTGAATGAGCGTGTCTTTACAGTCAGTGGCTGCCACCTCTTTTGCCTGATGGTCGAGGAGAAGAAGGTGCCAGCAGGTGCCATCAAGACCGCCTTGAACAAGGAAATTCAGGAACGTGAGAAAAAAGAGAATCGCCGGCTGAAACGTGACGAAAAAAAGGCTCTGAAAGAAGAGATCAAAGCGCGCCTGCTGGTGAACTTTCCGCCACAAGCCAAAGACACATGGGCCTACATCGACACCAAAAACCGCTTGCTGGTGATCAACTCATCCTCACGTAAAACCGGGGATGCCATCGCCACCGCGCTTCGCGGGGCGTTGAATGACGGCATTCTGTACCAGATTCGCCCTCAGCACGAAGTGTCGAAAAAAATGACCTTTTGGGTCAGTGAAGACCAGGCGCCGGAACCATTTTCCCTGGGTGACAAGTGCATGATCGGCGACGGCGATGGCACCATTCGTTACCGCAACCGGCACCTCAAAGACGAAAAGCTGCAGGAATACCTGCGCGATGATCTGTTTGTGTCCGAGCTGGCGCTGGTGATGGGCGAGAGAAGTCAGTGCACCCTCACCGAAGACTTCATGATCAAGGAGTTTGCCTTGAGCGATGTGGCCATGGCCGACCTTGACGCCGGTACCGGTGAGCCCCTGGAGCTATTACAGGGCGACATGGTGCTGATGAGTGACGAAGTCAACAAGCTGCTGGAAAACCTGCTTAAAGCCCTGGGCGGTGAAGCCAGTGGTGAAGAAGACGAGGTTGTCGCCGAAGAAGACGAGTAATCTGACGATCCGTCATTCGGTTTACTTGGATATTGAGAGAAAGTTGTTTAAGATGTCTTGAAATCAATAAAACCCAATGGCGCTAGCCCGATTTATTCCTTATGCCAAACCATATCCATGCTCTGAACATTGCTGGCCAGACCCATTTGATGGGCCTGGCTTGCGTTGTTTCAGATCAAGAGACCCGGCACAGGACGCAGAATCAACGCATCGCATTGGCCGCTTGGGGGCTTCGCATCGCTCGGCTATCACTGGCCTGGCAGAGTCTCATGCCTGAAGCGCCATATGACAGCCCATCACAACCTTGGGCGAAATATTCAGGAGCGCCACACCTATGAGCCTCGACTTGAACGTAAATTATATTTCATCTGATCGTCCCCTGGAGTCTTCCAGTGCCATCAAGATCCGCATGGCCTTAAAGGAAGCTGAATATTCGCAACTCGATGTAGCCTTTGTTCAGGCTTCCAGCGTCGGGGCCAGACTGTCCAGCTTTGTAGGCGACTGGCTAGCCAACCCCAGAAACAGTCATGAGGGGCAGTACTCATTGCTGAGTCGTCCCGGATGCGTGACTGAGGCGGTCAAAAAGCACCCCCTGCTCAAATTCACAGAGTTGGCCGATTCGATCAAGATCCGTGAGTTTTCCGAGGTGTTGGTACTCGGTAAGGAAATTCTGATCGTCGACATCAAGGGCGAAATCAGCATTCACCGCATCAAGCAACATGTCGAGCTTGGGAACAAGGCGGTCAAGGCCCTCAAGCGCATTGGTATTCTTGAAGCGCAAAAGGCGGGTTGATCATGAGACGGGTCTTTTCCCTGGTATTGCTGGTCGCCGCCTTGAATGTCCATGCCGAAGAAAACCCCTTCTTGCCACCGATCAAACGAATTGTCCCAGTGCCAATGGGGCAAGTACCGCAGGCAGCGGTGGCCGTGAATGGCATGGGCTTGCCAGCCCCCCAAATCGCCCAAGACCCAGTGCTTACTCGTAAGTTGGCCAACCTGCAGGGCGCCAGGATGGTCAGCGTCATCAACAGCGAAGAGGTCTGGTACAAGCCTGACCTGGGCGTTTATGTGCGATACCCGGCAGGCTCTGATTCAGTTATGACCCTGCAGGCACAGAAACCCAAGCAAGACCTGGAAGAACTTCAACAAGCACTTGCCCCGGCGAAAGGCAAGCCAGCCAACAATAAAAGCGGTGGCAAAGGTAAATCATGGTAAATCTCAGACATTTGACGTTGGCTCCGCTGGCACTGCTGGTCGCCTTAAGCGGCTGCTCTGGGCATAGAATTCCCGAAAAAACCGATATGCCCAGCAAATCTGCACTGACGGATAAAATGCGTGAGCAGTGGTCAACTGAGACGCCTGCGATCCGCTCCATCGGACTGGATCAAAGTTTTACCATTGAATCGCCCCAGGCTATTCCCAAAGCAATTGCGGATAAAAAAGTCGAGGTCATGTTCAGTAAAGACTCGACCCTGGACGACCTCGGCGCCGTGATGAGCGACATGGGATTCTACCTGGTGGTGCCCGATGAAGTCCTCAGAAACAAAAAAATCGTCATTTTCAATTACAAGGGCAGCTTCGGCGACTTTTTGAATGCGATTTCCATTGCTCATGGCTTGTCCTTTAGCTGGCTGCCGGGCAACGTGCTGATGGTTACCGAAAGCAAACCCTACATCTTGCAGATTCCGCAAAACGATTCCGTGGCCAAAGCCATCGATGAAAACATTACCGCGCTGGGTGCCAAGGATGTCAAAACGTCGGTGCAGGCCGGCACCATTCAGTACACAGCCAATCAACAAAATCAGCAGCGCATCGCTAAAATGATCGAGAAGATGGGGGTCAACGCTTCGTTGGTCTCCATGCAGGTGGCCGTACTGAACACGGCAATCGACCGGGAACTGAACCAGGGGTTCGACTGGAGCTCCCTGAAAGCCGGCATTGGCGCCCTGGGCTTGGCCAATGTTGACCCCGCTGCCAGCACCTCGACCAACGGCACCAACGGCTCCAATAGCGTACTCGGCACTGGGACGGGCAGCGGCACCGGCACCGGCACGACCGATGGCACCAATACCACCACGACCATCAAGGGCCGTACCAGTGGGTTGTACATGGGCCTGGGGAAAGACGGTCTGGCCGTGAACGTATCGACCGGGAACTTCAACTTCCTCTCAGCCTTCAACCTGCTGTCAACCTACGGTGAGACCAAAACCACCCAGTCAGTGTCGATGGACACCATCTCGGGGGAAGAGGTCGCCATCAAATCCGGGCAGAAGGTGCCCTACATTGACTCGATCGGGGTCAATAGCAGCAATGGCAACAACAATAACAACAATGGCTCCAACAACAACGGCAACATCAACAGCCTGGGCTCAACCAACGTCAAAGAAGTTGATATTGGCTTGGAGCTCAAGCTCAAGCCCTATTTTGATGATCGTTCAAAATTGGTTTCGATCAACGTTGACCTGAAACTAAGTTCGCTGTTGCGCTTCGTCGAGCTGTCAGCAGGTAACCAGATCGGTACCCTGTCGCGACCACAGACTCAGGAACAAAGCTTCACCGACAACGTCAAGGTCAGGGCAGGTGAAAGCCTGATCATTGGCGGCTTGATGTACGACCAGTTGACCGACAATCGCAGCAACCTGGCAGTGCTTGATAACTACGACACGGCTTCCAAGGAACGCAAAATTTCTCGTACCGCCATGTTCATCCTGATTCGTCCAACCGTGACGGTGTTCTCGGCAAAAGGGGCAATCCATGAATGATCGCAAAGAACCCCTGGTTCATGAGGTGCTGCTGCACGATCAAGCAGGTGTTGCCGATGATGAGCCCGTTGAGAGGGCGCGCCACGTTTCCGGCAAGTTTGGCTCGGTAAAACCAGATTCGGCACTGGAAGCGCAAATCCAAGCATCACTGGACAGCGCAACCGAACAGGATTTTCCAGACGACACAACGCCCGATCATTTGGCGGGGTTGATCCAGGAGCGGAACACTGAAGACCAGGTGATCGCGCCAAGCGGTAGCAAACTTGCCAATGCCATGGCCAGGATGGTGCAGTGGGTAGACCCTCTGAATCACGCGGATGATGCAGTTGCTGATGCGCGCAGCAATAAGGCCAGCTGGCCGAAAAAGCTCTACTTGGGTTACATGACCCAGGTTAAAAAGAAAGACTTGCTGCGCTACATTGGCGAATGGGTCAACGATAACGCCGACACCAAGGCTGGCTGTTTTTATCAGATTGTGCCGTGGAACGGGGGCTTTGCCTTTGAAATTCAAGAGGGCGGCGCCGGTCACGGGGTGCTAAAAACAGCCCTTGAGGTGCTGGCTCGTGAGGGCGAAGTCACGCTGCCGGCAGTTGATCGGTTCGTGCAAATCGCGCTCAAGCCCGTGGGATTTACCACCTACCTGCTCAACGAATTCGAAGATCAGCAGGTCAGTGAGGGCCTGATCTTTAAAGACCCTCTGAGTCCCGTGTACACCCGCAATCATGGTTTGATGCTGTCGGGTGTCATTGCCGCGCTGTTAGGCATTCTGGTGTTTTTAGGCTCCTGGGTGGTGGTGTATTCGGTCTACAACAAAGACAAGGTGCCTGTGTTCAGCAAGTCGACTTACCAGCTGCCCTGGCAAAACCTCGACAAGATCGATGCCATCCTCACCAAGCCCAATACGTACTTGAGCAAGCTCACGTTCAGTGGCGGCAACTGGAAACTGGAGGAAATGAGGGTCGAGCCAGCCATCTTGCCTGCTCAACCCCAGACAACCCAGCCTGCGCCGATGGATGAACCATTGGCGACACAAGTGCCACTCAACGGACAACCAGCGGTGGTACCGGGTGCGGCGGAAGAAAATACAAAGATGCTCAATGAGCTTGAGAAAACCATCGCGGAGTCGAAAAATTGAAACGCACCAGTGCTCTGTACAACTCGATTATCGGCATCAGCGGATTGGTAATTTGTACCGCACTTGTCGTGGGTTCTGCTGCCTTGCTTTTCAGTCCCCGGCAGCAAATCTCGCTGGAAAAGATCAAAGCTGAAAACATGACCCTATGCAAAAATTCACTGACGCAGGATGGCTACGAGGTTAAACAGGAGGGGAGTGCCCTCACTGCCTCGATGCCAGACCTGAAAGACTACCGAACCAAATTGCTGCAGTCGTCGTTGGCGATCAGCCGCTGCACCAACCTCAAATTGGTGAGCTACTGCATGGGCAACTGCAAAAACCCCCGAGACCCGAAAGCCCCAAGCCAAAGTGGCACGATCTTCATCCTGTCCTACTTCGACCCTGAACTAAAATGAAGTGGCCCTCCTCGGAGGGCTTTTTTTTGACCTCAAATTTTGCACTTTGTTGATAATTGGGAATAATTGATTTCTCAATCCTCCCATAACTAGTTTAGTGTCAATATTGATTCAAGTCGGAATACTGATATGCTCTAAGCATTCAGCAGCACAAACCCAATAAAAATAACAAGAAAGAGGTTTCACCATGTTTGCACTGATTATCGCCATTATCGCCATCGCCCTGACCGTGTACCTGGCTGTGTCCACCCTGTTCTACGGCGGTGACGGCCTGTCCAACGGTTCGGCCCGTGCGATCGCTTCGACCTTCATCAACCAGGGTCAACAAATCAACGGCGCCCACGTGCTGTACAAGAACGAC
>Ga0182007_10000796_pt1 | contig 17636 bp, 8 predicted proteins | sample Sormic07211113_1_FD_123023 | JGI IMG/M metagenome (GOLD analysis project Ga0182007, IMG submission 123023) | Rhizosphere microbial communities from Sorghum bicolor, Mead, Nebraska, USA - 072115-113_1 MetaG | ecosystem: Host-associated > Plants > Roots > Rhizosphere | place: USA: Nebraska... | reverse complement strand
GGTTGCGCGCCTCGCCGGCCGTGAGGCCGAGCATCTCGACGCCGAGATACGCGAACATCACGATCGGCAGCGCGGCGATCACGCCGTTGATCCCGTTCGGCATGAAACCGCCGTGCGACCACAGGTTCGAGATGCCGGTCGCGATACCGCCGTTGCCGATGCCGAACGCGATCATCAAGCCGCCGCCGATGATCATCAGCACGATCGTGACGATCTTGATCAGCGCGAACCAGAATTCGAATTCGCCATACAGTTTGACCGCGATGAAGTTCACCGAGCCCATCGCCAGCAGCGCCGCGAGCGCCCAGATCCAGTTCGGCACGCCGGGAAACCACATGTGCATGTAGACGCCGACCGCCGTGATTTCCGCCATGCAGGTGACGATCCACACGAACCAGTAGGTCCAGCCGGTCAGGTAACCGGCGAGCGGGCCGAGGTAGTCGCGCGCATAGCGGCTGAAGGCGCCGGCGACCGGGTTGGTGATCGCCATCTCGCCGAGCGCGCGCATGATCAGGAAGATCGCGAGGCCGCCCAGCAGATAGGTCAGCAGAATGGCCGGGCCGGCCGTGCGGATCGCGGTGGCCGAGCCGAGAAACAGGCCGACGCCGATCGTCGCGCCGAGCGCCATCAGATTGATGTGCCGTTCTTCCAGCCCGCGGTGCAACTGGTCTTCTGGTTGTTTCAAATTCGTCTCCTGGCGGCCGCGAGCGGGCCGCCGTCATTGTGTCGATGACAATGCGCGTCCGTTCATGCCGATTTCGGCAGCCGAAAACGAAATAATCCCTGCTGTCGATTTCTGAATGAGAAACGACACGGATACCGTTTCAATTCGGTTGGAATTGCTGCGGATTATCCGTATTCCCCGGAACAATCTGGAAGTACGGATAGGGCCTTTCACGGAATACACCCGAGCGCCCCGCGTGACACGGCTGTGCGCGGGGCGAGCGGTAACGGGATCCATCGCTTTCGGCGCGAGCGAACGCGCGTCGAATGTGCGCAATCAAACGCACGCAATATGCAGGCGGGATTATAGGGAGGATCGGTGGTTTCACGCCAGGCGATTTTGGGGAAAATCGCGGCAGGTGAAAGCGGTGTTGGAATTGAATGCTAGGGATGGCGCGCGCGTTCTGATCTTCAGGCCTCGATATACGAGAGCGATTGCGACGCCACCAGCCTCGGTGGCGTCGGACATGCGCACCGACAGAGATCGTCGCTGAGTGCCGATCGTCAGCCGTCCGGTCAGGTGCCTGAATGACACGGACCATCGATGCGACCGTGCCGAGTGACTTGCTTAACCACATAAACTGGTCAGTTCCCTATTTTCCTTCTTCGATTGCTGTCAGGACTTCGCCAGTGCCAAATATGTGGAATGCAACGCGCGATCGCAACGGGCGTCACGATCCCGCTCAAAATTGGACCGTCACCTGAAATCCGACCGTCACGCGTGCGGTTGGAAATCCAGACGGCTTGTAGACCGGCGTACCGGCGAACAGGTCATAGCCGTAGCCGCCGAAACGTGTCGATACACTGCCTTTGACGCCGATCACCGCCCCGGCCAACTGCGTACCGACCAACGCAACCGGCTGCGGCCCCCAAACGCGGCCGTAATCCAATCCCGCATAAATCGCCTGCCCGATGTGTCCGATCGGCATCTGCAACTCGTTGCGCCAGTAGAAACCGCGTGCCGCCGCCAGCATCGTTTCGCCGTCGAAACCGCGTACCGTGTAGCGACTACCGATCGTCAAGTCATCGATGTAGTACAGCGAGTTCCCGGTATATTGGCCGTGGATGCTCGTCACGTACCGAAACGGCTGCTTCGCGATCGCGAAAGGCACGGACAGGTTCGCATCGAGTACCGCCATCCTGAAACGGTAAGTCGGACCACCTCCGGCAGCAAGAATATCGTCCTGCGCGCCCAAGCCGCCGACGCCCTGGCGGTACGCCAGCGTGCCGTCGAACTGCGCCCCGTCGAAGTAGTGACGGTCGGTCACGCCGAATTCAACGAATGTGTTGTTACGACGCTGCTGCGGGATTTCCGTATCTTCGATGAAGCTCTGGCCGAAGCGACGGGACAAGCGGACATAGCCGCCGAATACGTCGTTCTGGCTTCGAGCAAGCACTCGGGCAAGCTTGAAATCGATCGTTTTTGAATTGCCGCTTGCAACGAATGTTTGATTAACGCCCGCGATCTGCTGGTAGTACGTGTTCGTGTAGGCAGATAACGTCGCGGTCCAATAGCCCCACGGGATCGAATAGAAACCGTTCCACCCGTGCGAACCAAGGCGCTTGTCGCCAAGTTCAAGGTCCTGGCTCACGCCGACGTTGAAGATGTCGTTCAGGCCAAGCGGATTGTCGATACCGATCGACAGGTTGCCCTGTAACTTGCCGGTCGCGCGCGTGCCCGAGTTGTCGATCGATGCCACCACAGTCCACGGTTTGCCGCGTTTCACGTCGAGCACGACGTCGCTTTCGCCGGGTACGTCACCCGGAACAATCTGCATCGATACGTCTTGGCTCTGTACGCGCTTCATCTGCTCCAAACCTTGCTCAAGCTCGCGCAGGTTCAACAGTTCGCCGTCGCGTGTTGGAAACGCGGTTTTCCATGTGCCTCGCAGTTTTTCATCGGCGAAGCGCACGTGTCGGATCACACCGGGAATCAGCGAGACTTTTAACGTGCCAGTCGACAAATCCTGTTCGGGCAAGAGCACGCGCGTCGTGATGTAGCCGCGCGACAAAATGTCTTGCGACAGCGCCTTGATGAGCACATCAAGCCCTTGCTTGCCAATGCACTGCCCGGTGTAGGGATCAAGCCATTCACGCGCGAACGCGAAGCGATCCATCGGCAGTACGGAGGCGCCCTGCGCTTTCAAGCCGTCCGGCAGCGAATCGGGAACCTCGACCGTGAAACGATCAACGCGGAAGCACGGTATTTCGGTCGGAAGCTGTGGATAGCCTGCACTCGCCGCGACACTCGAACGAACTCCCGGCGCGGAAACGATTCGCTCACGCTCGCGCGCTTCCTCCTGCTGACGAGCCTGTTGTTCGTTACCAAGCGGCTGTACCGACTGTGCCATCGCACAGGTCGATGCGATAAGCAACGACCCCGCGACAAGGCTACCCCCTCGGACTTTCTTCTTCATATATTTGAATCTCTCGATTACGCGTACCGCGTGATCATCCAGACCCCGATCAGGATGACGACAGCACCGACGACCTGCATCGGCCGCAACAGATGTTCGTGTAACGCCGTGAACGACAACACCACGAGCATGGAAATCGCCACCATTGCCGGATACGCAACGCCTAGCGTTGTTTTGCGCAGCGCGATTGCGTAAAGGAGGAACCCGACACCGTAGGCGCCCAGGGCTGCCGCGCGGGCAATCCACGGCAACGTGCTCGACTCGCCAAGTGCGATTCCCTTGAGAGCCGCCATTCGGAGCAATATGCTCGCGAGACCACCGAAAAAGCCACTTGCGACGACGATCAGCCAGTTCACCGCGCGGCCTCCGTCACTACTGCCACATCCGGCCGAGGCCCGGTGTTTGTGCGGATGTCATCGGATGCGCCCGGGTTTCCATCAAAAATCAAATTGAACCGATTCGCGCCATGGAGCGCGATCAGCACGATGGCTGGAAAGACGATCGAAAAGTTTCGCGCCTCATCGCGATAGCCGAAAAAGAAGAACAACATCAGCACCGGCAGGAATGCCGCAAAAAAATAGATACGGTATCGATGTGGCGTCGCGCGCCATGCCGAGCCGAAGAACACCGCAAGCGGTACAAGCATCAGCGGATTTTCGAGACTTGGTGTAAAGATGCCTTTGCCGATCAGGTTGTAGAACGACAGGTAAGACAAGGGATTAAGCCAGAATTTCAGGTTGTCCCACACATGAAATTCGACGAATCCGCCTGCATTCTCGTCGTATCCGCTCATGATGAAATGGCGAGTGGCGACGCAGATTACAAGTTGCAGCACCAGCCAACCGACTCGCTTCAATACCGGAACGTCGCGCTCGTGCAGGAAAAATAGCGCAAGCGGAACAAGGAAGAACGTTTCTTTATTCAGGGAGAAGATGGAAACCATCAACGTGCATGCCAGCATCCGTTTCTTCAGCAGGAAATAGCATGCACCGAGTACGCCGAGCAGTTCGAAAAAGTCATAGTAGTAACCGCCCTGCTGAAACGTGAGCGGATAGATGAAACCGAACGCCGCCAGAAAGCCAACGGATTGCCCGAAGTTCAGGCCGTGTAATCTGGCTAGCTTGTAGACCAGCAACAGCGCGAACAGCGTCGACAACACGATCGCGATGTACGTCAGGTGATAGACGAGTGCCACGATCGGCGTCCAATATTCGTTCGGCACACTTGTGAAATAGGCGTTGTGCAGCGAATCATGTCGTTTGATCGATTTGAAAAGCTTTTCCTGCTTTTCCTGCCCAAGCCGCTCGGCTACCCATTTTGCGGCTCGCGGGAACGACGAGCGATAGACATACGGCTTCGGTGCCTCGCCGTTCATCATGCCGACCAGGCTGTAGCTGGTTGCAAAATCTCCTTTCTGATCGTCACGAAAGCCCCACTTCAGCAACATGCTGTTGGTGATGTTTCCCGCGCATACGAACAGCAGCACGTAGACGATGGCGAAGCGGCAGAACGCCAGCACACGGTTTCTTTTTTTTTCTGTCATAGCAATTGTGCCGCTCACGGAGTTGGCAAGAAGTGAGCGGCCAGCACGATCGCCACCATTGCGCAAAGCATGCTGAAGCTACCGCGATTCTCGAGAATATGGACGATCGGATCGTCATGCATCACGCCACGAACCGTAGCGATCCATAGACGACCGAACAGGTAGATCAACCCGATCTGCACGAACCAGAGAAGGTGCGGAACCGTGTAACGCGCTACCGTTTCCGGGGCGTTGATGAACAGACCAAACACGACCACCGCGGCAAGCGATGCGCCGATGCCAAACGGCCAAAGGACTTCGAGGTCGCTCACTCGATAATCCCGACCTGCCGTCGCGCTTTTGTCACTCTGGCGCAAGAACACCAACTCGGAGCAACGTTTCACGAGCGCGAGACTGAGAAAAGCAAATACGGAGAACGCAAGGAGCCATCGACTCACCATAATTTCCGCTGCAACTGCCCCGGCGACGATTCGGTACGTGTACAGCAATGACAGAACGACCACATCGAGTAGCACGACTGACTTCAAGCGCCAACTGTACGCGGTCGTCAGGACCAGATAGAGCGCGAACATGCCGATAAATTCGGCCGACACCGCCAACGCCAAGGCAAACGCCAATGTCAGCAGTACCGCTGCGCATGCGATGCCTTGACTAATCGACAACACCCCGCTCGCAAACGGACGATTGCACTTTCTTGGATGTCTGCGATCACTGTCCAGATCCCACAGATCGTTGCCGATGTAGGTTGCCGACGCGCCAAGCGACAGCGACAAGAATGCCAGTGCGAGTACGGCGACTTTGTCGACATCAAGGAATGCAAAGGCCGTCAGCAGTGGAACGAACAGCAGCAGGTTCTTTAGCCATTGGTGAACACGCAGGGCCCTGCACCATGTGGAGAACGTTGCGCGTACATTCGTGAACTCGTATTCGATGGGAACGTGGCTGCGAACATCTGCGGCGACATCAGGTGAAACGCCAGCAAGTACGGCACCTCTCGCGCCAGCCCAAACGGGCAAATCGGCTTTGCTGTCACCTGCATATACGAAGTCGTCACCGATCTGCTCGCGAATGCAGGCCAGTTTCGCCTCCCCCTTGAGATTCGTGTTGCCACTGGTCGCGATGACAAGATCGAACAGGCCAAGATGCGTGCTCACACGCTCAGCGATCGAACAATGCGCGGCAGTCGCAAGCATGATTTTTCGACCGCTCTCGCGTTCGCGGGTGAGGTAGTCGACAAGCGATTCGCGGTATGGAAGCATTTCTGCTCGAAAATCGGCATGCTGTGCGATCTTGGCCTTGAACGAAGCGCGACCGCCGGCCAGCCAGAAAGGCAGGCGCAGCAGGTTCGTAGGTTGTCGCTTGACGACACGTATCACGGATTCCATCAAGGTATCCGAAGTTGTCAACGTGCCATCGAGATCAACCACGAGTGGAAATTTTTTGGTCTCTCGCATTCTTTATGGTTTGACCTTAATAGATCGGACCGTCGGCTTCACTTCCTTGATTCGATCAGTCATTCCTTGAACCCATATTCAGACGGAATTTTCCAATCATCACCTGGGAATTTTGGCCAGCCGAAGCGAGGATCGCCATAAGTTTTTTTACGTCGTGCATTAATCCATCGAAAAACCCAGACAGGCCCTGAAGAGCAATTCCAGCATGGATTAATCCAGCCTTTGCCGTCAACTTATCCCCTTTTTTCATGGCGGAGTCATACAGGTCGAGGGCATCCTGAATGCGGCGCATTTCTTTCGCGAACAATTCATCTTGACCCCTCTTCCAATTGATATACCACTCTAGGTCGTTCGCTTCTTCGTTGTACGCACGTAGATCAGCATCCGTCAAGCCGTGCGACAGCGCCAAGTCCCGCAACAAGGTTTTGATTCGATTCAGTTCCATAGCACTCAATTTCCCGCCCCACTCCCGAGAAACGGATTTATCTCTTTGAAGCAAGCTTCATGATCTGGCATTTTTCTGACAAAAAATCCCTCAAAAACCATGCGGATTCGCTCACGCAAATCATAAACCTTTTCACGATCAAGATTATCGATTTCATACAAATCGTTCTGATCGAGGTGGGAACAAATCGCATTCGTCACGAAATTGAAAATCAGAAAGACTTCCGCATACAGATTGACTGCGATCGTCTTTTCGTGGGCGAGTGCATACAACGCCGCTTCCAGCAGCCAATATTGTTCCTCTTGCCAGATTCCTCGCTCATGTAAGACACCGGCAAAGGATTTCTCGTCGTAGGCGGGCGATGAGAAGACGTTGGCTGCAAAAATCGTCTTTGTATCCATATTCAACCCCTAGGGCACACAACATGACGTAGCTGCATCTTGCCGTCGTTTTCTCATGTCAACCGTCCGAACGTGACGCATCCTTTCATCGAATCGTCGCTATTTGAGAAATAAAATCTTCGTCTGAATAAATCGACATAACTGGATCATCATAACCTTCGATGTCATCGCTTAACCATTGCTCCCCGGGTCGCTGAACATGGAATTTGATCACAACACTAAATTCGTCAGCACTTATAATGGCGACGAGTTGCAATGTTCGTTGCATTGCATTCCATACCATAAACACCTCCTTCATGAGCAGGACAGCCTGTGCAAGCGGCACCACCGAAACGTAGTCTTCAACATGCAAAGAATTAACGAAGCATTCATAGCCAGTGCAATCGGTAAAACTCCCACGCGTCGCATTCGTTGATCCCAATAGGCTATGAAGGAAGTAACATCCTTCAAGCAAATCGAATCCACTATCTGCGATGCTCTTTAGCGACGGATTGAGCGGGTAGTCCAATCTCAACTCACTCAATGCTCCCTTCATGGCACGATTAATTTTCATCATTTACCCCCAAGGTACTTACTGAGTCCCTTCTGAATTGCGGAATAGAAGCTTGAATTGTTTAGCAGCTTGTTAACCGAGTTCGGAGCCCCCGGGAACGAGTTCGTATTCGGATCGTAAAGATACTTGTTTCCTTGATTGTCCTGATAGTGTATTTGGCCCGGACGCTGACCGGGATTCGGATTTTCCACGTCGATTCGCTCCTTGCCATCCCCCTTCCAAATGGTCTTGCTAGGAAACTGCGCACCGTCAGCGCCCAACATTGGAGTATTGGAATCGTTAGCACCCGACGGCTGCCCATTTTTTGCCAATGTAGCCGTATCCGGTCCATACCCCGCAACGCCCGGCTTAATGAGTTGCCCGCCCGCCCCCGCCCCTGCCTCTCCTGCCAACACCAGTCCCGGACTCGCCGTCGGCGGCTTACCACCACCAACGCCAATAACCGCGTTCAGCCCATTGGCGATACTCTGCAATACAAGATCAAGCGCCGTCGTTTTCTTACGAACCGTGCCTTGCCCACTGGCCTCTTCAAGCGTATCGGTATCCGTATGGTTCCACTGGTTATACAGGTTCACATTCGAAGCAGTAGCTGCGCCCGCTGTTCCACCGACCAGCCCGCCCAAGGCGCCGATGAGCAAGTTCCCCGACACCTTCCCGACAAGGGTCGAATCCGTCGCACCGGCCACCGCATTTGCGGCCTGCTTCGTCTGATCGGCCAGCAACGCTGCCAGTCCTGCTCCAGCTGCACCCTGCGCCGCGCTCCCGACTCCGCCGCCACCCAAGCCGCCGATCAGTGCACCGCCTGCTATGTGCAGATATAGTCGGTTAGTTCCGCCTTCGTCCCAAGAATCCGCTTCGGCTTGATAGGCGGCTTGCGCCGTCGTATCGCCTGCCAGCTTGGCCGCATCGGCAGCGTGTTGGGCTTCCTTCTGCTTCATATCCGCGTAAGCGCCGATGCCTTGCGCGACGACCTGTCCGGCAGCTTGCGCAGCGTTCATCGTATCGGCTTGCTTATCCAGCAGATTCTGCACGTCCGGTGTTTTCGATACCGTTCCGTTCAGGTTCGACGTGTCGCGGTTCAGGTTTGCCACGTCTTGCGTCTGGCCCGCCGGGTTAGTGATATTGATCGTGCCCACGCTCACGCCGCTTCGTGTGGTCGCGTTTTCATTACCACTATCCGACTGCGAAATCATCGGCGTCACGCCACCTGCGCCGCTGACCGATCCCGGTCCGATCGACTTCCCGGTGACACCAACGCCTGCGCCCGCGCTAAAACCGCTGCTATCCGCGTTGTAGGTCGAATGGTTTTCGATATCCCGATACGTCAGCGTACCTGTCGTCAGCGTGTTTTTCGACGGATCGGCTGTGCTGGCGATCGCCGCGCCCGTCAGGTCCGTATTGCCCTTGACGTTTACATTGAACCCGCCCTCACCTGCCTGAATCCCGGCCTGTTCGTTCACGGCCGCGTAATTGCCGTTCGCGTTTCCGTGCGACGAACTGAAGCTGGCACTCCCCCCCATCGTGCTGACGCTGATGCCGCCGCCCGCGCTACTTTGATGCGCGCTACTGACGGTCGTGTCCTGCACGCTGCGCATGTTCAGATTGCCGCCCACGTCCGCAGTGACGGTGCGGCCCGATACGGTCGAGCCGATTACATTCGTATCACCACCGCTAACAAGCGTCACGCTATTCGCACCGGTTACGTGCGAGTTGTTCTGCATCACCGCATCGCTGTTGCCGTCACCATGTGCGCGCGACATGGCGGCCGACACCCCGATACCGTTCGTGCCGATCGACACGCCGACACTCGCGCTTGATGACGAATTCGAACTGCGCGTCGAATCGGTGTTCGTCGTGTTCTGCACGTCAATCTGATTCTTCGCGGCCAACAGCACATCGTTGCCGGAAACGTTCGAACCGGCCACCGTGATATTGCCGCTACCAGGCGCGCCGTTGCCGGTCGCAATCAGCGATGTAGTGCCGCCAGCGCTGACGCTCGATCCGCGTTGCGTAGTCTGGTTCTCCGACGTATCGAGTCTGCTATGACTCGATCCGACGCTGACTTGAACGCCGATGCTCGGTGTACCACCGCCCGCAAGCGCACCGCCTGTCAAACCGGCCACACCCATTGCTGCATTACCTGCCGCTGCAATCGCATGCAGGGCCGTCGCCCGACCGTCGCCGCTTCCGCTCTTCGCTGCCTGCGCTTGTTGGTAAGCGCCGTTGATCGCATCGCCAATGCTACCCGACAAGCCGAGCGTGACGCCACTGCTACTGGTTGTCTCGCTATGGGCCCTGTTGCTGGTATCGGCTGCCGAATCGATCACAACATTCGACGCTACGCCGGTCAAATTCTTCCGGGCGATCAAGTCGCTACCTGTCACGTGCAACGTATCGCCAGCCTTGATAGTCAAATCGCCATTGAGCGAGCCCACCGTGCTCGCGTTGTTCGTGACAGAAGAAGCATGATCCGTATCTTTCTTCGTTTGCGTGCCAATACTAACGTTCAAGCCGCTGGTTCCAATACCCGAATGCGTTTCGTGATAGTAGCTGTCCTGCGTGACCGTATCCTTGGACGTGGTGATATTGACGTTGTTCGCCGCCGAGAGATTGACATCGTTCGTCCCTACGACCGTGCTACCTTGAACGGTCAGGTCACGGCCTGACTGAATGTTGACCGTATTACCCGACACGGTACTGCCGACACCGACATTCGCCTGAGTGTTCTGCATCGAATCGGTTTTCGTGCTACTGACAAAACTGCCGCGTTGGACCTGCACCGACTGGTATTTGTCGTGTTCCTCGCGAGCCTCGTTGATCGTGACGTTGCCCGTTGCAACGATGTTCGCCGCGCCGGTGCCGTTCTCAACGCCGTTCGTCATGCCCGCCGTCAGCGACGAACCTGTCAGCGTGACGTTGCCTTTCGACACATCGGTGCTCGCCGCCCCGAGCGCCGCATTGCCGCCTGCCGTGAATTGCGTGCCAACAGCGTGCTCGTCGTAGTTGTGATCGACTTCCTTACGCGTCTTGCTGTCCGCCGCCACATTGTCGAGTTTCGCGGTATCCGTGACCGTCGTTGCCGTCAAATTCCCGCCTGCAAGTGCAGACAAGTCTTTTCCGGCGGATACAGTCGCGCCCTTCAGCGTCATGTCGTTGCCGCTTTGCATCCCCAAGCTGCCGCCTGCGGTGATGCCGCTCGTCACGTTCTTCGTCGTGGATTCTTCCCAATGATGCTGATCATTCAGATACATCGATTGGTTCGTCGTGGACTGAACCGTATCGACGTTGATATCCCGACCTGCCGTCACCAGCGCATCGCCGCCCGCCGACAAATTCGCGCTGTGAATCCTCAAATCGCGTGCGGCCTGAACGGACAGATCACCCGTTGCCGCGATCGTGCCCTGCTGACCGATCAGACTCGTGCTGACCTTGCTCGCACCCGACGTGCCGGTTGCGCCAACCGTATCGACCAACGTTGTATTGACGATATCGCGACCGGCCAGAACGGCAACCCGATTGCCGGTAATCTGACCCGACGCATTGACCACATCGTTGCTTGTCGACACGACCGTTGTACCGTTCCTGCCGCTGCTCGAAATCGTACCGCCACGATTCAAAATGTCGGTCGCCGTCAGCACGGTTCTCGTGCCGCCCTTGATCACGCCGGAATTCGTCGTGCTACCCGTCGCATGAATTTCCACATCGTCCGCCGCGATCAACGCACCAGTCGGTTGCAGATCGTTCGCATGCGTCTGCGCCATGTAGACGACAGGCGCCAGCACGTGCGTCGTGCTGCCGTTCGGCAACGTTACCGTCTGATCGACCAGCCATACGATATCGCTCGTCAGCGCATCCATCTGCGCGGCCGTCAGTGCCATTCCCGGTACCAGGCCGAACTCTTTTGCGTAGTTCGCCCCGTTCGTCATCAGCGCACGATATTCATCCTCGGCACTCGCGTAGCCCGGCAAGAACGTGCGCCCCGTCAGTTGCGTGATCTGATTGCGCACCATCTGCTGCTCGTACATTCCGTCACCCAGACGTTTTTCGATGCTCGCCGGGTTCAGGTTCAACTGGCCGAGCATGTAATCGCTCGAAATGAACTTCGTATAGCTCGTCAGGCGCGGATCGGTCACGATCAGATACGGCTGACCCGGGGCGTCGTGAATCGAATAAAGACCGCTCGTCGGCAACGTGATCGGCAGCGCGCCCGACGCATTCGCGACCGATTGCTGCGCGCCAACGGGTGTCGATGAGCCGCCTGTGGCTCCAACCGGCGTCAACTTGCCACCGGATACGCCCTCATTCGCCGAATTATTTCCAAGCGTGCCGCCAGTTGCTCCCGTCGAAGAATTCTGCGCGGCAACGTTCTGGTTGTTGACATCCTTCGCGTCGATGATCACCGACTGGTTGGCGATGATCGTGCCGCCCGTGCCGCCGATGGCAACCGGCGTATACACCTTCGAAGGCTGAATGATCGTGCCGCGATCCTGCGTCGTATCCTCGTTCCACGCGTACATCGATACGATATCGTCGGTCTGATACTGATACAGCGTCCGCCCGACGTTGTTCACGACCGCACCACCGTAGCTGCCTGAACCTGCACTGCCGGACACATCCGAATCGCCGATCTTGATCGAGCCGCCCGCCGCAATCGAGCTGTATTCGTTGTTGATCGTGCCGACGTTCTTCATCACGATGTTGTTGCCAGCCACGAGTTGCGCTTGCTGCGCCTGGCTTGCAATCTTGTCCTGCTGAACCGTGGTCGTCGTGTCGCGCCAGATTTCGACACGCTGATAACCGTTGTGGCCGTCGCTGCGCGTCGTGTATTCCGTATCCGGAACGTAGTTGACGTGCGGATCGTACGCCTCCCAATAGTTGACCGTAACCGTACCGTCCGCGTTGGTCGTCAGCGTGTTGTAGTAAATCGTCTGCTGCTTGCCGTTCACGTTCACGACCAACACCTTGTCGGTCGCGCTAGGTCCGGACGTTTCCGAAACAACCTGCGAAGAGCTATAGGTCGAGGTGAGCGGCGTCTTATAGCCGTTCACCCACATTGCCTGCGAGCACCCGCCGTTCGGGTCTGCGTTCATCGTCGCGCACACGATGTACTTCTGACGCTTGGTTTCGTGCTTGCTGGTCGTGCTCGTGGTTTCCGTGGTTACCACCGGAGCCGGACGCGTGTTCGTGAACGTGCCAGCCGCGAGTTCGATACTGCCTTGCGCTTCGATCGTGGACTGATCGTTCAAGACATTTTGCGTACGGTTCGCGAGAAACCCGTTCGCATCGCGCTGACCGTTCGCGGCGATATTGATGTCGCCAACGCTGAAGACATTCGCACCGCCCGTGTTCGACAACTGGTTGGACGCGTACAAATTCACCCGTTCGGCTGCGGCGATCACCGCGGCTGCACCGGTATTGGCGATCGTGCTCGCATTGGCGGTCACTTCGCGGCCGATGATCGTCGCGGTGTTGTTCAGCGTCGCGCTGTTGGTCGTGACCGAATCGCCTTCGATGCGACCTGCGTTATCGATCGTGCCGCCGTTCGCGTTGACGGTCGTCGTGCTGGAATTCAGATCGGCGCCCGCTTGGTTTTCAACGTTCGCGGCATTCACCGTCAGCGCACCGTTGGCGTCCAGCACGCCTTGGTTCGTCAGCTTGCCCGACGTGGAAAACGTGAGGTCGCCGTTTGCGTGCAGCTTGTTCGCCGCGGTCTGCGTGTAGTCGCTAGCGAGCGTCACCGCACCGTTTCGGCCCGCTACGATCGAACCGTCGCCGCTCAACGCGCTCGCGGTCAACGTCAGGTCCTGGTCGCTGCCGATGGCGCCGTTCTGGTTGGCAAACGTGCCGGTCTGGATTGAAATACTGCCGCCGCTGCCTGCGGCGTTGCCGATTTTGCCGGACGTGTTGTCGATCGATGCCGTGTTCAACGACAGTGCGCCGTTTGCACGAATCGATCCGGCCTGATTCGACAACGCAGCGTTTGCCGCGCTCAGCTTGAGGTTGTTCGCGGCCGACAGTACACCGCTCGCATTGCTTACGTTATTTGCAACGTTCAACGTCAGATCGTGGCCGGAAAGCGTCTGAGCGCCTTGTGCATTCGTGAGCGTTTGGGCTGTCAGCGTAACATCGCCATTGCCACCGATCGTGCCCGCCCCTGCTTTGCCGGATGCGTTCGTGTTCGTGATCGACGCGCCGCCGTCGATCGTCGTTGCACCGCTGCCGATATTTGCGATACGTCCGTCGCTGTTGTCGACGTTGCTCCCCGACAGCGCGAGCGTCGAATTCGTCCCGTTCGCCTCGATTTGCCCGGCGTTGTTGTTGATCGCGCCCAGTGCTCGCAGCGCCAGATTCCCGTTCGCCTGAACAAGCCCGGCTGCATTCGCGATCGCGCCGTTCGACTGCACCGAAAGCGCTTGCCCAGCCAGCACCGAGCCGCCGGAATTATCGACGCTGCTTGCCGACACCGAGACGTCCCCGTTGCCGCCAATGGTGCCGCCCGCCGTGTTCGTCAGCGCGTTTGCCGTCGTGATCGCCAGCGCGCTCGTGCCCACGTTTTTAAGCGAGCCTCCGTCATTCGCGAGACTGTCGGCCGTTATTGAAACGCCGTTGTTCGCTTCGAGCGTGCCCGCACGGTTATCGACAGCGCCTTGAGCCTTCAGCGTAATGCTGTCCGCACCGACATAGCCGCCCGCATGGTTATCGAGCGACTGCACATCGAGCGCGGCTTGTCGCTGCGCGGCCAGCGTACCTGCGCGATTCGATATGGCTGCCGCTTTCAGGAGCAATGCGCCATTGGTCGCGATCGTACCGCCTTGGTTCGACAAAGCGCCGGTCGAAATCGACAGCGCACCGCTTCCGGCGTGAGTAATTTTCCCGTGGTCGTTGATCAGGGTCGCGGGCGTCAGGTTCAGGTCGGTGCTGTTGGTCTGAATAACGCCGTTGCTCGAATTATCGAGTGTGTTCGAGACGGCGACATTCATTGCGCCGGTCCCGGTTTGTGTAATGGTGCCGCCGTGGTTCGATAAATTCGTCGCCCCGAGCGACAACTGCGCTGCCTGTACCGAACCCGCATCGTTGCTCAGCGTCGCGGCATTCACGGTCGCGGCTTGTCCGGCCGTGATACTGCCCGAGCCGTTCGTCAACTGCGCACCCGCATTGATCACGGCGTTTTGTGCAGCCGACAACGTACCGCTGCCGTTGTCGAGTGATTGCGTGTCGACATTCAGATTCGTTTGCGCACTGACCGCGCCACGGTTCACGACGCTGCCCGATTGAATCGCCACGCCGCCGTTGCCACCAATGACACCGCCTTGGGCGCCAAGTGCGGTCGTACCGGCTGCATTCGTCAGTTGCCCCGTCGTGGTAATGGACAGGCCATCCGAATTCAGCGACGTGACGCGACCTGCGCTGTTGTCCAACGAGCTTCCCGAAATATTCATTCCGGCCGCGCTCTGGATCGTGCCCTGGTTGTTCGCGATTGCACCGCCGCGCACCTGCATCGCATTGTCGGAAACCAGCGTGCCGCCCTGATTCGCGATTGCACCGTTCGACTGCACGTTCAGCGGACCTTGCGCCGAGATCTTGCCGCTTTGATTCGAAATGCTGCCTGCGGTCAACGTTGCGTTGCCTTGGCTCGATAGCGTGCCGTGATCGTTGATCAACGCGCCCGCTGCGTTCGCATTGAGAGCGCCCTGCGCACTCGTTGTCGCATTCGAGAGATTCAGGTCCCCGGCGCTTGCGTTCAGCGACACGTTACCGTTCGCGGCCGTCTGGCTACCCGCGAGGCTCACCGCAGCACCTGAAATCGATGCGCTCCCACCTGCAACGTTCTGCCCGGTCGCCGTCAATTGGCCGGTGCTCGACAAATTCAGATCGCCGCTTTTGCCGACGGAACCATCGCTATTTACACCCGCACCGAGCGTCCCGGTCGAACTGATGCTGCCTGAGCTGACCGTCGTATTTTGCTGTGCGGCGAGCGTGCCGCTGTTCGACAACGCACCTGCTGCTGAAACGTTTGCGCTCTGTTGCGCATACGTCGTGCCGCTGTTTTGAATGCTGTTTGCGGTTGCGGTGAGATTTGCGCTCGCAGTCGTCTTGCCCGTGAGTACGAGCTGGCCGTTGGATTGCAGCGTCAGATCGCCCGCTTGTGCCGCGATTGTCCCGGCGTTCGCAACGCCGACACCGAATTCGTTCGACACAAGCAGGATGCGGTTGCTATACATCCCGCCGAGTTGGCTCACGTCGATCGCAACGGCAGGCGCTGGACCATCACCCGCAATCCGCGTTGCCGCCAGCGTGTCGTGGTTGACTTGGTTCGCACCGGCGACGACATTCAGATTCTTTGCATAAATAGCTGCATTCGCCTGCACAGCGCGGGCAATCAGATCAACCTGATCGACATTCGATGCATTCAAACCCGAGCCGTTGACGGAAATCAGGCCACGCGATACGTTGAACCCGGAAAGTGAGCCATTCGCACCATAGTACGGCGTGCCCGTCGTCAGTGTGGCTCTCGACGTATTGATGAACCCTCCGCCGTCAACCTGAATACCGGCACTGTTCGACAAGATCACTTCGGCACGATTGCCCGCGACCTCGACGTAACCTCTCAGTTGCGACGGCGCATTGCTGTTGACCTGGTTGACGATGATCCGCGCCGACTGGACGGCACCGAAATTCGGGTTGCCGTTGATCATCCCTGCCTGCTGCGTGCTGACGATTGTCGGCGAGTTGTTCAGGATCGCGCCGGGCTTTTGTACGTCGAACTGGTTGTACGTGTTCACCGACACGCCAGCGCCTGACGGTGCGGCAATATTCACCTGCGGGATGCCGCTCTGCGTCTGAATCACATGAGTGCTCGTGCCCGGAGTCGGCGCGATTTGCGCGAAGCTCAATAACGGCACACCGAACAGCAATGCAGCAGCCATCGCGATCGGCTGCCAAACGATACGCAAGCGCGATGGCGCGCTCACGCCTTTGGAATTCCCGGCTGCATGCGGTGAACTACCGTTTTCCTGAACGACCATCATCGCGCCGCGCGCACAATTGAATACAACCCGATAGCATTTCTTGTTCATTCTTAGTTGACGCGCACTGCGCCCCGCTTGCAGTCTTATTTGAATTCAGTGTCGATAGGACCGAACGCAATTTGCCGTCCGGTCTTGAACGCGCTTGCAACGGATAGTCAGAGCGACAACGCCTCTCACGCATGTCGCGATTGCGAGACAGCGCTCGCAATGGGTCTCCTCTTATCCACGGCGCGATCCTAGCAGAAGCGATCCCCGCGCATTGTCAGAAATGATTAATGCGATAAGCGGACCATCGGCCTTCCCTGCTCCGGCAGGCGGAGATTTTAAAAAAATTCCGAAGAATTAATATTTTTATAATGTTTTCAGATTGTCAATTCTGACGTGGGATGCGACTTTATCGGGATAGGCTCGACGTGGTTTTAGACGCTATGCCAATCGACCAATCACGGCCGGATGCGCATGATATTGTTGACCGAACCATTGCGAGATAAGCGGCGATAGTGCCGCGAAACTCGATTATCGAAAATATATCAATCAGGATGGGGAAAAACATGCGCTCTCGGGCGCCGAAACCAGCAACGCTGACCGCATCACTTCGACAACGTCGCCCGCACCGTATATTCGCCTTCCAGCCCACCATGATCAGGCCGCACGAAATACCGCGACGAATCCAGATCGGCCGGCAGCGGCTCGACCGGGTAACCGTGCTTCTCCCACGCATCGAGGCCGCCCTTCAGCGCGCGGATGTTGTGGATCATCTTCTTGCGCTGCATCTTCGCGATGAGCCGCTTCGCGGTCGCCTCGTTCGGGCACACGCAATAGACGACGATCGGCCGCTTCAGCACTTCGGGGGCCAGCAGGTCCGGCGAATCGAGATCGACCGGCACCGCGCCGGCAATCCGGTACGGCTCGCGTTCGCGAATCGCTTTCGGCCGTGCGTCGAAGATCAGCGGCGGTTCGTCGGACGTCATCATCTCGACGAGCTGCGGCGGCGAGATGCGCACCTGCGCGAGATAGCGGCGGAACTGCACGCGGCGCACCCAGCGGTACAGCAGGAACGTGATGAAGATC
>Ga0182007_10000793_pt1 | contig 17662 bp, 15 predicted proteins | sample Sormic07211113_1_FD_123023 | JGI IMG/M metagenome (GOLD analysis project Ga0182007, IMG submission 123023) | Rhizosphere microbial communities from Sorghum bicolor, Mead, Nebraska, USA - 072115-113_1 MetaG | ecosystem: Host-associated > Plants > Roots > Rhizosphere | place: USA: Nebraska... | reverse complement strand
TCGGGAGCCGCCTCGGCGGTACGACCGTCCGCGGGCCGCGCACGGAAGCGCGAGCCGAACCTCCCGTACGCGCCGAACGTCTCCTGCTTCCGCGAGCTGCCGTAGGCGCCGAAGCGGCCGTACGAGCGTCCCGTGCCCCTTGCCGGTGCCGGGCGGGCGTCCCGTGGCCGCAGCACCAGTGCCACCGTCACCGACGCGATGGCCGGGACCACGGCCAGCAGGGTCAGGGCGGCCGGCAGGGGCAGGTCCTTGTCCGACGCCAGGAAGTCGGAGGCGGTGCCGTCGAAGGGGATGCCGGTGAGGTCGCCTCGGAGGTGGAGGAAGAGGAGGAGGGCCAGCATCGAGCCCAGGGTGCTGGAGAGGGCCGTCGTCGTCGCCGCGATGGCCATCAGGCGGCCCGGGCCCAGACCGATGGCCGAGAGACCGGGGCGGGGCCGGGTCGCGGGGTCGGTGCGGGCGACCGCCACGGCGAAGTGGACCGTGGCCGCCAGGGGGGTGAGGCACCAGGCGAGGCGGAGCAGGGAGGACGAGGGGGAGTCGGGGTGGTTGAGGGCGTAGCCGAGGGTGCACAGCAGAAGGAAGCCCGTGCCCGCCGACGCCACCGCCACCAGGAGGCGGCGGAGATGGACGGCCGGGTGGGCACCACGGGTCAGACGGAGAGCGAGCACGCGGCCCCCTGGCCTTCCGCCCCGACCCCTCGACCGCCCGGCTCGCCCCTGCCCCCTGCCGACCCCGGCTCCTCCGCGTTCCGGCCCTCGGGCCCTCGGCCCTCCGGCCCCCGGTTCTCCGCCTCCTGCACCGGTGGGAGGTGGAGGGTGTTGACGCGACGGCCGTCCAGCAGGGACACCGTGCGGTCCGCGAGGGCGGCTGTCTCCGCGTCGTGGGTCGCCAGGACCACCGTGATGCCGTGGGAGCGGGCCGCCGTGGTGAGGGTGCGCAGGACGTGGGCGCGGTCGGCCCGGTGGAGCGGCGCCGTCGGCTCGTCGGCGAACAGGACCGTGGGCGCCGGGGCCAGCGCGCGGGCGATGGAGACGCGCTGGCGTTCCGCCTGGGTCAGCTCGTGCGGGCGTTTGCGGGAGCGGTCGCCGATGTCCAGGCGCTCCAGCCACTCCAGGGCCGCCGTCTTGGAGCGGCGGCGGCTGGTGCCGCGGAGCATCAGGGGGAGCGCGGCGTTCTCCCAGGCGTTCAGCTCGGGGACGAGCACCGGTGCCGGGTCGATCCAGCCGAAGCGGTCGCGGCGCAGACGCTCGCGGGTGACCGGGCCCATCGTGTGGACCGGCACGCTGTTGAACCAGACCTCGCCGCGCTGGGCCGGGACCAGACCGGAGAGGCAGCGCAGCAACGTCGTCTTGCCGCTGCCGCGCGGGCCGCTGACGGCGAGGATCTCGCCCTCCTGGACACCGATCGAGACGCCGCTGAGCGCGGGCGAGCCGTCGCGGTGCTGGAAGTGCAGGGTGCGTGCCCAGAGCACGTCGTTGTCCGGCGGGGCCACCATGGGCGTACACCTCGGTTCAGATCCGTTTTTGCCTTGCCAATCCCCCGAGCGGGGGAACGAGGACAGGGCCGATCGGTTACCAGGCACGCTAAGGAGCCGAGGCGGCGACGCCGGACAGCACGCGGCCCGGGGCGTCCCCTTCTCACTCGAACGGGTGCACCCCGGGCCGTATAAACGGTCTAACCGCCGAAGGCTAGAGCTTCGTCCAAGCCTCCGTCAGGGTGGCGCGCAGGATCTGTTCGATCTCGTCGAAGGTCTCCTGGTTGGAGATCAGCGGCGGGGCGAGCTGGACGACCGGGTCGCCGCGGTCGTCGGCACGGCAGTACAGGCCGTTGTCGAACAGGGCCTTGGAGAGGAAGCCGTACAGGACGCGCTCGGTCTCCTCGTCGTCGAAGGACTCCTTGGTGGCCTTGTCCTTGACGAGCTCGATGCCGTAGAAGAAGCCGTTGCCGCGGACGTCGCCGACGATCGGCAGGTCGTGCAGCTTCTGGAGGGTGGAGAGGAACGCGCCCTCGTTGTCGAGCACATGCTGGTTGAGGCCCTCGCGCTCGAACAGGTCGAGGTTGGCGAGGCCGACCGCCGCGGAGACCGGGTGGCCGCCGAAGGTGTAGCCGTGCAGGAACGTGTTGTCGCCCTTGTAGAAGGGCTCGGCGACACGGTCGGAGACGATGCACGCGCCGATCGGGGAGTAGCCCGACGTCATGCCCTTGGCGCAGGTGATCATGTCGGGGACGTACCCGAACTTGTCGCAGGCGAACATCGTGCCGAGGCGGCCGAAGGCGCAGATGACCTCGTCGGAGACCAGGAGCACGTCGTACTGGTCGCAGATCTCGCGGACGCGCTGGAAGTAGCCGGGCGGGGGCGGGAAGCAGCCGCCGGCGTTCTGCACGGGCTCCAGGAAGACCGCGGCGACCGTGTCCGGGCCCTCGAAGAGGATCTGCTGCTCGATCTGGTCGGCGGCCCAGCGGCCGAAGGCCTCCGGGTCGTCGCCGTGGATCGGGGCGCGGTAGATGTTGGTGTTCGGGACCTTGTGGGCACCGGGGACGAGCGGCTCGAAGGGGGCCTTCAGCGCCGGCAGACCGGTGATCGACAGGGCGCCCTGCGGGGTGCCGTGGTAGGCGACCGCACGGGAGATGACCTTGTACTTGGTCGGCTTGCCCACCAGCTTGAAGTACTGCTTGGCCAGCTTCCAGGCGGTCTCGACGGCCTCGCCGCCGCCGGTGGTGAAGAACACCTTGTTCAGGTCGCCCGGCGCGTGGTCGGCGAGGCGCTCCGCCAGCTCCACGGCCTTCGGGTGGGCGTAGGACCAGACCGGGAAGAACGCCAGCTCCTGGGCCTGCTTGAAGGCGGTCTCGGCGAGTTCCGTGCGGCCGTGACCGGCCTGGACCACGAACAGACCGGCGAGACCGTCGAGGTAGCGCTTGCCCTTGTCGTCGTAGATGTAGGTGCCCTCGCCCCGGACGATGGTCGGGACGGGGGAGTTCTCGTACGAGGACATGCGGGTGAAGTGCATCCACAGGTGGTCGTACGCGGTCTTGCTGAGGTCCTTCTGGCTCACGGTTATCGGGTTCCCCACATGTAGGTCTGCTTCTTGAGCTTGAGGTAGACGAAGCTCTCGGTGGAGCGCACTCCGGGCAGCGACCGGATGCGTTTGTTGATGACGTCCAGCAGGTGGTCGTCGTCCTCGCAGACGATCTCCGCGAGGATGTCGAACGAGCCCGCGGTCATCACCACGTACTCGACTTCCGGCATGTCGGTCAGCGCCTCGGCGATCTTCTCGACATCGCCCTCGACGTTGATCCCGACCATCGCCTGCCGGCGGAAGCCCACGGTGAGCGGGTCCGTGACGGCGACGATCTGCATCACGCCCTGGTCGAGCAGCTTCTGGACGCGCTGGCGCACGGCCGCCTCGGACAGGCCGACGGCCTTGCCGATCGCGGCGTAGGGACGCCTGCCGTCCTCCTGGAGCTGTTCGATGATGGCGAGGGAGACGGCGTCCAGATGAGGAGTGCCGTTCCTGGACTCGCGGGAGTCCCTGTGCTCTGCGCTTCGACTGGCCACGACCTCACTGTGCACGACGTCTCGACAGTTCCGCAAGCCACCAACGATGAAATTCGTTGTTTACGTGAGTGAGATCTGCGGAATTCGCAGGATCAGTGCGAGCGGGGGTGTTGAAAACGTGGGCTCGCGGATTAGGGTGGTGTCTCAGGTAATGGACACCGCACGTAACCGAACGTAATGGACACCGAACTGGAGGGCCGGCAGTGAGCACCGAGCTGCGTCGTCTGCGCAACTACATCGACGGTGAGTTCCGGGACGCCGCCGACGGACGGACCACCGAGGTGGTCAACCCCGTGACGGGCGAGGCCTACGCGACCGCGCCGCTGTCCGGTCGGGCGGACGTCGACGCCGCGATGGCGGCCGCCGCCGCGGCCTTCCCGGCCTGGCGCGACACCACCCCGGCGGAGCGGCAGAAGGCCCTGCTGAAGATCGCCGACGCGTTCGAGGAGCGCGCCGAGGAACTGATCGCGGCCGAGGTCGAGAACACGGGCAAGCCGATCGGGCTCACGCGGTCCGAGGAGATCCCGCCGATGGTCGACCAGATCCGCTTCTTCGCGGGTGCGGCCCGGATGCTGGAGGGGCGCTCGGCCGGCGAGTACATGGACGGGATGACCTCGATCGTCCGCCGGGAGCCGGTCGGCGTCTGCGCGCAGGTCGCGCCCTGGAACTACCCGATGATGATGGCCGTGTGGAAGTTCGCGCCGGCCGTCGCGGCGGGCAACACCGTGGTGCTGAAGCCGTCGGACACCACGCCCGCGTCCACCGTGCTCATCGCCGACATCATCGGGTCGATCCTGCCCAAGGGTGTCTTCAACGTCATCACCGGTGACCGTGACACCGGGCGGCTGATGGTCGAGCACCCGACGCCGGCGATGGCCTCCATCACCGGTTCGGTGCGGGCGGGCATGTCGGTCGCCGAGTCCGCGTCCAAGGACCTGAAGAGGGTGCACCTGGAGCTGGGCGGCAAGGCGCCGGTCGTCGTGTTCGAGGACACCGACATCGCCAAGGCCGTCGAGGACATCTCCGTGGCGGGCTTCTTCAACGCCGGACAGGACTGTACGGCGGCCACGCGCGTGCTGGTGCAGTCGTCCATCCACGACGAGTTCGTGGCGGCGCTGGCGAAGGCGGCGGCCGAGACGAAGACGGGGCAGCCCGACGACGAGGACGTGCTGTTCGGCCCCCTCAACAACCCGAACCAGCTGAAGCAGGTGTCCGGGTTCGTCGAGCGGCTGCCCGCGCACGCGAAGGTCGAGGCCGGCGGCCACCAGGTCGGTGAGAAGGGCTACTTCTACGCGCCGACCGTCGTCTCCGGACTCAAGCAGGACGACGAGATCATCCAGAACGAGGTGTTCGGGCCGGTCATCACCGTGCAGTCCTTCTCCGACGAGGAGCAGGCGGTGGAGTGGGCCAACGGCGTCGAGTACGCGCTGGCCTCCTCGGTGTGGACCAAGGACCACGGGCGTGCGATGCGGATGTCCAAGAAGCTGGACTTCGGCTGTGTGTGGATCAACACCCACATCCCGCTGGTCGCGGAGATGCCGCACGGCGGGTTCAAGAAGTCGGGGTACGGCAAGGACCTGTCCGCGTACGGGTTCGACGACTACACGCGGATCAAGCACGTGATGACGTCCCTGGACGCGTAGGCGCGACGTCGTCGCACGGCCCCGGCGCGACGGTTCCGCGCCGGGGCCGTCGTCGGTCGTCGGTCTTCGGTCGCCAGCCGTCGGTCGTCAGTCGCCGGTCGCCGGTCGGCAACGTGTCCGGCCCCTGCCGCGGTGCTCGACGCAGCGCCGATTGATCCGCCGCCGCTTTCTGGCACGACCCCGACGGCACCCGCTGCCGCGACGCCTGCTTCTCCGCCTACCGCTTCCGGGTGCGGGCGAACAGGCTTGACCTGCCCCAGAATAATGGAGACAGTGTTGCCGTAATAGAGCTCGCGGGAGTGGCCTCCGATGCCGGGCTTGGGATGGCAGGGAGCGCAGGCGCTTCTCTTGCCGGGATGTTGGGAGATCCAGGTGCGAGTAATCGAGGCGTACCGCCTCAGAGGCGAGATCAGTCCACCGGCGGAGGGCGGGCGGAAACGTCCCGGCAGCCTCCGGGATGCCGCCGCGGTTCTCTCTGAAGGGCGGAGCTGATGGCGAAGCAGCTGACCGTGGCCGCGATCGGATGCTCCGGTCATGTGGCGGAGGTCTTCATGCGGGGTTTCCTGGCCGAAGGGGTGTCCCTCCGGCTTCTGGCGCGCGATGCGGAAACGCTCACCCGCCGGTATCCGGACGCGACGATCGTCCGAGGCAGCATGTTGAACCCGGACGACGTCGCCAGGGTGACCGACGGTGCTGACGCGGTGTTCCTGCTCACGCCGATGGCGCGGCTGGATGACCCCGCCAACGAGGTGGAGGCCGCCAGGGCCGTCATCGACGGCGTCAAGGCGGCAGGGGTGAAACACCTCGTCTACACCTCGGTGGTCGGCGCGGAGCGGAAGACGGGTGTCGGTGTTCTCGACGCCAAGTTCGAGGTCGAACGGTTGCTGGCATCGAGCGGCGTTCCGTACACCGTTCTGCGGTGCGGGTCCTACATGGAAGACGTGTTCGACCCGAGGCGGGAGCAGCTCAAGAAGGGCACCTTCCTCTTCCCCATCACGAAGTCCCGTCGCATCAGCTGGACCAGCCAGAAGGACGTGGCTCCCTTCGTCGTGCGGGAGCTGATGGGCAAGGGCCTGGTGCTCAACCGGGCCGTGGACTTCGTCGCGCCGGAGGCGCTGTCGGTTCTCGACATCGAGCGAGGGATGACACAGGCGGCCGGCAGGCCGGTCAAGGCGGTGCCGAGGTTCCCGGCGCTCTACCTGTTCACCGCCGCCCTGCCCTACTTCCGTCGGCGGGGGCATCGTTTCGCCTCGATCATCCCCCTCATCCGGTACTTCGACCGCCACGGCTCCGTCGCCTCCGGGGAGACGGTCGGATCACTTGTGCCGTCCTTCGCCATGACGAGCGTGCAGGAACACCTCGACAGGCTTTTGCGGCCCTAGGGAGCCGGGAGGGCGGCGTGGGGGGGGCGTCGGCCCCGGCCGTCAACCGGTGAGTGAGGGCAGGGGCGCCCGGCGTGGAGGTGGGCGTCCCGGCCGGCACCAGCGGAGTACCCCCGATCGGAAGCTGTACTGTTTCTCAGTATTGATTCACCTATCCATGGGGCGACGACGGGACGGCCTCTCCACCGGCTACCTGAGCAGGTGGCCGAGACCGGATGCGGAGCCCCCTGGCCTCCTTCCTTTGCCGGCTGGGCCGTCGCTGATTCCCGGCGTTCGGGTCTGAGGGTCAACTCCCTTACGCGGGTGGGGAGATGGGTGAGGTGCGGATGGCGGCGATGTCGAACTGGAGGCGGACCTTCTCGCTGACCATGGCGCCGCCCTCGGCCAGCCTCTGGTTGTAGGACAGGCCCCATTCGAGGCGGTTGATGGTGGTCGTGCCGTCGAAGCCGACCCGTTCGTCGCCGAACGCGTCGGTGACATGGCCGATGTAGGTGAGCTCCAGGTCGACCGGGCGTGTGACGTTCTTGATGGTCAGGTCGCCGGTCATCCGGTACACGTCGTTGTCCGCGAGCCGCACCGCAGTGCTCACGAACCGCATCTCCGGATAGCTGCGCGCGTCCAGGAAGTCACGGCCGACCAGATGGGCGTCGCGCTGTTCCACACCGGTGTCGACGGACCCGGTGGCCAGGACGATCTCGGCGTGCGAGCGCGACGGGTCGCGGCCGTCGAAGTAGAGCCGACTGTCGTACTCCAGGAAGGACCCGCGCACGGTGGTCACCAGAGCATGGCGGACCGAGAAGCCGAGCTGGCTGTGCGCCGGGTCGATCATCCATTCCCCGGTGAGCGAGGACAGCGCGGGATCGAGCAGGCCGGCCGGCGCGGACTGCCGCTGCCCGGGCCCGTGTTGGGGTCGGCCCTGGGGCTGGGGAGGAGTGGGGGCGAGGGGGGCGGTGGGGGGAGCCGGGCGGCGCAGTGTCTCCGCAGCTCGGGCGAACAGGTTCATGATCAGGTGCTTACGTCATGTCAGGAACCCGCCGCAAGACTCCTTCAACACCCGCACACACGTTCGTCACAACTTGCCCCAGGTGTCGACGCTCGCCCCGGGTGTCGATGCTCGCCCCGGGTGTCGACCCGCCGGGCACCGGACGGACATCTCGTGGTCAGATGTAGCCCTCCCGCAGGGCGTGGGCCACGGCGTGCGCGCGGTTGCGCAGGCGCAGACGGGTGGTCAGACCGTGCATGACGTTCTTGACCGTGCGATCGGAGTACGAGAGCTTGGCGGCGATCTCCGCAGTGTCGAACCCCTCCGCGACCAGCCGCAGTACATCCACCTCACGCCGGGTCAGACCCGGGGCGGCGCCCGTGCCGGTGCCGTCGGCGGCGGTGCGGTGCAGTGTGCCGACCTGGTTGATCAGTCTGCCCAGCAGATCGGCGGGCAGGTCGCCGTCGCCGCGGGCCGCCGCGCGGACGGCCTGCAGCAGCCGGGGCGCGGTGGCCTCGTGCCGCCATACGACCGCGCCCACCCCGCATCCGATCACGTCCAGGAGCTCGGACTCCCGCAGCGATCGCACCACGAGCACGGCCCGCACGCCCTCGGTCCGCACCAGTCGGCGCAGCCGGGTCAGCGTGGTCTCGTCGAGTACGTCGTCCACGAGCAGGACAACGATGCCGGGGGTCGGATCGCCGTCCTCCCGTAGATCGACCTCCGGGTACCGGCGCAACTGGCCGCGCACCCCTTCCCGCAGGATCGGGTCCGGGGCGTGCACCGCCACCGCTATCCGGCCGCCGGTACCGTCCGGGCCGGGGCGTGTGGTCCGCGAAGTGCTGAGCAAAGGTGTTCCTCGATGTTCTTGTGAGCGCCGCCGTCGTGGGGTCGGGAGCGGGCGCGGTTTTCTCACCCTGCGGGGGAGGAGGGCGCCGGGGCAACCGTGGAACACCACGAGCAGGACCACGAGATCGGGGGAGGAGAACCGGAGAGGGAGGTGTTCTCGATGAAGGAGTGGGGGTGCGTGGGGCGTTGGGGTGGGGGTGGGGGGAGAGCGGGGAGCCGGGCGAGCGGGAGGGGAGTGGCGAGGAAGCCTTGCTGCGCCGTGAAATGCCGGACGGGGGCTCAGAGTTGTGAGCGGGGAAGGCACGGCGCCGGGAAGGGCGGGGCGTGATGGGCGGAGCGCGGGGCGGGCTGTCGCGGGCGCACCGGGAGGCGGTGGCTGTGCTGGCGGCGGGGGCCGCCCGGGCCCGGAGCGGCACGGGTGGGCTGGTGGTGCTGCGTGGGGCGACGGGGACCGGGCGGACGACGGTACTGGAGGCCGCCGCCGAGGCCGCCGTCGCGCAGGGCATGCGGGTGCTGCGGGCCCGGTGCGCTCCGGGGGACCATGCCGTCCCCTTCGCCGTAGCGCGCCAACTTCTCGGACCCATACCGGAGTTGGACGCGACGGGCGGTGAGCGCGAGGGATTCGACCTGCTGTGGCGCGCGCTGTGTTCCTACGCCGACAGCTCACCGCTGCTGGTCGCCGTGGACGACGTCCATCGTGCCGACGGGCCCTCGTACCGCTGGCTGGTGGAGTTCGCCCGGCACGTCGATCGTTTACCGCGGCGGGTGCTGCTCGCGGTGACGGAACGCAGCCAGTACGACGTGGACGCGCCCGCCCCGGGCTTCACCCACACCCTCTCGCGAGCCCTCGTACAGACGTACACCCTCCGGCCACTGCTCCCGGAGACGGCGTCGGCCCTGATCCAGGACCACTTCCCGTCGCCGCCGCGGACGTGGGTCGAACAGTGCGTACGCGCCACGGCGGGCAACCCGCTGTTGCTGCGGGCACTGATGGAGGACTTAGGGGCGTCCGGGCGGCCGGCGGACAGGGGAGAGCCGGGGGTGCCGGACAGCTGCGCCGCCCTCTACCCCGGTGCCTACCCCGCCGCCGTCTCCTGGTGGCTCGACAGCGCTGGGTCCGGGACCGCTGAAGTCGCCCGGGTGCTGGCCGTGTTGGACGAGGGGTGGGACGGGCCGTCGGGCCGCGGCTTCGGCTGCCCGGCCCACGGACTGGCCGCGCTGCTGGCCGAGTTGACCGGGGCCGATCCCACGCGGGTCGAGGGGTGGCTCACCGCCATGACCGGGCTGGGGATGCTGCGGTCCGACCCGGACGGCCGTCCCCGCTACGCCCACCCCCTCCTCCGGGACGCCGTGCTCACCGGCGTCCCCGCCACCCGGCGCCGCGCCGCGCACCGTCAGGTCGCCGAGGCGATGGTCGAGCGCGGCGCCCCGACCGAGACGGTGGCCCGGCAACTCCTGCTGTCCGACCCGGTCGGCACACCCTGGGCCTCGGGCGTGCTCCAGGACGCCGCCGCCCTCGCCGTACGCGACGACCGCCTCGCCGACGCCGTCGCCTTCCTGCGCCGGGCCCTGGACGAGCCGATGACCGGTCCGCGCCGACTGCGGCTGCTGACCGAACTCGGCTCCCTGGAGTACGCCGTGGACGCGGCGCCGGCCGGCACCCTACGCCTCGCCGAGGCGCTGCGGCAGCCCGGCGAGGCGCACGACCGGATCCGCGCGGCCGTGGCCCTCGGCACCGCGCTGGCCGGACTCGGCAAGGCGCGCGTGGCCGTCGACGTGCTGCGCCGGGTGGACGGCGACGCTCAGTTCACCGACCGCCCCGACCTGGTCCGCACCCTCCGGAACGCCTCCGCCCTGCTCTCCGACCAGGACCAGGAGGTACGACAGGAGTTGTACCGCCGGCTCTTCGACACCGCCGACCGCTCGCCCGACCTGATCGGTACGGCCGGGCAGGCGCTGCTGATCAGCCATGCCGCCGCGGCCGGCCTGGTCTCCGCCGAGGACGCGATGAAGCGCGTACGAGGTCTGCTGGCCGAGCCCGCCGACCCGCTGGCCGAGCCCTTCCTGCTGGGCGCGGCCGCCGTGGTCGCCCAGTGGGCCGACGAACTCGACGAGGCAGAACGGCTCGTGGAACGCGGCCTCGCCGGCCAACGCCCCGACCTGCTGCACCCGATGCACCGCGCCCTGCTGATGACGAGAGCCGACATCGCAGCGGCCCGCGCCGACCACGCGTCCCTACTCACCGCCCCCCACCCCTCCCTCACGGCCGCCTCTGCCACCTCTCCTGCTGCCACCTCCACTGCCTCTGCCGCCTCAGGCCCCTCCAACCTCCACGCGCAGACCCTCCTCGCCCTCGTCGAGACCGGGCGGCTTGCCGAGGCCGCTCGGCTTGTGGAGGACGTGGATCTTCAACGGGCCCCGGACAGCTGGGAGTTGAATCGCTTCCTGTACGCGCGAGGTGTCTACCGGGCCGCCGCCGGGGACCCCGCGGGCGCGCTGCACGACTTCCTGGAGTGCGGGCGCCGGCAGTCCGCCCGGGACGTCGTCAGTCCCGTCGTCACGCCGTGGCGCACGGCCGCCGCCGAGTGCCGTATCGCCCTCGGCCGCCCCCGCGAGGCCCTGGTGCTCGCCGAGGAGGAGCTGCGGCTGGCCCGCGTCTGGGACACGCCCCGCACGACGGGCCGAGCGCTGCGCGTCCTCGCCGTCGCGACCGGCGGCCGCCGTGGCGCGGAGCTCGCCGAGGAGGCCGTACGACTGCTGCGGTCGTCGCCGGCCGGTACGGAACTGGCGGCCGCGCTGATCGCGCAGGGCCGGCTGCTGACCGCCGCCGGCGAGCGCTCCCGTGCCCGCGCCTGTCTGCGCGAGGCCGCGTCGCACGCCGAACGCCTGGGCGCCGTACGGCTGTTGACGCTCGCGGAACAGGCCCTGCGGGAAGGCGGTGCCCGCCGTACCGCCACCGCCCGCACCGGCTCCGGCTCCCTCACCGACAGCGAGCGGCGGATCGCCCGACTCGCCGCGGACGGCCGTACCAACACCGAGATCGCCGCCCTGCTGCACCTCGCCCGACGCACCGTGGAGACCCATCTCACCAGCACCTACAAGAAGTTGGGCATACGGCGACGGGCCGACCTGCGCGAGGCGATGAACGGGGACTGACTCCCCCGGCACGCTCTCTTTCGGCAAACCCCCTTCGGCACACCCTCTTTCGGCTTTGCCATCTCTTTACAACCCGCCCCGCCCCCGCCTCGTCTCTCCGCTCGATCCATCACACAGCCCGCGCCGATCGACCACCGGCCGGGCGGACCGAACGAAAGAGAGAGCGACCCATGCGCCGAACCGGCCTCAGTGCCCTGGCACTCGCCTGCACCGCCGTACTGGCGGGCGCCGTGCCCGCGTTCGCCGACGGGGGTGCCTCCCAGGCCCCCTCGCCCGTCCCCACGACCGTGGCGCCGAGCCAGCGGCCGAGCGCCTCCACCGAACCCAGTGCCGTCCCCTCCAAGGTGCCGAGCGCCGAGCCGACCCGGGCGCCGTCCAGGGGCCAGGTCGCCGTCGTGCCCAGCGGTGCCCCGAACACCGGTGTGACGGAGCCCTCCTCGAACTCCGGCGGCACCTGGATCGGCGGCGGTGCCGCCGCGGCCGTCGTCGTGGGCGGCGGCGCCGTCCTCCTGGTGCGCCGCCGGCGGGCGACCGGGGCATGAGGTCCTTCTCCGGGCGCGCCTTCGCCACCGTGGCGCTCGCCGCGCTGCTGGTGGGGTGCGGCGGCGGGCAGGGGAGCGGTACGGCCGGGCACCAGGCCGGCACGTCCTCCACTTCCTCCGCCCCCTCCACCTCCACCTCCTCGTCCGCGCCTCCGGTGGCCAAGGGCAAGCCGGTGTCCGCGGTGGGGCGATCGACCCCGGTCCGGCTCCGCATACCGGCCATCGGGGTCGACACCCCGGTGCTGCGGCTGGGCCTGGCCGCGGACGGCACGGTGCAGGTGCCACCGGTCCAGGCGCACGACCGCGCGGGCTGGTACCGCCACTCACCGACGCCGGGCCAGACCGGCCCGTCGGTGATCCTGGGCCATGTCACGGTCGGCGCCTACGGGGACGGAGTCTTCCGGCGCCTGGGGGAACTGCGCCGGGGCGACAAGGTCGAGGTGCGCCTGGAGAACGGCACGGATGCGGAGTTCGCCGTCACTGACGTGCGGACCGTCCCCAAGTCGGCCTTCCCGACCAAGGAGGTCTACGGCAACGTCAACCGGCCCGAGTTGCGGCTGATCACGTGCGGGGGCGCCCGTACCGGGCACGGCTACCGCGACAACGTGATCGTCTTCGCGACGCTGACCTCGGCGAGCCCCTGATACCCGGGAGCCCGTGACCGGCGGCGGGCCGAACCAGCCGTGTCCCGGACCAGCCGTGTCCCGGACCGGCGGAACCGCGAGCCGCCGGTCCGGGCTCTTCCCCTACGCACCCCCCACGACCATGGAGAACGTTGAAACGCTCCCGCGAGAAGGCCGCGTCCGAGCTGTTCGCCGCCCTCTACCCGCGCCTCGCCGGCTGGTGCAGGCGGCTGGTCGACGACGACGAGACGGCCCATGAGATCGCCTCGGAGGCGTTCACCCGGCTGTGGGCCCGCTGGACGGCCGTCGCGGAACCGCGCGGCTTCCTGTACGTCACCGCGGCCAACCTCGTGCGCGACCACTGGCGCAAACTGGAGCGCGAGCGGCGGGCGGTGCGGCGTGCGACGACGGAGGCGGCGATGGCCCCGCACGCCGAGCAGACGGACCCCTCCGTACGCCTTCTCGTCCAGTCGCTGCCCGAACGCCTGCGCGTGCCCATCCTTCTCCACTACTACGCTGACATGCCGATCCGGGAGGTGGCCGTGCTGACCGGACGCAAGGAAGGGACCGTCAAGGCCGATCTCCACGCGGCCCGCGAACTGCTCCGCGCCCACCTGAGGAGAAGCGTTGATCACACACTCTGACGAGGGCCCGGACCACGACCCCGAGGACCCCCTCACGGTCCTCCTCCGCCCCTCCACCGACTACCTCGGCGCACCACCCGGCCGCTACGAGGCGATCCGCCGCGGCGCGGCCCGCCGCCGCCTCGTCAAGGCGGCGGCCGGCGCCGCCCTGACCTGCGGCATCGCGGCCCTGGCCGTCCTTCCCCTGCGGCTGTCGGCCACCGACACCCCGGGCTCGCCGACCGTTCCCATGGCCCCGCCCCCGGCGAGCAGCCCCTCGCCCCACCCCTCCGGCCCGCTGACGCCCCGCCCCTCCGGGCCGCCGAATTCCCGCGCGTCGGAGCCCTCGGCCGTCCCCGACACCCGGACGACCCAACGCGCCACCGACCCGACGAAGGCACCCGACTCCGCCCCGCCGGCCGCCACGTCCGGCTCCCGGACCCGCGCCCCGAGCCAGGTGCCGTCGGCTTCCGCGTCGGCCGTACCGACAGCGGTCCGAAGCACCACCCCGGCACCGTCCGGACCCCGGACCCATCGCTAGGGCCGCCCCCGCGCGCGGGCGTGCGTTCGGCTAGGCCGCCTTGCGTACGGCGCACAGGGCGTCGATGCGGTTCGTGATGATCGCGTCGACGCCCAGGTCGATCAGTCGGCGCATGGAGCGGCGGGTGTCGGGGGTCCAGACGGAGAGGAGGTGGCCGGCGCGGTGGACCCGGGTCGCGAGATCGTGGTCGACCAGGGAGAAGCGGTAGTTGAGCCAGCGGGGGCGCACCGCCTCCAGCAGGGCGGGGCGCGCGGGGGCCAGCGTGGTGCGGGTCAGCGCGATCTCCGCCGACGGGTCGGCCGCGCGCACGGCGAGCATCTCCTCGGCGCCCGCGCAGTAGTACACCCGGTCCTGCGCGCCCGCCTCGCGCACCGCGTCCACGACCCGCCCGGCCTCCCGGCCGGTCCGGGTGCCGGGCAGGTCGATCATCAGCCGGCTGCCCTCGGTCGCCGCCAGGGCCTCCGTGAGGGTCGGCACCCCGCCGTCGGTGAGACCGCGCACCTCCGCCGCCGACAGGGACCGCAGCGGCCGGTCGTGGCCCCACAGCCGCTTCAGCGACTCGTCGTGCAGCAGCACGGGAACGCCGTCCCTGGTCAGTCGTACGTCGATCTCGACGGCGTCCGCGCCCTGGTCGAGCGCGGAACGCAGCGAGCCGATCGTGTTCTCACGGACGCGGTAGGGGTCGCCGCGATGGGCCACGGCGGTCACGTTCTGCATGGGCCCATTGTGGTGGGCCCGGGCGACGGCGAGATGACTCAGGGGGCCAGCCAGGCCGAGGTGTAGGTGTCGATCTCCTCACGGATGCGGGCCTTGCCGGGCTCGTCCAGGAAGGACGCGTCCACCGCGTTCCTGGCGAGGGCGGCCAGGCCCCGCTCGTCCAGGTCGAGGAGGCGGGCGGCGACCGCGTACTCGTTGTTGAGGTCGGTGCCGAACATCGGCGGGTCGTCGGAGTTGATCGTCACCACGACGCCCGCCTTCACGAACTCCTTGACCGGGTGCTCGTCGAGGGTGCGGACCGCGCGGGTGGCGATGTTGGAGGTCGGGCAGACCTCCAGGGGGATGCGGTGCTCCGCGAGGTGGGCCAGCAGCTTCGGGTCCTGCGCGGAACTGGTCCCGTGGCCGATGCGCTCGGCACGGAGCTCGGTGAGCGCGTCCCAGACGGTCTCGGGGCCGGTCGTCTCACCGGCGTGCGGCACGGAGTGCAGGCCCGCGGCGATCGCCCGGTCGAAGTACGGCTTGAACTGCGGCCTCGGCACACCGATCTCGGGGCCGCCGAGCCCGAACGAGACGAGCCCCTCCGGCCGCAGCCGGTCGTCGGTCGCGAGCCGGACCGTCTCCTCGGCCGACGCCAGACCGGCCTCGCCGGGGATGTCGAAGCACCACCGCACAACCGTGCCGAACTCGGCCTCCGCCGCCTTGCGGGCGTCCTCGATCGCGTCCATGAAGGCGCGCTCGTCGATGCCGCGGCGGGTGGAGGAGAACGGGGTGATCGTCAGCTCGGCGTAACGGACCTGCTGGCGGGCGAGGTCCCGGGCCACCTCGTAGGTCAGCAGGCGTACGTCCTCCGGGGTCCGGATGAGGTCCACGACGGACAGGTACACGTCGATGAAGTGGGCGAAGTCCGTGAACGTGAAGTAGTCGACCAGGGCCTCGGGGTCGCTGGGGACCTTGGAGTCGGGGTGGCGGGCGGCGAGTTCCGAGACGATACGGGGGGAGGCGGAGCCGACGTGATGGACGTGCAGCTCGGCCTTCGGCAGGCCGGCGATGAAAGTGTGCAGGTCGGTCAAGGGTTCCTCCCCGGGAACGGCGTCCGTGGCAGCGGCCCCCGGACGCGGGTGATCGGCTGATCGATGAATCGGGGTCATCGTAGGCGGATCGCCCGGAAGCGGGGGGCCTGTGGGGGTGGCGTCGGCCGGGCACCGGCCGGTGGTGGTGTCAGGCCAAGGCTTTACCATGGGCTGACGATCGACTTAGGGGGACGGGGACGTGGTGGACCAGGCACATCCGGGTGGGGGCGTTTCACCCGAGCGGGACCCTTGGGCGCCGCCCGAGCACAAGACCTCGCCGGACCAGGGACACCACTCCTCCCCGCAGGATCGGCCCCCGCACGTGCATGACCAGGCCACCGTGACCTCCGTACCGGCCGACGGTTTCGCACCGCCCGGAGTCGGCGCCCCCGGTTACGGCTACCCCGGCTACCCCGGCTACCCCCCGCCCGGCGCGGCCCCCGGCCCCGGCCCCGGCGGCTGGGCCGAGTCCGCCGTGCCGCCTCCGCCGATGGCGCCCGGTGGCTACGGCTACCCCGCCTACCCCCAGGGGTACGGCTGGCCGGGGATGCAGGTGCCGCAGAACGGCCTGGGCACCTCGGCGATGATCCTGGGCATCCTGTCCTGCTGTCTCTTCTGCCTCTACGGCATCGTCTCCCTGGTCCTCGGTGTGCTGGCCGTGGTCCTCGGGGTGAAGGGCAAGCGGCGGGCGGACCGGGGCGAGGCCACCAACCGCGGTCAGGCACAGGCGGGCTTCATCACGGGCATCGTCGGGATCGTCCTCGGCATCGCCGCGATCGCCCTGATCGTTTTCGCGATCGCGGTCACCTCGAACGAGGAGGACACCGTGGACAACGGCCCGTCCTACAACTCGGCCCCAAGCGTGTCGGCCCCACGGCTGGTCCAGACCCCCTGACCCCCCTCGCGCCCCGACACTCAGCTCAGCCCCTCCGGGCCCGGACCGCCCCACCCCAGCACTCAAGGCAACCGCTCCGGGCCGGGACCGCCCCGTCGGCAATTGAGCCCAGCGCCTGGGGGCCTGATCGGCCACGCCCCGGCAACCCAGCCCGGCGGTTCCGAGCTCGGACGGTCTCGCCACGCTCGGACCACTCAGCCCAGCCGCTCCGCCCCGGACCGCCAGGTCGGCACTTGAGCTCGCCCGTTCCGGGCCGGAATCGCCTTATGCCGAGGTCTCCGCTCAGCCGCTGCGAGCCTGGCCCGCCCTGCCGGCACCGGAGCCCAGCCGTTCCGGTCCTGATCGCCACGCCCCGGCAACCCAGCGCGGCCGCTCCGAACTCGGACGGCCGCTCCACGCCCCGGCCACTCGGCCCGGCCGCTCCGGGCTCGGATGGCCCCGCCGCACTGCGGCAACCCAGCCCGGCCCCGCCGCACCCCGACCCTCAGCCGAGCTCCCCCCCCCCGGCACCGCCCCGCCCCTCCCCGCTCACTCCCCCCGCAACCGCTCCCGCGCCTCCATCAGCGCGAAACCCAATAGGTTCGGTCCCCTCCACCGCTCGGGGTCCGTCGCCGCCTCGTCGGTCGCCGTGAGGCCGATGCCCCAGATCCGGTCGACCGGGCTTGCCTCGACCAGGACCCGGTCGCCGGTGCTCAGGAGGAACTCCCGCAGCTCCGGGTGTGCGGCGAACTTGTGGACGCTGCCCTCGACGACTATGCCGAAGCGCTCGCGCTGCCACACCGCGTCGTCGAAGCCCCGCACCAGCCGCCCCGCCTTCTTGGCCTGCGAGGGGTGTCCCGCGGCGACGATCCGGTGTTCGGCCTCCGCGTCGGCGAAGAGCCGCGCCTTGCCGGCCATCATCCAGTGCTCCGCCGTCCGGTACGTCACCCCGTCCACCGTGAACGGCGACGGCCACCACTGACTCAGACAGCTCGCCCCGATCCGCCCGCTCGGCAGCGGCCGGTGCCCCCAGAAGTGCAGATACTTCGGCCGCGCACCCCTGCGGACCGCACCGACCAGCGCCTCTCGCGTGTCGATCTTCCC
>Ga0182007_10000792_pt1 | contig 17669 bp, 20 predicted proteins | sample Sormic07211113_1_FD_123023 | JGI IMG/M metagenome (GOLD analysis project Ga0182007, IMG submission 123023) | Rhizosphere microbial communities from Sorghum bicolor, Mead, Nebraska, USA - 072115-113_1 MetaG | ecosystem: Host-associated > Plants > Roots > Rhizosphere | place: USA: Nebraska... | reverse complement strand
GCGTCGACCGTGACCTCGCGGCCGTTGACCGTGAAAGGAACCTGCATGTGGCTGTCTCCGTTGTAGGTGATGGCTGAACTTCGGCCGCATGATCTTGGACGGGCGGCAAAGGCACGATCCTAGGCAAAACCCTAGGCGCTTGCGCGTTGTCCTTGAAATTCTCAAAATGAAACAGCTCGCCCTCCGGCGAGTCCCGAACAGGCGCCGCCGAGGCCCGATGTCCACACGATGACGCCCTCTTTCGCTTCTCCCCCGCCCGAGCGCACCCTGTCCATTGCCCAGGCGCGCCGCGCATGGATCGACGGCGAGCGCCCGGCCGATCCACTAGCGGCGCCGGTCGAGCCGTGGCTGGTTCGCTCGTGGCAGCGCTGCCTGGCCGCCGGCCACCGCCCGCGGCAGCACGTGAGCTTCGATCCGGTCTCGGCCGAGCAGGCGCAGCGGGTGGCCGAGCGCAACCGCGCGCTGGTCACAGCAGCGCGGCCGGTGCTCGACCGCCTGTCGCGGGCGATCGCCGACACCCGCTATTTCGCCATCCTGACCGACGCCGACGGCATCGTGGTCGACGTCGGCGCCCTGCCCTCCGGCAGCGACCCGGCCGCTCGGCATGCGCGCGACATCGCGCGCATCGGCGTCGACCTGTCGGAGCGCGCCGTCGGCACCACGGCGATCGGTGCGGCGCTGGCCGAGCACGCCTCGGTCTGGCTGCATCGCGGCGAACATTTCTTCGACGACACCAGCATCTACAGCTGCGCCGGCGCGCCGCTGTTCGGCCCGCGGGGCGAATGCATCGGGATGCTCGACCTGACCGGTGTCCAGGTGGTCGAGCGGCCCGAGCTGCGCCACCTCGCGGCGTCCTCGGCCCGCAGCATCGAGAACGCACTGGTGCAAGGCCACCCCTGCGAGCTGCTGCTGCAGATCGGCTGGCCGGGCAGCGTCGCCGGCACCGACACCGAAGGCCTGCTGTGCATCGACGCCGACGGCGGCATCAGCGGCGCCAATGCCGCGGCGCGCCAGATGCTGCACCAGCCGCTCGGCGGGCGACCGTCGCTCCATTGCAACGACCTCTTCGCACTGCCGCCGCAGATGCTGTTCGATGCCGCCCGGCGCGGCGACGCCGTGCTCGAGGTGCCGCTGTGGTCGGGCTTGCGGGTGCAGGCCCGGCCGCGGCTGGCGCGGCAGCCCAGGACGGGCGCGGTCGCTGGCGCCAGCGCGCCACGGCTGCGCGACGTCGAGTCGGCCCTGATCCGCAAGGCCGTCGACGACGCCCGCGGCAATGTGGCGGAAGCCGCGCGGGCCCTGGGCATCAGCCGCGCCACCGTCTACAGAAAGCTCGGCCGGGGGCGCTGACGGACCTCACGCCCGGCATCGCCCTAGTGACAATTTTACAAATTGTTGCTATTGTCAGCGCCTGTTAAAACCTGCGCGCCGAACCCGGCGGCCTGATTGGACGTTGACCATGCGTGAGCCCGAGGCCAATAGCTTTTCCCTGCCGTCGAAACCCAATCGGCGCCAAGTCATCACCCGCATCGCCGGCGCCGCCGGCCTTGCTGCCGCAGCCGGCTTCGGACTGCCCGCGTTCGCCCAGGCCCGGACCATCCGCATCGGTGCTTCGTTCGACAACAGCAGCGTCGAGAAGGCCAACGGCATCGCCCTCTTCGTGGGATCGTCGGCCTACTTCAACGGCCTGAACCGCGCCGGCGGCATCAATGGCACCAAGGTCGAGCTGGTGATGGCCGATGACCAGTTCAAGCCCGACATCGCCAAAGCCAACGCCCTGGCCTTCGCCGCCGACAGCTCGGTGCTGGCCATGGTGCACCCGCTGGGCACGCGGCAGACCGCCGAGATCAGCGATGCCGTGCCCGGCATGGCGGTGGTCGGCCCGAACACCGGCACCGTCTCGCTGCGCAAGAAGGCAGCACCCAACACCTTCTGGGTGCGCGCCAACTACGACCAGGAACTCGACCGGCTGATCGCCACCGCCGCCGTGCTGGGACAGTCGCGCATCGGCATCGTCTATTCGGAAGACCCGCTCGGCCAGTCGCTGCTGGCGGGTTTCAAGGCCGCGCTCGCCAAGGCCAAGCTCGAGCCGGCGGTGATCGCCAGCACGCCGAGCACCACCAGCATGGAGGTCGACGCAGCCGCCGCCAAGATCGCAGCGGCCGAGCCGCAGATCGTCATCATCGGCCTGGCCGGCACCGCGCCGGCCTTCGTTCGCGCGCTGCGCAAGGCCGGCGGCAAGAGCAGCGCCTACGGCCTGTCGATCACGGCCAGCGCGCTCGGCGCGATGGGCGACCTGGCCCATGGCCTGGGCTTCGCGATCGTCGTGCCCTCGCCCTTCGCGACCAAGTTCGAGATCGTGCGGCGCTACCAGGCCGACATGCTGGCCAACGGCGTCAAGGAGTTCTCGCTGCCGAGCCTGGAGGGCTACATGGACGCCTGCGTGCTGGCCGAGGGCCTGCGCCGCGCCGGTCCGTCGCCGACGCGCGCCGGCGTGATCGCCGCGCTGGAGCACATCGAGGGCTACGACCTGGGCGGCGTGAAGATCAACTACGGCCGCGGCAACCGCGAAGGCAACCAGTTCGTGGATGTCGCGGTGATCAGCTCCAACGGCCGTTTGATCAGCTGAACGGGGGCGCCGGCCGCGAGCGGGTTTCGCGCGGCTCGCGCAGAATCGCCGGATGATTTCGAGCTATTCAACGGTCGCGCCTTCGCGCGAAGAGGTCGACGCACTGCCCGGCCCCACCCTGGTCGAGTTCGGCACCGACTGGTGCGGCTTCTGCAAGGCGGCGCAGCCGCTGCTGGCCGAAGCGCTGGCCGCGGCGCCCGCGCTGCGCCACCTCAAGATCGAAGACGGCAGCGGCCGCGCGCTGGGCCGATCGTTCAAGGTCAAGCTGTGGCCGACGCTGGTCTTCATGCGCGACGGCCGGGAGGTCGGCCGGCTGGTGCGCCCTGCCAGCGCGGAGCTGATCCGACAGGAACTCGGCCGGCTCGGCACGGTGGCCTGAGTCCCGAAAATCAGCCGGGCAGCGCCACCACCACCGCCGCCTCCTCGACCATCGCCAGCACGCGCTGGCGCCCGCGCAGCGCCGTGCCGCTGGGCGCGAAGCCCACCAGCTGCAGGCCGCCTTCCAGCGCCACCGAGATCTCGTCGCCGTCCTCGCCACGCGCCACGCCGGCGACCATGCCGGCCAGTTGGTTGCCCCTGACACGGCGCTCGGCCGAGGCTCGCTCGACCCGAACGGCGGTTGCCTTGCACAGCGCGATCGCCTGCATGCCCTCGGCCAGGCCGAGCAGTTCCGCGCTCTCCTGCGTGATGCGGGCGGCAAGGCACTGGCTCCCGCCCAGCGCCAGGCGCACCCGCACCAGGCGGCCGGTCGACTCGATCGCCTCGACGGTGGCCGGCAGCTGGTTGCGCATGCTGGTGCGGATCGCGAGCCGCGCCACCGCGTTGCCGGCGCCGGCGGCCGAGCCGCCCGCCGCTTCGGCGTGCGTCTGCACCGCGCGCCGCGCCACCTCCAGCGCCTGTGCGAGCTCGAGCAGCTGCGTACCGTGCGCCGTCAGCGTGGCGCCGCCGCCGCCGGCACCACCGACCGCACTCGCCACCAGGGGCACGCCGGCCAGGTTGGTCAAGGTCGCGACCGCCTGCCAGGCGGCCTTGTAGCTGACGCCGGCGTCGCGCGCGGCCTGCGAGATGCTGCCGGTGCGCCCGATGCCGCGAAGGATGTCGATGCGCTTGTCGCTCATGCCGTGGCCGAGCGCGTCGCCGAAGCGGGGGGATGCGGTTGCTTGTGCTTTCGCCATGGCGGCATTGTGCCGACGGCGCGCACGCGCCCTGCCCCGGATCAGGCCCCGACCGGCACCTTGTCCAGGAAACCCGTGACCGACTGCAGCCGGCCGGCTTCGAGCTGCGCGAAGTCGGTCCCCTCGATCAGGTCCTCGGCGCCGCTGGGTCCCAGGGTCCACGAGAAGCGCAGCCGGTCGCCGTGCGCGTCGGGCTGGCCCTTGAGGGCGAAGCGAAAGCCGGGAAAGCGCTGCTGCACGCCGCCGACGAGCGCGCTGATCTGCGTGCGGCCGCTGGCCTGCGCCAGCGGATCGACATAGCGCGCGTCCTCGGTCCAGTGGGTTTCGAGCAGCCTCAGGCGGCGCTCGGCATCGGTCTCGTTCCAGACGGCGATGTAGTGCTCGGCCACGCGGGTGGCATCGATGGTGGCGGTGTTCATGGCGTTTCCTTTCGATTCACGACCCGCAACAGCGCGGGGTGAACGAATGGTCGCCGTGCGGCCTCCGCGGGTCGATGACCCCGGAGGTCATGGACCCATTGCAAACAGGTTCTCAGGCCGGCACGCCTTGCGGTCGGCCCGCGCTGCCACGCCCCTGCGCGACCGGCAGGTAGCGGTCGACCGACAGCCCGTCGGTGCGGATCTCCGGGCGCCGCCCCATCACCTGGTCGGCCACCAGCTTGCCGGAGCCGCAGGCCATGGTCCAGCCCAGCGTGCCGTGCCCGGTGTTGAGGAACAGGTTGCCGTAGCGGGTCGGGCCGACGATCGGCGTGCTGTCGGGCGTCATCGGCCTCAGGCCGGTCCAGAAGCTGGCGCGCGGCAGGTCGCCGCAGGGGAACAGGTCGGTGATGACGCGCTCCAGGGTCTCGCGCCGGCGCGGGTTCAGGCGCAGGTCGAAGCCGCCGAGTTCGGCCATGCCGCCGACCCGGATGCGGTCGTCGAAGCGCGTGACCGCCACCTTGTAGGTCTCGTCGAGCACCGTGGACTGCGGCGCCAGCGAGGGCTCGACCAGCGGCACCGTCAGCGAATAGCCCTTGACAGGATAGACCGGGATGTCGAGCCCCAGCGGCGCGATGAAGTCGCGCGAATAGCTGCCGAAGGCCAGCACGTAGCGATCGGCGGTGAGCACTTCGCTCGCCGCGCCGCCCAGGCGCACGCCGGTGATCCGGCCGCCTTCGGTGACCAGGCCGTCGACCGGCTGGTCGAAGCGGAAGTCGACGCCCAGCCCGCGGGCGATCGCCGCCAGGCCCTGGGTGAACAGGTTGCAGTCGCCGGTCTCGTCGTTCGGCAGGTGCAGGCCGCCGGAGAGCAGGTCGCCGGTGCGCGCCAGGGCCGGTTCGACGCTCGCCAGACGGCTGCGGTCGAGCAGCGTGTAGGGCACGCCGCATTCTTCGAGCACGGCCAGGTCGCGCTGCACCGCGTCGAGCTGCGCCTGGGTGCGAAACAGCTGGAGCGTGCCCTGGGTGCGCTGCTCGTAGCGGATGCCGGTCTCGGCGCGCAGCGCGCGCAGGCAGTCGCGGCTGTACTCGGCGACGCGCATCATGCGTTCCTTGTTGAGCGCATAGCGATCGGGCGAGCAGTTCCTGAGCATCTGCGCCATCCAGCGCAGCTGGAACAGCGAGCCGTCGGGGCGGATCGACAGCGGCGCGTGCTTCTGGAACATCCACTTCAGGGCCTTCAGCGGGATGCCCGGCGCCGCCCAGGGCGTCGAGTAGCCGGGCGACACCTGGCCGGCATTGGCGAAGCTGGTTTCCTGCGCCGGGCCGCCCTGGCGATCGATCAGGGTCACCTCGGCGCCATTGCGCGCCAGGTAGTACGCGGTGGTCACGCCGATCACGCCACCGCCCAGAACGATCACTTTCATCGCAGAACTCCAAGAAAGCAGGAAAGGAGTCAATGTTATGAATTGATCGTCGGTAAACTCCACTGAAATTCAGCCGCGTTGCAGTGTTTTCAGCTGTTCCAAGCCTGCCAGAGGGCTCCAAGGAGTGAAATGACCGACCTCGACCGCACCGACCGGAAAATCCTCGACATCCTGCAGCGCCAGGGACGCATCTCGATGACCGACCTGGCCGAGCAGATCGGCCTGTCGACCTCGCCATGCTCCGAGCGGGTGCGACGCATGGAGCGCGAGGGCGTCATCAGCGGCTACCACGCGCGCATCGACCCGCAGGCACTCGGCAAGACCTTGCTGGTGTTCGTCGAGATCACGCTGTCGTCGAAGTCGGCCGATGTCTTCGACAAGGTCCGCCAGGAGCTCCTGCACGTGCCCGAGGTGATGGAATGCCACCTGGTGTCGGGCGGCTTCGACTATCTCGTCAAGGCCCGCCTGCGCGCCATGAGCGACTACCGCAACCTGCTCGGCGACCTGCTGAAGAAGCTGCCGGTGCCGGCCGAGTCGAACAGCTACGTGGTGATGGAGGAGATCAAGGAAAGCCTCTACCTGCCGATGGACCGCTGATTCGACATCAAGGGCCGCCGCGGCGGTAGGCGCCGGGCGCGCTGCCGGTCCACACCTTGAAGGCGCGCTGGAACGCCGCGCTGTCGGCAAAGCCCAGTTCGAAGGCCAAGGTCGCGAGCGGCACCGTGCCCGAGATCAGGCGAACGATCGCGGTGTCGCGGCGCAGTTCGTCCTTGAGCGACTGGAACGAGGTGCCTTCGCTGGCCAGCCGCCGCTGCAGGGTCGAGGTCGACATGTGCAGCGCCTCGGCGGTGGCCGCGAGGTCGGGCCATGCCGGCTGGGTGTGCTGCAGGTGGCCGCGCACGCGCGCGCTGCACAGGTCGTCGCCGCGCCGCGGCACGATCACCTGGGCCCGCGCGTCGGCCAGGAAGGCCCGCATCGCGGCCTCGTCGCGGCGCACCGGCTTCTTCAGCTGCGCGGCGTCGAACCAGAACGCCGACTGCGCGCAGCCGAAGTGCAGCGGCGCCGGAAACACCTTGCCGTAGCTGCTGGCGTAGGCCGGACTCTGGAACGCGAAATCGAAGCGCACCGCCGGCAGCTGCCCGCCCGCCAGCCAGGCCAGCAGACGCCAGACGACGCGCAGCATCAGTTCGTGCAGGAAGGCCGGGCGCGCCTGCGACGGATCCACCACGCGCAGCGCCACGCCCGCCAGAGCGCCGTCGCGCACCGGTTCCAGCAGCAGGTCGTCCTGCAGCAGGCGAAACACGTGGGCGACGCGGCGGGTCGCGGCTTCGAGCGTCGGAGCGTCGATCGCCGCGCGGGTCATGAGGGCCAGGCTGCCCCGCCTGACGGGCCGCGACAGGAAGCCCAGGCATTCGTCGTCGAAGCGCTCGATCAGGACCCCGAACAGCGCCACGTACTGGTCGGCCGTGACGCGCGCACCGGGTTCCTGCAGCAGCCCGGGCGGAATGCCGGCCTCGGCCAGCAGGTCGTCGCAGCAGCAGCCGCGCGCCTGGATGCCGGACACCATGCCCTTGACGAACGCGATCGAGATCGTGACCGGAGGACGCAGCATCGATCGATGGCTCATGAGGGCGAGGTTTGAGGTCTTTTGCCATCGGATCGATGCGAAACGCAATCGTCCGGATGGCCGGCGGTTTCTACCATGAGCCCACCCAGAACAAGGCCACGGAATCCCGGGGTCGGAAGGAGACAAAGGCATGTACCTCACCCAAGCACTGCACCGCGCGGCGCAGCAGCATCCGGATCGCGTGGCGCTGCGCTTCGGCGACCGCCAACGCAGCTTTGGCGAACTTATCGACCGGGTGGCGCGCCTGGCAGCGGCCCTGCAGACGCTCGGCATGCAGCGCGGCGACCGGGTCGCGATGCTGTCGCTCAACTCCGACCGCTACCTCGAATACCAGATGGCCGTGCCCTGGGGCGGCGGCGTGCTCAACCCCTGCAACATCCGCTGGTCGGCGGCAGAGATCCTCTATTCGCTGAACGACTCGGGCTCGACCATCCTGCTGGTCGATGCGAGTTTCGCCCCGCTGGTCGAGCCGTTCAGGCGCGAGGCCACCAGCTTGCGCGAGGTCGTGTTCTGCGGCGACGGCGAGGCGCCCGCCGGCATGCACGGCTACGAGGCCCTGCTGGCCGAGGCCGTGCCGGTGCCCGACGCGCTGCGCCGCGGCGAAGACCTGGCCGGCATCTTCTACACCGGCGGCACCACCGGCTTTCCCAAGGGCGTGATGCTGAGCCACACCAACATGTGCAGCTCGGGCATGGCGCTGCGCGCCGAGGGCCTGGCCGGGCCCGACGGCACCTACCTGCATTGCGCGCCGATGTTCCACCTGGCCGACATGGGACTGGCGATGCCGCACTGGATCGAGGGCAACACGCATTCGATCATCCCGGTCTTCAACCCGGAGCAGGTGCTCGACGTCATCGAGCGCGACCGGGTCACGCACGCGCTGCTGGTGCCGACCATGATCCAGATGCTTGTCGACCACCCGGCGATGAAGAAGCCGCGCGACCTGAGCTCGCTGCGCGCCATCGCGTACGGTGCCTCGACGATCGCCGAGGCGGTGCTCGAACGCGCGATGAGCGCCCTGCCCGGCGTCGAATTCGCACAGGCCTACGGCATGACCGAACTGTCACCGCTCGCGACCCTCAATCCACCCTGGTACCACACCCGCGAGGCACGCCACCTCGGCAAGCTGCGCTCGGCGGGCCGGGCCAGCCATTGCACCGAGGTCCGCATCGTCGACCCGCAGGGCGTCGAGGTGCCGCGCGGCACGGTCGGCGAGGTGATCGTGCGCGGACCCAACGTGATGCAGGGCTACTGGAACCAGCCGGGGCTCACCGCGGCGGCGCTGCGCGACGGCTGGATGCACACCGGCGACGGCGCCTGGATGGACGACGACGGCTTCATCTTCATCGCCGACCGGCTCAAGGACATGATCATCACGGGCGGCGAGAACGTCTATTCGGCCGAGGTCGAGAACGCCCTGGCGCAGCATCCCGCCGTGCTGGCCTGCGCGGTGATCGCGATCCCGAGCGACGAGTGGGGCGAGAGCGTGCACGCGGTGGTGGTGCGGCGGCCCGAACAAGAGGTCGCGCCGGCCGCGCTGATCGCCCACTGCAAGTCCCTGATCGCGGGCTACAAGTGCCCGCGCAGCGTCGACTTCGTCGATGCGCTGCCGCTGTCGGGCGCCGGCAAGGTGCTCAAGACCCGGCTGCGCGAACCCTTCTGGCAGGGCCGCGAGCGCGCCGTGGCCTGAACCCATACCCACACCAAGGAGCCTTTCATGACACAGGACGTCTACGTCGCCGGGGTCGGCATGATCCCCTTCACCAAGCCCGGGGCCGGCGAGGCCTATCCGCAGATGGCGGCCCAGGCCACCCGGCAGGCGCTCGCCGACGCCGGCATCGGCTACGAGCAGGTGCAGCAGGCCTACGTCGGCTATGTCTACGGCGACTCCACCGCCGGACAGCACGCGCTGTACGAGGTCGGGCTGAGCGGCATTCCGATCGTCAACGTCAACAACAACTGCTCGACCGGCTCGACCGCGCTGTTCCTGGCGCGCCAGGCGGTGGCCAGCGGCACCGCCGATTGCGTGCTGGCGCTCGGCTTCGAGCAGATGCGCCCGGGCGCGCTCGGCGCGGTCTTCAACGATCGGCCGAGCCCCTTCGAGCGCTTCGACCAGGCCTGCGCTGATCTCGTCGGGCACGACGAGATCCCGCTGGCGCTGCGCTACTTCGGCGGCGCCGGCCTCGCCCACATGCAACAGTACGGCACGCAGCTGTCGACCTTCGCGAAGGTGCGCGCCAAGGCCAGCCGCCATGCGGCCAACAACCCGCTGGCCATGCTTCGCAAGGTGGTGACCGAGGAAGAGGTCATGAATGCGCCCGTGATGTGGCCCGGCGTGATGACCCGCCTGATGGCCTGCCCGCCGACCTGCGGCGCGGCCGCGGCCGTCATCTGCTCGAAGGCCTTCGCCGAGCGGCACGGCATCCAGCGCAGTGTGCGCATCAGGGCGCAGGCCATGACCACCGACCGCCCCGCCACCTTCGAGGCCCGCGACATGCGCGAGGTGGTCGGCTTCGGCATGGCGCAGGCGGCGGCACGGCAGGTCTACGAGGCCGCGGGCATCGGGCCGGACGAGCTCGACGTCGTCGAGCTGCACGACTGCTTCGCGCAGAACGAACTGATCAGCTACGAGGCGCTCGGCCTGTGCGGGCCCGGCGGCGCCGAGCAGTTCATCTGCGACGGCGACAACAGCTACGGCGGCAAGGTGGTCACCAACCCCTCGGGCGGATTGCTGAGCAAGGGGCATCCGCTGGGCGCCACCGGCCTGGCCCAGTGCTACGAGCTCACGCACCAGCTGCGCGGCACGGCCGAACAGCGCCAGGTCGAAGGCGCCCGGCTGGCGCTGCAGCACAACCTCGGGCTCGGCGGCGCCTGTGTCGTGACCCTCTACGAACGCGTATGAACAAGGAGCGCCCATGATCGACAAGAAATGGATCGGCCACGAACTGCCCGCATCGGTGTTGCCGATCGAGCGCAGCCGGCTGCAGTTCTTCGCCAAGGCGATCGGCGAGACCGATCCGGTCTACACCGACGTCGCCGCGGCGCGCGATGCCGGCTACCCCGACCTGCCGGCACCGCCGACCTTCCTGTTCGCGGCCGAGCTCGACTCGGGCGCCTCCGAGCAGTTGCTCGCCGACCTGCAGATCCCGATCGCCAAGCTGCTGCACGGCGAGCAGGGCTTCAGCTTTCATGTGGCGGCCTGCGCCGGCGACACCGTGACCGTGCGCAGCACGATCAGCGACATCTACGACAAGAAGAACGGCGCGCTCGAGTTCGTCGTCAAGACCGCGCGCGCCACCAACCAGCACGGCGAGCTGGTCGCCGAACTGCGCACCGTCATCGTCTGCCGCCACTAGGAGCATGTCCGAATGAACCCTCCCACCTTCGACAGCGTGCAGGTCGGCGACGCCTTGCCGCCGCTGCAGCCGCCCCCGGTCGACCGCACCACGCTGGCCCTGTTCGCCGGCGCCTCGGGCGATCACAACCCGATCCACATCGACATCGACGTGGCGCGCCGCGCCGGCATGCCCGACGTCTTCGCGCAAGGCATGCTGGGCATGGCCTGGCTCGGCCGCCTGCTCACCGCCTGGGCGCCGCAGAGCCGGCTGCGCCGCTTCGACGCCCGCTTCCAGGGCATCACCCACCTGGGCAATGCGATGCGCTGCAGCGGCACCGTGGTCGAGAAGCTCGAGCAGGCCGGCGAGCGCTGCGTGCGCATCGAGCTGCTGAGCGCCAACCAGTTCGGCCAGACCAAGATCGTCGGCGAGGCGCTGGTCGCGCTGCCCTGAAACCCAAAGAAGGAAAAGCATGACAAGCAAACTCGAAGGCAAGGTCGCCCTCATCACCGGCTCGGGCCGCGGCATCGGGCGCTCGATCGCGCTGAAGCTGGCCAGCGAAGGCGCGCGCATCGTCGTCAACGACCTCGACGCGGAGCCGGCCCAGGAAGCCGTGCAGGCCATCCGCGAGGCCGGCGGCCAGGCGGTCGCCTGCATCGGCAACGTCACGGCGCCGGATTTCGCCGAGCGCTTCGTCGCCACCGCGGTGAACGAATACAAGGGCCTGGACATCATCGTCAACAACGCCGGCTACACCTGGGACAACGTGATCCAGAAGATGACGGACGAGCAGTGGTACGCGATGCTCGACTGCCACCTGACGGCGCCGTTCCGCATCCTGCGCGCCGCGCAGCCGGTGATCCGGGCGCTCGCCAAGGCCGAAGGCGAAGCCGGCCAGCGCGTGATGCGCAAGGTGGTCAACATCTCGTCGGTGGCCGGCCTGTTCGGCAATGCGGGCCAGGCCAACTATTCGACCGCCAAGGCCGGCATCGTCGGCCTGACACAGACGCTGGCCAAGGAATGGGGCCGCATGAACGTCACGGTCAACTGCGTGGCCTACGGTTTCATCAAGACCCGGCTCACAGGCAGCGCCGCCGATGGCGGCACCGCCCGCATCGACGGCCGCGACATCAAGGTCGGCGTCAACCCCGACCTCATGGCCGCGATGGAGCGCAGCATCCCGCTCGGCCGCGGCGGCACGCCCGACGAGGCGGCCGGCGCGGTGTACCTGCTGTGCATTCCAGAGTCGGACTACGTGAGCGGCCAGACGCTGATGTGCAGCGGCGGGCTGACCGGGATCTAGGGATGACCGCCCTCGTACGCAGTGCCCTCCACGACGGCGTGACCACTCTCACGCTCGACCGCGCCGAGGCGCTCAACGCGCTCTCGCCGCCATTGATGGTCGAACTCGCGCAGGCGCTGCGTGCCGCCGTCGCCGACGAGCGCACGCGCGCGATCGTGCTGACCGGCGCCGGCCGCGCCTTCTCGGCCGGCGGCGACATCGGCTGGTTCGGCGAGGTTCTGGCCGGCGGCGGACTGCACGCGCAGGCCGAGATCGGCCGCTACATGGAAGACGTCGGCAACCCGCTCACGCAAGCCATCGCCGAATGCCCGGTGCCGGTGGTCGCGGCGGTCAACGGACCCTGCGTCGGCGGTGCGGTCGGCATCGCGCTGGCGGCCGACCTCGTGCTGGCTGCGCGTTCGGCGTACTTCCTGGTGCCGCAGGTGCCACAGCTCGGCGCCGTGCCGGACCTCGGCGCCACCTGGCTGCTGTCGCGCCTGCTCGGGCGCAGCCGCGCCCTGGGCATCGCGCTGCTCGGGGAGCGGATCGACGCCGCGCAAGCCGAGCAATGGGGCCTGGTCTGGCGCTGCATCGCCGATGCCGAACTGCAGGCCGAAGCCCAGGCCCTGGCGCGGCGGCTGGGCCGCGCGTCGGCGGCCGCGCTGCGCGACACGCGCCGGCTGATCGACGCGGCCCCCGCCCACAGCCTCGAACAGCAGCTCGCCTGCGAGCGCACGGCGCAGCGCCGGCACGTCGCCGGCCCCTTCTTCAACGATGCCTGCGCGCGCTTCCTGGCCCGCGCGGGCTGACGCCACTGACGAACCCGATCCATGCTCCCCACACTGCTGCGCCATCGCTGGATGGACGACGACATCGAAGCCTTCCGCGCCCCCGTGCGCCGCTACATCGCGGCCGAACTGGCGCCCCATCTGGACGGCTGGCGCCGCCAGGGCTACATCCCGCGCGAGGTCTGGCGCCCGTTCGGCGAGCTGGGATTCCTGCTGCCCGAACTGGACGAAGCCCACGGCGGCGCTGGCGTTTCGCTGGCCTATCAGCTGGTGGTGCAGGACGAACTCGCCAAGGCCGAGGTGCCGGCCAACACCGCGGTCCACAACCTCGCGGCGCACTACATCCTCGACTACGGCACCCAGGCCCAGAAGCAGCGCTGGCTGCCGCGGCTCGCCAGCGGCGAGCTGCTGGCCGGCATCGCGCTGACCGAGCCCGGCTGCGGCTCCGACCTGAAGGCCTTGCGCACGCGCGCCCGGCGCGACGGCGATGCCTACCTGATCGACGGCGCCAAGACCTTCATCACCAACGGCTTCACCGCCAGCCTGCTGGTGGTGGCCGTGCGCACCGGCGACGCCGGCAGCCGCGGCGTCTCGCTGGTGGTGCTCGAGACCGACGACCTGCCGGGATTCAGGGTCGGCCGACGGCTGGAGAAGCTGGGCCAGCACGCATCCGACACTGCCGAGCTGTTCTTCGACGGCGTGCGCGTGCCGGCCGACCACCTGCTGGGCGAAAAAGAAGGCGAAGGCTTCGTGCAGCTGATGAGCCAGCTGCCCTACGAACGCCTGCTGCTGTGCGTGCCGGCGGCCGCGGTGATCGAGCGCGCGGTCGAGCTCACGCTGGCCTACACGCAGCAGCGCAAGGCCTTCGGCCAGAGCGTGTTCGACTTCCAGAACACGCGCTTCAAGCTGGCCGAGTGCGCGACCCTCGCGCATGTGGTGCGCAGCTTCGTCAACGACTGCATCCAGCGCCTGCTCGACGGCCAGCTCGAGCCCGAGGCGGCGTACATGGCCAAGTTGTGGTGCACCGAGCAGCAGGGCAAGGTCACCGACGAATGCCTGCAGCTGTTCGGCGGCTACGGCTATATGGCCGAGTACCCGATCGCCCGGATGTACGCCGACGCCCGCATCCAGCGCATCTACGGCGGCACCAGCGAAATCATGAAGGACCTGATCGCGCGAAAACTCGGCGCCTGAAGGGTGCGGGCAGGGGCTCGCTAGAATCCCGCCCCTTGTCCCCCGTCCGCATCGCGCTCCATGAACATCGTCGTCAACGAAGAACTGAAATCCTATATCGACCCGTTGACCCCGGACGAATACGAATCCCTGGAGCGCAGCATCCTCACCGAGGGCTGCCGCGATGCGCTGGTGCTGTGGGGCGACGTGCTGGTCGACGGCCACAACCGCTACGGCATCTGCCAGAAGCACGGGCTGCCGTTCCAGACGGTGCAGAACACGCGCTTCAAGTCCATCGAGGACGTGCACCTGTGGATGATCGACCAGCACCTGGGCCGGCGCAGCGTGTCCGACTTCCTGCGCGGCGTGCTCGCGCTGCGCAAGAAGGACATCGTGGCCGGCCAGAAGGCCCGGGCCGCCGGGGCGCCCGCGGATGACGCCGACGACCCGCCCTTCGATGCCGATCCGGCGCTGCCGCCGGCGGCGCCGCTCAACAGCCGCGAGGCCATCGCCAAGGCCGCGCGCCTGAGCAGCAGCCAGGTCGTGATGATCGAGAAGATCCAGAAGCAGGCGGCGCCCGAGCTGGTGGCCGCGGTCAAGTCCGGCACGATCTCGATCAATGCGGCGGCGGCCGTGGCGTCCCTGCCGGCCGAAGAGCAGATCGCCGCGGCCAACGGCGGCAAGGACGAGCTCAAGCAGGCCGCCAAGCGGGTGCGCGAGGCGAAGCGCCCGGCACGCCCGGAGCCTGCGAAGGCCGAAGCCTCGGATGAACCCGACGAGGTTCAGCGCCTCACGCAGCGGGTCGCCGAACTGACGGCCGAGAACGCGGACCTGCGCCGCCAGGTGGCCTCGCTGCACGCGCTGCTGGCGGCCGAAGCCTGACGCGCGCAGCGTCCTCGCCCGCGAGAACGATGGCGTCGCTGTCTCCCACGGTCCCATGAGCATCCCCTCGGCCACCCAGGACCCCGCCCTGCTGCGGCGATTGCTGCGAGCGAAGGACCGGCTGGACGCCGCGTCGCACGAGGCATGGTCCGTGGCGCGGCTGGCGCAGGTGAGCGGCGTCTCCATGGCCCACTTCGCGCGATCGTTCAAGCAGGCCTTCGGCATCCCGCCGCACCGCTACCTGCTCACGCGGCGCATCGAGCGGGCGATGACGCTGCTGCGTGAAACCGATCTGTCCATCACCGACATCGCCTTTTCCACTGGCTGGACCAGCCTGGGCACGTTCGGGCGCACCTTCCGCGACATCACCGGCGACAGCCCGGGTGCGATCCGCGCGCGCGGGAAGGCGACGGCGCAGGAACTCGGACGCGTGCCGGCTTGCGTCGTCAGCGCCGCGCGCCGGCCCGACCTCAAGACCGCAGTTTCGGAGAAGCGGCGTCAGGCCATGGACGGTACAAACGGGCCCGAACAACAGGAGATTCCATGAATCAAGGCATCGAAGTGGTCGGTTTGTACGTGCGCGATCAAGACGAAGCGCTCGCCTTCTATACGGAGAAGCTCGGATTCCGCGTCCACACGGACGTGGGAAACGGCAACTATCGCTGGCTCACGGTGCAGCACCCGGACCAGCCGTCGTTCCAGCTCGGCCTGTTCATTCCCGGGCCGCCGGTGCTCGATGCGGCCACCGCGCAGACGGTGCGCGAGATCGTTGCCAAGGGCGCCATGCCGCCGCTCGTGCTGACCGTCGACGACTGCCGCGCCGCCTACGGCCGGATGCTCGCCCAGGGGGTCGAGTTCACGCAGGAGCCGGTGGATCGCTATGGCACGGTGGACGCCGGGTTTCGCGACCCGTCGGGCAACGGGTGGAAGCTCATCCAGCGGCGCGATTGAGGCGCGCGCGCTTGCTCCAAGCGATCACGTGACCCACGACACATGAAACGGCCGTAGGGCGCTTCCAGGGTGTTTCATCCTATCGCGTGGCGTTGGGAAAGAAGAGTTGCTCGCCGCCGATCTTGTAGGCCGCGATGGTCGACTGCCCGGCCGGCGAGATCACCCAGTCGACGAACTTCTGGGCCCCCGCGCTGTTGAGATTCGGGAACTTGGCCGGGCTCACCACCATCACGCCGTACTGGTTGAACAGCCGCTTGTCGCCTTCCACCAGCACCGCCAGGTCGGCGCGGTTCTTGAAGCTGAGCCAGGTGCCGCGATCGGCCAGCACATAGGCGCCGCTCGAGGCTGCGATGTTGAGCGCCGGCCCCATGCCGCAGCCGCACTCCTTGTAGCCCGTGCCCTTCTTGTCGTTCGGCAGCGGCTGGCCGGCCTCGCCGATGCCGGTCTGCGTCCACAGGCGGCGTTCGGCGGCGTCGGTGCCGCTCTTGTCGCCGCGCGAGACCAACGGCGCATTGACCGACGCGATCTTCTTCAGCGCGGCCACGATGTCCTGGCCCTTGACGCCGGCCGGATCGGCCTTCGGTCCGACCAGCACGAAGTCGTTGTACATGACTGGAAAGCGCTGGGCCGCGAAACCTTCGGCGACGAACTTTTCCTCGGCGGCGGTGTCGTGCACGAACAGCACGTCGGCATCGCCGCGCCTGGCCATGTCGATCGCCTGGCCGGTACCGACCGCAACCACCTTGATGTCGATGCCGCTGGACTGCCTGAAGGCCGGCAGCAGGTGCGAGAACAGGCCCGACTGCTCGGTCGACGTGGTCGACGCCATCGTGAGGGTCTCGGCCGGCGCCGCCAGCGCACCCGCCGCCAGCGTGGCGGCCCCGAAGGCGCGCACCAGGGCCTTGGACAGATTGAACAGCTTCACACCAGTTCTCCTTTGACAAACAGACGGGCTTCCTCGGGCAGCGGCCCGTGGAAGAAATCATGGACCGGCAGGTCGGCCACCTTCCGGCCGTGCTCGAGATAGACGACGCGGCTCGCGAGCCGCTTGACCTGTCCGAGGTTATGGCTGGCAAAGACCAGCGTGCGGCCCTGCGCCGCATCTGCGATCAGCGCCTCGACATCGCGCTTGGCGGTGGGGTCGAGGCTGGCGGTCGGCTCGTCGAGCAGCAGCACCTCGGGATGCAGCGCCCAGGCGCGCGCCAGCGCCATGCGCTGCTGCTGGCCGCCCGACAGCGTGCGGGCATTGCGCCCCGCGAGCTCGGCCAGCCCGACCCTGTCGAGCGCGACGATGGCCTCGCGCTGCGCATCGCGCCAGCGCGAACCCTTCAGCCAGAGTGCCAGCGCGACGTTGTTGCGGACGCTGGCGCGAAGCATGTGCGGCCGCTGGAACAGCATGGCCTGCGACATCGGCGGCACATGGCTCTCGAAGGCGCCGCCCGCGTGCGGCAGCAAGCCGTGCAGCAGCCTCAGCAGGCTGCTCTTGCCGCTGCCGTTGGCACCGATCAGCGCCACCCGTTCGCCCGCCCGGATCTCCAGGTCGACGCCGGTCAGGGCCTGCACCTTGCCGAAGCGCAGCACGATCCCGCGCAGGCTGAACAGCGGCGCCCCGGCCGTCATGGCCCGACCTCCAGCGCCCGCACGCGCATCGCATCGGCCGCCCCGCCGTCGACCCGCTCGCGCCAGGCGCGCAGCGCCGCGATCGCCAGGTTCAGCGCCAGCACCACCGCCAGCAGCACCAGCCCGAGGGCCAGCGCCAGCGGCAGGTCGCCCTTGCTGGTCTCGAGCGCGATGGCAGTCGTCATCACGCGCGTGAAGCCGTCGATGTTGCCGCCGACGATCATCACGGCGCCGACCTCCGACACAGCGCGGCCGAAGGCGGTGATCACCACCGTGACCAGCGCATAGCGCTCGTCGGCCGCCAGCAGCAGGCCGCGCGCGAGGCTGCGGGCGCCGAGCGAGCGCAGCTGCTCGCCATGGGCGCGGTC
>Ga0182007_10000787_pt1 | contig 17723 bp, 16 predicted proteins | sample Sormic07211113_1_FD_123023 | JGI IMG/M metagenome (GOLD analysis project Ga0182007, IMG submission 123023) | Rhizosphere microbial communities from Sorghum bicolor, Mead, Nebraska, USA - 072115-113_1 MetaG | ecosystem: Host-associated > Plants > Roots > Rhizosphere | place: USA: Nebraska... | reverse complement strand
TCGGTCACTTGATTGACCGCTTGGATTTTGAATTCTTCGGGATAACGTGGGTTGCTCATGGCACCTCCTGATTGGCCTCAGTTTAAGGCATGGAGGTGTCTACGAAACCCGGGGCGATTCAGTTCGATAAGCGCCGGAACGAAAAGATGCCATCTCGAGCCGCATTGGAAGCGCTTCCCAAGACGTTCTACATGGCGACCCAACCAAATGACGTCATGTTCTCGTCGATTGCCGCGATTCTCTGCTCTGCGCCTGATCGTATCAATGAAGTGTTACTGCTTACCGAGAACTGTGAGGTTTATGACAAAACGTCAAGTGGTAAAGATGTCTACGGCCTGCGATGGCAGCCGGCAAAGGGGGCGGATCCGATGGTTAAATGGATCATTCCCTCAATGGCTCCCGTTGTCGCTGAGGCCATTACTAAAATCCGGCATTTGACGGCAGGCGCTCGACGTATTGCCCAATGGTATGAGTTGAATCCAGAAAAGCTTTATCTACCCCAGCATTTGGAGTATCTGAGAAACCAAGAGTTTTTGACAATGGATGAAGTTCAGCAGGTGATTTTGCTGGATGAGGGCGCGGCTTCATTTGCTCGACTTTGGTGCTCCGCAAATGGTGTGTTGTTGATAAAAAATGGCCGCGAAGTATGTGCGCGATTTGCTGATGTCGAAAGAGCCGCAATAGCTCTACTTCCAGTGGGATTCCCACTGCTCAACGTGGAGATGGGCCTTAAGTTTTCAGAAGCGCTCATCGTGGTGCGGCGTAATGAACTGCATTCTGCAAAAGGTACATTTGGCTGTGTCATTGAACCGGTCACTATCAATCAGGTGAACACAGCGCTCGGCACCAGAAGTGGACATGGCGTTGAGTCGATGTTTGGGCGTCTTGGTCTCACTGAGCCAGACGGCAGCTATATCCGAGTGTCCACCCATCAGTTCCGTCACTACCTCAATACCTTGGCGCAGGCGGGGGGGATGAGTCAGTTAGACATTGCGAAGTGGTCGGGGCGCGTGGATGTCCGGCAGAACGAGATTTATGATCATGTGAGCGCAGATCAAATGGTGGCGAAGATTCGCGAGTCTATTGGCGACGAGTCCCATATGTTCGGCCCGCTGGCAAAGCTGCCGAAGAATATCCCGATTTCAAGAGATGAATTTGCACGACTCAAAATTCCGACCGCCCATACGACTGACTTTGGCTTCTGCGTCCACGACTACACAATGATGCCATGCGACCGGCATGCCGACTGCATCAACTGCAACGAGCATGTTTGCGTGAAGGGCGATGAAGGCAAGGCTCTGATGGTGAAGAGTCGACTACAGGATGCGCAGGAATTGCTGGCGCATGCTGAAGCCGCGACTATGAAGGGCTACTACGGAGCGGATCGTTGGATGGAGCACCACAAGAAGACTGTACAACGTCTTACCCAGCTTACAAAGATTCTCGATAACCCAGCTGTTCCAGCAGGCTCTGTGATTCAGCTGGCTGATGTTCCCGTTGTCTCATGGGGCATTGAGCAAGCGCTAGAGGATCGAGTCGCGATGGATCGCCACTCGGCGACGAACCTTTTAGGAACTGCCGACCATCGTCGTCTGAAGGGAGTGGAGAATGACTAAAGGGCGGGCAAAGAACCTCGATTATGATGCCATTGGTCTCATCGTGGGTGTGTTGGATGGCTGGTCAGGCAAGCTCACCTGGGATCTGCTTATTGACGCAGTGGAGAAACGATTACGTGTTCGCTATACGCGACAGGCTCTCGACAAGCGGGCGCGCATAAAAATCGCGTACCAAATTACCAAGGAGCGCCTCAGCAGGATAACTACCTCCGAGAGCCGTCAAAAACTTTCTGCCCTAGAGCTTGCAGCGTTTATACAGCGTACTAATCGGCTAGAGGCTGAGAATATTCGTTTGAGGGCGGAGAACGAAAAGCTGCTTGAGCAGTTTGTAACCTGGGCCTACAACGCGTACTTGAAGGGGCTAACAAAAGAGTATCTGAACACCCCCCTTACTCGGGTGGATCGTGAAACAACCAAAATGCATCTACGAGAGCCTAAAAACTGGTCACAGTGAGGGGCGTTAAATGATGGGACGCAATTTTTAGAAAGTATATGTCAGTGCTGGAGCGGTTGCTGTAAAGTGGTTTTAATGTGTGTTATAGAATAGCTAATCGAGGTGCGTATGCTTAAAAAGTTGAATCAAGTTGACGTTATTGTTTCAGATAGAGGGTTTAGCTTTAGAAATGCGGAAGAAAATGATCTGGATTTTATATATAGGCTAATACTGAGCGGCTCAAAAAATGGACATTTTTCTGAGGCGTTTCTTACTCCGGAAGGATCCAAAGGCCTGAAGGTGAATTTGCGATCGATTTTAACAAAAAAACAGCGTTTAGATGCACGAAAGCCGGCGTATGGTGTGATCTATCATAATGAAGGAACTCCTGTTGGATTCTTGATTAATAGTTCAATTTATGAAGCCAAGGGTACGGAAATTTGGATGATGGCTATATCCGAAGAGTTTCAGAATCATGGGCATGGTTCTGCCCTGCTAGATGAGATTTTGAGAAATTTTGCTGATTATAGTGGGCTATTGATGGCTAGGTGTCATCCGGCCTCAGAGGTGATGTTTAAGATGTTTATTAAGCGTGGCTTTACCCATAAGGAGACTGGTGAAGAAGGTACAAGAATTCTCATAAGATAAAAGTGCTTCAAGGTAAAACTGTATTGGTGTTTTAATTCGAGGTGGAGCTGATTTGAACGCAGTAAAGAAGTTCGTACGCGAAGGTGTGTGCGCGCTTTTAAAACAGCTTGATTGGATATTTATTTTTGTTTTTGCAGTTTTTTAAATTTTCAGTAGTTGTTTTTCGATGAGGGTTATGAGATGTCATTGAGCCAAGAGTTTGAATCTGTTTGGGACGCTATTGAATCTACTGCCGAAGCTGCGTCAGTAATGAAGATTCGCTACATTATTATGTCTGCCATAATTAGATCGTGCCGAACCTTGAACGTTTCGAGGAACACTGCCTCGAAGATGCTTAATATTGATGTTCTTCGCTATGATCAGTTACTTGCGGGTGATATAGCGAGTTTTAATATTGATGAACTTGTTGAGCTGAGTTTAAGGCTCGGCCTAGATGTGCATGTAGAGGTTCTAGGGTCTTGAGATTTTCAGCGTGGAGAGCCCCGATGTTAATTTTGGGCTTATGTGCTACCTAGCTGGCGATGAGCTAGTGCTTCCGTAGCGGCTGAAACCATGTGTTCAATTTTGCTGATAGCTTTGAAAACTGCACGAAAGTCAGATTCTGGTATCTCTGACGTGAAGTCGGTTTCTTTTGTTAGTAGATAAAGCGCAGTTAGCGCTATAACTTGCGTTATTAAGTCTTTCTCATTTGTTTGAGGGCTCTGTTTAAGGTTCGAACCAATGAAGCTACATATGTCGGTGATATTTGTTATGTGGTGTGGTATTTTTAAAAACAAGCTAATTGCGTGGCGATCCGGCGTGATAGTGTTTACGTGATACACATCTGTTCTTAAATGGCTACGGTTTATATTGCTTTGTTTTTTTTTGAGTTTTTCTCGCTTGGCGCGCTTCAGTTGATTGCTCATTCTCTCCATTCCTTATAAAGTTTGGCGTTGATTTCCACTGAGCTGCCTCGGATTTTCCGGGCACTCTCCAATTTAACGGCAATTCAATCTGGTACGGGGATGTAGGAGTTTTCGGGGGCAACTTGGCTAAGTAGTGTCCTCTATTTGCCTCCCACTCAGGATCTCAATTGGCCGAAAACAGTCTGTAATTAACGGTCGCTTATGACACATCGCAGTCGCTCGACGCTGGTGGACATAGGCCAAAAGCGGACTATCAACGCTTGTTGAATCCACAACCCAAAGATCAAGGCCAAGATCAAAGTAGAATGGATCGTAAAGACGGTCGGAAGAGATTGCAAACCATGGACAATGCATCTCCAGGAAAATTAATTATGTTGGCGTTCACTCAAGATAGTGGTTAATTCTGGAGATTCTTCGGCATCTATATTATCGCCAAAATCGAAATTAATGTCATCTAAAGTTCCTTCTATGCGAGCAAACTCCAGCGCACCAAATGCATATTTTCCAAGATGTAGTATACTTCTCATCTCAATCTCAATTGTCATGTCCCTCCCTGGAATATCAGTATCCCTTCTATGACTGCCCGTCGCAGATGCAGCAAGAATTGCAGAAAGTCCGCCGTCAACCGCCACAGACTCTACACTTTCAAATTCAACATCTTCAAAGATTGTATCCGAAATAGCAATCGCGCCAGACACCCCTTCGTGCTGTAGTATGTCATAACAATGTTTTTCGAAAAAATCCGAGCAAATTTCTTTTAACTCATCTGAAGTTACAAGATTTATTGGTAGATCTTCAAACATTGTAAGCACATGATCGAATATCAAATCAGAGCTTAAATCTTCATTGTCGGACTGCTCATCCACGACGATCTCCTCAAACTTACGAGCAAGATCCTCTCTTTCATAGTAAATATACTCGACTAACGACAATACTTCACTATTAAACTGTTTGTCTTCAATGATTTCTTGGAAGTCTTCATAGCCGAATACTGCTGTCATGATTTTTTCAATAGCACTAAGGGAAAGCTTTATGCCATCCATACTAATGCTTGAATTGATTAGAGACATGATTTGATATATTGATGGAAAACGATTGGAAGCTATTTTCGATCTTAGTCTTGAACTTGTCTCATTGAAACGCTCTCGTTCGAGTTCTGCATTTCGTTGCTTACTTTCCTCGTCAAGCTTAGCGATGTTTTCTTTGCTTTTGGCTTCGATAGCATTTGCAGCTTCTGTTTCAGCTTTACTTTTCGCCGCTGCAGCGTTCGCAATTTCTACTTCTGCTTTTTCTTTTTCTTGTATCGCTTGCTGCTTCAGCTGTTCCACCTGCTCCTTTCGGCTATCGATATCTAATTGAACACTTTGCGCTAAAAATTCTTTTTCAGGATTAGATCTCAACTTAACTTTATTCAATTCCTCTTGCTGTACCACCCTATCAAGCTCAAAGCTAACCGCTTGTCTGTGCAATCTATCATTAACTACCTTCTGCAAAGACTTTAACAGCAAAGAAATCCACGGAAACAAGAAAAGATAAAAAACTGTAAGCAATGCAGGATAAAAAAATATCGAGTTGAGAGCAACAAGCTCGCTTTCAGATATGAAACGATAGAAGGTGTTTATTCTTTCGGAAGCTTTACCCTCACCCCATATAAGAAGAGCGAGATGATTCCAGTTACACGCAATCCAGGAGGCGACAAATGCTCCAATAAAAGGATCATTAATTTTTGTTTTGGTATTTCCGGAGATGGACAGCCATAAATCTTCCAATATTTTCATTCTGCATCCATCCGGGCTCATTAATAAATATATTTAGTACTATGTAGCCATGCCGCGATTATAAATTTACGTGCAGATTGAGAGTGATGTAAACCAATCCCTCCGAATTTCGCACCCCACTAACTCTTGTACTCATCATGAATCGTCCCTCGTTTTCTAAACACTCTTCAAACTCTGGAAGTAGCGTGTCTCAGTTAAGCGTATCAGCCGCTTGGATGCACTTTTTGGGTTTGTCGAAGGGGCCGCATTGGATAGTCATTCGAGAGCTTCTTGATGAGGACGTACTTAAGCCATGTTCCTTGGAAAAGCAGGGGCCATCGGTAAGGATTTGACCGTGGCCCTTTACTACAAATCATTCCAATTGCTTTGCAATCAGTTCAATTTTTCATTGATGTAGTCTGCTCTAGCCTGCATTTCACTCTCACGGGAGTGCTGAAGGGTGTTGAGTACACATTTGAGATATCTACGCCCTTTCTTACTTCGCGCGGCTTCGTCAAATAGTGATAAGGCTAGCGTTGTATCATTGGTCAGGCGGCCGAAGGACTCAGGATCAAGGCCAGCTTCGATGAATCTGTTCGTTACCGTACCTCTAAGCTGTGAACAGCTGTCCCAGTCAAGCCAGGAGCTCTTCTCCAATCGCGATCTGGCAAGACGATCTGTTTCATACGAGAAGCGCCGTTCCAGAAACGCTGTGTAAACTCGCGTATAGGAATATTGCAGAAGCTCAGCCTGCGATCTAGATTTCCATCCAAGCGCCCGAGTCAAAAAATAGGCCGCCAAGTAGTCTTTTTCCCACGGACTACTCGAGCCAGACGCCGTTTGAAGTGCGATAAGCCAAGGGTCTTCACCGTAGCTATTAGGCACATCATCAGGGTCGGTTTCGGCGGCAATCGCGACAATTGTCACCATTTTTCTTATTGAGCCTGTTGCGAGTAGAGTAGCGAGCTTGTTCAGGTCGCGACACAAAACAGACAACCACTTCCTTACTGTGTAGGGATCGGCACCGTCAGACTCCAATGCCGATGCCAGCTCGCCCGGATCCGCTTTATCAATAACCATTGCCGAATAATTGGCTCTGCCAGCCTTCAGCAACGCATGCGCAGCGAGTCCTGCATACTCATCTGGTATGTAAGTAACTAGGCTATCATCCACTTCTGGAATACTCCAGAAGGCCGCTGAAGTTAGGATATCAGGGCGTCGTCTCGCGATGTCCGTGGCGAGATGGGGACTGAATTGAAGTCCAGACACCACCTGCTCCGCTGCCATTTCAGTGAGTGCATGCGATGTAAGACGCTCTAGCACTCCCTCAGAGAAAAGTGCGGCGTAGAATCTGTCCGGCGAGCGCCGCCACAACTCAATCCCAAGCTTATCGCCCATCTCGACCCCAGCTATAGAGTCGGTCGACTGTTCTAATGTTTCGAGGAGGAATTCAAAAACAGGATCATCTACCTGGCGGGGTGACTTCAAAGCTTGTCGAGCAACAAGTGTGCGAACAGATCTGGCTTGCTTACGCCCATCTTCATCAAGAGCTTCCAATGCTAAAACAGCTGATGTCAGATCTGGAGGGTGACGCTGTAGAAGGCTCGAATGAAGCTGACACAGAGGAAGCATGGCCCGCCGTCCACCATCCACATCACCTCCAGTACGCTTTAGAAACTCGCGAAGCGTGGACGAAGCCGGATCTACAAGATCCGCTAAGGCAGGCTGCAAATCTTTGACAATCGGACCGGCGCTGGCGAACAAAGCATTGTTAAATTTGGAGAGTGCTTGACGTTCTTTGTCTAGCACAAATTGTAGGTCGAGAGAGACGCCTTTCCCGGAACGATCCATTCCAGAAAATGTGCAAAACCCGAATAATCTGCGTAGTCTGGGCCATTGTTGCATCCAAATCGCGATCGCCATCTGCTCATCATCAGAGGACTGTGCTGCTTCAACCAATATCTGACTTGCTGGGCGGGTGTAGAGTGCTTGGAGCACCGCCTCGACTCTTTCTGTATTCCTGATAGGGCTTGGATTGTGTTTGGGTGAAAGAGGAATCTCAACTCCGTAGAGTGTGTGCACGTTCGCACCATTGGGGCGGTGGAATTCGTCGAGCAAACACTGAACTGACATCAGCCTGGCTAGATCGGCGTTTTCGATGATCAGAGAGTGCGTCCAGACGCAACCTGGACGTGGCATCTCCGGCGCGGCCCAAGTCCGGGCAAGCACATACCGTCCAGTTTTTTCGAGTGGATAACCCGTGAGATATCCTTCGGGCGACGGCTTCAAGCCAGGCCCTGATAAGTCGCTCATCACCAACATAACCCGAGCGTCGGATGGTTCTATTGTCAGCGAGCTTGAAATGAGCCTGTGCCCGTCGTTATATCCGTGCAGCGCTTGATGGACCACAATCGTCGACATCAGCCGATCAACCATTTCAGCGGCTTGGTTATGTCAGAGCCAACGTGCACTTCTTCCACGACCTTGATCCGATCGGATGCCCGCTCTAGATCTCTTAGTCTGTCCGTCTCAGCGAAGCTCTCATTTTTGTCGGGATCCTCGTATCTCCCCCCTTGAGCACTAATGCCCCAGACCTGCCAAGTCCAAGGGTCTCGACCGCTTTTGAGATACTGACTAAGAAGAGGTAATTTGCTTTCAAGGATTTGAGCTGGGGTCTCTCCCTCTCCTTCAACCTGGTCCCAGGCGGAGATGAGAAGTGCCAGACGTCTGCCGCCGATTTTCAGCTCTCCCGACATGAGCATTTGCAGAAGGTCAACCACTTTGACTTGAGTCGGGGCGACTTCGGCTTTCCACTCAACCACTTCTTTAGCCGCAGGCTTAACACGCATTTTTTTAGACAAGGCGTTCCATTCAGCGACCCAGGCCGGCATCTTGATAGTATCGCCGTTGATCATCAGAACGAGGAGAGGGGCCTTAAGCGTTTCCAATATCCCCTTGTCCAGTTCTCTGCGTTCCCACATGTGAGAAAAATCTTCGCCAGGCAGATCCGGAAAGGATACCTCAGCCTTCCGACCGTCTGTGTCTTTCAGACGCATTGTTACGGCCCGCGCCCCGCTAACCTGAGTACGCTGCTGGATTGAGCCGAATCGCCAACGTTTGGCTAAGGCATTGAGGTGCTCGTAATTTCCCTCGCTGAGTTGATCGAAAGAAAGCTCCGTGTTAGCTCCCGGTTCTCTGACCATATGCCAGAGTGCGGCGAGAAAAGTCGTCTTGCCCGATGAAGGCAGTCCCATGATAGAGATATGGCGCTCTCCAATCATTTTTTCACCCCCGTGTCAGTCAACAAATCAATCATACGTTCAAATTTAGGAAGTTCTCCGTCGTCAATCGATGCGACTGGCATATTTGGTTGCAGCCAATATCGCAGCAAATCAGCGACGCCCTCACCCCGGACAACATGTTCAGTATCCTTCGGCGATGCCGCAACCACGAAAGATTTCACTTCTCCAAGCGATGCTGCGTGGTTTACAGAGATTGACGCTACCAAACCGTCGAAGTCCCGCTCGATCCGTTCACGATTCTTAGAAGCCATCACCGAGTCTTTCTTGGTGAGGACGATGGCCAACCGACAGCCCTTGCGAATGGTGCCGGCTTCTATGAGAGCTTCAACGATCTGTGGAGTTGTTGCTTTCACCTCATGGCGAAGCTTCGAGTCTGCCAGCTGTGCACCGTTAACCAGAAGCGTTACACAGTCAGCACGTCGAATTTCGAAGAAGTGCTCAGTCTGTGAAATTTGATCGTTGGCGGCGAGATAGTCCTCTCCTGATCGATCACTGATGAACACGGAGATGAGGCCGATTTGCTCTTGATATACATCGAGATGAAAGAAGGTCGGCTCCGCTCCCCGGCTAGTTCGTTCTGTATGCGGAACGGAAGTTTGAGAAGCCACTCGAGCAAGATGGCAGACCTTTTCAAAACCGATCAGGGTAGAGGATCCTGCGAATTGAGCACCCGCTATAGACCCCATTTGAAAAAGGTCAAAAACTCCTGCGATTAGGCTGGTCTTGCCTGCATCGTTCGGCGCGATCAGACCGATAGATCTTGCTACGTTCCTCCGTTGTAGAACAGATGCATCGTCGCTGTCCAGCGCTTCTCCAGAAGCGAGTGCTATTGTGGTTTCTGGTTGTATCGGCGGAGTAATGGACTCCTCGACTTCCGGAATGTCCTCAAGCGATAGACTTTCGGTATGGGGACACCCTCCGACTTCGTAACCCTCTACACATTTCCCATCGGAGGCGAAATTACAATCAGCGTTGTCACATGTTAGCTGTTGGGTCGCCATTTGGTCAGTGGCCTACGAACAGGAAAAGATGCTCACGGTAAAAAAGCTCAGCAATCTGAATCGCCGACATACATGTGTCGGGCGGAAGCCCGGATTTGGATGCCCAAACCGGTAACCACGCGTCGTCTGACTCAATGTCATGTCTCGTTTCGAGTGCGAAGTGCAAAGGAGTGGTTACGGGGGATAACCTGGTCGACTTTGTTGCCTCTTCGATCCACTGCATGTCTGCACCATTCACCACGTCCAACACACTAACAGTATCACTAGCGAGACCGGCGCGTGCCATGATGGCTACTATCGAAGCCGGCCCTGGGGATATCTGGGCGAGTCTCCCCAACTCCTTTCCTAACACCAATGGTTTTACTAAAGCAGGGATGTCAGTGAAGGGGGCATCAAGACTCGAACTATGGCCTCCAATCATCCACCACAGCATTTGTAGCTCCTCCTCCCCCAGAGAAACCTGACGGACAAGTCGCCTCGTGATTAGATTCTGTTGGTCGATAACGTCGCCTAATGCTTCCTGCGCCCCCTCGTGAAGATTTTCCAACTCAGTCTTCCATAACTCAGGTGACATGCTGGCCGTTGCCTCTTCAGACACCTCGAATTCAAAAGCTGGAGATACGATCTCTAGTTCTTTGTCAGTGGGGCGCTGCTGCTTTTTATGTGAAAAAGCAACCATGGCCTTTTTGGCGCGGCCAACAAGATCCATAGGCAGGTCTACTGTCCGTTTGCCTCCGCACGAAGCATTCAAAACTGCTATCGCAGCGTCCGGCAACGTCGAAAAAAGCTGTATCAGCACTGCTGCCGAAAGAATTTCTAATTCGCGGCGAAATTCAGAGGGGTCCATCGGCGATTCGGTGCCGGATATTTTAGCCAAGAGCATCTGATGCGTTTTCGACAACTCTCCGTTCTTACCTCCTGCTGCGGGTGCCTTTGTGGCGAACGCGTAACGGACCAGAACCTCCACCATGAGATGGTCTGCGACCTGAGCGGAATCTACGACACCTTTCCACCGGTGAGTTCTGACCTCACCATCATCCATAAAAGCATCAACGTACCACTGCGCAAATTCAGCTGTCATATCGGGCGTTTTTGCCATCATCACTTCTCCCGCTTGGCGACTTCAGCCGCAACTTGGTCCAGTAAATCCTTCTCAGCGGCCAGAATCAGCGCTCGCCCATAGCGCTCTGGCTCCGGAAGCTTCATTTCGTCCTCTGACAGCAGCCCCAAGTCGTTCATGATTTCTCGTCGCTGACTGCTTGTGAGACTCCAAAATCGGTAGAGCAAATCCCGGGTATCTTCCTCACCCATGGTCGCCTCCGCGTCTGGGGCCGACTTTGGCCTTTTCGGATATTCGACAGTTTCTACGGATGACATCACATTTTTAACTGGGCTAGCCATCACGCCCGGCAAAGCAGGTTCTTCCGGAACCGAGATTGTTGTGTGGAAGACGTCCTTGCCCTGAGCGCTCTGTACTGCGATAAAACGTTCGGGAGCATCTTGCATACGGCGTTGGTAGACATGAACGCTGACGAGGCGTTCGGCGCCGGCGCCTTGAACGTCAAGCTGAATCAAATTGTAACCGGGCTGGTAAGGCTGCTCTCCACGGGAAGGGTTTACTGCCGCTGCGCCGAATCTCACGTAGCTTGGGTCCATCTGAATACGCTGTTTGTGCTTGTGTCCAAATAAGTGAAATGCAGCACGTGTATTCAAAGCGTCATCGACAGCATCTTCGTCTTCAAGCCAATTGATTGGATGGTGGCAAAGCACGAGATTGAGCGTGTTAGGCACAGGGTCTAGGACAGTCTGTAATGGGCTCAGATAGAGACCACCTTCAACATCATTGTTTCCGTTCATGCCTGACAGCAAGGTAGACGTCAATCCGTAAAGTCTTAATTTGACCTCACCTTCCAGCTGAATGTCCTGATGCCAGAACGGCTTCTTCGGCCAGATCTGGCAACCGAAAGGCGCAGCGAAATCGTTGTAGGCAGAGTGAGCCTGAAGAAGAAGCTGACCGGTCTCCGCATCCCATAGCTGTTGCCGAAGCTTCCACTCGCGATCTTGTAGCGGGGTCGATGCGATCGCATGCTGAGCGTTTTGAATCTGGACACTGCCTTTAATGATATTACGATCGACATCATGGTTGCCGGGCACTACAAAAATACGCTCTTTCGCGCATCCCGAAATTTCAGCAAGCTGCTGAATCCAAGCAAGAGCTGTCTGGTATTCGTCAGGGGCAGCTTTGAATGCAATATCACCCCCGATCAAGATAGCGCCAACATGACCATGGATTCGGACCTGTTCCGTCAGATCACGCATCATACGGGTGCGTATGGGAGAGTCGGGATCCATCCATTGGTCGAGACACTCTGGCGACTTAAAATGAATATCAGAGATGTGAAGCATCAGCATGAACGTAATCCTCGCCGCAACTGATATATCAGTCCCGTGCCAACAAAAATTTAGGTGACAAAGCTTAGCAACCCGCCATATCTGGAAAGATCTTGCGCGACAAAATGATTGGGGGATTAGCTAGAGGCAACACTCTCTTAGGGCATCGGCCTTTGGAAACATTGCATTTCCGCCATGCGCCGTTCACGCCAGCCTGCGTGCTCAGCGCAGACGAGTGGTGAAAAAAGGGATCTGGAAAAAGTATCCGCTGTGAATGCATTGAAATTTCCCTATCTCGAAGGCAGTGTCTGCTCGCCAGGCATCCAAGGATGCCTAGCTACCCGCCATATACTAGCGTGATGCCACTGCGCCGAACATCTGATTTTCGTTGTCCGCTAGGTGAGGAACTGCTTGGGAGGGATAGGCTGGTTCAACGTTTGTGGTCCAGAAACAAGAAGGCCTGATCGTAATGCCGGTCAGGCCGGCAGCATAGGATCAGGCGCTGTTGAGAAAATCTTGCTTGCAGCGACAGGCGTGTCATCAGATCCGATGGCCCGTGCCCGTAATCGAGTAGGACAGTAACCAGGTGGGCATGAGCACATCTCAATGTTGTCGACGACCGTTGAGGCCTGACGGCCCCGGCCCGGCTGCGGGTTAGCGAGCGACGTCCTGGATCAGGAATGTAAACAACGAGTGCTCCATTTCCTAATTATGTTTACGGTTTTCTGGAAGCTGGCGCGTTCCTGATTTCTACTCCTTTGATCTATAGAGAAAATCTGATTTTTTGACATTTTTTCATGAACAGAACCGTTCTGACGGACGACTTCGCGTCAGTATCCATCAAACCCCTGGGTCCCATGACTCAGGGGTTTTTTATTGGGTGGGATACAGGCCTTGGCTATGAGGCTATCGAATCCAATCATCCACGGAGCGTCGTTTGGCTTTCTTGCCTGTCAGCAAGATGGGTTTTCCCCAGTCGAACAATGATGTGGATATCCGATGTTTCTTGCCTTTGAACACGGTGCTGAGCATTGCCCGGATATTCTCCAGCAAGGGAGGTTCAAGGTCCGCCTGAAGGGGGTAGCCCTGCGGGTAGTTTCGCCGTTCGACCCAATACACGATGCGAGAAGTGATGAACAGGGAGAGCATCATCGCGCCCATCGTGAACGGCAGCGTCAAGTACGGCGGGAGGCTCTCGGGCTTGTTCCAGATGACGTCCAGGCCGTAGTCCTGTAGCAGAAGCGCGCCCGCGATGAAGAACCCCGGCAACGTATTGAAGATGAGCAGCAAGCAGGTCAACATCGATAAGCGTTCGAGGAACGGTGCCCTGACTTCCTCCGCCGTATGATCAATCGGACTGTCCTGCCCGATGATTCGCCCTATAACCTTGACTTCGGTCATGGCGTTGCCCGTCACGAAGATGGGCACAATCAGGTACTCACCGGGGTTTATGCAGTCAAAGTCGATGCGTATTGTCGTCGGGCTTGTAATCGTTGCCGCACAGTCGGTCTGGTCTTCGAAAGGGACGGTCTTGGCGCTCACCAGGGTGCAGTCATCGCCGACCTGTATCTGGAGTGGCGCCGATGGCGTCAGGTCCGATTGCACGACTGGTTGATTGCCTTTGTTCCAGATCAACATGCCGATCACGTACACGCCTCTGTGCTGATTGCCTTCTTCATCACATATGCGAAACGGCAGTTCTTTCGGTATCTCAGCCACGATGCCCCTGAGCAACAGGCGCGCCTCCAGGCGTTTATGGGGGAGGTTGGGCTTTCGGCCGAACAGCGTGGTGATCAATCGAACAAGTGCAGTAACCGGGGAGAGAAATTCTCCGAGTGTCATATAGGCCTCCCATCCCTAGGCAAAAAACGAGGTATGTCATCTTCAACGTGTCGTGACTATAAACGCTTTGTACCGGGGAGGCTGTTTTCGGCAAAGCGGACCAGGCGTGCAGCACTCGGTATTTGTCCTCGAGGCTCACACGATTTAGGCTGGAGCCAACGTCAACAAGATGGAAAGCCGCGATGACCTGGTCTGCCAAGCAATACACACTGTTCGAACAGCAGCGCACCCGTCCCGTCCGTGACTTGGTCGCGGCCATTCCGAATGCCGAGGTGCGCAACGCCGTGGATCTGGGCTGCGGTCCCGGTAACTCCACCGAAGTGCTGGCCGAGCGTTTTCCGCAAGCCCATGTCACCGGCCTGGACAGCTCCGACGACATGCTGGTGGACGCCCGCAAACGGCTGCCGGCACTGAGCTTCGAACTGGCGGATATAGGTGACTGGAAACCTGTGCAAGCCTTCGATGTGATCCTGGCCAACGCGTCCCTGCAATGGTTACCGGATCACGCCATGCTTTACACGCACCTGGCCCGCCAACTGACGCCCGGTGGCACGCTGGCGGTGCAAACCCCGGACAACCTCGATGAGCCTGCCCACCGGCTTGCCCGCGACGTCGCGGCCGATGGTCCTTGGTCGGCCAAGATCGGCGCGGTCAAACACAACCAGCGTCATACCGCGAGCTACTACTACGAACTGCTGAGCAAGCATTGCAGTACCGTCGATGTGTGGCGCACCACGTATCAGCACCCGTTGGCGGACCACGCGGCGGTGGTGGAGTGGTTCAAAGCATCGGCGCTCAGACCGTTCCTTGCACCTTTGACCGACGGCGAGAAAGCCGCCTTCCTGCAGGAATACCAGGCGCGGATTACCCAGGCCTATCCAGCCCTGGCGGATGGCACCGTGTTGCTGCCGTTTCCGCGCCTGTTCATCATTGCGACCCGCTGACGCTAAGACGACAAGTGGCGGTCAAGCCGCCGCCGCTTGCGCTTTCAAGTACTCATCTGCCGACACCACACCCGCATAACCAAAGGCCAGCGACGCCATGTACGCCCCATGCACCTGCGCCGCCGGAATCACCTGGCCATTGAACTCCAGGTCCCGTGTCGCGCACGCGTCATGAATCACCGTGACCTTGTAGCCCAGGTCCGCCGCCGCCCGTACCACGCCGTCGATGCACATGTGGCTCATGCTGCCAACCACCACCAGGTCCGTGATGCTGCGTTGTTCCAGCAGTGCGCGCAGGTTGGTTTCGCGAAACGCATTCACAAAGTGTTTAAGCACCACCGGCTCACTGCCTTCGTTCAGCACCTTGGAATGCAGATGCGCCCCTTCGGAGCCTGGCGTGAAGAACGGCGCGTCATCGGACGTGAACTCATGGCGCACATGAATCACCGCATCGCCTGCCTGGCGAAACGCCTGCAGTACTTGCGCGGCCTTGTCTGCCGCGGCGTCCACGCCGTCGAGTGGCCACTTGCCTTGGGGGAAGTAGTCGTTCTGGATATCGATTAGGATGAGCGCTTGCTTGGCCATGTTGTGTTGCCTCGTGATGGGTTGATGGGCCCAGTATCTTAGCTGGCGCCCGCACCGGGGATTGGCTGCGCCGACAATAACAGGGGGAAAACTGACAATGGTGGTCGTCGAGCTGGGCGTGTTGATCTATCAAGGTGCGCAGTTGGCCGCCGTGCATGGCTTGACCGACCTGTTCGGCGTGGCCAACCGCATCGCCGCCGAACATCAATCCGCGCAATTGCCCTTGCTGCGGGTCAGCCATTGGCAGGTGGATGTTACCGGTAAACCGGCGCGCGTATTCAGCAGTCCCCCTGGCCCCGAGCAACCGATGATGGCCGTGCTGGTGCCGCCGTCGATTGGTGAATTCACCGAAGACCAGGCGCCCCTCGCGCTGTTGGAGTGGATTCGCCAGCAACACGCGGCGGGTACGGTGTTGGGCGGTGTGTGCATTGGCTCGATCATGCTGGCGCGCAGTGGGTTGCTTGACGGACGTAGCGCCACCACCCATTGGTCTTCTGCCAAATCTTTCGCCGCCCGTTACCCGGCGGTGCGCCTGGAGGCGGATAAGCCCATCGTCGATGACGGCGACCTGATCACCACTGCCGGCTTGATGGCCTGGTCCGAACTCGGCCTGCGCCTGGTCGACCGCCTGATGGGCCCAAGTATCGCGGCCGATACCGCGCGTTTCCTGGTGATCGAACACAGTGACAGTGCCAGCCAATGCGGCAGTAACTTTGCGCCGATTCTCGGCCACGGCGACACGGCCATCCTCAAGGTTCAGCACTGGTTGCAGGCCAGCGGCGCGGTGGATGTTTCCCTGGCCGCGATGGCCCGGGAAGCCGGTTTGGAAGAGCGCACCTTCCTACGGCGCTTTCGCAACGCCACGGGTTTGAAACCCACCGAATACTGTCAGCACTTGCGCGTGGGCAAGGCGCGGCAGATGCTGGAATTCACTAACGGCACCATCGACCATATCGCCTGGACTGTGGGTTACCAGGACCCGAGTGCCTTTCGCGCCACCTTCAAGAAGATCACCGGCTTGGCGCCCAGCGATTACCGCAGCCGTTTCGGCGTGTGAATCGTGCAGAACGCCGCCGCATCAGAAGGGCGTCGTGCAGAAAAGAGCAGGCCAACTGCCATCGGTTTTTCAGCAACTGGTTGATTTGAAAGTATTCCTGCCCGAGAGCGCCTTGGCCTGATCTCTGCAACGTTCTGTATACACACATGGCGGGATGGCCAAGGGGGACGCATGACCCCGATTCAACGCAAGAAGCTGGTAGTCGCTCACTCCACACGTGAGGGCGCGCCCCTGCATGAAATCGAAACCAACCGCGCCCTGGCGCGCTGGCTGGCGCAGATCCTCGGGCTCAAGTTCGGTGGCAGTTATGACGCTGATCTGCACGCGGGGCTGGCGCTGTACCTGCTGCCCACACAAACTCTGGTCGGCCCGGCCCAGGCGCGAGCGCTCAATATCACGGGGCCGCAGGATTTGTGGGGCGGGTACGTTGACCACGATTTCATCTGCACCAAAGCCATCAGCCATGGTTTGCTCGGCCCTGAAGCCAAAGCGCCCGAAGGTTGGTCGGCACTGTTCTGCGAGCGTGTCCGTAAAGTCGTGCTGGACGGCTTGAGCGTTTTCGCACTGGAAGACGCGCGCCCAGCCGCCACGCGCTTGCTCTACAGTGGACCCATCCGTTTGAAAACCGTGCACGCCTGCGCGGGCCGAGGGCAGGAAGTTATCCACAGCCTGGATGAATTCGAAGCGGTGCTGGCGCGACCTGATGCCGCGAAACGCTTTAGCGAAGGCGTGGTGCTGGAGCAAGACCTGCACGACGTGGTCACCCACAGCGTCGGCCAGAGCTTTATCGGTGATTACGTGTTCAGCTACTGCGGCGAGCAATACCTGACGCAAGACGGGCAGGGCGAAGACGTTTACGGTGGCTCCAACCTGCTGGTGGTGCCGGGTTACTACGAAGACCTGTTACAGCTCCAACTGCCCGACGACGTACGCGAAGCCATCAAACAAGCCCAGGTCTTCGATACGGCTGCCGATGAAGCCTACCCTGGCTTCTATGCATCGCGGCGCAACTATGACATTGCCCAGGGTCTCGACAGCGACGGCCAGCGCCGCAGTGGTGTGCTCGAACAATCCTGGCGGATGGGCGGGGCCAGCAGCGCGGAAGTCGCGGCGCTACAAAGTTTTATCAACAACCCTGGCCTGCGTGCGATCCATGTGTCCTCCGTGGAAACCTATGTGGACCAACCGTTGCCGGCCGATGCCATCGAGGTGTATCGCGGCCCGGCGGAAAACAGCGAGTTT
>Ga0182007_10000784_pt1 | contig 17764 bp, 18 predicted proteins | sample Sormic07211113_1_FD_123023 | JGI IMG/M metagenome (GOLD analysis project Ga0182007, IMG submission 123023) | Rhizosphere microbial communities from Sorghum bicolor, Mead, Nebraska, USA - 072115-113_1 MetaG | ecosystem: Host-associated > Plants > Roots > Rhizosphere | place: USA: Nebraska... | reverse complement strand
GAATCACCGTGCCATTCGCTGACCAGCGCATCCAGGCCGGTATCGTCGACCAATTTATCGACCAGGTCCCGACTGCACGCCAACAACGGATCGTAGTTCGTCATCTGATGCTCCAGCGTGACGATTCGCGGGCCGAGTGCGTAGCCGCGCGGTAATCGCTTCAGGAAGCCCGCATCGCCGAGCTCGCGCAGATAACGATAGGCGGTCGCGGGCGTGAAGCCGAGCTCCTGGCAAATGGTCTCCACGTCAATGACCGGCTGATCAGGGCGAAACAAGTCGAAGACCATGAGCAGGCGGCGAAGGCTATTCATCTTTGCTACATCCTTGTGCAGTCGACACCATGCCCGGTAGATGCTCAGGCGCGCGCGCAATCGGCGATGGCCGCGCGAGTGGTATGGGAGGGCAATTCTGCGAACAGCTCCTGGTACTCCGCCGCAAAATGGCTGAGGTGATAGAAGCCCCATTGGGCCGCGACATCACCGATCGAGAGGTGCGCCGCCTGGGTGGACATCAAGGTCCGGCGTACGCCGTTGAGTCGTACGGAGCGCAAGTAATTGATGGGTGTCGTCTCGGCAACCGAGCGGAAGCTGTTCTGCACGGTACGTCGACTCACCTGGAGTCGCTGGCACAACTCGTCCACGCTGGGCACGTTGTTCAATTCCGCGGTCGCCAGGCGATGGCACTTCTCGACAATGAAGCTGCGTGTGGAACTTGGAAGACGCTGCTGCTTGTCGCAGGCCGGGTCGGTCATCAGTTGCAGCAACTCGCCGAGCATGGCCTGTTCCAGTTCCAGCTCCCGATCTTGCGTATTGCCAAGATCTTCGTTCGAGAGCGCCTGGGAGAATACGGCCAGCATTCGACGTCGAGCGTCTGCATAGCGCTGCGTGGAGACCCTGATCACCGGCTGACGCAGCAACTGGCTGATTTCCTTGGCCGACGCCGTTTGCGCCAATGCCTGCTCGAACAGTTCGCGTTCGAAGGTAATGGCCAGCAGTTCCATGCCCATCGGCATGTGAAACATGAACTCCTCGCCACCGTGAAGAAAGAACAGGCTGCTGTCGTCCACTTCCCGCCCCTGCATCCGAATCGAACCCGGAACGGTGATGGGCACGGCAAAGCACATCTTGCCCCGGGGCGCCACGCCATGCTGCACCACGCGTTGGTTGATCTGCTCACGGAATATGTGGCAACGCGCCGTCGTCAACTGTATGAGCGAACTCTCGATCGAGCCAGCGGTTAACTGGCTGTAGTCCTGATTCCACTCCTGGACGGTAGCGGCGTGGACATGGATGTCACGAAAGTGGCTGATGTTCTGAATTTTCATGATGACGAAAGCCTCGGCCAATATTCTTCTTTTTAGGTTGCCTTATTGTGCGATATTCTCACATTAAGAGAATTATGCAAATTTCTTTACGCAAGGAGTCGCTCATCGAAATCAGCGTTCGAGGCGACCCTCCCAATGTGCCGATTCGGGCTACCGGCCAGGCGGAAGCGACGGGGATGATCGAGACACTGAAACCGACATCCTGAGAGACCGTCATGAGTGAAACCAAGCTTGAATCCCTCCACTTCGCGGATGCCCCGCGGATCATTTCCACCATTCCCGGTCCCAAGACCACCGAGGCCCTGGCGTTGTCGGCGCGTACCGAGTCGATGGCCCGCGGTGGCGGACGCATGCCCGTGGCCATGGACCGGGCGTTCGGCGCAACCTTCAAGGACGCTGATGGCAACACCTATATCGATTTGTCCGCAGGCGTGGGCGTCAGCAGCGTCGGTCGCTGCCACCCGAAAGTGGTGCAGGCCATCCGCGAACAGTCCGAAGTGCTGATGCACGCCCTGGAAGTCAACAGCACCCGGCGCACCGAACTGGCCGCCAAACTCTCCGAGATCGCACCCGACGGCTTGCGCGGCGATTGCATTACATTCTTCACGCAAAGCGGTAGCGATGCGCTGGAAGCCGCGATCAAGTTCGCCAAACGCGTCACCGGACGGCACCAGATCATCGCCTTCCATGGCGGCTACCACGGCGTGTGGAACGCCTCCGGTGCGCTGACCACCGGTACGGCCTACCGCAAGGGCTACGGTGCCCAGATGGGCGGCGTCATTCACGCCCCCTACCCTTATGCCTACCGCTTCCCCTTCGACACCACGCACAAAAGCGCCGAACAGATCGCCGGCGACTACGTGGATTACCTGCTGAATACCCCTTACACCGCCGCCGATGACGTGGCCGCCGTGATCGTGGAGCCGGTACAGGGTGAAGGCGGCTACGTGCCTCCCTCGCCAGAGTTCCTGCAGCTGTTGCGCAAGGCCTGCGACCTCAGCGGCGCGCTGTTGATCGTCGATGAAGTGCAATCCGGCGCGGGGCGTACCGGCAAGATGTGGGCAGTCGAACATTCCGGCGTGAAACCCGACATGCTCACCTTCGGCAAGGGCATTGGCAGCGACCTGCCGATGGCGGGCCTGATCATGCGTTCGGACCTGGCAGCCGCGATCCCCGACGGATCGATGCCCAATACCTTCGCCGCCAACTCGCTGTCCGCGGCAGTGGCGTTGACCAACATCAGCATCCTCCAGGACCCGGAGCTCGATCTGCTCAACCGCGCGCACACGCTGGGCCTGGAGGCACAGGAACGTATCCGTGGCTTCAAGAGCCCCTTCGTCGGCGAGGTTCGCGGTCGTGGCCTGATGATCGGTATCGAGCTGGTCGAAGACCCGGTCACCAAGGCACCGCTGGAGGGCGCCAAGATCGGTCAACTCATGGGTTACCTGCTGAACCACGGCGTGCTGATGATTCCCTGCGGTCGCTACAGCAACGTGATGCGCGTCATGCCCTCGCTGACGATCACACGCTCGCTGTTTTTCAAGGCGCTGGACATCTTTGGCGACGCCCTGGCCTCCCTCGAAGCATGAGGCGCGCGCCCCCGAACACTCACATTACGCAGGACCCCTAACATGACTCAGCACCTGAATCACTTCATCCAAGGAGCGTCCTTCGAAGCCTCCGACGGTGGACGCATGACCCTCATCAACCCCGTGACAGAGCAGGTGTACGGTAGCTCCGCACGCGGCACGAGCGCGGATGTGGACCGCGCCGTGGAGGCAGCGCGCAGCCAACTCGAGGGTGGCGCCTGGAGCCAGCTCGATGGCGCCCAGCGCGGTCGACTGCTGTCGAAACTGGCTGACCTGGTGGAACGCGACACCGACTTGCTGGCCGATCTGGACGCCAACGCCATCGGTCGCTCCCCGGTCGAGCCGCGCCGGATGGACCTGCCCAACGCGGTCGCCAACCTGCGCGCCGCCGCCGGCTGGGCCAACCAGCTGGAGGGGCGCACCATCCCCACCGGCGGCTATTTCGGCAGCAAGACCCTCTCGTACACGGTGCGCGAGCCGGTGGGCGTGGTTGGTGCCATCGTGCCCTGGAACTCGCCGCTGATGATCACGGTCTGGAAGCTCGCCGCTTTGCTGGCGGCAGGCTGTACCGTGGTCATCAAGCCTTCGGAAGAGACGCCGCAATCGGCCCTGCACCTGGCCGCGCTGGCTCAGGAAGCAGGCTTCCCTGACGGGGTGATCAACGTGGTCACCGGCTACGGTGCACAGGTGGGTCGCGCCTTGTGCGAACACCCGCACGTGGCCAAGATCAGTTTCACCGGCAGCCCCGAGGCCGGACGCGAGATCCAGCGCACCGCCGGCGTGCTGTTCAAGCGTGTGGCACTGGAGCTGGGCGGCAAGAGCCCACAGATTGTCTTTGATGACGCGTCCTTCGACGACGCGTTGCGCGGCTGCGCGCTCGGCTTGTTCGTCAACCAGGGCCAGGTCTGTGCCGCCGGCTCGCGTATCCTCGTACAGCGCAGCATCGCCGATCGCTTCGCCGCAGCGCTTGCCGATGCTGCTCGAGCAGTCAAGGTAGGCGATCCTCGACAGCCCGACGTGCAGATGGGGCCAGTGGCCAAGAAAGCACAGTTCGAACGGGTCAACCGTTACATCCAGCTGGGCATCGAACAAGGCGCCTCCCTGCTGGCCGGCGGCGTATCGAACCCTGAGCAGGGCTGGTTTGTGCAGCCGACCATCTTCGCCAACGCCCGCAATGACATGGCGATCGCCCGAGACGAGATCTTCGGCCCCGTTGGCACGGTGATCACGTTCGACAGCGAAGATGAGGCGATCGCAATGGCCAACGATTCCACCTACGGCCTGGCGGCCACGATCTGGACCAGCGACCTGGTGCGAGCGCACCGCGTCGCCGCAGCGGTAAAGGCCGGTGCCGTGGGCATCAACTGCTGGAGCCCGCTGGACGCCAACCTGCCCTGGGGCGGCGTCAAGTCCAGTGGCATTGGCCGTGAAGGCGGGTTCAGCGGCGCGTTGGCCTATACCGAAGAAAAGGTCATCACCGTGCTGCTGCCTAACTGAGAACAAAAAAAAGCACTGACCGGACCACCCTCCAAGCCCCTGTGTCGTAGAGGGTGGCCGTTCAAATGTGCATTCCGATGCCTTGATGATCGATGGAGAGACTGCGATGAATCCGGTAAATCAAACAACAATTGATCGGTATCCTACGTCCCTGCGTATGTTGCACTGGGTGCGCGCCGTGCTCATCGCCGGCCTCCTCTGGGCTGGCTGGCACATGACCGGGATGAATGATGAAGTGGCAAGCAAATACGAGCTCTATTACCCGTGGCACAAATCCTTTGGGGTGTTGATGCTGTTGGTGGTCCTGGTCCAGATCACCCTGCGCTGGCGCACCCCCAAGCTTCCACAACCGCTGGAAACACTGGCTGGACATGAGCGGTTTTTGTCACAGCTGGTGCAGCGTGCCATGTACGTGCTTATCGTGATCGTGCCGTTGATGGGTTACTCGATGTCGAGCACCTACACGATGAGTGACGGGGTATTCTTTTTTGGGGTGAACCTGCCGGAGCTGCTACCGAAAAATGACGACTGGTTCGTCGTCTTCCAGTGGCTGCACAAAGTACTCGCCTATACCCTGCTCGGCCTGATCGTGCTGCATGTCGCCGGCGCCCTCAAGCACCGCTTCTTCGACCCGGACCCTCGCAACGACGTCCTGCGCCGCATGCTGTGACCGTCCCGTCTTAATCACCTTTCCCGCCGGAAAGCGCCACCGCTGGTGGCGCCTGCGCATCAAACTCCCTGCAACAGATGCCGCCAGCGGCGACTCAGATCAGAACGTCACCCACACGATGAACTGCAAGTAAGTGTTGGTTGATGCGCTCCCGCTCTGCAAACCACCGTCCTCGAGCCACTTCTTTGGCTTGTAGAAACCCACCAGCGGCGACAACGTGATGTTGTCCGTCACCATCCAGTCCAGATACAGGTCGACCTCACGGGCACTGAAGTCTTGAGCATCCCGGTCGGAGAGTTGGTGATAGTGGAAGTACATCGCGTTGAGTGTCAGTTTGTCGGTCGGCTGCACCGAGAACAGCACATCGTTGATTTGCATGTTCGAGGTCACTGAACCGGCGTAGTTCGCGGCGACTTCACCCTGGTACCGCTTGCGGAAACCGCCCTGGAACAGGAAGTCCCAGCCTTCGGAATAACGCGAATAGCGGTAACTCACCGCCGGTTGCCATTTGACGTCGGCAAAGGTGTAGCCCGCATCGAAAAACATCGCCCGCTGCGACCCCGAACGTTTTTCCTCGCGCGCCACCTCGAATGCAAAATCAGCGTTCTCGATGCCGGCATTGCCCTGGCCGCGGATACTGTAGATATCCATACCCTTGCGCTCACTCCGATCGGCGAAGGTGTATCGCTCGTTGACATCCAGCCCGTGTACATAGGTCGAGCCGATCGAGCCGATGGGCGTCGTGTAGTCGATGGTGGCGGCCGCCACTTCGGTCTCCGACTGTCCTGGATTGTCCGACTTCAACCACATCAGGCTGCCGTGAAGCCCTTCCGTACCGCCCAGCTTCAAGACCGCCGTATTGCCGAAGGCCAACCGCGGCCCCAGGTAAAAGGCGCCGCCGCGATTGAACCGACCGTCCGCCACACCAGGGATGGGGCTGAAGGCCTTGCCGGGCGCGAACCCATCGTCGGTGATCAGGAAACCGTCCACCGTCACGAGCTGCCGGCCAAAGGAGAAATCAACACCGTCCGTACCCAGGGCGGGAATCAGGTCGCCTGACTTCCAGCCCAGATAGGCGTCTTCTACCGCCGTTCTTCTTTCATTCCCGGCGGTGATCGCTCCTGCGTCCCCGTCGCCCCATGAGCCCGTGCTGATCAGGCTGAACCCGCCGTAGATCGAGCCGGGACCGATCTTGTCCGTCGTGCCGTTTAGACCGTACTTGGCGAAGCCTTCCTGCCATCGCATCCTGCCGGGCTCCTCCTGCGGGTTGGCGAGGTAATTCTTTTCACTGCCGAACCAACCAAACCCCGCCCAGAGGTCGGCATTCAGGACGGTAGCACCATCGTCTTCGTTGTAGAGCTCGTAGGCCTGTGCCTGCGGCCCCAATGTACAGAGTGCAACCAGAGAAATTAATGGAGCGTAGTGGGGGGTGCGCATGACGTCTCTCCTGTTTTTATATTTATGAGGCGAGTCATGAGTGTTCCGATTCGGGCTGCCCATGCGGTAGCCCAAATCAGCATGTACACAGGGCGGCGCCCCTATTCCCTTGGTCCCATCGCTGCCCACTGGAAAAACTGTCCGGGATTTGAATGGTTGCCGTTTTGGGCTACGGCCTGCGCAGGTGTCCCCCCTATGCTGGGGCCATAAGAACGCATAAGAACGAGGCATCCGTCATGACCCCATCCCCGCTGTTTCGTCAGGGGCTTTGCCTGCTGACCATCGTCGCTTGCAGTGCCCTACCGTCCCTGGCCACCGCTCACCACTCATTCGCGCTTTTCGACCAGACCAAGATGGTCACGGTCCAGGGCGTGGTCGAGCGCTTTGCCTGGACCAATCCGCACATCACGATTTACCTCGATACGCCCGGCCCGCCCCCCCAGCGCTTCAAGATCGAGACGGGCAGCGTCAACGCCTTGCAACGCGCGGGCTGGAACGCTGACTCGATCAAGGCTGGCGAAAGCGCCGAGGTGTCCTTCAGGCCGCTGAAGAACGGTGACCCGGGAGGACTGCTCGTGGAGATCAAGATCGGTGACGTCGTGCTCACGGGCGGCGGTTAGGCGAAGTCCTCCCCCGCTTCATGATCACCGAACTCAACCGAACCAGACAGGCCAGCAGCGTGGAGACGTTTCAATGAAACCAACACGAACCTTGAGCGCAGCAACGATCTTCCTCGGCGTCGTCCTCGTGACCGTCGCCGGGATGTGCAACGCGGCAGCGTCGAAGGCCCAGCACGACAAGCGCCCGGACATCAGCGGCACCTGGGAAAGGACTCCGGACGATTGGTTCGGTGAGAACCCGGACGAGCCAGTACACCCGGGCGGACCGATGGACCTGAAGGAACCCTATGCCAGCCAATACGCGGAGCTGAAGAAAAAACAGGCCGCCGCGAACGAAGCCGGGACGCCGCTGGCCACGACGAGTTCCAAGTGCCTGCCCGAGGGCATGCCGACGTTGATGGCGGCACTCTTCCCGATCCAGATCATTCACGACGACAAGCAAGTGGTCGTCCTTGGCGAATATCTCCAGCAGGTACGCCGGATTCTCTTGAACGAGGCAATGCCGCCCAAAGAGAAGCTCGACCCCAAGTACCAGGGCCATTCGCGCGGCCACTGGGAAGGCGACACGCTCGTCGTGGAGACACAACGTGTGCGAACGGACGTGACCTTCTATGACGTTCCCCATGGTGCGGACATGAAGATCACCGAACGCATCAGGCTGCGGGGACCGGACCACTTGGAGGACCAAGTCTTGATTGAAGATCCACAGGTGCTCAACACCCCGTATCGCTTCACGTTCGACTACAAGCGCTCCGACTACGCCATTCAAGAATATGTCTGCGAGAACAACCAGATCGTGATCGACAGCGAGGGCAAGGCGTCCCTCAGCCGTGAGTGAAGCCCTATCAATGACCCCTTGGAGGTGAGCGGATGGAACGATCGATGACCATCAGCATCCTGCGACCAACGCTGCACGGCGTCCTGCTGTCGCTGATGCTGACCTCGAACACCTTCGCCGAAGTGCCCCGCATGCCCACAGTCGTTGCCGTGCCGCCCTCCAGTGTGCCACCGCTGTCGTCGGCGAAACGTCCGGGTACCGAACACAGCGACCTCGACATGTACGACTACGTCGAAGAGGAGTTTTACCTGCAAGGCGTCGCCCCGGCCATCACCGCCGCGGGCAAAACCCTCCTTGAGGCGCCCTATACCACGCGCATTCTGGTGCGCAAGCCGGCAGACCCTGCGCACTTCAACGGCACGGTGGTGATCGAGCCGTTCAGCTGGTTTGGCGAGCGCGCCGCAGGGTGGATCCTGACCCGTGATTACTTGCTACGGCGTGGCTACGCGTACGTCGGCTACACGCTGAACATGAACAAGCCGGCCGTCGACCCCAAGTTCATCTCGGACACCCCGGCCGCCGAGGCCGAGCAGGTCGCCCAATACGGACGGATCGTGAATTTCGAGTTCATGCGCCGCTTCGACTACGCACGCTATGCGCCGTTGGGCACCTATTACGATCCGGAGCGTTTCACTCGCGGTGCAGGTCCCGATCCGTTCGTTCCACAGTCCCAGGGCATTGCCGCACAACTGGCGCTGCTGCTCAAGACCAATGCGGCGCAAGGCCCGTTGGCAGGTCTCAATGTGCAACGCGTCTATGTCAATAGCTGGGCCGTGACCGCGCAAGTCTGGATGGACTACCTCGATCAGGGCCGGCACCAGCAATGGCGTATGCCTGACGCAAGGCCACTGATCGATGCCTACATGACAGGCCGCATGGCCTATGGCGAGGTGGGCGGCGACGTCATTCGACTACCACGGCAGATGCCCGAAGGCGTGCCATTCGTGACCGTCTACAGCCAGTCCGAACTGATGCACGACGTGATCGAAGGCATCGACCTGCCGCCGGATACCGACAGCCCGCAGCTTCGCTACTACGAAGTGACCGGCATACCGCATCTGCGGCTGGCCGACCTCGGTACGGAGCATACCGAACTGTTAGCTGCCGACGTCGGCAAGGGCGACGACCCACGGTGCCGGACGCTGTACGACGAACCGGCGGAGCTGGTCGTCTCGGCGCTGCTCGATGGCATGGACCAATGGGTGCGTGAGGGCAAAGCCATGCCGAAGGCGCCGCGAGTCCTGCGCGAAGGCAAGACCGTCGCACGCGACCCCGCCACCGGCAACCTGCAAGGGGGCGTACGCCCGCCGTGGATCCAGGTGCCCAGCGCGACCTACCTCACGGACCAGGAGACCGGTTGCGGCCTGATCTACGACACCAAGGTGCCCTATTCCAAGGAAGCGCTTGGCCAACGTTACGGCGGTTTCAGCCACTACGAACAGGCATTCGAAGAGGCCAAAAAGCTTTCGATCAAGCAGGGCTATCTCCTCCCGGAGGATGCAAAGGGCCTGCGTCCGATCGCAAACCCCCAAGACTTCTAACCCCACGCGGAAGCAAAGCAAATGTCACCAGAACTCATCATCGCCTGGATCTACGCGACACCGTTGAGCACCGCCATCAGGGACCTGTCCTGGGTCGTGCCCACCATCCAGAGCGTTCATATCATTGCCATCGCGGTGATCTTCGGCGCCGCCGTGATCTCTGACCTGCGGCTGGCCGGCGTGCTCGCCACGGACGAACCCTTGCGCGGCGTCATTCGCCGTTACTACCCGTGGATGCGCGCCGCACTCATCGTTCTGCTCCTCACCGGGTTGGTGATGATCATCGGCGAGCCTGACCGCGTACTGGTCAACACGACGTTCTGGCTGAAGATGTTCATGGTCGTTGCCGTGTTCACCCTGGCCTGGTCAATCCGACGTCCATTGTTGCGTCCCGCCGCTCAAGTGCCAGGCGCTGACGAGAAGCCTCCCATCAAGGCGCTGGCCTGGCTGTCGATCGCCCTGTGGTGCGGCGTGATCTTCTGCGGTCGCTGGATCGCCTACTGATCCCAGCGTTTTCAACGAACGTTTTCTCAGGTATTCGCCATGGACATTCAATCGATACTGCAAGCCCTCGAGGGCACCCCGATCGCAGCCTACATCAGAGAGTCGGGTTCCATTTTTCCAAACCTGGAGTCGGTGCATGTGATTGGCATCGCCCTCGTGTTCGGGACCATCGCCGTCGTCGACTTGCGCCTGCTCGGCGTCGCCTCCCATCGCCGAAGCGCGCTACGACTGATCCGGGAACTGCTGCCATTTACCTGGGTTGCCTTCGCAGCCTGCGTGATCACCGGCCTGCTCATGTTCGCCTCCAATGCCACCACCTATGCGCAAAACAGCATTTTCTGGTGGAAGATGGGACTGTTGGCGCTGGCCGGTCTCAACATGGGGATATTCCACTTGGGCGCCTATCGCCGGATCGACGAGTGGGACACCATCCTGCCGCCTCCCAGCCTGGCCCGTATCGCCGGTTTCAGCTCGCTGGCGCTGTGGATGGGCGTGATCTGCCTTGGCCGCTGGATCGGGTTTGTCTGATGACCAACCTGTCGCGAACCAGCCCCGGCGATGACGTAAACGGCGCGGTCCATGTCGTGCGCCCGGCGTCCAGCCGCTGGGAATCGCTGGCCCTGCTGTTTGCAGCCCTGGCAATCATCGCCAGCGTGACAGGTTATGTGCTGCTGCGCCCACAGCACGCCGGCCCACCGACCCCCTTGAGCTGGCAGGTGCGCTCCTTCGATGGCCTAGGTGCAGTCGACCAGGCCATCCACAGCGCCCTGCTGCCCGCCGGTGAAGAAATCATCTGGAACAATAACGACACCGGCGGTTGGATCACCCTGGAGCAAGCCCAGAAGATCTTGTTGCCGCCGTTCTACCGAGACGCCTTCTGGAAGACCAATGGCGAGGTGCACTGGCAGTTGATTTTGCCGGGCACCCACCTGCCTCATGCCGGTTCCGTCGATGATCACGACGACGCCGACGCCCCGACGCCCCCGCCCCCCAGCGACGTCTCGAAAGCCACCCTGGGCCAGGGCGCCACGGTCTACTACGGCTCCGCCGGTCGCGCGCCCGGCCAGAGCGCCTACCTGCTCGTCATTGGGCACGCCCATGCCGGTGTCATGTGGGCCAACCAGGCGACGATCTGGATCCACCGCGACCCGAACGCACCTTACCCAGGCATCGTCAAGCCCGAATCGCTGGTCGGCCAAGGTTGGCGCCAGGTCATTCCATATGACGGTGCCAGCGAAGTCGAACGTGTAAAAGGAAACCAGCCATGACCGTTTCTACCAGACACCGCGCACTGTGGCGCAGTTGCCTTGCGCTGCTGGTGCTGATACCTGCCCTTGCATTCGCCGACCCGACTGCCCCTTTGGGCAAGAAGCTCAAGATCGGCGTCACCCTGCACCCCTACTACAGCTTCGTGGCGAACATCGTCGGCGATCGGGCCGAGGTCATTGCGCTCATTCCGGCGCAAGCGAACCCGCATAACTATCAGCCGCAGCCCGACGACATCACCCGCGCGATGACCCTCGATGTCCTGGTCGTCAACGGCATCGGCCACGATGAATGGGCCTTCCAGATCGTCAAGGCCGCCGGTCGCGGGGCAACGCTGCCGATCATCCAGGCCAATGCCTCGGTGGCCCTCATTCCCATCGGCGGCGACCAGGACGGTGCCAAGGTGGTCAATCCGCATACCTTCGTTTCCACCACGGCAGCGATACAGCAGGTCTTCGAGATCACTCGCAGGCTGGGGGAGCTGGACCCGCCCAACGCGGCTGTGTATCGACAGAACGCCCTGGCCTATGCCGCACGCATTCGCGCGCTACGGGCCGGTTTCATGACCCGCTTCGCCGCGTTGGATCTGTCTTCCTTCCGCTGCGCGACCACGCATGCCGGCTACGACTACATGATGCAGGAGTTCGGCCTGTTCGTGAGCGCCGTGATCGAGCCCCGTCACGGCGTCGCGCCGACCGCGCGGCAACTGGCCAACACCATCGACGCAATCAAGAAGGCCAATGTGAAGGTGTTGTTCGCCGAGAAAAACTTCTCCCTCGATCTCGCCAAGCCTATCGAGGCCGCCACCGGCGTGAAGGTCTTCTCGCTGTCTCACATCACCGGCGATACCTACAGCGCGGACGAATTCGAGGTGGCGATGCGCGAAAACCTCGAGACCTTGGCCGAAGCCGTCGAGTTCATGCAGCGATGAAGGAGAAACAAGCGATGCACGGTCCCGCCATAGTGTTCGACAACGTCTCCCTGCGACTGGGGGGCACGCAAGTGCTTGAAGACGTCAGCTTTCGGGTGGAAGCCGGGGCGCTGCACTGCCTGGTCGGCCCGAACGGTGGCGGCAAGACTTCACTGGTGCGTGCGCTGCTGGGCCAGATGCCGCATTCGGGAGCGGTACGCTTCGAGGGCGAGATCACGGCCCCCGTGGGCTATGTCCCGCAATTGCCGGACTTCGACCGCAACGTGCCGATGACGGTCAACGATCTCATGGCCCTTCTCGGTCAACGCCGGCCGGCCTTCCTGGGTGCCAACCGATCCGTCAAGTCAGCCAATGCCGAGGCACTGTCTCGTACCGGCATGGCCGCAATGGGCACCAAACCCTTTGGCAGCCTGTCCGGTGGCCAGCGCCAGCGAGTATTGCTGGCCCAGGCGATCAGCCCGGCGCCCTGGTTGCTGATCCTCGACGAACCGACTGCCGGCATCGACGAATCGGGGGTGCGGCTGGTGGAGGCGCTGGTGGCCGAGCTGCACGGCCGTGGCGTCACCATCCTGTGGATCAACCATGACCTCGAACAAGTCAGGCGCATCGCCCAATCGGTGACGGTTATCAACCGCAGGGTGCTGTTCCACGGCGCTCCCGACCAAGTCGCTTACTCGCTGGAGGGGGCCCAATGAGCGCCCTGTACGACTTCATTCGCAACTACCTGCAGGCGCTCGCCGCCAGTGGCATCCTGCCGCAGCCGTTCGAGTATGAGTTCGTGATCAATGCCCTGCTCTGCTCAGTGCTCATCGGCCCCCTGCTGGGCGTGCTGGGTACGATGGTAATGATCAAGCGCATGGCGTTTTTCAGTCAGTCCGTCGGCAATGCGGCGATGACCGGCGTCGCGATTGGCGTGCTGATCGGCGAATCCTATACGTCTCCCTACTTCTCGATGTTCGGCTTCTGCTTGCTGTTCGCGCTGACGCTCAAGTACACGCAGCATCGCACCACGTTGGCCAATGACACGCTGATCGGTGTGTTCCTGTCCATCTCGCTGGCGGTCGGTGCCTCGCTGTTGCTGTTCGTGTCGGCAAAGATCAACACCCACGTGATGGAAAGCGTGCTGTTCGGCTCCATCCTGGCGGTGGACCACACCGACATGAACGTGCTGCTCGGCGTAACGGCGCTGTGTGCCTTGCTCGGACTGCCGCTGTACAACGGCATGTTGTTGGCCAGCCTCAATCCGAGCCTGGCCCATGCTCGCGGTGTGCGGGTGCGAAGCGTCGAGTACCTGTTTGTGGTGCTGGTCACCCTGGTGACGGTCGCTTGCCTGAAGATCATTGGCGCGGTGCTCGTCGAAGCCCTCCTGCTCATACCGGCGGCGGCAGCACGCAATATCAGCCGTTCGCTGCCGGGGCTGGTCGTGCGCGCCATCCTGATTGCGACCTTTTCCTGCGTAGTGGGAATCCTGGCGCCGATGCAATTCCATATCCCCGTACCCACGGGCGGGGCAATCGTGATAGTCGCCGCCCTGGTGTTCGTCGTCACCACCGTCATGCGCGCTACCGCATCCCGGTTCAGGGGGGCCAGCGTATGAATAGGAAAGGGTTCTACAGATCCTGGCTGACGATGCTGGCACTGTTGCTGGGCCTGCCGTTTTCGGCCTTTGCCGATAGCGCAAGGCAGCAGGTGCTTGTCGCCCTGCCTGCCGTTTATGTACTCACCTCGGCACTCAGCGACGGCACGGCCCTTGAGGTCGTCCGTCTTCCAGCAGAAGCTGCGGTGCCCATGGAAAGCCAGGCCAACGCGCTGTCACGCCTGGATGCCAAGGTGTTCCAGCAAGCCGAAGCCGTGGTCACTCTCAGCAGTCTATGGCGTGCCGACCCGCTATATGCGGCGGCGCGCCACCACAATCTGCGGATCATCGAGATCGATGCCTCGCACTCATGGGACATGGTCAAACCCAGCGTGGCGGTGACCCGCGTACCGTCGAGCGACGTTCCCTGGGCTGCGGCGAGCGATGTCGATGAGGGCCCGTCGCCGTACGTCTGGCTCAGTCCCGTCAACGCCATGCGCATGTCGGCACTGATCGCCGCCGACCTGGAACGCCTGGCCCCCGCCGATGCACCGCGAATAAAGCGCAACCTCGCCGCACTTGAAGACCGCTTGCGCCGGCTCAAGGCCAACTACGGTGCCCGGCTGACGGCGGTGCCGGATCTGCGCGTGCTGTCGCTGGCCAATGAGTTCACCTACCTGTTCGGCGAATTCGGCGTCTTTGTCGACGGCTGGTTCGTCCGGCAGGACATCGACTGGAGCGATGCTGACTACGCCGCGCTGACCCACTACCTGCGCGAGCGCGACATTCGCGTGGTGGTCCACAAGTGGGCACCGGACGCCAAGATCGTCAAAGCCATCGAGGACGGGGGCGCGCGGTTGTTGGTACTCGATACGGGCAACCCGGGAATACTCGCCGACACGGCCAACGGATACGAAGCACTCCTGGGCTCGAACCTGGAAGCCTTGCTGGCGGCCTTCGCCGCGACTGGCAACGACAACACGAAAGGCGACGGCCAGTCGCCCCCCCAATGACCGACCTTGACGACGAGACGTTATGAAACTCATAGGTTCAGTAGCACGGATAGCGATGGCAGGCACCCTGGTGTTCTGCCAGGCAACCTTCGCCCATGGCCCCGTCTTCGATTGCTACATCGAGAGCGATAACCAGGTGAAGTGCGAGGCGGGCTTCACCGATGGCAGCTCGGCCACTGGCAGAAAAATCCATGTCCAGGACCCAAGCAACAAGGTGTTGCTCGAGGGCGAAGTCGGCAAGGACAACACCTACACATTCCAGCCCCCCACCGGAAACTACTCCGTGGTGTTCCTCGGTGGCACCGGCCATGAGCTCACGATTCAGTCTTCCGACATTTCAAGGTGAAAGCGACCATGACGTTCAAACGAAAACTGCTCCAAGCCCTTGCCGCTACGACATTCACTGGCTTGGCCGGCGCTGCGCACGCCCATTTCCAGATGCTCTACGTGGAAGAAACGGCGCTGCAGCGTGCGGAAAACCTCGAGTTCGCGCTGGTGTTCACCCACCCCTTTTCCGGCGGCCCCACCATGGCCATGGGTACACCTCGCACCTTCAACCACAGCAGCTCCCACGGCGAAGAGAAAATCGACCTGCGCAAGTACTTGCGCCCCGTCGAGTGGCAGAGTCGCGACAACCGGACGACGGCCTATCGTGCCTCGATTCCACGGGAATTGGTGCGTTCACTGGGTGACCATATCTTCGTACTCGAACCCGAGCCATATCTGGAAACCGAGGAAGATGTCTACATCCAACAGTTCACCAAGTTGATCGTGAACGTGGGTGGAGTTCCCGGAAACTGGTCAGAGCCACAAGGGTTGCCGGTGGAGATCCAGCCACTGAACAAGCCTTATGCAAACTGGACCGGCGGCGTGTTCCGCGCCGTGGTGCTGGCCGACGGCAAGCCTGTTCCGTTCGCCGAAATCGAAATCGAATACGTCAACCATTCCATCGATCTCGAAAAAAACGCCTTCGGCCAGCAAGACTATGTGACGGCACCTCAAGCATCATTCAAGGCCCTGAGCACCTACGCAGACGCCCAAGGCATCGTGACCATTGGCCTGCCCCGGGCCGGCTGGTGGGGCATTGCGGCGCTCGACATCGGTGCGACGAAAACCCACAAGGGCAAACCGCTTTCGCAAGACGCCGTGCTGTGGGTGCAGGCCAGGGACATGAAGTAACCAGCCACGGCGGATCCCATGCGATTAAGCCCCAGGCGCCCAACGGCGCAGCAGCACACTGGCATTGACCCCGCCGAATCCGAAGCCATTGGAGAGCGCGTGGGTGATCGGCATCTTCCTGGCCTGTAGACCGACCAGATCAAGCCCGGCGGCGGCCTCGTCGGGATGAATCAGGTTCAGGGTGGGCGGAACGATCTGGTCACGAAGCGCCAGCACCGTAAAAATGGCTTCAATACCGCCAGCCGCTCCCAGAAGATGCCCGGTGGCCGACTTGGTGGAGGTGATCGCCACACCGCAATCGCGCCCGAACACCGAGCGGATCGCCGCCAGTTCGCCATTGTCGCCAACCTGGGTGGACGTCGCATGGGCGTTAATATGTTGCACGTCCAAGGGGCTGACAGAGGCCTGGCGCAACGCCTGCTCCATCGCGCGCCGGGCACCATTGCCGTCTTCCGGGCCTGCCGTCAGGTGATAGGCGTCGGCACTGGTGCCATAACCCACCAGCTCCGCCAGGGGCTTGGCGCCACGTGCGAGGGCGTGTTCCAGTGACTCGATCACCAGCAACCCGGCCCCCTCGGCCATGACAAAACCGTCGCGATCACGATCGAAGGGCCGCGAGGCCTCCTGCGGACGCTCGGCAAAACCCGTGGACAGCGCGCGGGCGGCGGCAAAACACCCCAAGGTCACGCGGTCTATCGCCGCTTCCGTCCCGCCGCATATGGCGATATCCGCTTCACCGCTCCTGATCAGCCTGGCCGCGTCGCCAATGGCCTGCACCCCCGCCGCACAGGCTGTTACCGGTGCTCCCAGAGGGCCTTTGAAACCATGCCGGATGGAAACGTGCCCGGCCGCCATGTTGGCGAGGAAGGCAGGTGCGGTGAACGGGGACAATTTGCGCGGGCCGCGGGCATCGGTGGTGCGTACGGCACCGGCAATCGCGCCAAAGCCGCCAACGCCCGAGGCGATGATGGTTGCCGTCCGCTCCTGGTCGGCGGCATGGGTCGGTTGCCAGCCTGCCTGTTGCAACGCCTCTTCGGCAGCCACCAGCGCGAACTCGATGAAGCGATCCATCTTCTTGCGATCCTTGGCCGGGATAATGCGCTCCGGATCGTAACCGGCGACGACGTCCTCTTCCAACGACGGCACCTGGCCGCCCACGGCCACCCCTGTCCCCTCGGTGATATCGCCGGGCAGGATACGAATGCCGGAGCGCCCCGCCAGCAACCGCTGCCAGACTTCTTCTACGCCACAACCCAGTGGGCCGACAATGCCCACGCCGGTGACGACGATGCGTTTTTGACCTTGGGAAGTCTTCATTGGAACCTCTTCATGTCTCAGTCAATGTCCACAAAATAACGAACACGCCGGCTTACGCCTGCGCTGCCGTTTGCGTGTGTGCTGAATGGTCAGGACGGATCTTGAACCAGATGGAATACATCGCCGGTAGAAACACCAGCGTCATGATGGTGCCGACGAACGTGCCGCCGATCAGCGTGTAGGCCAGCGTGCCCCAGAACACCGAATGCGTCAGGGGAATGAAAGCCAGGATGGCCGCCAGCGCCGTCAGCAAGACCGGCCGGGCCCGTTGCACCGTGGCCTCGATGACCGCGTGAAACGGATCCAGCCCTTCCTGGGCGTTGTGATGGATCTGCCCGATCAGGATCAGCGTGTTGCGCATCAGGATGCCCGAGAGTGCGATCAGGCCGACCAGGGCGTTGATCCCGAACGGCTGCTGGAAGATCAGCAGGGTCGGCACTACGCCAATCAGGCCCAGCGGGG
>Ga0182007_10000783_pt1 | contig 17770 bp, 21 predicted proteins | sample Sormic07211113_1_FD_123023 | JGI IMG/M metagenome (GOLD analysis project Ga0182007, IMG submission 123023) | Rhizosphere microbial communities from Sorghum bicolor, Mead, Nebraska, USA - 072115-113_1 MetaG | ecosystem: Host-associated > Plants > Roots > Rhizosphere | place: USA: Nebraska... | reverse complement strand
TTACGAAGTGAGGGTGCACCTGGAGAACGCATCGCTCCCCGCCCCGTCACTTTTTTCATCCATCCTGCGGGTCGTCCCATAAACACCTCGATCAAGGTGTTGCGACGACCGGTTGAATCCGCCTTGGCTACCCTGATCCGAATGCACGATGACTCTGGTTTTGGGTTTACGGCGCCATACCACCATGAGCAGTGCATCCAATGCCAGCTCCTTGCCCAGCGTTGGCTTCATTGACCAGCCGACCACTTTGCGAGCATACAGATCCAGTACGACGGCCAGATATAACCAGCGCTGCCACGTCCGGAAGTAAGTGATATCGGTCACCCAGGCCTTATTAGGGGCATCGACAGTGAACTCCCGGTTGAGTCGATTGGGGGCAATGATCGATTGCCGCCCTTTGATTGCGCGCGAGGCTTTATAGCCTCTGAGCGCCTTGATTTTATTGGTGCGCATCAGCGCCGCGACACGGTGCTTGCCGCAACTTTCTCAAGCCTCGCGCAAGTCAGCAAACACCCTCCGTGCACCGTACACACCTCGACTGGCCGCATAGAAGTCGCGGATCAGCCCTAACAGCCGACCATTCTCTTTTTCTCGATCAGAAACAGGCTTGTGTAGCCATTGATAGAACCCGGCACGAGCAACTTGCAAAACCCGACACAGCGTAGTGATCGCGTATTGATGTCGGTGCTCGTTCATAAAGCGGTATTTCGCTCGGGTTCCCTGGCGAAGTACCGCGCTGCCTTTTTTAAGATGACGCGCTCTTCTTCCAAGCGTCGCATTTGGGCTCGCAGCCGTAAAATCTCGCTTTTGGCTTCGAGCAGTTCGCTGGCCTGTTTCTCGGTTTTGTCAGGCGTCACGGCTTTGACCCATTCATAGAGGCTGTGGGTCGAAACGCCGAGGCGCTCGGCTGTTTCCGCAACGGAGTATCCGCGCTCAATGACTTGCCTGACGGCTTCTGCCTTGAATTCCGGCGTGAATCGTTGGGTGCTCATAAACCTCCTCCTATGCTCAAAGCATAGGCTGGAGATGTCTACGGTGTCGGGGGTAGTCCAAAGAGTGAAGAGACTCGTCCTGGCTAGGAATCCAATCTATTATTACGCGTTTTACCAATCGATCAGTTAAAGGATTTTTAATTCTTCGCAGACTAATTACAATTCATCGTTCCAGTTCACGTGCAGTGTGGACTGCTCCACCAGATGCTTGCAACCCTCAACAATCCACAGTTTACTATTTTTTGCCAGAGGTTAGTTAGCTTACTCCTCTCCCAGGGAATGAGAGGCGTGTTCTGCAGTGCTTATCGAGGATAGATGTATCGTTTACGAATCGCATTTAGTCGCCAGCGTATGCATTTGGCTATATTGTCGACTACATTTTTAACTTGTAAGTGGTTACATTGTTAAAAGAGCTATGTGTCGTGTGCTAATCAAGATTTTATAATTTTTTTTAGCGCTCCCGCGCGGCCATTTTAATTACGTTCATAGTTTTTAGGCTGCTGTTGCAGCTTGGAATATCTTTCTATTGGGTACTTTAATATAAATTTATCACTAACCAGTACCAGACGCTAGCACTAAAGGCGCAACGAAAGTAAGAATCGTATTCGCCCCACAAAACCTGTAGTGGACTCGAATATGGCTAATCGGTGTGTCGGATTTCGCTAATCGCAAGGAGATCTGAGCGCTATTCCGTTGCTTTTAACTTATAACTCTGTGCTCTGGGCAACATCGCTATGCCTCGGCTTTGCGTTAGTTTGATCGCATATTCATCCAAATGTCTGATGAGATGATGAGAACATACTATAGACTAGATTTATCCAGCCGTTCCGAGTGTTTGTGCCTGTATGGTTAAAGTACGCGTTCGTTATGAATTGGATGCACACGTTGGTTGATACTCAAGCGACACTTAAATTTCGATTTGATTTTAAAGTTTTAGAAGACAGATAAAGGTTACCGATCAATGTGTATGAAGTGCTTAGGAGTAGATTTCATGATTCATCGTATCATTATCGCCGACGATCACCCTGTAATCTTGCATGGTTGCCAAGTTGTACTGCTGAAGGACAGTAGTTTCGCCAAAATCCAGGCAACTGCTACCAGCGTACCGGAACTGTTTAGCGTTCTGGAAAACCATATCTGCGACGTGCGGATCGTTGACTATTCAATGCCCGGCGAGGACATGGATGGCCTACATATGCTGGGATTGCTCAGTAGACGCTACCCTGACCTCCCAGTGCTGGTGCTGACGGGCGAAGAAAATCTAGGTATTCTGAGGGTGATCCTGAAAACGAAAGCCCTTGGTATCGTCCAGAAAAACAGCGACATTCTATGCCTGCCCAGAGCCATTCGAACGGTGCTGCGTCGTGGCATTTACTTGAATGAAGCGCTGAAAAAAGCATTGGCTGAATTCTCTCAAAATACTGCCAGGGAAACTCTACTGAGTCCTAGAGAGCTTGAAATCGTTCGCCTGCTCGCCTCCGGCAAGTCGCCTGAAGAAATCGCAGAAGTTTTGCGTCGAAGCATCAAAACTGTGAGCTGGGGGAAAGATTCGGCCAAGCCAAATTGGGTATCCAATCGGACGCGCAGCTTTATCAGTATTACGCATCTTTGACCAAATCAACCGCCGAGCATGCTGGTTAAAAAAGACCTTCTGCGCAAACCGCGGCGGTACTTGCCCACCGCTCAGTTCGTATTTCTGCAAGATGCCCATCGGTTGCGCTCTACTCTGGCTGTTAGTTTATGCCGCCGATGGTCTCGTGCCTGTGTGCGGCTTCAACAGAATGTCGGGGGGCCTACCCGTGCGGACTGAATCCCCACGGGGATTTTGAGGCGGGGCCATTCCAGATAGGGGCAATATCGAATGCTTGCGCTATCAGGTTGAAAAACTGGAACTAAAACTAGGTTTTTTACGAAAAATAGGTACGGGTAGAATTGCTGTCGTATCGGCAGCGGAACACCATTGAGTGGATGTTTGATTGGCTAAAAGACAGCTGCTGAATCGGCACTCGCGATGACAAGCTGACGAGAGGCCTTGCAGTGATGCTTACGCTGGCCTGCAGACATACGTTGTATGCGGCGATACTTTTCTTCCAAAACCGAATATCAAAAAATCTTGATTTTTCATTTTAAAAGTTAGCTGTTGATGGTGTAAATTTTATGCGTAATACGCCGCTATACATTCCACTCTCAACTTCTTTTCTAGGGATGCGAGCTATCAAACTGAATTGCCAGGGAGTGCAGTATACAGGGTTAGGTATGTTAGGGAGCGATGTTAATCTTGGTACGGTGCTACCATTGATATTTCTAAACACAAAGCCTACGCCATTTAATCGTTGATACGATATATCTGAAGGCGCCGCGGGGGATGACGTATATACGTCGTAACGTATTTTGTTTTCTAAGTCTGAATTAGTGTTGGTGCTTGAGTTTTTGATATAGAAATTACTGTCTTTAGAGCTTGGGTCTGACATTGTAATAGTATAGCTATCACTCTGTCCGTTAAACCCATCATACAAACATGCTTGAACATCTGCTCTTCCCGTTAGCGAAGCATCCACTCCCGCGGAAACTGCTTTTAACCCTAGGTCTATCGTAGGTGTAGCCGTGTTGTAGTCAGGCAGATAGATTTGTATATTGTTTGAATCAACAAGGTTTATCGTTATATTGGCTGTCCAGGTAGCTACAACTGAAGTGGGGGCCCAGGATGATTGCCTTAATATTAACTTCGCTTGCCAAACCCCACCAATCGGCAGCTTGCTTATTTCCGAACCTAGAATATAAAGACTGAGTTTTTTTCCGCGCGGGCCGGTAAGACCTGAATTCCGCGGCGAATATATAGCATACCCAACACCCGACTGGTCAGCCGAATAAGAAAAGTTATACCCTCGTAAATCAAGTGTTTTACTAATTAGTGTTTTTTTCTCTACAAATCGCAATTTTATAGATGATAAACTATCAATGCTCCATTGGGGATAACTTGGGCAAGCTCCCGTATCGTCATTGTTCGCAGCTAAGCACACCCAAGACATGCCTGCATAATATGCTTTATCATCGTCACTTACAGGGTTAGTAGAACCCTCTCCGCCAGAGACATTCCTCCATATAAAAAGAGAATTAGGAACCGCGCGCTTATCGATATTAAAAGTTAGAGCGTCGGTTCTATTCGCGACTGGGATTACGGGGGGCGAAATAGACGCATGACCAATGAGGCTGTAAATGCACAGAGTGAATACAAGCCCTAGTTTTAAAAGATAATTTCTAGTCTGCATGGTTTCTTCTTCCGAAAAATATGAAAAATGGGATTGATGTTTTTTATCGACTGGTTCGACATGAAATTTGACGTGTTATTTTTTTGATTTTTACTAAATAGTTAAAATATATCAATACTCATTTGGCGTAACCCGGAAAAATCTGGTTATTTTGGCGCAATTACGGCTAGGGATGCTCCGATCAGATTGCTACACGGTCGCGGTGAGTCGATTTTTCCACGCTCGTCGCTATTTGCCGAAAACGGCCCGGTGTATCGTGTACTGAGGGCTTTTTCGCCCGGTTTTAAGTGTTACACACACAATTCGCACAAACCAATAAGCTGTTTTCGAGCCATCCACAGGTTCGATAGAGCGAACAGCGTTGTCAATTGAGCCATGTTTTTTATCGACCCACGAAAGTGCACTTTTAGGTAACCAAACTGGCGTTTGATCACCCGAAACAGATACTCAATCTTGGCCCGCGTCTGAGATTTGCGGTATTTGACCTCGCGTTTGGCTTTGTACTGTAGGCTTCGTTTACTTAACCTAGAACAGGTGCCGCGGCACGCCACGATTTGCTAAATTACCTCACGATTTTATACTCTTCACGTCTCTCGACACCGCTGTATCCTGCGTCCGCATGCACCGCATTTTTCTTCGCCATGCAACCGCTCGGCTACTTGCGTAACAACGGCCACGTTGGCGGCGGTGCCATGGACGTGATGAACCAATTCTGATTCCGCATCCGCGCGAATATGAGACCTCATCCCGAAGAAATATTGATTACCTAGCTCGTTCTGATGCCTTTCGGGGTCGCGTTTTCTTTCGTCGCTTCTGGCCGAACAACGGACATGAAAAATGGCTGTATAGACTGTAGTGCTCTGACGCGCACATGCCATCTTCTGCAGATAGCCATGTATGATAGTGAGGATTGCAGGTACTAGGTTTCGTACGAAAAGTCGGTATGGGTAGAATTACCAGTCATGATTGACTGGAGGCCCGCATGGCAAAGCGCTACGAATTCTCCGATGCATCGTGGTAATTGGTCAAAGATCTGGTTTCTCCCGAGCAGAAAATGGGTCGACCACGCCGTGATGATCGTCTAGTGCTTAATGGAATCCCTTGTATCCTGTGCTCGAGTATTGCCTGGAGTGACCTGCCAGAATGATTTAGGTCTTGGTCGACGGTGTATCAGCGTTTTCGTGACTGGCGCGATGACGGTACATTCGATCATATGCTGGAGGGCTCGAACATCAGCTTGAATCAGGACGGACCGAGCGATCTGGACACTGGATGGTCAATTCCACTGCGTTACGTGCAACCTGAAGCTCTCCAGGTGCCGGGAAAAAAGGGCTTAGACCATGCTCGGGACGCAGTCGAGTCGGTATGACAACCACGATTCAAAGGGGCTGCGACGCCAATGGCGTGCTATTACGCTTTATGTTCTCGTTGGGGCACAGCAGCGATATCGCCCACGCCCAGCTGCAGTTGGACCAGGCACGTGCTCCCGACAAACCGGGGGGGGGCGCAAGCGCAGTCGCTTACTGACAAAGGCTATAACGCAGAGCACCTACGGCACTACTGCGATCGTTATAGAATGCAGCCAGTAATCACGTTACGCGCCATGTCACGCAAACCTAAGTCTGAACCTGGCCTACCCGACTATCTGACCGTCTAAAGTATCGGCAGCGGAAAATCATTGAACGGATGTTTGGTTGGCTAAAAGAGGCTGCAGAATAGGTATTCGCTATGACAAGCTGGCGAGAAGCTTTGTAGCGATTGTCACGCTGGCCTGCTGGCGATATTTTCCGTACATAACCTAGTTCAGTAAGCTTCTAAAGCTTTGGCCAATGGCCCGCACAAGCACCAGCAAAACTAGAATAATCCATGCATCTCGACCGTTCACAACTCCGATTATACCGCTAGTCTTGCGTAGGGAGCGATATCACCATCGGCTCCTAAGTCTCGCCATGCCCTTCATTGATTATAGGAGTATGTCAGTGAAAATTTCAAAACTGGCTACCATGTTGTCTGTTGCTGGGATTTCTGCATTAGCCCCATTTATCGCACAAGCAGCTACTGACGCTAACGTTAAAGGCGTTATTGGCCCGAGCGCATGTTTTGTTGATGTTCCCAGCGGCAATGATCTGGACTGGGGGAGTATCCCTTGGGAGACACTTAACAAAGATACCTTCACTACTCTGGTTCCTAAAACGGCAACCATCACTATTAATTGCCCTCAGGGTACAACCGCGAATACAGCCATGTGGATAGTTGATGCCGACCCTACCAGTGCTTTGGTCGGCATAAATAATAGTGGCCGAACTGACCGCGGTGACTCAGGCCGTATTTTAGGGATTGGTATTGATCCGGTAACAAAGAACAAAATTGGTAACTTTGTTCTGAATCCCGTCAGCATTAATGTTGACGGTGTGGTAACACTACTAACTTCGGTTAAAGCCGAGATGCTGTCAATCATACTGCTATACCGGGTAATGTTGCCCTGATGTCCCGCTGGGCTTATTACAAGGCAGAAGAGTGGAGTCCTATCGGCGTCGGCAAAAAAACCTGCCACAGGCACTTCTTTTACTTGGACCTTTAATGTCGAGCCTCAAATAAACAAAGCAAGCCAGATCAGCGCAACAACGCAAGTTTCATGGAGTGGCGCTGCACAAGTCAACGTCCATTACTACTAAATTTATTGCGGGTCATTAAATGTCCTGCCAGACGGCGGGGGATTTTAACGTCTATGAGATTTTTATACTTCTTGCCACTGTTTATTCTCATTCCAGTGAACGCTGATGCACAGCTTAAATTTGACAACAAGTTGCTAAATCTGAGTGGCGTTGGTATATCGTCCTATAGAGGTGGGCACGGGTTACACTTTGCATGACCTGGGAAAATTCGGCCTAAAGATGGAAGCTTGGGGCCTACTCAAAAAAAAAGGGAATGAGGCATATTTTCAACTAGATGATCGGATCAAGTCCAGCTTCAGCCGTAGCGACCGAGGCCTTAGGCTTACCGTACCGCGAGATTTATTGGAGAATCCCGACTTCATTCAACACCAAGAGGTGGTACAGGCGCCTTCCTCAACTACAATACCTATTATTCGGATTTTAAGGCCGCCGATTCGAGCAGCGATTCAGTGAGCGCAATTCGGTGCTAACACTGATAACGCTTTACTGCGTGCCAACGGCACCCTCAGTAGTTTCACGTATAAGTCCCAGCACTATACTAACAACAACCTGCAGTCCTTTTATTTAGATCGCGATTTCGACTTTGGCCGCCTAAAAGCCGGTCGCCTGAACTCGCCTGACGACGGTTTCGGTGTGGGATATGTGGATGGCATGGTCTACAAAACCAAAGGTGCGGCATCAGGGATCGACAGCATTGCATTCGCGTACGCCAGCAATGATCGAATTATATCAGAGGTATCAACTGGTTTACACCTTGAATGTTAGCCGGGGTCACAACAACCTCGGGGCCATACTGGTGACCTCGCTGACGTCGAATATCGTGGTCGTCATCAAGCGCGACGGCCAGGTCGTTGATACACGGCTGATTTCGCGTGCTCGTATCAGCCGCGCCACCACCGAAAGCAGCGGGCTTTATGCGTTTGCTGGCCGCGCAAAAACAGGAGCGCACGCCATGACGGCAGGTGCGGGTTACTCAAAACACTACAGCGATGCATTGAACTCCACAATCGCGTTCGTCGCTCAAAAACATTATCAAGGCGTGTCCATTAATAACACTGTCAATAAAGGAGGCCTACAGATGACCATCTACGGTCTGCTATCGAAAAACGAGTAAAATCAACTCGGTGTTAACTTCAATGCCGGTCTGAGTTATGGCGGTACTGAACTGACTTATCAATCTACCAGTCGAAATCTCTTGCGTTGGTCAAATAATTTATGGCTATCACGCAGATATAAAAAGCACAATGGGATTATCTCAGAGTTTTGTCATAGGCGAAAATCATGCGTTCAGCGTCAACTTATATCGGGACAATTTCTACAGCCGAGCAAGCTATTTAACTTGGTCTTTGGGCTATGCCACACGTATCAAGAACGCCTCATTAAGGCTGAGCGGCGGTTATGCCCCGCAGGCCCCGGGTGGCTACCAGTTCGGCAAAATGACATTGAGCGCTAGTTTCTCGGTGCCGTTTGATATAGGTAATTACCATGCTCACTACTACTCTTAATACAGTGCTTACAATAACTCTCAGAGGCTGGATAATTACTTGGCTACACGGCTCAACAGTAATTACAGCGTCACCGCAGGCCATTTGCAGAGCCGTGTCCAACGCACCGATACCGCGCAAAACTATATCAGCAATGATTTTAATACACCTTACACCCACGCAGGTCTGTCTTTTTCCAAATCTGAAAGCGACAGCCGAAGCGCCACTTCAAGCAATGTAAGCTTGTCTGGTTCAATAGCCGTCAATCGCAAAGGTGTGGTCTTTACACCTGAGCAGCTTAAAGATACATATGCTATTGTCGATACTCACCTTAAGAGGTTTGTCAATGTCAGCAGTCTGCGTAGTTCGGCAAAAAAAACTATAATGACAAAGTTATTCTTCCCAGTATTTCGGATAACAAACCAAATTTATTAAAGTCAACCCGCAAGGGCTTGATGATGGTGTTTACTTTCAAAACAACCAAGTAGAATTTATTAGCGATCGTGGCGCAGTTTCATATTTCGTTCTTGAACCGACTAATAACGAAAATGTGCTACTGCATTGGACGAATAAACCTGAAGGTCTCAGTTCACGTACCATATTTTATGGTCGAGACGGAAATTTGATCGCCAACTTCATTGATCACGACGTTCTTATAGTATAAAAAGATAGCGTTAAATTCCTCCAGGTATTGGGGGTGTTTGACGCAGCCGACAGAAGATTTATATGCAAACTTCCCGCTCAACTGGAGATTTCAAACGAACAAATTATTGATACTACGTTTGACTGCTCTCGGCAAAAAAAGCCTTTGGTTAACTTGTCTGTCAGCGATGCCCCTGCTGGCTGAAGCACAAGTTCAGCCCAGCGCCTCGGAAGTGCTAATTGAAAAAGGGCAAAAAGAGGCCACTATTGACCTTAAAAATGACAGTAATGAGGCTGTGCTGCTTTACAGCAAAGTAACTATATTGCCAGATGATGATTTAGGCGGTGGCGTCCTTTATACCGTGCCCCAAGCCTTGGTGGTCGCCCCTGGAAAAACTCAGACTGTCCGCGTCATCTACCGTCGGAACAAAGCAATCGATAAGGAGCACATTGCCCGCGTATTGTTTTCGGGACTGCCCCCAAAAGAGCAGGGCGCGGGTAAGGTGAAATTCGTCATAGGCCGTGATCTACCTGTGGTGGTAGGCATCGACCCCAATTTGTCAGAAGTCGATACCTGGAAGATGATAACGTTTAAACAAACTCACAGGGAGCTCTGCATGATAAATTCATCACGCAAAGTGTTTAATTTCGACCCGACCATGTCAAGCTAGCAGACCAAGGCAGGCATCACCTTCGATAAGGCTTACCTATTACCGGGCGAGTCGCTTTGCCAGTCGCTGACATCGCCCTTGCCCGTTAACGGCTCGTTGAAGTTCAATAGCGTCTCCAATTTCAACTTCATACTGCAAAGCCATGTCAAAAAATTTTCAAGCGATGCATCAGAGAGCTGAGATCCATCTTCAGGTGAAACAGACTGACTTGCACTCTATTTAACTTCTGGGTATCAGATCACTCCATCAGGTGCGCTGTAGCATGTTTGCCTATATTAACCAAAGCCGGCATGAAAATTTTAAATATTCGAGTAAGCGAAAGCGCTTTCCGGCGAAAACGATCAGATGTCCATTTGGGAGATGGGTGTTGGAACAGTAATTGCCGATGACTGGTGGCCGCTAAAAAATTTATCCTGCGAATAAAAATGCTGCTTATGGGGCTCCCAAGTCAGGGCTCTAAGGGGATCATTTGACTCGATTTGGGTTCGTCAGAGGAAGGTCCAGGTAGGCTAGACCAGCGAACCTTCAGTCCCTATCAGCAAAAAAACCTTCAAAATATTGGCTAGCTAAACGTAGATAGTTTGTCGCGACGAGCTTCACATTATCTCGGATACGGTTCAAAGTTACACTTCCTTAGATACTCAAGGGAAAGCTCGTTGATAAGTGCCTGCCAGAAGTGTCAATGAAGGCGATGCGCAAAATGGGAAAGATGATCAAACGCCGGCGCAACCATAAATAGCAGGATGACGGGAGACGGTCACTTAAGGTTTTGTGAACAGCCAAGGAATTCCCTTCGGCTGACTCCAGATACTGACTCCGTGAGGGAAGAGCGACACGCTATAGCGATTCAAAATTCCTGGCAGCTATTCGGCTCAATGTTACTGAATCGTCAACATGGTTGCGCCAGACGCTGGAAAAATCCCGATATGGCCCGACAGCTAGATCGATGAATTCCTGTTGCTACCGTGCGCTGCAGCCTATAAGTCGGCGGCGCTAGATATTTACCGATGACAGCGCTTTATGATTGCTATCAGAGCGCTGTGGCCTAAAGGATTAAGGGGGATTTGAACGCTAAGTTTTGCTCAGAGCTCCAATAATTTAACGAGTGCTGTAATAATGTAGCAAATAGATTTTAGTTTGCAAGAGGGCCGTGAAAGTTTTTTTTGATTAATGCGAAGTAGGTGTAAGCCCATTTAGTATTTTATGCATTAACGTTAGCCGAAACATTTGCTAGTCAACGCTAGCCAATGTTTCGGATAATATTAGTTGAATGCGTGGCATTCAGGAAGGGCGTTGGCAATACTTGCTGAGCGCTAGTTACATCACTGATTTAGTATAGCGCAATGACTCAGGCCAATCGCCGTCCCAGCACCATTGATCCTTGAGTATTTTAGCGCTGTATTCGAGGCAAATTTTTACTGGTAGCTCTGGATACAGCGCATCCATGCGTTCAATCAACTCTTTTGAGTCACTTGATAGCTTCCATTGGGCTTCAAAATCCAATATATATTGCCGTGTAAAACTGATGGCTTCTGGCGACCTTAATGCCTGCTTGGGTGAATGTCCAGGTACCACAATTTCAGGCTTTAGGCTGGCCAGAAAGGCGAGTGTCTCAAGCCATGCAGCGCGCATCCCTGGGGTGCGTGCATCAGCTAACCAGACATGTGCTTTGTCAAACACGGTATCGGCCGCTATCAGCGTACTTATCGATTCGACCCACACTACAACACACTTACTAGCATCCCCTCGCATTGGGCCGAAAAAGCTTATAGGGAAGCCGTCCAGCAAAAGCTGTGCGTCGTCGAAACGCTCAACGGGGATTTTAGACTTGGAGCCATTTCTGCCAAGTACTTTGTAGCCCCAATATTCAATCTTAAAATCGTAAGCGCTATTGATCTCGTCGGCGCAATCACCGAAGGCGATGACTCGCGCCTTGGGAAAAGCTTCATGTAGCACGCTTAGCCCTAAAAAGTGGTCAGGGTGCATGTGTGTGATAAAAATGAAGCTGATTTCACGGTCGATCTCAATAGCCTCAGCTGTCAGTCGGTGAGCATTTGCAAGGGTAAATTGAGCATCTACGATCATGGCCTCTGTTGTGCCATAGATGATTGTTGAGGTTACACCAAAACCATCATGATCATCACCGTTGTTGAAAGTTTTAATTTTTAGTTTATTCTTCATATTCTTTCACCATGGACTTTAATAGTCTGACTTCTAGCATAAAGGATATAAAATATGTACTTGCTGATGACTAAGCTCAGAATATTCATGAGCGTCGACAAGCCGATACTACACGTATGGGCTATTTAATTATTTCCCAGAAAAGAAATCATCAGGAAGTTGTCCTGGAGGCACATTGATGATATTGTCATTGTTAGCCCCCTCATTTTTCATATAGGTTACTTTGGCAAATTCAGGAATGACGATATAAGGATATGCGGGCCCTTCGTCACGAAACCTATACATATCGTCAATAAAATCATTCTGGTAACAGATGGTTTTTTCAGGGTGCTGATTCTCTCCTGCAATCCATTGCGGGAAAAAGATTGTTCCATGTATAAGCTTTCTTTCTAAGTCAAATAGTAGGCTCACACAGGTACCTGTCGGCTCATGCCAGTCGGCTTTGTAAATGCCTGGAGCAAATTGCACCGCGTTCATTTTCTGATGAGTCACCCACCGACCACCGACAAGCCCTTGGTGAATTCGGTAGTCACATGTATTGTCGTTGCGGGCGTACCACTCGTATTTCCAACCATTGTCATAAGTGTAAACGAAGTGTGTTCCGACGAATGCAGAAAGATCGAGGTGGATATTGTTTGATGCGCTGCTGGTCATAATTGGTTTCCTGTTTTTTTTTGTTGATGGTTTAATTGAGTGCTGTTTAAAAATTTAATGTTTTTTGAAGATTTTTTAAATAAGGTATTTAAAAGATTTTTATTGTGGGGTTGCACTTAAAAAATAAAATAACGCACCAACAAAAATGCTGCACGCACTAATTGTTGCAGAAATTATTTTGCTAAGCTTGAGCGGCGGTTGGTTTTCGTAGAGCGTAAAGTTGCAAGCCAATCAAGACATATGGTGGCACTTCTTAAGTGCTGGATCCGACGGAATTAATTATTGTGCAAGAGTCTAACAATTGCAACCCAGAAAAATCTTGTTTTTCTACGCTGATATCACTACCTGTGATCCTTGAGTGGCTACCCGCGTGTAAGGTCTGTTCGAAGTGACGCCTTTGCCGCTAAGAGGTCTTCAAAGGCTCATCACTTCAGCACCCTAATTCGCTTATGCAAATACGATCGCGCCCTGTATGCTTGGCTTCGTATAGCGCAGCATCGGCCTTGGATATCAATTGGTCCAAAGTTATATTATGGCTTTCTGCAATACCAATACTTGCACTGATGGGAATAGGAGTTCCTTCTGGGGTGGTAAGTTTAAGTTGGCGTAAGGTGACCAGCAGACGCTCGGCCGTGGATATTGCATCAGTCATATTCGGAGCCTGGAATAATATTGCGAACTCTTCGCCACCTATGCGAGCTACCAATTCGGTGGGCCTGACATTGAAACGCAATGCATTTGCGACGGCAATGAGAACGCTGTCGCCGAAAGGGTGCCCATGAAGGTCATTGATCGATTTGAAATGATCTAGGTCCAGCATAATGAGAAAAGCGCGATCTCCACTACGATCAACTAGCATAGCTTTACCCAGCTTCTCAAATGAGCGACGGTTCAGCAGCCGCGTCAACGGATCCGTTTCCGCCTGTCTTTTCAACTCTCGTACTAGTTCGGCACGCTCTCTTAATCTGGCTGCGACAACGTCAAGCGCATCAAATAGCACGTCCAATTCCTTAGCACTGCGTCGGCGTAGACTGTTCGAAAAAGGTTGTTCATCGACGAGAGCAATCATAGACCCACTTACGTCTAGTAATGGCTGCAGTACACGCATCCTTACTATCAGTATTATCCAGCTGATCAAACCGACTGTGGTCAGTGAGAAAACGAGTACAAAGAAAATTTGTTTGGCTGATTTTTTTTCCCTCGTTCGGTAATCCGTCACCAATTGCTGCAAATAGGCCCGTCTCCAGGTTTCTAGGGGGATCAGCGTGGCATTATAGCGATTTGTGAAGGTCGTCGCGTTGAGCGCATAGGAGCCACTAACTCGTCCCTCAGTAATAAGGCCTTCAATTAACGGGCTTCCTTCTTCGTCGAAATGTTGCTGAGCTTCTGTTCCTAACAGATCCACACTGTTGATTCCCAGGCCACCACCCAGTTCCAATTGTTTCCATTGCATGGAAATTCGTTCCTGCGTACGGATTATTCGTTCCAGATTGGTCGGAGTTAGGGGGGCCCTAGATGCCAGGGGCAACATCAGGTATGAGCCTATTCGTCCGGCAGAGTCACGCAAATCACATAACGCCAATGCACGCATTACCGTCCCCAATAGCGTCGGATCTGATCGAATCAGTTCATTGGCTTGCCAAGAGACAAGTTCCTGAAATGCATCATAGGTAGAGAGCATCGTATTAACAGCTGATTGGATGTCGGCATAGTTAACTTGGGGTGATCTAATTGCTTGATCGACTTTCCGCCTCGCCGCATTTAGATGATGAAGGGTTTTTGCTAGTGGTAGTCTAACTGCTTGCCCATCAGCAAGTTTTAGTATTGCGCTGTCCGTTTCAGCACGGGCAACGCTTAATTGCTGAATAGCCGTGGGAGAGCCTGAGCCATCCATGACAACGTTGGAAGGTGCACGCTCTTCTGAAATCCGATTGGCTGCCTCCAATACTAATTGTAGATCTTGCAACAACCGTGCGTTTTGCTGAACTTGGCTAAAGGTATGGTAAAGATGAAGAAGGATTAAAGTCGCCAGTGCACTGGAGAGAAGGATAGCGACGATAGCGCCCCACCAAAGACGCCGGCCGATTTGGAGTTTTTGAAATGACAAATACGGAAGGTTCTTATCCATGTGCTAGTCGACTCAGCAGTAACTTGAAATCAGTTCTCACGTTCGCACGAATGTAAGTTTACTGCAAAAAATTCAGACCGTGAAGGACCCCGCGTCCCTGCATTCATGTACGCGGCGAGTTGCAGGACCTCTCGCCGCACGTCACACCCACACACTGCTATGTCTGTAAGGCACTGGGTGAACAGCTCGTTCGATTGGGCTGACCATTTTTGGACCTGTGATCAGGTCTTGTTCGCCACCAAGCCGGCCGAATTCGAGGCAATCACAGACCGCGCATCATGTCGGTGTACGTGGATATCTGTTGTGTAGAGAATCGACGGACTTTAGATCTCATAATTGTCTGTTTCAGCTTGCAAAAGGATATATTCTAATGATTTATAAGAGTTATTATTTTACATATGTGTTCTCATGTATAAAGACTGGTTCTAACGTTTTTATAAACGGTCCCCTCATTGCCACGCTTTTAGGCGGAAATGTCGCAAAGTGCCCCAAGCTGACAACGAGGGTTCGATTCCTATCACCCCTTCCGGAATCGCCCCGAGTTTAGTAGACGCTTTAGAATCCCGCTTTTGGCCGATTTCTGCCGATAGTGACGCGCAGCAATCGGCCGATTGTGTTGAACAAGTCGGATTTACCGCTCGCCTGAACTCAGGCACGACCATCGCCTAAGAACCGACTCATCACATTGAGTGGTTTCTCGGCCCTTCGTTGATCGTTGCTGCTCAGTTTGTGGGTTAATTTGAGGTTTTTTGCTGACTGCAGGCGCACATCCCACTTGGCAGGTGGCCCTTGAGATGTAAATTTAGCCAGCCGTCGCAGATTCTGTACCGCAGCGGCTAGCGTGAATTCATCAGTCGCGCCACTCATGCCACGTAGTCGCAAGCGATCCAATTTCAGGATGCGCTTGAGGTGGGCAAACAACATTTCGATCTTTTTACGTTTTTGGCGAGAACGCACTTACGCAGCTGTCGTTGCGATTCGCCGAGCCACATCGCGCGCGGCTTCATGGACGCTGCGGGCGATCTTGCGAAACGCATTGTTCGGGTAGCACTTGGCTTTCATCGGACAGGCAACGCAGTCGGTCTGCCGGGATCGGAAGATGATGGTGTTGGCTTTGGTGACGTGCGAACGCTCATTCTTGAAGGCTCGCCATTCGCTACGTAAAGCATTACCGGCCAGACAGCGGTACTCCTCAGCCTCTTCATTCCAGTGGAAATCGTTGCTCGAAAAACTGTCGTTCTTGCGCTCGGTTTGTCCCATACCGGCACATGCGGCTCGATGTCCTATTCCTCTACCATCCAGGCCAGCATCGACGCGGTTCCGTAAGCGGTGTCGCCAATAAGGCGTTCCGGCTTGATGTCGAACTGCGCCTCGACCCACCCGATCATGATCTTGGTGCTCTCGACCTCGGCCATGCGATGAGCCGGTGTGAGTTCCACATCCACGATGACACCCTGCTCGGTATCGATCAGATAATTCGTGGAGTAAGCGTAGAACGCTGGACCACCTGGAGCTGCGGTCCAGCGGGCTTGAGGATCAGTCAGCGATAGGCGCTTCGGTAGCGTTTCGGCCAGAGCCTCTTCATCGAGTGCCTCAAGATACTCACGGACGGCGGGGGGCTCAGGGCCGGATCGCTCCAGTTGACCTGTTTGTTGGCGCTGATTGAAAACTGACCCACCTGCCGATTGAAAATTGACCCAGGACGGATTGCTGATTTCTGTCCCAGCAATTGTGGATAAGCTTAGCAGCAGTGTTCCGATTAAAGACGCATCAAGCCCCACCGCATGCAGCAGGGCATTTATGGTGCGGATCAAAATGGCTCATCGTCCTCGATATCATTTCCGTCCTTTCGCTTTCGTTCGCGTGTTTTGATCTTTGTCTGGGCAGCCAATGTGCTGTGTTGCAGGCGGTAAGACTCGTTGCCTGTTTCAACGATATGGCAGTGGTGTGTCAGCCGATCCAACAGCGCCGTAGTCATTTTGGCGTCGCCAAACCCACTCGACCATTCCGAGAAGCTTAGGTTGGTGGTGATGACCACGCTGGTGTGTTCGTACAGTTTGGACAGCAGGTGAAATAACAGGGCACCGCCGCTTTGACTGAAGGGCAAATACCCCAGCTCATCCAGTATCACCAGGTCTGTTCGTAGCAGTCCCTGGGCGATTCGGCCTGCCTTACCATCGTACTTTTCACGCTTCAGCAGATTGACCCTAGATCCACCGTGGAAAATAAGCGCACGCTTTTGTTGTAGGCCGTGATTCCGGATACAGCCATGGCACTGGCCAGGTGTGTTTTCCCGGTTCCAGAGCCTCCGATGAACACGACATTTTGCGCGGTTTCAGTGAACGCTTAGCTGGATAGATCGCTGACCAACCGGGCATCAGCGTTGGAAGCGCTGAAGTCAAAGCCAGCTAAGTCACGGTGCATGGGGAGTTTTGCCATGTTCATCTGATGATTCACCGAGCGCACCGCGCGATCCGCATGTTCCTGCTGAAGCAGATGTTCCAGCAGCCATTTCGATGAAGCCGTCGACGCTGTTCCTTGAGATACCAGTTCTTCCCAAGCACTGGCCATGCCGTGCAGGCGCAGTTCTTTGAGTTCAGTCATCAGGTCACGCGTTGCGATTCTCCTCATCGGTCGTACGGAGCCGGTCGTAGCGAGCCGTATTGGCAACAGGCGCGACCTTGAGTTGCAGGCTGGTTTCTACACAGGGAGGTGGTGCGGTGGAGCTCAGGCGGGCAAGGACATTGAGGATGTGATCGGCGCTCAGACTTCCCGATTCAAGTACCAGCTCCACCGCCACCAGCACAGGTTCGAGACCCGCAATTGGCACAGCAGCCAGTACCTGCATCATGATGCATCATGATTCGATCACCGTTGGTGTGACGCCTCAGCCCTCGTTTGAGAAGCCGTAACGGTTTTGGCAGATCAGCAAATGGGGCGCCATTGCGCAGGGCGGATTCAACCGGTCGTCGCAACACCTTGATCGAGGTGTTTATGGGACGACCCGCAGGATGGATGAAAAAAGTGACGGGGCGGGGAGCGATGCGTTCTCCAGGTGCACCCTCACTTCGTAA
>Ga0182007_10000782_pt1 | contig 17770 bp, 17 predicted proteins | sample Sormic07211113_1_FD_123023 | JGI IMG/M metagenome (GOLD analysis project Ga0182007, IMG submission 123023) | Rhizosphere microbial communities from Sorghum bicolor, Mead, Nebraska, USA - 072115-113_1 MetaG | ecosystem: Host-associated > Plants > Roots > Rhizosphere | place: USA: Nebraska... | reverse complement strand
TCGCTCAAGGACGTGATGAAGGACCTGCACATGGAGGGCTTCGACGTGGGCCTGGAAATGAGCGGCAACCCGCGCGCGTTCAACGACATGCTCGACTGCATGTACCACGGCGGCAAGATCGCCATGCTCGGCATCATGCCCAAGGGCGCTGGCTGCGACTGGGACAAGATCATCTTCAAGGGCCTGACCGTGCAGGGCATCTTCGGCCGCAAGATGTACGAGACCTGGTACAAGATGACCCAGCTGGTGCTGTCCGGTTTCCCGCTCGGCAAGGTGCTGACCCACCAGCTGCCGATCGACGATTTCCAGAAGGGCTTCGACCTGATGGAACAGGGCAAGGCCGGCAAGGTCGTACTGAGCTGGAATTGAGGCATCGCGCCGTTGGCGCCGGCCGGTGTCACGACCAACGGTCGTGACCTACCAGGTAGGTACCGACCGTTGGTCGGTACGCGCCCGGCAAACGAAAAAGGCGCCTTTCGGCGCCTTTTTCATGTCCATCGCAGCGTCAGGTCATTTGCCCACGGCCACGGTGAACACCACGCGGTTGTCGGCGAGCTTGCCGGAGTTGTCGCGGCCGTTGCCGTCGGTGCCGTAATAGCCCAGGCCCAGGTTGAACAGGCCGAACTGGCGGCTGACGCCGACGTTCCAGTCGGTGTAATCCTTGGAGATGCCTTCTTCGAAGGTGCTGCGGCCGACGTTCGCGCTCAGCGCGAAGTCCTGCGGCAGGGCCCACTCGCCGCCCACGGCGTAGTACCACCCATCGGTGCCCGAATTGAACACGTCATTGGTGTAGGTCACAGTCAGGCTGTACTGCTCGGCGAACGTGGTCTTGGTGATGAACTCGTTGTAGGCCAGCTCGCTGGAACCGGGGTAGGTGTAGCGGTTGAGCAGCAGGTCCAGATTGACGTTGTCGGTCACGTCGAAGGCGTAGCCGATCAGGTAGTCGACCTCGGCATCCGGGCCGCCATCACCGAAATCCACGCCCGAGCCCCAGACACCGGCGTACAGGCCCACCGGGGAGGTATAGGTGAAGCCGGCCTGGATCGTCGGGTCCTCGTCGGTCTGGGACACACCACGGAACACGTAGTCCGATACCGCGGTGACGTTCCAGCTGAAGGGAGAGGCGGCCTCGTCCTGGGCACTGGCGGCGAACGGGGCAAGCAGGGCGGCGCAGAGCACAACGGCGGCGGTACAGCGCGTGGCGTGGTTCATGCGGGGTCTCTCCAGACGTGGGTGGGGGGCGGAGCGGTGCGGTTTACAGTTTTTTAACCTGATTGATATTGCGATGCAACAATCACGTCTGCAACCGTCTCCCGCCCTGCCCCGCCCATCCAACGCCCGCGGCAACCCCGCCGTCGCGCCCGACAGGTAAAATCCCGGGTTTCCCGTGCCGAAGACTGCCTGCCATGACCGACGCCACCACCGCCTCGTTGACCCAGCACTACGTTGAAGAACTGGAGGCGATCCGCGCCCAGGGCCTGTTCAAGTCCGAACGCATCATCACCAGCCCGCAGTCGGCCGAGATCACCCTGGACGACGGCCGCACCGTGCTGAACTTCTGCGCCAACAACTACCTGGGCCTGGCCGACCATCCGGACCTGATCCAGGCCGCGAAGGACGCCCTGGATACCCACGGCTTCGGCATGGCCTCGGTGCGCTTCATCTGCGGCACCCAGGACCTGCACAAGCAGCTGGAAAGGCAGATCGCCGACTTCTTCGGCAAGCAGGACACCATCCTGTACGCGGCCTGCTTCGACGCCAACGGCGGCCTGTTCGAGCCGCTGCTGGGCGAGCACGACGCGATCATTTCCGATGCGCTCAACCATGCCTCGATCATCGACGGCGTTCGCCTGTGCAAGGCCAAGCGCTTCCGCTACGCCAACTGCGACATGGCCGATCTGGAAGCGCAGCTGCAGGCCGCCGATGCCGCCGGCTGCAGGACCAAGCTGATCACCACCGACGGTGTGTTCTCGATGGACGGCTTCATCGCCCCGCTGGACGAGATCACCGCGCTGGCGAAGAAGTACAACGCCCTGGTACACATCGACGAGTGCCATGCCACCGGCTTCCTTGGCGCGACCGGCCGCGGCTCGGCCGAGGTCAAGGGCGTGCTGGAGAAGATCGACATCATCACCGGCACCCTGGGCAAGGCCATGGGCGGCGCGCTCGGCGGCTTCACCTGCGCCAGCGCCGAAGTGATCGAACTGCTGCGCCAGCGCTCGCGCCCGTACCTGTTCTCCAACTCGCTGCCGCCGCACGTGGTCGCCGCCGGCATCAAGGCCTTCGAGATGCTGGCTGCCGCCGATGACCTGCGCGACACCCTGGCGCAGAACACCGCCTACTTCCGCGAGAAGATGACCGCCGCCGGTTTCGACGTGAAGCCGGGCGTGCACCCGATCAGCCCGGTGATGCTGTACGACGCGCCGCTGGCCCAGAAGTTCGCCGAACGCCTGCTCGAAGAAGGCATCTACGCGATCGGCTTCTTCTTCCCGGTCGTGCCCAAGGGCCAGGCCCGCATCCGCACCCAGATCAGCGCAGCACACACGCGTGCACACCTGGACCGTGCCATCGATGCCTTCACCCGGATCGGACTCGAACTGGGCGTGATCAAGGGTTGACCGGGCGGCGGCGCCGAGCGCGCCGTCCCCACGGAACGCCGGGCCATGCCCGGCGTTTTTTTATTTCTTCTTTTTCTTCTTGTCCTTGGCCTCTTCCTTGCTGGCCACCACCACCGGCGCGGCGACCGGACCGTCCTGGCCGTTGCCCTTGGCCACGCGGATGCCGTTGGCCTTCATCCAGGCGTCGAACTCGTCGGCGCTCATGCGCTTGTCGCCATCGCTCATCATGAAGCGGTAGCTGCCGCGGCCGTCCAGTTCGGGAATCTTGATCTCCACCACCTTGTCGGTCACCGGCGGATCCTGCTTGGCGATCTGTTTGTGGCCGCCACAGGCGGTCAGCAGCGCGGCCGGCAACAACAGGCAGGCGCCGCGGAACAGGGAACGGGTGATGCTGCGGATGTGCATGGTCTTACTCCCGGTGTTGAACGGAACGTCCCTTCGAAGGCCATCCATTGCCCGGGTCGATTGGCCTGCCGCATGCCGGCAGGCCACGAGGTCACGGTGTGGCCGCGGCGCTGTCGGCCACGGCGTACAGCAGATCCAGATCGTGCTGGCTGAGCTCGCGCCAGGCGCCCTTGCCCAGCTCGCCCAGCGGCAGCTGGCCGATCGCCACGCGCACCAGGCGCAGCACGTTGATGTCGAAGGCGGCCAGCAGGCGGCGGATATGCCGGTTGCGGCCTTCCTCCAGCACCACTTCCAGCCAGGCGGTCTTGTCGCCGCTGCGCAGCAGCGTGGCGCGGCGCGCGCGCAGCAGCTCGCCCTCGTCCTCGATGCCCGCGCACAACGCCTGCAGCTGCGCGGCATCGGGGATGGCGTCAATCTGGACGTGATAGGTCTTGTCCGGGCCGGTGGCCGGATCGGTCAGGCGCGCGGCCCACTGCGGATCGTTGCTGAAGAGCAGCAGCCCTTCGCTGGCCTTGTCCAGGCGCCCGACCGGCGCGATCCACGGCAGGTCGGCCCCATCGAAGCAGCGGTACACGGTGTCGCGGCCGCGCTCATCCTGCGCGGTGGTCACCAGGCCGCGCGGCTTGTTGAGCATCAGGTGCACGCGCTTGGGCGCATCCAGCGGCCGACCATCGACGCGCACGTGATGGCGACCGTCGATGATCGGAAATTCGGGGTTGTTGATGACACGGCCGTCGACCGTGACCCGGCCGTCGGCGATCCAGCGCGCGGCTTCGGTGCGCGAGCACAGCCCGGCCTTGGAGAGCACACGCGCCAGGCCATGGCGCGGTGGGGTCGGACTGGTGCTGGCGGCGGTGCTGCGGGTGCCTGTTGCGGGGCTCGCACGCCGCTCGGGGCGGCGTGGTCGGGACGCGGTCGCGGCGGGTGGCCGGCGTGTCGTCATCGTGCTCCGCCCGGGCGGCTTACTTCTTGTCCGCCGGCTTGGTCTCAGCCGGTGCTTCGGCGGCGGCGGCCGGCACGGCAGCCGGTGCCGGGCGTGCCTTGACCACGCGCACGCCACGCGCCTTCATCCACGCGTCGAATTCTTCGGCGGTCATGCGCTTGCCGTTCTGGCTCATGTCGAAGCGCCACGGCGTGTTGTCGAACTCGGTCTGCGGCTTGTAGGCGGCCGGATCGTTCGGATTGATCACCGGTGCGCTGGGAATCGCCTTGGCGATGTTCTGGCAGCCATCGATGCGCAGGCGCTGCAGCACGCTGTCCAGCGACTGTTCGCGGTCGAAGCTGGAGGTCAGTACGCCGGCGGGCATGCCCAGCTGGACGTTGCGGATGTACAGCTCTTCGGCAACCGGTGCGATCGCGGTGGCCGGCAGCGGCAGCGGCGATGCGCTGGCAGGTGCCGAACAGTCCACGGCAGCGTGGGCGGCGGGAACCAGGGCCAGGCCAAGCGCGGCGGCCAGTGCAAAACGCTGCATGGGATGCATCCAGGAAGGGGTCGACGCGGCGAGTTTAACAGCGCCACAACGTCTTTCAAGCGCCACCTTCAATGAATACGGCAACGTGTTGGATTTATTGTCGATTTCCGGGATCCAACCGCCCCGGACACATAAAAAACAGGGCCCGGCAATGCCGGGCCCTGCTTGGTGAGACTGTACCGCCAGAAGGATTAGTTCTGGACGTTCAGCTCGGTACGACGGTTCTTGGCGCGGCCTTCCGGGTTGTCCGAACCATCCGGGTTGGTGTTCGGCGCAATCGGGCGGCTCTCGCCGTAACCGATCGGACCGACCAGACGCGAAGCGTCAACGCCGTTCTGGGTCAGGTAGTTGTACACCGAGGTGGCACGACGCTCGGACAGCTTCTGGTTGTAAGCGTCGGAACCCTTGGAATCGGTGTGACCGGCGACTTCAACGCGCAGATCCGGGTAACGCTTCAGGATTTCCGAAGCTTCGCTCAGGATCGCAACCGCGTCCGGACGCAGGTTCGACTTATCGAAGTCGAAGTTCACGCCCTTCAGATCGATCGACACCGGGACCGGGCAACCGTCCGGACCGATGGTCTGACCCGGCTGCGAGTTCGGGCACTTGTCGTCGCAGTTGTTGACGCCGTCACCGTCGTCATCCAGATCGGCGCAGCTCGGAGCAACCGGAGCCGGAGCCGGCACGGCAGCGACCGGGGCCGGGCCCAGCGGGATCACGACACCGACCGAAGCCAGCACGTCGCCGAACCAGTCTTCGCTCGGAGCAGCAACGCTCTGGTCGTCGAAGTCAGCGCGGTAGGCCACTTCGGCACGCACGGCGACGCGCTTTTCGAAGGTGGTCTGCAGACCGACGCCGAGCTTGGCGGCGAAGTTGCCGTCCTTGCGCTCACGCGGACCGTTGGTGTTCAGCGCTGCGTACTCTTCTTCCGACTTCTGGTAACCCAGGCCGAACAGCAGGTACGGATTCCAGCCGCGGCCTTCCTGGATGAAGTGGCGACGCAGATCAAGGGACGCGCCGTACTGGCTCCAGTTCAGATCCTGGTTGGCATCGAAGTTCGGGTTCTGGTAGTTCAGCTCGCCATCCAGCGACCAGTTGGGGCTGATGAACTTACCAAGGCCCAGGGTAACGAACGGAGCGTCGTTGGTCAGACGGTCGCTATCCTGGAAGTTGAAGCCGGCCGAACCGGTCAGGTACCAGCGGTCGTCAAAATCCTGCGCCGATGCAGCCTGGGCGAAAGCCAGACCGCCCAGCAGCGCGGCAGTAAGGATCTTCTTGTTCATTGAGTACAGCTCCTATTTCGGGGGTATGAAACCGGTAGAGGCATGGGCCAGCACTACTGCGTCGTTTTCAGACTGCCGATTCAGCACGCCACCGCCGCGAACATTATGCTCAGGCGAGTGAAGGTGATGTTAACAGTCCCGTAACATGTGAAGACGACCGCCAGACCTCTACCGGGTCCAGCTGGTGGCACCCTATACAGGTTGATGAAATTCCGCAAGACCCAGCAATGACAAGGGTTTTGCCTAATTCAGGCGACGTCGCGACACATTTTTCACGGTAGGGTTCAAATCGCGATGGCGCCTTGATTCAGCGCAAAAACAGCGACGGCGTGATCCGTATGATGGGGAGGATTCCCCCGTTCCGGAGCCGACATGAAAGCCGTGGGACTGACCCAGTATCTGCCGATTGAAGACCCCGCCGCGCTGCAGGACCTCAGCATCGCCCCGCCCGGCACGCCGCAGGGACGTGACCTGCTGGTGCGGGTACACGCCGTTTCCGTCAATCCCGTGGATACCAAACAGCGCGCGCCGCGCGCGCAGCAGGAGGATCCGCCGCGCGTGCTGGGCTATGACGCGGCCGGCGTCGTTGAAGCCGTGGGTCCTGACGTCACCGCCTTCGCCGCGGGCGACGAGGTCTATTACGCCGGCGATGTCACCCGCCCCGGTTGCAATGCGCAGTACCAGTGGGTAGATGAGCGCCTGGTCGGGCGCAAACCCACCACGCTGGATTTCGCCGAGGCCGCGGCGTTGCCGCTGACCACGCTGACCGCATGGGAACTGCTGTTCCAGCGCATGCCGCTGCACTTTGACGACAGCCGCCATCGTGGCCAGCACCTGCTGATCATCGGCGGCGCCGGCGGTGTCGGTTCGATCGCCATCCAGCTGGCACGGCATGCCGGCTTTACCGTGATCGCGACCGCCTCGCGCGAGGAAACCCGCGCGTGGTGCCTGCAGATGGGCGCCGGCCACGTGATCGATCATCGCCAGCCACTGGCCGCCCAGCTGCAGGCACTGGGCATCGCGCAGGTGCAGGTCGCGCTCAACCTTGCCGATACCGATCACTACTGGGAGACCCTGGGCGAGCTGCTGGCACCGCAGGGGCATGTCGGCCTGATCGTCGAGCCACGCGGGCCGCTGCGCATCGGCGATCCCTACAAAGCCAAGTGCATCGGCATCCATTGGGAATTCATGTTCGCGCGCGCCCGCTTCCAGACCGGGGACATGATCGAGCAGCACCGCATCCTCAGCCGCGCGGCCAGCCTGATCGATGCCGGCGAGCTGCGCACGACCGCGCACACTCACCTGGGCACGATCAATGCCGCGAACCTGCGCGAAGCGCATCGCCGGCTGGAAGCTGGCGACGTGATCGGCAAGCTGGTGCTGTCCGGCTGGGCGTAGTCGCGCGGCAAGGTGTCAGCGCGCATTCGCCTGCATCTGTATCTGTCGGCGGCGCCCCGTGCCGCCTACAGTCAGTGGCCCTTCCGGTGAATCCGCCATGCCCACGTCCCTGCCCCTGCGCCTGCTGCAACTCCTGCTCGGTCTGTTCCTGTACGGCGTCGGCGCGGCGGTGATGATCCGCGCGGCGATCGGCGTGGCGCCCTGGGATGTGCTTTCGCAGGGCATCGCGCTGCAGACGCCACTGTCCTTCGGCGTGGCCACCAATGTGATCGGCGCGCTGGTGCTGTTGCTGTGGTGGCCGATCCGGCAGAAGCCCGGGCTGGGCACGGTACTCAACGTGATGCTGATCGGCCCCAGCGCGCAGTTCGGGCTGTGGCTGCTGCCGGAGGTGCATGGGCTGGCCTGGCAGATCCCGATGTTCGTCTGCGGCCTGCTGCTGGTCGCGCTCGCCACCGGCCTGTACATCGGTGCGCGCTTCGGACCCGGCCCCCGCGACGGCCTGATGACCGGCCTGCATTCCCGCACCGGCTGGCCGATCTGGATCGTGCGCAGCGCGATCGAAGGCACCGTGCTGCTGATCGGCTGGTGGCTGGGCGGCAACGTCGGCGTGGGCACCCTCGCCTTCGCCCTGCTGATCGGCCCGCTGTGCGGGGTCACCCTGCCGCTGTTCGGCATCCGCAAGCCCGCCCCCGCCGCCGTCGCGCCATAACAGCGCCGGTGCCGACCAGTCGTCGGCACCGGGCCGGGCGCCAGCGCTTGCTCTTCAGAGGCATTCGCGGCACCCTGCGGGCTTCCGTACGCAAGCGTATCCACATGTCGCCAGCCGCCGAATCCACCGCCTACCCGCATCTGTTCGCCCCGCTCGATCTGGGCTTCACGCAGCTGCGCAACCGGGTCCTGATGGGGTCCATGCACACCGGCCTGGAAGACCGCGCGCGCGATTTCCCGCGGCTGGCGGCGTATTTCGCCGAGCGGGCCGCGGGCGGCGTCGGCCTGATCGTCACCGGCGGCTTTGCGCCCAACGTGGTCGGCTGGCTCAAGCCGTTCGGCGGCAAGCTGTCCTGGCCCTGGGAGGTGCGACCGCACCGCCAGGTCACCCGGGCCGTGCACGACAACGGCAGCAGGATCTGCCTGCAGCTGCTGCATGCCGGCCGCTACGCCTACCACCCCCTCTCGGTCGCCCCCTCCAAGCTGAAGGCGCCGATCAACCCGTTCACCCCGCGGGCGCTGTCCGCGCGCGGCGTGGACCGCCATATCGCCGATTACGCACGCAGCGCGCGGCTGGCCCGCGAAGCAGGCTACGACGGCGTTGAGGTGATGGGTTCGGAAGGCTATCTGATCAATGAGTTCATCGCCCCGCGCACCAACCAGCGCACCGACCGCTGGGGCGGCGACGCGGCACAGCGCATGCGCTTCGCGGTGGAGATCGTGCGCCGCATCCGCGAGGCCTGTGGGCCGGATTTCATCATCATCTATCGGCTTTCGCTGGTGGACCTGGTGCCCGACGGCAGCAACTGGGCCGAGATCGTGCAGCAGGCGCAGGCCATCGAAGCGGCGGGCGCGACCCTGATCAACTCGGGCATCGGCTGGCACGAAGCGCGCATCCCGACCATCGCCACCTCGGTGCCGCGTGGCGCCTTCGCCGGTGTCACCGCCAAACTCAAGCCGCATGTGCGGGTGCCGGTGATCGCCACCAACCGCATCAACATGCCCGACGTGGCCGAGCGCATCCTCGCCGCGGGCGGTGCCGACATGGTCTCGCTGGCGCGGCCGCTGCTGGCCGACCCGCAGTGGGCCAACAAGTCGCGCGCCGGCCGCCCGGAGGCGATCAACACCTGCATCGCCTGCAACCAGGCCTGCCTGGACCACGTATTCGAGAACAAGACCGCCAGCTGCCTGGTCAACCCGCGCGCCGCGCACGAGACCGAGCTGGTCTACCGCCCGACCATCGCCCGGCGCCGCATCGCGGTGGTCGGCGCCGGTCCGGCCGGGCTGGCCTGCGCGACCGTGGCTGCCGGGCGTGGCCACGCGGTGACGCTGTTCGATGCCGGCAGCGAGATCGGCGGGCAGTTCAACGTCGCCAAGCGCATCCCGGGCAAGGAAGAATTCCACGAGACGCTGCGCTATTTCCGCCACAAGCTGGGCGAGACCGGCGTCGAGGTGAGGCTGGACACCGTGGCCGACGTGGCCGCGTTGGCCGGTTTCGACGAGGTGGTGATCGCCACCGGCATCACCCCGCGCCGGGTCGATTTCCCCGGCGCCGACCATCCCAAGGTGGTCACCTACCTGGATGTGCTGCTCGGCAGGGTCCAGGTAGGCGAGCAGGTCGCGATCATCGGCGCCGGCGGCATCGGCTTCGATGTCGGCGAGTTCCTGGTCCACGAGGGGCCCTCCTCCGCGCTGGACCCGGCGCGCTGGATGGCCGAGTGGGGCGTGGACCCGACGTTCGAGGGCCGCGGCGCGCTCGCCAGACCGGCACCTGAAGCCCCTGCGCGCAAGGTCTGGCTGCTGCAGCGCAGCCCGGGCAAGCCCGGCGCCCGCCTGGGCAAGACCACCGGCTGGATCCACCGCGCCACGCTCAAGGCCAAAGGCGTGAGCATGCTCGGTGGCGTTGAGTACGTGGGGGTGGATGACAGCGGCCTGCGCATCCGCGTGGACGGCCAGGAACAGCTGCTGCCGGTGAGCCATGTGGTGGTCTGCGCCGGGCAGGAACCGCGCCGGGATCTGCACGCCGCGCTGCAGGCAGTCGGCATCCAGGCACAGCTGATCGGCGGTGCGGATGTCGCCGCCGAACTCGACGCCAAGCGCGCGATCGATCAGGGCAGCCGGGTCGCCGCTGCCCTCTGATGCGGGTCCAAACGGACCTGAATACGGGGCTGAACCGCCGATTCAGCCCCACCTCCGAACCTGAATGTCAAGCTTTCGGGTTCAGGATGTATTGGGAAATCGCCCCCTATCGTGCGCCAACTTTCCCGCTCACCACCCAGTTCGAGTGAGCGCGCGGACCCCACGTCTTCTTTCGGGTCCGCCCCCGGGCGGCCCCGATGGCCGCCTCCCCATGACGCCAAGTCGTACCCACGCCCCGTCCGCACGATCGGATGGAACAGCCAGGTGCGGCCCACACGGAGCAAGGAGATTTATGAAACTGGCCTGGATTCTCTGGCTGTCACAGTTGTTGCCGCAGCCTGCCGCCGATTCGTTGTGCCTGAGCACGACCGTCTACCTCGAAGCGCGTGACCAGACCCTGCGCGGCCAGCAAGCCGTTGCGGAAGTGGCCCTGCGCCGCTTGGACAGCGGCCTCTGGGGCGACTCGATGTGCCAAGTGGTGACCGCCCGCAAGCAGTTCGCCCCGACCATCGTCGCGCCCGGCACCCAGCTCGGCAACGCCGATGCCTGGCAGGAAGCGATGACCGTGGCCTTCGATGCCGAGCGCAACTGGGCCCTGCCGGCCGGTGAGCGCAAGGAGATCGTGCCCGGCGCCAGCCACTTCGCGGCCCTGGCGATCGCCAACCCGAGCTGGCGCAATGCCTACCAGGTGGCCACGATCGGCGATCACACCTTTTACCGCGTGCAGAAACTCAAGCCACGCGCGTCGTAACGATCTGTTACGGCCATACCGTTGAGGATGCGGGGCCGGCTCTGGAATAGTGGGCGGCTCACCTTCCAGCCATCCGCAACGGAGTTCCCATGAAGCTGTACAGCAAGCCCGGAGCCTGCTCCACCGCCGATCACATCGCCCTGCAGTGGACCGGCCAGCCGTTCGAGGTGGAACTGCTCGACAAGGACACCCTGAAGGCGCCGCCGTTCCTGGCCCTCAATCCGGCCGGTTCGGTGCCGGTGGTGGTCGATGGCGACTTCGTGCTGACCCAGAACGCGGCCATCCTGGGCTACATCGCCGATACCTACCCGCAGGCCGGCCTGACCGGTGACGGCAGCCCGAAGCAGCGCGCCGAAGCCACCCGTTGGCTGTCCTTCGTCAACTCCGACCTGCACCCGGCGTTCAAGCCGCTGTTCGGGCCGGGCACCTTCATCGAAGACGACACCCAGTACGACGCGCTCCGCGCCGCCGCCCGCAAGCGCCTGCGCGGCCTGTTCGAGCGCGCCGACAAGCAGTTGGCCGACCGCCCCTGGCTGGCCGGCTTCCGCAGCTTCGCCGATCCGTACTTCTACATCACCCTGCGCTGGGCCGCGGGCGCGAAGATCGACCTGAGCGGCCTGGACAACCTCGCCGCCTTCAAGCAGCGCATGGAAGCCGATACCGGCGTGCAGGCGGCACTGAAGGCGGAAGGCCTGAGCTGACCGGCGCGGCTCACGTAGACGTATAAGAAGAAGCCCGGCAGTGCCGGGCTTTTTCGTTTCCAGCGCGCGCTGAGGCGATCAGCCAACGACCTCGACCATGTTGCCCTTGGCATCGCGCAGTTCGCTCGGCTCCACCACCACCTGCAGCGCCGGCCAGCCCGGGATCGCATAGGTCCCGCGGCGTGGCATGACCGTGGCGACCAGCGCCTGCACCGTGGCCGGCGACAGCTGGCAGTCCAGCGCTTCGTCGTCGACCAGCAGCGCATTGACCGCGGCCGGCGACAGCGTGATCTGACTATCGTTGCTGACCAGCGTCAACGGCTGCCCGAACAACAACCGTGCCGGCAGCAGCGCGAGCAGCGATTCCACCTGGCGCGCGCCCAGCGTCATGGTCAACTGCTGCCCAGCGCCCTCGCGCTGCACCGACCACCCCAGCTTTTCCAGGAACAGATACGCCGTCTGCGAGCCTTCGCGTGCCGCGCCCTCGGCCACCGCAGCAGCGAGCGCGGGGTCGTCCAGCAACGAGCCACGCGCGATATCGGTGATCCACAGCGGCATCTTCGGCAGCAGCGTTTCGAGCACGCCGGTGGTCGACCAGCGCTTCACCGCATCCATCTCGTCATCGGTCAGCCCGATCACCTGCAGGAACTCCAGCGAACCGTTGGGCGTCTCGCGCGGCGGCAGCTGCGGGTCGCGCATGAAGGCGATGTGCCGCAGCAGCGTATCGGTGTCGGCGGCGATCGGCCCGCCTGCGTTGAGGTAGTGGCCCTGCTGGAACACCTTGCCGTTGGCGAACACGTAGCGCGCCAGGTTCTGCAGGAAGTTCATCGCCCACGCCGGCGGCTCGCTGCCCGCCGCGGCGGCAACCCGGAAGCTCAGCTCGAAGCCGTAGCCACTGGTGGCCGGATCATCGCTCTCCTTTTCATACAGCTCGGAGAAGCCGTAGCTGACGAAGTGCCAGTGCGGCAGCGGCGCATCGTTCCAGTACGCGCTGATGCCGTCCAGCGGATCCTCGCCACCGAGCAGCGAGCGCAGCACCGGGCCGTAATGCTGCGGCGCCTGCGTCGGATACACCGTCTTCAACGCGGCATCGATGGCATCCCACCCGGGTGCGCCGTCGTCCTCGATCTCATCCACCATCGCCATTCTCCCGCACACGAAGCAGCACGCATTCTAAACAGCATGCTGGCTGACTGCCGTGGAGGCGTCGGCTCAGGCGATCACGGGATCGGCCTGCAGCAGCGCGCGCGTCTCCTCCAGCCAGCGATTCGCCAGCGCCGGGCTTTTCGCCTTGCTGATCGCGGCGGCCATGTCCGGCCACAGTTTTTCCAGGCTGCCGGCATCGGTGCAGCGTTCGACTTTCAACTGCATGAAATAGCCCTTCAGACCGAGGTGCCTGCGCACCGATTCGCTCATCCAGTCGTATAGACGCTTGTAGAGCTCCGGGTCCTGCTCGCGCCCGGCGGTCAGTGCCGCGGCGACGACCGGTGCGGCACTGCCGCCGACGATCTCGATCAGGCCCATCGCCGAGAGCTGCGCCAGCGCGTCATCCGGCGCGCGCAGGCCCGGCAGCAGCGCGGTCAACGCGGTGTCATCGCGCTGACCATCGACCATCAGCAGAATGGACCGCAACGCCGGCGGCAGGCGCCGTGCACGATCCTCGATTTCCTGACGGCCAGCGGCCGTCTTGGCATGGATGTACGCCATGTGCTCCCCCTTTCACGTGGTGTGCGTCACCGCGCGTCGCGTCGGCCGTTCACCGACGCGTATGCGCCCCCTTTCCCATCTTCCAGGCCGATGAGCGTCGGTGGCCGCCCCAGGCGCGCCGCGTCCCAGCGATCGTCTCCGGAGCTTACCTGAGCGCCTGCGTCCTCGGTAATGCACTGCAGCATGGTCCTGGCGGCCGCCCCGCTCAGGAAAAAGGCCCGTCTCTCCGAGGAGGACGGGCCTTGGGGAGCACTTCGAATGCCGGTGCACATCGCGACCACGCATGGCGTGGCACTACACGACCGGGCTGAGCCACAGCACGTCAGGTGCCCAGCGCGCGGCGGATCTCGTCCAACGCCGCCGGGTCATCCAGGGTCGACAGATCGCCCGGATCACGCTCCTCGGCCAGCGCCTGCAGCGAGCGCCGCAGCAGCTTGCCCGAGCGCGTCTTGGGCAGCGCGTTGACGATATGGATGTGGGCCGGCCGCGCGACCGCGCCGAGGGTGTTGGTCACCCGCTGCATCATCTCGGCCGCCACGGCGCTGCTGTCTCCCTGAAGGGCCTGTTTGAGGGTGACGAACACCAGTGGCACCTGGCCCTTGAGTTCATCCTTGACCCCGATCACGGCGGCCTCGGCCACCAGCGGATGGCCGGCGATGCACTCCTCGATCTCGCGCGTGCCCAGGCGGTGCCCGGCCACGTTGATGACATCGTCGGTGCGGCCCAGGATGAAGGTGTAGCCGTCTTCGTCCTGGATCGCCCAGTCGAGCGAGCTGTACAGCAGCTCCTTGAAGTGGCTGAAATAACTCTGGATGAAGCGCGCATCGTCCTTCCAGACGGTGGTCATGCAGCCCGGCGGCAGCGGCGGGATCATCACCAGCACGCCCTTCTGCCCCGGCGCGACGGTCTCGCCGGTGTTCTCGTCGATGACCTTCATCCGGTAGCCGAGGTTCGGGAAACCGGGCGAGCCGAAGCGCACCGGTTTCATGTCCACGCCCGGCAGCAGGGTCAGTGCCGGCCAGCCGGTTTCGGTCTGCCAGTAGTTGTCGATGATCGGCTTGCCGAGTGCGTCGTTGATCCAGTGCGCGGTCGGCTCGTCGAGCGGTTCGCCGGCGAGGAAGACGTACTTCAATGCTTCCAGATCGTGGCGGCGGATGAAATCGGCGTCATGTTTCTTGAGCACGCGGATCGCGGTCGGCGAGGAGAACAACGTGCGCACGCCGTACTGTTCGCACAGCGCCCACCAGATGCCCGGGTCCGGGTTGGTCGGCAGCCCTTCGTACAGCAGCGAGGTGCAGCCGCCGATCAGGGGGCCGTAGACGTTGTAGGAATGCCCGACCGCCCAGCCCACATCCGAGGTGGAGAACATCACCTGGCCGGGTTTGCAGTCGAACACGGTCTCCATCGACTGCGCCATCGCGACCGCGTAGCCGCCGACATCGCGCTGCACGCCCTTCGGCTTGCCGGTGGTGCCCGAGGTGTACAGCAGATAGCTCGGCTCGCTGGATTCCAGCCACACCACCGGTACATCCTGGTCGCCCACTTCGGCGCGCAGCGTGGCGTAATCGACGTCGCGACCGGGCACCTTCGGTTCGGCCGGGTCCAGGCCGCGCGAGACGATCAGCACGTGCGGTGGCGGCGAAGCGGCTTCAGCGCAGGCGGCATCGACCATCGCCTTGTACGGAATCACTTTGCCGCCGCGCTTGCCGGCATCGGCGGCAATCAGCAGCTTCGGTTCGGCGTCATCGATGCGCAGTGCCAGGTTGTGCGCGGCGAAGCCGCCAAACACCACCGAATGGATCGCCCCGATGCGCGCGCAGGCCAGCATTGCGAACACGGCTTCGGCCATGTTCGGCATGTAGATCACCACGCGGTCGCCACGCTGCACGTCCAGCCGCTGCAGCACGGCGGCGAAGGCATTCACTTCGCGGTGCAGCTCGCGGTAGGTGATCTCGCGGGTGACGCCGGTTTCGCTGGAGACCGCGACCAGCGCGAGCTGATCCGGGCGATCGACCAGATGGCGGTCGACCGCGTTGTAGCAGAGGTTGGTTTCCCCGCCGACGAACCAGCGCCGGAACGGCGGGGTGCTGTAATCGAGGATCTGCTGCGGCGGTGTATGCCAGTAGATGCGCTGAGCCTCTTCGCCCCAGAACGCCTCGGGTTCATCGACCGAACGTCGATAGACATCTTCGTAACGCATGACAGCCCTCCCAGACAAAGTCATGGGATCGAGCATAGTCCGATGGTGAAGCGCGGGCCGTCCGACCTTGGTCGTAGGGCCGATCGGTGGGTCGGGCGCTGGGCCCCCGTACCCTTGTAGGCGAAATAAAGGAGGAGGGGGCGGCCGAAGGCCGACGCCGGGGGACATTCGCCGGAAAGGGTATGGGGGCCCAGCGCCCGACCCACCGACCGCCGCGCGGGAAAAGATGCGAAGAACCAAAGAAAACGCCGGGCAAGCCCGGCGTTTCTTCGTTCGGCGACCGACCAATGGTCGGTACCTACCGCAGCAGCTCGATCAACCCAGCAGGTGGGCGACGCCGGAGCGCTCTTCTTCCAGCTCGGCCAGGGTCTTGTCGATGTACTTCTGGCTGAAGTCGTCGACCGGCAGATCCTTGACCAGGGTGTACTCGCCGTTCTCGGTGGTGACCGCGAAGCCGAAGATCACGCCTTCCGGGATGCCGTAGGAGCCGTCGGACGGCACGCCCATGGTGACCCACTTGCCGTTGCTGCCCAGCACCCAGTCACGGATGTGGTCGACGGCGGCATTGGCGGCCGAGGCCGCCGAGGACGAACCACGGGCTTCGATGATCGCCGCGCCGCGCTTGCCCACGGTCGGGATGAAGGTCGATGCGTTCCATTCCTGGTCGTTGATCGCCTCGGCGATGGAGGCACCGTCGGCGGTGGCGAAACGGTAATCCGGGTACATGGTCGGGCTGTGGTTGCCCCACACGATCAGCTTCTCCATGCCACCGACCGGCTTGCCGAGCTTGGTCGACAGCTGGCTCAGCGCACGGTTGTGGTCCAGGCGCAGCATGGCGGTGAAGTTGCGCGGGTTCAGGTCCGGTGCCGACTTCATGGCGATGTAGGCGTTGGTGTTGGCCGGGTTGCCGACCACCAGCACCTTGACGTCTCGCTTGGCGACCTTGTTCAGCGCCGCGCCCTGGGCGGTGAAGATCTTGGCGTTTTCCAGCAGCAGATCCTTGCGCTCCATGCCCGGGCCGCGCGGACGCGCGCCGACCAGCAGGGCGATATCGGCGTCCTTGAAGGCCACTTCGGCGTCATCGGTACCGACCATGCCGGCCAGCAGCGGGAAGGCGCAGTCTTCCAGTTCCATCATCACGCCGCGCAGGGCGGCCTGGGCCTTGTCGACCGGCAGCTCGAGCAGCTGCAGGATGACCGGCTGGTCCTTGCCCAGCATGTCGCCGGAGGCGATGCGGAACAGCAGGGCGTAGCCGATCTGGCCGGCGGCGCCGGTCACGGCAACACGAACAGGTGCTTTCATGGGGATTTCCTCTGCTAAGAAACGTAAAAACGGCCCCCTTCACAGGGGGCCGTCGGGATCGGATCAGGCGCTGGGGATCAGCTTGTTCCACTCCGCCACGCGCTCGGCCTGGGCGGCCAGCACGGCGTCGGTGTCGCCTTCCAGGGTGATCGAATGGATCACGTCGCCCTGCTTGACCGAGTCCACGATGGCCTGGCCGTCGAGGACCTGGCCGAACACGGTGTGCTTGCCGTCCAGCCAATCGGTCTTGATGTGGGTGATGAAGAACTGGCTGCCGTTCGTGTTCGGGCCGGCATTGGCCATCGACAGCGAACCGACCTGGTGCTTCACGCCGTTCTTTTCATCTTCGAACTTGTAGCCCGGGCCGCCGGTGCCCTGGCCCTTGGGGCAGCCGCCCTGGATCATGAAGTCCGGGATCACGCGGTGGAAGACCAGGCCGTCATAGAAGCCGTGCTTGACCAGGTTGACGAAGTTGGCGACCGTCAGCGGGGCCTTGTCGGCGAACAGCTCGACCTTGATCGGGCCCTGGGTGGTGTCGAAAGTGGCGATGAGGGACATGCAAATCCTTGGGGTACGGGGGTTTGTCGTTAGCCCCATAGGATACACCGCGCCCCCTGACCAACGGGCGCCTGTTGGACAAACGCGTCGCCACGCGCCCAGGCACCTCCGCGCCGGCACGGAAACGCTTTGCTGAATGCCTCAGGGACGGCGGTAGTGCCGGTCGTTGGCCGGCAGCCAGGCAGAACCGGCCGGAGATCATGGGGTCGACGGCCAGCGGCCGGCACTACCTGAATGCCCGTCCGGCAAGGCTTGCGAGGTACTTTTCGCGATTGGTCATCTTGGCCGTATAATGTTGGACTTCTTTTTCCAAATCCGGCGCCGACTGGCCCCCTTTCGCATGTCTATCGAAAATCTTCGCAACATCGCCATCGTCGCCCACGTCGACCACGGTAAGACCACCCTCGTCGACCAGCTGCTCAAGCAGTCCGGCACCCTCTCCGAGCGCACCGTGCTCGCCGAGCGCGTGATGGACAGCAATGACCAGGAAAAGGAACGCGGCATCACCATCCTGGCCAAGAACACGGC
>Ga0182007_10000781_pt1 | contig 17782 bp, 16 predicted proteins | sample Sormic07211113_1_FD_123023 | JGI IMG/M metagenome (GOLD analysis project Ga0182007, IMG submission 123023) | Rhizosphere microbial communities from Sorghum bicolor, Mead, Nebraska, USA - 072115-113_1 MetaG | ecosystem: Host-associated > Plants > Roots > Rhizosphere | place: USA: Nebraska... | reverse complement strand
TTCACCGCGTCCCGGAGGCGGACCATGGGTTCGCGGGCCGCGGCGAACAGGCTGGAGCCCTGGAGGGCGGCGGGTCGTACGGCCAGGACGCGGGCGCCGATCTCCCAGCGGGTGGTGTCCTTGCGGTTGGCGCGCAGCCAGCCGGCCTCGGCCAGGGTGACCAGGGTGCGCTGCACGGTGGACTTCGGCAGCCCGAAGAGCTTCGTCAACTCCCCTACGGTCACGGGCTGATGCTGAGCGACCGCCTCCAGGACGCGCAGCGACCTGGTGACGCTCTTCATTTCCATCCGGTTTCCCCCCGTTAATCCTCGAAATTTCTGCTGGACACCCTCTTGACTCCCCTCTGAAGCCACTGTCATTCTCTGTGCCAGATTCTAGCACGGCATTCCACATAGTGGCACGGCCTTCGGAGAGATCCCCCGGAAGTGGGCCGGACTGCGAGACACGGCGGTTGCGAGCCGCAGGTCCACAAAGAGGATCTGGCTCCCGCCCAAACCGTCTCGAATCGAACAGCCTCACGTCGAAGGCCCAGCATGCGCCTCGGCGATACGAAAGGAAAGTTCTGTGTCAGCTGCCAGGAAGCGCGTCGCGGTGGTCGGCGTCGGAACGATGGGCAGCCAGGCCGCCTGGCGCCTGGCGGCCCGCGGCGCCGAGGTCGTCGGATACGACCGCTACGCACCCGGCCACGACCGCAGTGCCGCCGGCGGAGAGACCCGGATCTTCCGCAGCGCACACTTCGAGGACTCCCGGTACGTTCCGCTGCTCAAGCACGCCGACTCCCTCTGGGAGGAGCTCCAGCGGGAGACCGGCCGCGAGCTGCGCCGCCTGACCGGATGCCTGCTGATGGGGCCGACCGACCACCAGCAGATGGCCACCGTCCTTCAGTCGATCGCCGACCACGACCTCGACCACGAGGTGCTGGACGTCGAGACACTCGCCAAGCGATTCCCGCAGTACCGCATCGAGGACGGCGACGCGGCCGTGCTCGACCGCCGCGCCGGCTTCATCCGCCCCGAACTGACGATCCAGACCGCTGCCCGCCGCGCCGAGCAGCTGGGTGCCGTCATCCACCGCTACAAGACGGTCCGCGAGATCGTCCCCGTCGCGGGCGGCGTGGAGATCCGCACCGACTCCGGCAGCGAGCGCTTCGACACCGCCGTCGTCACCCCCGGCCCCTGGGTCAACGACCTGCTGCCCGACCTGCCGTGGGAGGTGGAGGTCCGCCGCCTCGTCAGCGCCTGGTACGTGCCCACCGCCCCCGAGGCCTGGTTCGGCGAGGAGCGTCCCGCCTTCATCCGCACGGCCCCCACCCACTGCTACGGCCTGCCCTCCCCGGACGGCATCTCGGTCAAGCTCGGACTGTCCCGCGCGCTGCACCGGCTCGCCGACGACCCCAACCAACTGGACCGCACCGTTCGGCCGGACGAACTGGAGGTCTTCTCCGGGCTGATCAGCCGTTACCTGCCCGACCTGCACCCGGACCCCACCCGGCTCTCCGTCTACATGGAGGGCTACACCGAGAGCAGCCGCCCGCTGGTCGGTCCGCTGCCCGGTGCCGAGAACGTCATCCTGCTCGCCGGCTTCTCCGGTCACGGCTTCAAGCTCTCGCCCGCCTTCGGCGACATCGCCGCGGACCTCGCACTGGACGGCGCCTCGCCCCAGCCAATCGACTTCCTCTCCACGGTCGGCCGTACGGAGGCATGACCATGCAGGCCGCCACCCTCTCCGTCGGCTCCTTCCCGTTATGGGCGGTATCGCCGCGGACCTCGCCCTTCAGGGCTGCACCCCTCCCAGCCGATCGACTTCATCACCACAAACGGCCGCGCCGCGGCCTGAGCCCGAACGAGGAAAGCCATGACCCTGACCATCGGCCCGCTGCGCGCCGAGCCCGGCCAGAAGACCCGCGGGAGCCTGCCCGCCGACCTCGGCACCACGACGGTGGACGTTCCCCTGATCCTCGTCAACGGCTCCCGCCCCGGCCCCAGGGTCGTGATCACCGGTGGCGTCCACGGCGGCGAGTTCATTCCCGTCGACGCCACCACCCGGCTGGCCGGGTTGCTGGAACCGGCGCAGGTCGCCGGCCAGTTGGTGATCTGCCCCGTGGCCAACCCTCCGGCCGTCTACGGGGGCCGGCTCAACATTTCCCCGCTGGACGGCGTGAACATCAACCGAGTCTTTCCCGGCGACAAGGACGGCGGCCCCACCGACCGCATGGCGGCCTGGCTGTTCGAGTACCTGATCGACGGCGCCGACGCCTACATCGACCTGCACAGCGGCGGCATCGACCAGCACCTGCTCGACTTCGTCGGCTACCGCCTGACGTCCGACGACGAACTGACCGCCAAGAACAAGGCGATGGCACACGCGGTCGGATACGAGCGGGTCATCTTCGGCACCACCCCGGAGGGCGGCAACAGCCACGCCGCGGCGAATCGGCAGGGCATCCCCGCCATCCTCGTCGAGACCGGAAAGCTCGGCGACCGCAACCCCGCCACCGTGCGCAGACTCCTCGACGCCCTGTACCGGCTCCTGCACCACCTCGGCGTCCTCGGGGCCCCGGAGCACCTCGCACCGGTGACCGTGCAGCCGCGCGACTGGATGTGGACGGGCGAAGTCGAGTCCGAGGTCGCAGGCCTCTGGTACCCGGACGCGGTCACCGGCGACGAGGTGACCGAGGGGCAGACCATCGGTCGCATCATCGATCCGGTCGACGGCGCCGAGCACAAGATCGCCGCCGTCTCCAGCGGAACGATCATCTACCACATGAACGGGCTCAGCGTCCGCCCCGGCACGCATCTCGCCGCCATCGCCGTCCCGCACGACTGACGGGCCTCGTGCCCGCCCACCGAACCGCCCCCCACCCCACTGAGCTGGTCTCCGATCCGAGCGGACCCCAGCACGCTCTCCCCTTTGAGTAAGGAGCAGTCCCATGCGAGTCAGCAGAATCTTGAGTGTTCCGATCGTCACGACGGCCCTGGCCCTCGCGCTCGCCGCGTGCGGCGCGAACGGCACCGCGCAGAGCGTGGGGGCGAAGAGCACGGCGCAGGGCGGGGGTTCCGGTTCGTCGGCCGAGCACACCGATGACATCTCGGTCGGTGTGAAGCCGGACGCGGCGGCGGTGAAGCTGCTGCCCGCGGCGGTGAAGGCCAAGGGCACGCTCTCGGTGCCCATGGACCTGACCAGCCCGCCCACCACGTTCATGGCGTCGGACAACAAGACCCCGATCGGGTTCAACCCGGACATGGCCCGGCTGATCGCGGCCAAGCTCGGGTTGAAGCTGCAGATCAACAACGTCAAGTTCGACACCATCATCACGGGCTTGCAGGCCGACCGGTACGACTTCACGGCGTCGACCATGGGTGCGACCAGGGAGCGGCTGAAGGTGCTGGACATGGTCGACTACTTCAAGGCCGGCACCGGGGTGTCCGTCCCCTACGGCAACCCGCAGAAGCTGGGCACCCACACACTGTGCGGGCACCGGGTGGCTGTGCAGTCCGGCAGTACCGCGGAGCTGCAGTGGCTGCCCCAGTTGTCCAAGCAGGACTGTACGGGCAAGGGCAAGCCCGCCATCCAGGCGGTGACCCTGCCCAGCCTGAACGACGCTCTGACCCAGCTGGTCTCCAAGCGGATCGACGCGGTGATGCACGACTTCACCGGTCTTCAGTGGGCGGCCACGCAGCAGCCCAAGACGTTCCAGGTCCTGCAGCCCCTGGTGGCCACGAAGACCGTGGCCGTTGCGCTGAAGAAGGACTCTGCGCTGACCCCCGCGGTGAAGGCCGCCATCCAGTCGATCATCGACAGTCCCAAGTACGCCGAGGCGCTGGGCCGGTGGGGTTTCAACGACCTCGGGATCAAGACCGCGGCCATGGCCGTCCCGCAGGACTGACATGTCGACGGAAATGATCGAGACCACGACGACCAGGAGCCGACCGGTGTCACCACTGCTGGCCGAGGAGAAGAAGCGGATCACGCCGAAGCGTCCGCGCGACTATGTCGCCTGGGCCGTCGCGATCGTGATCGTCGCCGCTCTGGTGTGGACGGCGGTGACGAACGAGAACTACCGCTGGCCGGTGGTGTTCAGCTACTTCACCACCCGGACCATCCTCAACGGCCTGCTGGTCACGCTCCTACTGACCGTGGCGAGCATGGGTCTGGGCACTCTGCTGGGGCTGGTGCTGGCGGTGATGCGCATGTCGCACCAGCGGCCCATCTCGGGGCTCGCCCAGCTCTACATCACCTTCTTCCGCGGCACGCCGGTGCTCGTGCAGCTGGTCTTCTGGTTCAACATCGCGGCGCTCTACCCGCACCTGTCGATCGGTATCCCGTTCACGGACGTGTCCACGCCGGTGGACGTGAACGCGATCATGACACCGATGACCGCGGCCATCGTGGGCCTCACACTGAACCAGGCCGCCTACATGTCCGAGATCATCCGCGGCGGCTTCGCGTCGGTCAGCCGCGGGCAGCACGAGGCCGCGGAGTCGCTGGGCATGTCGGCCTTCACCAAACTGCGGCATGTGATCATTCCGCAGACCATGCCGGCGATCATCCCTGCCACCGGCAACCAGGTGATCGGGATGCTCAAGGAGACCTCGCTGGTGAGCGTGCTCGGCGTCGCCGACCTGCTGCAGAGCGCACAGGCCATCTACGCCCGCAACTTCCAGACGATTCCGCTGCTGATCGTGGCCAGCCTCTGGTACTTGATCATGACGCTGGTGCTGAGCGTGCCGCAGTCCATGATCGAGCGCCGTTTCTCCCGCTCCACCCGGGCACGGCTGACCCCGGCCGCCACCGCGGGCGAGCCCGGGGCCGGCCAGTCCGTTGCCACCACGAGGGAGTCCCTGCTGTGAACCCGGACGGAACGATCGTCGCACGCAAGCTGTGCAAGAGCTTCGGACGTCACCAGGTCCTGCGTGACATCGACCTGACCGTCGCGGCCGGGGAGATCTCCTGCATCATCGGTCCCAGCGGATCGGGCAAATCGACCCTGCTGCGGTGCGTGAACGGCCTGGAGACCGTAGACCGCGGTGTCCTGCAGGTCAACGGAGAGGACTTCGGCTACGTCGAGAAGGACGACGCCTACCACGCGGTCCGCCCGCAGCGGCTGGCCGAGCAGCGCGCCCGTATCGGCATGGTCTTCCAGCAGTTCAACCTGTTCCCCAACATGACCGCCGAGAGCAACGTCATGGCCGGACCGGTCCTGGTGCAGAAGAAGAACCGCGCCACCTGCCGGGAGCAGGCACAGCAACTGCTGGCCAGGGTCGGCCTGAAGGGGTGCGGCCACAAGTACCCCGCCCAGCTCTCCGGCGGCCAGCAGCAGCGCGTGGCCATCGCCCGCGCGCTGGCGATGGAACCCACCATCATGCTGTTCGACGAACCCACCAGCGCACTGGACCCCGAACGCGTCGGCGAAGTACTCGCCGTCATGCGCGACCTCGCCGGCAACGGCATGACCATGCTGCTCGTCACCCACGAGATGGGCTTCGCCCGCGAGGTCGCCGACGAGATCCTGTTCATGGACGACGGCATCGCCGTCGAACGCGGCGACGCCCGCGAACTACTGGCCAACCCACGCGAAAAACGAACCCAGGCCTTCCTCGAAAGAGTCCTCTAGCCGCCACACAGACACACGGCAACGGATCCGGCAACACGCCCGGCCCAGCCTCTCGCGTCGGCCAAAACTCCCGCCGTTCCAGATCGCGCCGCCGCCGATCAGCGACCGTGCGTCCTAGAGGGCATCGCCGCGATCATCGCGGGCGCCCTGGCCCTCATTCGATCCACGTTTGAAAGGATCCCCATGTATTCCATCGGTCCGCTGACCGTCGCCCCCGGCGAGCGTGCCCACGGCCTCATCCCCGTCGGCACCAGCAGCTATGGTGTGGAGCTCGGCATTCCGCTCATCGTCGTCAACGGCGTCCAGGACGGTCCGGTCCTGTGTGTGGACGCGGGGGTGCACGGCGACGAGTACGACGGCCAGGAGGCCATCCGCCGGGTGCTCGCCGAGATCGACACGGCCACGCTGCGCGGCACCGTCGTCGGCATCCCCTGCCTGAACACCCCCGCCTTCGAGGCGGCCGCCCGCGCCAGCGGCATCGACCACCTCAACCTCAACCGGATCTTCCCCGGCGATGCCGAGGGCTCGTACTCGCAGCGCCTGGCCGCCACCTTCGTCGAGCAGGTCGTGCCGGCCGTCGACGCCGTGGTCGACCTGCACACCGGCGGCGCCTACGGCGAGATCGCCCCGCTCGTCATCCTTCAGGGCGGCTACGAGGACCTGGCCACCGACCTCGCCCTCGCCGCCGGGCACGAGCTGGTCTGGAAGGGCGGCAAGTGGGGCGGCACGGTCCGCCACCCCGTCCTCGAGGCCGGCAAGCCCGCCATCACCATCGAGTGCGGCGGCGCCACCTACCGCGAGGCCAACGTCGAGCGCCACATGCACTCGATCCGCAACATCCTGCGCGGCCTCGGCCTGGTGGAGGGGGAGGCGGAGCTGCGGGACAGCTACACGACGGTCTCCGGCACGTTCGCCCGGTCCGCCTCCGGCGGCTTCTTCGTCGCCCGCGCCGAGCCGGGGGCGACCTGCAAGGAAGGCGACCTGATCGCCACCATCACCGACCACTACGGCAACACGCTGGAAGAGGTCACCGCTCCGCAGGACGGCATCGTGCTCTGGGTCCGCCGGATCCGCACGGTCCGCCCGGGCGACGAGGTCGTCATCTTCGGCGAGGTGCTCGAGGAGATCCAGCCATGACCGGCGAACTGCAACTGACCGAACTGCTCATCGACGGCAAGCACGTCCCCGCCGCCGACGGACGTTCCTTCACCGTCCTCGACCCGTCGAACGACACGGCCATCGCCCGGGTGGCGCTGGCCGGGAAGGCGGACGTGGACCAGGCGGTGGCCGCGGCGCGCGCGGCGTTCACGGCGCCCGAGTGGGCCCGGATGCGTGCCGCCGACCGGGGGCGCATCCTGCACCGGATCGCGGAGGCCATCCGCTACCAGGGCGAACGCCTGGCCCGCCTGGAGAGCCAGGACGTCGGCAAGCCGCTGCGCCAGGCGAAGGCGGACGTCGAGGCGGCCGCCCGCTACTTCGAGTTCTACGCGGGCGTCGCCGACAAGCTCGGCGGCTCGACGATCCCGCTCGGCCCCGGCCTGATCGACTACACCGTCCGCGAGCCGATCGGCGTCTCCGGGCACATCATCCCGTTCAACTACCCTCTCCAGAACACCGCGAGGGGCTCCGCCCCGGCACTGGCCGCCGGCTGCACGGTGGTCCTCAAGCCGTCCCCCGAGGCGCCGCTGACCCCGCTGGAGATCGGCAGGATCGCCCTGGAGTGCGGTCTCCCGCCGGGCGTTCTGAATGTCGTCCCCGGCGACGGCGAGACCGGCGCGGCTCTCGCCGGACACCCCGACATCGACCAGGTGACCTTCACCGGCTCGGTGCCGACCGGCATCAAGGTCGCCCAGGCGGCCGCCGCCAACGTGGTCCCCTCGGTCACGGAACTGGGCGGCAAGTCCCCGGTCGTCGTCTTCGCCGACGCCGACTTCGACGCGGCGCTCGGAGCCGTCGTCGGCTCCGCGTTCGGCAACGCCGGGCAGACCTGCTCCGCCGGTACCCGGCTGCTGCTCCAGCGCGGCGCGGAGGAGTTCCTGGACAAGCTCGTCGCGCACGCCGCCTCCCTCAGCATCGGCCCCGGTCTCAGCGACCCGGACGTCGGTCCCCTCGTCGCCGCACGGCAGCGGGACCGGGTCCTCGGCTACCTGGAACTGGCCCGCGAGGAAGGCGCCGTGGCACGGGCCGGAGGAGGTGCGCCCGCCGATCCCGAACTGGCCGACGGCTACTACGTCCAGCCCACCGTTCTCACCGGACTGGACAACCAGGCCCGTTGCGCCCGCGAGGAGATCTTCGGCCCCGTCGTCACCGTCATCGAGTTCGACGACGCGGACGAGGCACTGGAGATCGCCAACGACAGCCCGTACGGCCTGGCCTCGTACGTGTGGACCCGTGACATCGACAAGGCGATGCGGATGGCCGAGGGCATCCGGGCCGGCCAGGTCTACGTCAACGCCACCGGCGTCGGCACCGGCGTCGAACTGCCCTTCGGCGGCTACAAGCACAGCGGCTGGGGCCGGGAGAAGGGCATCGAGGGCCTGGCCAGCTACCTGCAGACCAAGAACGTCTGCATCGGGTTCGGAAACCGGTCATGAGATACCGCTCGCTCGGAGAGCGCGGCCCGACCGTCTCGGTGGTCGGCGTGGGCGGCAACAACTTCGGCGCCCGCCTCGACGAGGACGGCACGAAGGCCGTCGTCCACGCCGCGCTCGACGCCGGGATCACCCTGTTCGACACAGCCGACATGTACGGCGGGGCCGGCGAACGGGGCGGTTCCTGCGGCGACGGTGAACGGCTCCTCGGCGCCGCGCTCAAGGGCAGCCGTGACCACGTGGTCCTGGCCACCAAGTTCGGCATGGAAATGAGCCGGGATGCCGACCTGTACGGTCCGCGTGGATCGCGCGCCTACATCCGGTACGCGGTGGAGGCGTCCCTGCGGCGCCTCGGCACCGACCGGATCGATCTCTACCAGTACCACGAGCCCGACGGCGTCACGCCGTTGGAGGAGACGGTCGCCGCGCTGCGGGAGCTGGTGGACGAGGGCAAGATCAGGTACATCGGCTGCTCCAACCTCCCGGCCGAGCACCTCACCGACGCCTTCGTCTCCACGCAGGCCTGCTACCACCTGCTCGACCGCAGCGTGGAACAGGACCTGATCCCCGCCTCCCTGCACCACGGCGTCGGGCTCCTCCCGTACTACCCCCTGGCCAACGGCCTGCTCAGCGGCAAGTACCGGCGCGGTGAGCAGCCCCCGTCCGGCAGCCGCCTGTCCTGGCGGCAGGGGTGGCTCACCGACGAGGCCCTCGACAGGACCGAGACGCTCACCGCGTACGGCGCCGAACGCGGCCTGACCCTCCTCCAGGTCGCCGTGGGCGGACTGGCGGCCCTGCCCGCCGTCGGCTCCGTCATCTGCGGCGCCATGACACCTCAACAGGTCACCGCCAACGCGGCGGCGGCCGACTGGATACCGAGCCCGGCCGACCTGGCCGTGCTGGACACGATCGTCGCCCCCGGCGAACGCGTCGTATGAAGCCCCCGCCCCCCTTGGAAAACCCGCGAAACCGAGGCTGAACCCATGCGAGAGATCGTCACTTTCGACGCCTATGCGACCCTGATCAACTTCGAGCTGGCCCCGACGACCCTGAAGGTCCTCGAAGACCGGCTCGACCTGGACAACCTGGATGTCGACGAGTTCCTCGACGACTTCCGTGTCATGCGTTTCCAGGCCGTCCTGGAGGCCTACCGCCCCTACCACGAGATCCTGCGCTCCAGCCTGCGCAACGCCATGCGCCTGCACGGCCTGGAGTACCGGGAGACCGACGGCGAGGCCCTCGTGGACGCCGTCCCCACCTTCGGTCCCTGGCCGGAGGTCCCGGAGGCCCTGCGGAAGCTGAAGACCAAGTACGAGATCGCCATCATCTCCAACTCCGACGACAACCTGATCGCGCGGAACGTCGAGAACATCGGTGTCGATTTCGACTATGTCATCACCGCCCAGCAGGCCGGCGCCTACAAGCCGGACCGCCAGACCTTCAAGCACGCCTTCCGGACCATGGGTGTCGAGTCGTCGCAGGTCATCCACGTCGCCCAGGGCTGGGAGTACGACCACATCCCGACCCGCGACCTCGGCCTGAAGCGCCGGGTGTGGATCAACCGCTACGGCCGCAAGGGCAGCGCCGACTACCAGCCGTACGACGAGCTGCCCGACCTGTCGGGCCTGCCGAAGCTGCTCGGCTGCTGACCGACGGCTCACCGGCGAAAGAGACAGAGAAGACAGAGGACGCACGCCATGAAGCAGATCCCCTACTGGATGGACACAGCCCCCGCCCTGCCCGACCGTTCCGGGAAGGACCTGCCCGACGAGGCGGACGTGGTGGTGATCGGCGGCGGCCTCACCGGCCTGTCCACCGCTTACCACGCCGCCCGTAAGGGTGCCCGGGTCGTCCTGGTCGAGAAGGACCAGGTCGGTTCGGGCGCCTCCGGGCGCAACGGCAGCCAATGCAACCCCGGCATCACCATCAGCCCGGCCCAGGCCCGCAAGCGCTACGGGCAGGAGCGCGCCCGCGAGCTCTATGACGCGTTCCGCGACGCTGTGGACCTCGTCGAGGAGCTCGCGGCCAAGGAGAACATCGACTGCGACTTCCACCGTGCCGGGCGCCTCGGCCTGGTCTGCAAGCCCCAGCACTTCGAGGGCCTGCGCACCAAGCAGCGCGACCTGGCCGAGAACTTCGGCCACGAGACGGTCGTCCTGAGCAGGAGCGAGCTGCGCGCCGAGCTCGGCTCGGACCACTACCACGGCGCACTGCTCGACCCGCTCGGCGCAGCCATACACGTGGGCAAGTTCGTCGTCGGCCTGGCGGACGCCGCCGAGCGTGCCGGCGCCGAGATCCACGAGCGCAACGCCGCCACCGGCCTCACCCGCCTCCCCGGCGGCGGCTTCTCGGTGGAGGCCCTGCACGGCAACATCCGCGCCAAGCAGGTCATGGCGGCGACGGACGCCTACACCGACAACTCGATGCCGTGGTTCCGCAAGCGGCTGATCAACGTCGGAAGCTTCATCATCGTCACCGAACCGCTGGGTGAGGCACGCGCCAAGGAACTCATCCCCAACGGCCGCCTGCTTGTCGCCCACAAGAACGTCGGCAACTACATCCGCCTCACCCCGGACAACCGCCTCGCCTTCGGCGGCCGGGCCCGCTTCGCCCCCTCCAACCCGGCCTCCGACATCAAGAGCGGCGACATCCTCAAGCGGGAGATGACCGAGATCTTCCCGCAGCTGGCAGGGGTGAAGATCGACTATGTGTGGGGCGGCATGGTCGGTTTCTCCTGGGACCGCATCCCGCACGCGGGCGAGGCCAACGGCCTGTACTACTCCATGGGTTACTGCGGCCACGGCGTCCAGATGGCCACCTACATGGGCCGCGCGGTCGCCGAGATGATGGACGGCAAGCCCGAGGCCAACCCGATGCGCGGCTTCGGCTTCCCGAAGGTGCCCGTCCCCTTCTACAACGGCACCGCCTGGTTCCTGCCCTTCGGCGGCGCCTATTACAAGGCGAAGGACCGCCTGCTCTGAGCAGGTACCGAAGCCGGTGACACCACGGGGCCTTGCGCGCGGTGGCGCGCGAGGCCCCACCATGTCTCCCGAGAGAAGATCTCCAGCCTCATGAACAGCGTCACCCGCATCGAGCACGACCTGCTCGGTGACCGGAACGTTCCCGCCGACGCCTACTGGGGTGTCCACACCCTGCGCGCGACCGAGAACTTTCCGATCACCGGCACTCCGATTTCCGCCTACCCGCATCTGATCGACGCGCTCGCCGCCGTGAAGGAAGCCGCCGCCCTCGCGAACGAGGAGCTGGGGCTGCTGGAGCCGGAGAAGGCCGCTGCCATTGTCGAGGCCTGCCGGGAGATCCGGGACGGCAAGCTGCACGACCAGTTCGTCGTCGATGTCATCCAGGGCGGTGCCGGAACGTCCACGAACATGAACGCCAACGAGGTGATCGCGAACTGGGCGTTGGAGCTGCTGGGCCACGCCAAGGGCGAGTACCGATACCTGCACCCGAACGAAGACGTCAACCTGGGGCAGTCCACGAACGACGTCTACCCGACCGCGGTCAAGATCGCGACGGTGTTCGCGGTGCGCGGGTTGCTCAAGGCGATGGCTGTCCTGCAGGACGCGTTCGCCCGCAAGGCTGTCGAGTTCCGCGATGTGCTCAAGATGGGCCGTACGCAGTTGCAGGATGCGGTACCGATGACGCTCGGCCAGGAGTTCTCCACGTTCGCCGTCATGCTGGAGGAGGACCGGTGCCGTCTTTCCGAGGCAGTCGAGTTGATCCATGAGATCAACCTGGGCGCCACGGCGATCGGCACCGGACTCAACGCTCCCGTTGGATACGCCGAGTCCGCCCGCCGCCACCTGTCGGAGATCACGGGGCTGCCGCTGGTCACCGCCGCCAACCTGGTCGAGGCCACCCAGGACTGCGGCGCGTTCGTGCAGATGTCCGGCGTGCTCAAGCGGATCGCGGTCAAGCTTTCCAAGAGCTGCAACGACCTGCGGCTGCTGTCGTCGGGGCCGCGGGCGGGTCTGGGTGAGATCAACCTGCCGCCGGTGCAGGCCGGTTCGTCCATCATGCCGGGCAAGGTCAACCCGGTGATCCCCGAGGTCGTCAACCAGGTCGCCTTCGAGGTGATCGGCAACGACGTCACCATCACCATGGCCGCCGAGGCCGGACAGCTCCAGCTCAATGCCTTCGAGCCGATCATCCTGCACTCCCTGTCGGAGTCCATCACCCACTTGCAGAGCGCCTGCCTGACGCTCGCCGAGCGGTGCGTGGCCGGCATCACCGCCAACACCGAGGCGCTGCGCCTGAGCGTGGAGAACTCCATCGGCCTGGTCACCGCCCTCAATCCGCACATCGGGTACACGGCCGCCACCGACATCGCCAAGGAGGCCCTCGTCACCGGCCGGGGCGTCGCCGAACTCATCCTGGAAAAGGGCCTGTTGCCCGCCGAGACCCTCGCCGACCTGCTCCGTCCGGAGGCCGTCGCCGGCAGCGGCCAGGCCTTGGCCTGAGGTGCGCACCGTCCGATGGCCACTGCCGTCACCAGTCCGCGTCGTTCCATCGGTCCAGCAGAGCGTCTGCCATGTCCGCGGCAGGCTCGGTCACACCCGGCGGCAGGCATGGCTGAAGGTCGCCAACCGGCGTGTCCACCGCACTCCCGGGGCCCGTCCGGCCGACCGGTGGGAAGCGGACCGGGCCCAGATGTTCATCCGGCCCGCGGTCGACCCGGCGACCTGGTGGCGGTTTCGACCCGGCTGGGCCGGGACCACTGTGTCCGCGTCGACACCTGCGACTACTCCGTCGATCCCGCCGCGATCGGCCACGAGTTCACCGCGCTGACCGACAACGAGCAGGTCGTCGCGCTCACCCCAGGCGGCGAGATCGTCGACCGGCACGCCCGATGCTGGGCTCGCCACCAGACCCTGACTTGATCCCGAGCACGCCGAAGGCGGCCAGGCGATGCGTCGGGAAGTGCGCTGGTCGGGCTTGGGTTCCGTAGGTGATGAGGCAACCTTTTCCACTTGTTGCGACGGCGCTCTCGTTCCTCATGCTCTCGGTCCGGATCAGAATGCCGGCGCAGCTTGCTCCTGTTGCGCTCCCTGAGAGCGTGCCCTGAGCAGCGCGTGCCGTAGGCGGTTGTGGGTCATGGCCAGGCAGGCGTGCACCGCACCGCGTGCTACCGACAGTCCCAGAACCTGAGAGACGGTCGTGATCCGGGGGACGGCCGGCAAGTTCTGTGCGAGTCGCTTGCGTACCTCGGGGAGCACCTCGTCCACCAACGGGCGCAACCGGCCGACGAAGTAGACGGACTCGGGATCGAGTGTCACGGCGACGATGCTCACGGCGGTCGTGACCGCTGTCGTGAACGTCTTGAGTATCTCCGCGCGGCCTCGATGGTCCTGGGACGTCAGCCACAGGTCCTCGACCCGTTCGATGTCCAGTCCGTGTTCTCGAGCGAGATTCACAAGCCCTGTGGTGCTCAGCAACCCGTTGAGGGTGCGGTCGTCGATGCCCGAGGACAGGGAACCGATGTCGCCGAAGGCAGGAGTACGTCCCCGAGCCAGTTCCTGGTCCCTGCAGGCGGCGAAACTCAGGGTGCTGCTGACGCTGAACAGGGCAGCGTTACGGATGCTCGCGTCGTCCGTGAGTACCTGGAGCAAGGACGCGTTCGCGTCACTGTCCAAGGTCACTGGAGCGTCGACGAGCTTTTCGACGGTTCGCTGGAGGTCCCTGCCGGAGAAGATCTTCATCGGATCGGCAGGCCGGAAGACCTCGGTGCCGTCACGGACATGGGCGGGCAGTGCCACGACGACCTGGCGCAGTGGCCCTCGCGCGGATGCGCTGGTCTGCGCGATCAGGTCGACCAGCCACCGGCCGGCGGCGGGAACGTCGTGGTGCTCGACCGTCGGAACGATCACGTGTCCGATCTCACGGCCGCGTAGATCGGTGACCAGCACGCCGGTGGTCACGGCGCCGAAGCCGACGCCCACGACGTGTCCGGCCGTCTCGGGCACGTCGAGGTACGTCGACGGACGGCCACGCCCGGCGACGGCGTCGACTCCCCGGTCCATGACGAACCCGTCAACGCGCAGTTCCTCGACGGCCCGCGACACCGTCGCCTTGCTCAACCCTGTGAGCTCGATGAGCTGGTTCCGGGTCAATGGCGCATGGGAGAGAACCACGTCAAGGACACTTGCCTTGTTGTGGTCGCGTGGTGTGGGGTTGATGCTGCTCACCTCATGACCCTAGCGAGACCGTACGCAACTCGACCCTGCGGTCTCTGTTGGACCTGCCGACTGCCCGGGGACGTCGGCGAAGACGCTGATCCTTCACTCGCCTGCGCTTCTGTCGAAATCCGCCTGCTCCGCGCAGCGGAGAACCTCGTGGCCGTCTCCTGCTGGAGGCGTATTCGCAGCGCTCGGCTCTGTGTTCTCCGTCGTGTATGGGCCTGGGGCAGCAGCCGAGGAGCTTGGGCAGGCCCGACAGGTCGGGCAGCTCGTCGTAGGGCTGGTAGTCGGTGCTGCCCAGGCGGCCGTAATGGATGATCCACACGCGGCGCTTCAGCTCAAGGCATGCCATGGCGGGTGCTCAGCAAGCGGGCCACGACCTCCTCCAGAGCGACGGCCATGGCCCGCTCCACGTTGACCCAGTCGTCTCTGGCGTGTTCGAGCAGGTAGTCGCGACGCTCCGGCACCCGTTCCGCGCGCCAATGGGTGACCAGCGCGCGAAGTGTCAGGCGTGCCAGCGCGGCAACGGGCAGGAGCGGGAGTTCGGTGTCCCTGATCGGCCGGGCCCGCTCGTATCCCGCGACGAAGCTGCATGCCTCACGCCAGGGATCCGACGGTGTCCGGCCGAGAAGGTTCGCGAGAGACACAGCAGGATCGAAGATCAAAGCACTACGCATGCTGTCACCGAAGTCGATCACTCCTGTGACGAAGCTGTCCGTCCGCGGATCCACCAGGACGTTGTAGGGGCTGTAGTCACCATGGATCACTTGCGTCTCGAGATCACCCAGCCTCGGAACGACGGCCTCGTGGAAAAGGCGGAACACTTCTTGTGCCAGCCGACGGTGCGCGGCGCTGGGCGTGTACTCGATGAGTTCCCGGAGCTGGTCGAAGTGTCGAAGGTCCCACACAAGGCGCCGCTCGTCCGCGGGATGCCTGAATGACCGCAGAGCCAGATCCACTCGCCCGAGCATCTGCCCGACCTGGGCAAGCTGGTGGGGATCGGGGTTCGTCCGCGCCAGGACGGCACCTTCGACGAAGTCGAAGACGCGCAGGACTCGAACACCGCCGTCCTTCGCCTTGATCGGTACGTTGTCGTTGCCTTCGGTGGTCTGCGTGACCCGCTGGACGGGGAGATGGGGAGCTTCGCTTTCGAGGTGGCGCATCGCAGCCGTCTGCAGAGCTACGGCACTTACCGCCTCGTCGGGCGGGGAAACCTTGACGAGATGGTCGGCCGTGCCGGTTCGCAGCCGGAACGTGTCGTCCTTCTCGGTTGCCAGCCGGTCGAGATGTCCGCTGAGCTGGTAGTGCCGGGCGAGGAGGTCGTCCACCACCTTCGTCTCGACGGGCTCGTGGGACGATGCCAGGCCGCTCTCCTTGAACAACTGCTGGGCGATACGTGCGGGGGGCGAGGTGTTCACCGTTCGGTCCCTTCGGCCTGCTACAGGCGCGTTTCGGCGATCTCGGCGAAGGTCTCGAGGAATCGCGTCACGTCGGCCGAGTCGAAGGCCAACGGCGGTCGGATCTTGAGCACGTTGACTGCTTCCCCGGTGCCGCTGATGAGGACTCGACGGTCGCGCATGTCGTTGATGACGTGGTCAGCGAGGACACGATCGGGCTCCAGCGACTCCCGGTCCTTCACGAGTTCGACGCCCACGTACAGACCACTGCCGCGGACCTCCGCGACGTACGGAGACTCGCGAGTGATCTCCTCAAGGCCGGCTCGAAGCGCCCTGCCGTTGTCGAGAACTCGCTGCTGCACGTTCTCGGCGTCGAAGACGTCCAGAACGGCGGCACCGGCGGCGACCGCGATCGAACTGCCGGCAAAGGTGTTGAAGTAACGGACGTTCCGTCCGAACTCTTCGCACACCTCGGGCCTGAACACCACGCCGGAGATCGGCATGCCGTTGCCCATGGGCTTGCCCATCGTGACGATGTCGGGAAGCACTCCATGGCGGCTGAACCCCCACATCGACTCCCCGAGCCGGGCGAATCCCGACTGGACCTCGTCGGCGATGTACACGCCGCCCGCGGCGTGCACCTCCTCGACCATGTCACGCAGGTAACCGACAGGATCGGTGAAGAGGCCATCGCTGGAGTGCGCGCAGTCGGTGATCAGCGCCGCAAGCCTGTAGCCGTGGCGCTCGAGGTCGTTGATCGCGCCGCGCACCTGGCTTCGCATGTAGTCGGGAAGCGATGAGCCCGGCGGGACGAGTCGCGGATCAGGAGCATCGATGAGCCGCACATTCGGCCCGAGCGGTGACCCCGCGCCGAGCGTCGGCGAGAAGCTCGCCACCTCGCGAGTGAGACCGTGGTAAGCCCAGCGAGTCACTATGATTCCCTCGCCAGCCGTGTGGAAGCGAGCCACGCGCATGGCCAGGTCGTTCGCCTCCGACCCGCTGCACGCGAAGCTGACCCTCGAGAGCGCTTCGGGCATGGTTGCGAGAAGGCGCTCGGCGTAGTCGACGAGTGATTCCTGCACGTAGCGCGTGTTGGTGTTGACCGCCGCCATCTGGCGGGACACGGCCTCGACGACGTGCGGGTGTGCGTGGCCGACGCACGGCACATTGTTGTAGGCGTCAAGGTAGTCGTTGCCGTCCCGGTCGAACAGGTGAGCACCTCGACCGGAGACGAACTCGACCGGCTCCCGGTAGTTCAGTGCGTAACCAGGGCCCAGCACGTTGTTTCGCCGCTTGACGGTGGACTGCAACCGTTCAGGCAGTTCACCGAGCGCTGCGGGGTCGAACCTGTTGGGGTAGTTGGCCAGCGCTCGACTCGGCGTGGAAGTCATCAGCAGGTCCCCTTCCTTCGTGACTTGGATCTCGTCGCGGCTGCTTCAGCGGCAGCCTTTTCGTTTCAGTTCCAGCCTGAAACTTACTCTTCGCGGACAGGTGCGGCAACCCTGTGACGGTGGGGAGTGCCCGATGCCAGTGGCCAGGGTCACCCCGCTGCCGTGGGCTCCTGACCTCCTCGCGGGCGGTTGACGACGCTGGACAGGGTGAGCGCGGTGACCATGTCCCGTATGCCGGGCATCTGGGCGATGGCCTCCCGGATGACTCGCACGCGTTCCAGCGAGGCTGCCTCCAGGCGCACCATGATGGCGAGGTCGCCGCTGAGGATCTCGCAGATGGCGACCTCGGGGGTGCGTTTGAGCGCGGCCAGGACGTCGCCGCCGCGCATGCGGTCCTGGCGGTGGACGAGGACCAGCGCCGAGACGACATCGGCTTGATGCCGGCCACCGGGTTGTCGTCGAACAGCCTCAGCCGGTTCGCGTCCAGCAGGATCGCCTTCAGCTTGTCGAATGCGTTCGCCTGAGCGGCCAGGCCGATGCCGTTACGCTCCATGGTCTGCAGGAAGCCCTCAATGGCCTTGTGGTCGAAGGA
>Ga0182007_10000780_pt1 | contig 17783 bp, 15 predicted proteins | sample Sormic07211113_1_FD_123023 | JGI IMG/M metagenome (GOLD analysis project Ga0182007, IMG submission 123023) | Rhizosphere microbial communities from Sorghum bicolor, Mead, Nebraska, USA - 072115-113_1 MetaG | ecosystem: Host-associated > Plants > Roots > Rhizosphere | place: USA: Nebraska... | reverse complement strand
GGCCTGCGCACTGGTATTCGAAGGCTGTGCGCAACCCAACGGTTATACCGAACCGCTGTTACACAAATTTCGATTGAAACTCAAAAGTACAAAGCTGTAACTATGAGCTTGGAGTCTTTTTTATGCTGGCGTCAGACGTCCTTAATCAGGTGTTGTACCGCTTGAAAGAGCGATAAGGTCAAACAAATATTGGCCCGCATCGAACCGGTAGTCAGGCCATTTACTGCGTGTTCTTTCGAGCGTCTGATTGAATTCAAGTTTGTACTTTGCCGCCCATCACCGGGCGGCTTTTTTTTCGAACGTTCTTGCTCGGCGGGTCCGGTTTGGGGCAACAGCGGTCCTCGCAATAGGCAGAAATCGGCCATTAGTTGCCGTTCGTGCATCAGAGAAAGCCGTCGTTCCAGCAGCCGGTTTACTTCGGTATCTGCCCGATGCCCGCTGGAAGCTTGTCGGCCTTCACCGACGTTCAGATGTTGGTATCCCCGTGATTTCAATGCAGATTAGGACGATAGCGCGATCTAGGCATGACAAGGACTAGCGGACACCTCCAATACAATATTCAATCGAATCAATCGCTTCCTCTCATGTCTTCGATGTCGGGTAACGGACTCAGGGCAGGGTCGAACTGGGCTGGTTTCTCGGCAATAAGGGCACTTCTCACTAATAGTCTCTCGACAATCGGTCCAAAACGGACCTGCCAGCGATCACGGGAAGACCGGGTCAACTTGGAAGAACGTATTCCCTGGGAAGCGAGGCCAGTACGGCTGGTTCCACGAGATGGGCAACGTGCTCAATGCGCTGCCGAAGTCACAGCAAGGCCAGGCACGAAAGACACACGACAAGTAGCCTGACGAACGGGGATTTCGGGGCAATACACCCAACACATTTCATCGAGGTGAAAGACGAACGCTATGCCGGTAGTGGATCGCGCAACCATTCACTGCGCCCCATCTGTACGATGAGCTCGCGAAATCGAGCATAACCGTACTTCCGGGTGGCCGAATGCGCGTATCTCGAAAAGAAATTTTGTCAATTGGGGTCACGAATTTCGTAGGCTTCGAAGGCATGGCGAATCGCCTCGTCTTCCCTCGCTGCCGCCGAGGCTACAACAGCGAGTAACGCTGGCGGGGCATACTGACGACGGGCCCGAGCCTGCAATTCGCAATAAACCGCGTCGGCCTCACTGGCTTTGCCCCATCAGCGCAAGCGCTGCGATGGACCAGGGGTGCCTGCCTGACATTGCCAGTGCCAACTCTCCTATCGCGACAGACTCCTCGAACCGGCCGCTCAGCTCGCACAGCCGACACAAGAGCAATTTCAAAGCTGGCAACGGGAAAACCGCGCATACCCGTGTAGACGACACTCCTCCTCTTCTTACCTACTACAATGTGCCACAGATCACCTAGCAGAGCATCTTCCTAGCTAAACTCAAACATGGCAATTTTAGCAGCAGCAATTTCTCCACCATAACGACAATGGGCTCTACTTTAACGTAGAGCCCACTGACACATAATAGACCTCTTTACTTTATCTGCTAACCAAGTTGCTTTAAAGATTCCCCTAGCGCAGCATTTTTCTTATGATGGCCACCGATATAATAGATCATGATGATGGCTGCCAACCAGATCGGCCCTACTATTACAGCAACAAGCGTATCACTTTGAAGCGTCATAACTCCAAGCATTACCAACAAAAATGCACCAGCAAAAATTGAGCCGTAGGGATACAGCGGTGATTTAAACTTCCCATCAAGCTTTGCAAACAGTTTTTTGAAGCGATAGTGAGATACTAAAATAATACCCCAAGTCCAGATGGCACCGAATGTCGCAATCGCAGTCATCCAGACAAACACACTCTCAGGAGCATTAAAGTTAAGAAGCGCACCTACGAACAAGGTCGCGATCGAAACCAATACAGCGTTTACCGGAATACCAGTTCGGTTTAATTTCTTAAGCCATGCAGGAGCTTGTCCTTGCTCGGAAAGATTGAACAGCATCCGTCCATTACTGAAGAGCCCCATATTGATAGCTGACAATGCTGTTGTGAGGAGTGCAAAATTCACAATCCCGGCAGCGGATGGAATACCTAGCTTCGCAAATATCATCACAAACGGACTACTATCACTAGCGATTTCAGTCCACGGAAAAACTGACAATATTACGACAAGAGCGCCAACATAGAAAAATAGGACACGCCAGAATATGGTGTTGATCGCCCGAGCGAGAGTGCGCTCTGGATCTTTTGCCTCCCCAGCAGTGGTGCCAATAATTTCAATTCCGAGGTAGGCAAAACCCACCATTGGCAGCGCTAGTAGCCAGCCCATCCCGCCGTTGGGGAAAAATCCTCCATTGCTCCAAATATTCGAAATACCTGTAGCCACTCCACCATTACCGATACCAACGGTAATCATGCCAATGCCGATTACCAGCATTAACAGTACAGTGACAATCTTAATGAGAGACACCCAAAACTCGAACTCTCCAAATGCCTTGACGGCAATCAGATTGAATGGAGGCATGATAATCAGTGCTGAAAAAGCCCAAACCCAACTTGGTACTGTCGGATACCATGTCTTCATATATAGCGCGATTGCAGAAAGCTCAGCCATTCCGTCTGCAGCCCACAAAAACCAATAAGTCCAGCCAGTAATAAATCCGGCAAGTGGGCCAATGTAGTCATTTGCATACCGACTGAATGATCCAGCTACCGGATTAGCTACCGCCATCTCTCCCAGCGCGCGAATTATAAATAGAATTGCTGCACCACACAAAGCATAGGCTAGAATAATTGAGGGGCCCGCAGCTTTAATAGCGCTCGCAGAACCTAGAAACAATCCAACTCCTATTGCGGAGCCTACGGCAATCATATTCATATGCCGTACATTTAGACCTCTTTTTAGACCTGATTCCACTGCAATACCCTCGAATTATTGTTATGACTATTAGGCCGGATATTTCCTAGAGCCTGTTAGACTTAAGTTGTGCCAGTCACTTTAAACGTTGTTAGAGCGCTGAAATCTAGCAAGGTAGTTTGAGGCACGATACCCACCTCTCCCACTTGCACGCCTTAAGGCATCATCCATAACATTTAAGGACTTATTCAAATAACCACATCAACAACGGCTAGAAAATTATGAATGAGACCACCCACACATTTAGTGACATTTCCGCCCTTGAAATGCATTTTTTGTGCGAAATACAGTGCGCCTTTGCAATAAGGTTTCGAAATAAAAGTCAGGCCGAAGCGTAATGCAATGACAAACACTTAGCTTGCCTTGAACTATTCCGCGTCGCCTTAAGCGAGTTAAACCGCGAAAATCTCTATATGAGTCATGCGCTTATTGCTCTGTATACGTGTTGAAAAGACCGCCAGCCATGTCTTGAGGCCAGTATCGGATGCGACCGTCACAACTATTTTCCCCGGGCCGAGAGTTCTAACTAACTCGATAGCTGCTACAACATTTAAGCCTGTGGATGCTCCCGCGAGTATGCCCTCTTGTTCCGCAAGTAAGCGGGACATTTTACGTCCTTCCTGCTCACAGACTCCCCATGCTTCGTCATACAGCTCAGCGTCCAATAATGGAGAAACAAAGCCAATACCAATCCCTTCATCATGGTGCTCAGCAGCCCAACCCTTGGATATCATTGGAGAGCTTTCCGGCTCAAGCATATAAATCTTGGTATTAGAATTTACCTGCCTCAGAACCTTGGCGACGCCCATTACCATGCCTGCCACACCTACCGCCCCACAGAATGCATCAACGCCATTCGGGAGCTGCTGTACGATTTCAAGATCCAGCTCTACTCCGAAAGCACTCATCGTTTTTAGCTTTTCTGTGGCAAAGGCGTTCGAGGAGACGATTTTGAAAGCGTAATCCTTCACAGCGCAAACGAACGCTAGAGACGAGCCTGTACTCCCTCCGCTAGCCTCTACAACCGTCATGCCTGGGCGAAGGAGGCCTTTGCGCTCTGCATGCTCAATAATGGTTTTGCCATGCGGTCTTTGTAGGAACCGGTGGGATTGTAATATTCCAATTTAATATATACATCTGCACTTCCAGATGGAACGAGCTTATTAAGCTTGACCACAGGAGTATTTCCGATGACATCTAACATATTTTTGCATGCTCAGAGAGCACCAACCATTAAAGTCACCCCATTAGGTCTGCACTGACACTATCTCTCACACCATTAAATAAAAGCTATTTTCACTACAAACAAGAGCAACGGGATATCTGACACTACGCCAGGCCTGTATCTCATTGACTCTCAATGGGAACCGCAAACGTGCGCTTGTTATTCTGCATAGCAACAAATGTTTTAAATTGCTTGATATTACCGAAGAAAAACAACTCTCGAGTGAGCTGCTCGTATTCACTCATATCCCTAACGTTCATCACAAGTAAAAAATCGAAATCGCCGGTAACGTAATAAACCTGCTGAACTTGCGGACAACTAACAAATCGTTTCTTTATCTCATCCAAAAGATCGAGCCGTTCATTCTCGAGCTTCACTTCAACAATAATGGTAATCGGCCTCCCCACGAGTGCAGGGTCTACGATACTAACGTTGAATTGTATGACGCCCGCTGCCTCCAGGGCAGAAATCCGCCTGTTGACCGCAGAGGGTGAAAGGTTCACCTCTTCGGCCAGCGCCCTCTGCGAAATGCGGTTGTTGAACTGCAGCACGTTGAGGATTTTTCGGTCGTAGCTATCAAGGTTCATGGGGAATCGTTCTCTCAAGGTGACGCAGTCATTACAGCAGAAATAACCCTGCCTCGGCCATTTCTTGCATCAAGCGTGAATTTTTACAACCTGATTGCTCCATGCCACGCAACAAAATCCCAAATTCGCAACATTCATGCATCAGACAGCGTCATTTTCGGCCAATCGTGCAGGCCAGCCGCCGTAGGATCACTTCACCCCACCCTGCCGATCAGGTGTGGGCTATTCCCTTCTGCAGAGAACAATAAAAAATGGAGATAGCATGAAAAAAGCGATCCCAAGACAAGCAGCAGCTTTAAGTTTGGTACTGCCCGCCACCATTCAACTGGGAATTCTGTAATGAAGATTAAATATAACGCACTAACTAAAAATACTGTCCTTTCATTGGCAGGTCGCTTCATGGCTGCGGGCGCAGCAAGTATTATCCTAAGTGCAAGTATGGGCATGTTCTCCGCCAGTCAAGCTGCGACGCTTGAAGAAGTCAAAGCCAAAGGTGTCCTCAACGTAGCGACCGAGGACAATTACTATCCCTTTGAATTTATCAAAGATGGAGAGTCGGACGGCTTTCATAAAGATGTCATTGCTGAGCTTCGCAAATACGCGAAGTTTCAAGTCAAGCAAGACATCATGCCGTGGACAGGATTGCTGGCGGGTATCACCTCCGGTAAATACGACGGGGCAATTACTGGCGCAGGCGTAACCGAAGAGCGACTGGGCGCTTTTGACTTCGTGGCTCCCGTAGCGCCTGAAGTCTCGCATTACATCAAGCGTGCAAACGATGATCGGATCAAGGATCTTTCAAGCCTCTCGGGATTGACGGTGGGTGTTCAAGCCGGCGGCGCACAACTCGCACGTCTGACGCAGCTCGACGCGAAGCTCAAAACAATGGGTGGATCACTGGGCAAGATTGTCCAGTACCAATCCTACCCAGAGGCCTACGCGGATCTGGCAAACGGTCGCCTTGACTATGTCGTGAACTCGATTGTCCCCGCGAACATGCTCGTCAAAGAACGACCAAAAGTCTTCGCAGTTGGCGAAGCTACCTCCGGTAAAGGTTTCATCGCCTGGCCGGTTGCCAAGGGCAATAAAGAGCTCCTCGAATACCTCACCGGGTTTGTGAACCACCTTCGCGATACTGGGAAATTGGCAGAGCTTCAGAAGAAATGGTTGGGGCAATCGTTCGACGATCTGCCACATGAGTCCATCTCTTCCATGGAGCAGTTCAGGAAGCTGACTGAGCAATAAAGCCAACCACATCCCCCGGCTCAGCGACGACGCCGGAGCAGGGGTGCTGTGCCGAAACCCCTCTTTGACTGAGCAGGGCTGCCTAGGTCAAAGAGCACGTTGAAGGACATATCGATGGAAGACAGTGACTGGTTCACTTTGCTTCACGCCGCCTGGACGACAGTCTGGATCTCCGGCATATCAATCATTCTGGGAGTTGCTCTGGGCCTGGTAGTCGCAATGCTTCGTGCGGCAAAAATCCCGGTAGTCAGCCAGTTACTTGCAGTTTATGTCAGCCTCATCCGAGCGACCCCCATGGTGACGCTGGTTCTCTTTCTCTTCGTTATCGCTCCGTCGATAGGCTGGGAAGTAGACCCACGGGTTGTTGCGATCGCTGCAATGACCATCAATACCACGGCTTTCAACGCCGAAATCTGGCGCGGAGCCCTGACCAGCTTTTCCAGAGAACAAGTCGAAGCCGCAAAAGCAGCAGGCATGACGACAGGGCTAACACTTCGTCGAATCATGCTGCCGCAAATGATGACCACAAGCCTGCCTGGTCTAGTCAATGAGATGTCTCTTCTTGTGAAGAGTAGTCCCGCGATTGCCATGATTGGCATCGTCGATCTGACACGGGTCACCAACCGCATTGCAGCCGTGACTTACGATCCGCTGCCACCCATTTTGGCGGCAGGATTGCTGTACATCTTAATTATTGGCGGCCTTGTTCGATTCCAGCGAATAGCTGACTCGCGCGCCAAACGCCTGGCTATGTAGGAGCGCCCATGAACGGTTTCAAAATGATCTGGGACAACATAGGCCTGTTTGGTGAGGGCCTGCAAAATACGCTGGTGCTGTTTTGCGTATCCGGCGTACTGGCGTTCATCCTGGCGTGCTTTCTGGCGTTCCTTTTGGAAGGTACTGAGAACATTCCTAGAAAGCTCATCCGCTGGGGGTTAGACCTCATGCGCATGCTCCCCTTTCTGATCTTCCTGTACCTGCTGTACTACGGCCTCCCTAACGTTGGTCTGAGATTGGATGTCTGGTCGGCTGGTTTCTTCGCGTTGATCACCTATCACGGCGCCTACTTCGCGGAAATTCTGCGTGCTGCAAGGACGTCTCTGCCGGCGGGCCAGGCTGAGGCTGCCTACGCGCACGGGTTCATCAACTCCAGCATGTACTGGCGAATTCTGTTGCCGCAGATGGTAATGCGCTCCGGCCCACTATTCGGTAATCAGTTGGTGTGTCTGCTCAAAGACACAGCATTCCTTTCGATCATCACATTGATGGACTTAACAGCTGCAGCTTCAGCTGTGCAGGCCAAATATTTCGTCCCTCTCCCGCCTTTCATCTTCGTGATTGCCTTGTATTGGTCGGTCACATTGGTCGTAGAGACATTGCTGCGTCGCCTGAGCCGCCGAGCACAGAAACGAGGATTAGTACATGAATAAGCCCACTCCCGTTGTTGAGGTTCGTGACCTCCACAAACATTTCGGCGGTATTGAAGTCCTCAAAGGCATCAACCTGAAGGTTGAACGGGGACAGACTGTCAGCGTCCTGGGCTCATCCGGATCAGGAAAGTCCACAATGCTACGTTGCATCAACTGGCTAGAAGTCCCCGACGGCGGCGAAATTTATATTGGCGGCGATCGGATGGGGGTGAAAAGCGCTAACGAAAAACCCATGTCCAATCGTGAGCTGGCAGCGATGCGCGCGAGGACTGCCATGGTGTTCCAGAGCTTCAACCTGTGGCCACATCTCACTGTCCTGCAGAACGTCACTGAAGCTCCAATTCATGTCATGAAGGTTGACCGTAAGGACGCGCATGACCACGCGGTTCAATTGCTGGAGAAAGTTGGGCTATCCCATAAACACGACGCCTATCCATGGTCGTTGTCCGGGGGGCAGCGTCAGCGCGTGGCAATCGCGCGCGCTCTGGCAATGAATCCGGAAGTAATCCTGTTCGACGAGCCTACTTCTGCATTAGATCCTGAACTGGTCGGGGAAGTGCTGGCCGTTATGCGCTCACTCGCCGAAGACGGGTTCACGATGATCATCGTGACTCATGAAATGGAGTTTGCTCGTGCCGTCTCCAACGAAGTCGTGTTCATCGACAAAGGAATGGTGATCGAACGCGCAGCGCCTGAAAAGTTCTTCACGAACTCCGACAGTGAACGCGTAAGGCAATTCCTGGGCAGGTACAGAACTACCACAGCTTGACCATAGGCTTTGCCTCATTCGCGCCCCCCATTCATCACTGGCATCCGGCGGCTCCGCAAACGCCGAAGGATGCTCGTTTTCAGAATTAAGGAAGCCAAGATGATGTTCTCCAACCCGCGTGCTACTCGGGAAAGCTACCCAGAACGCTTGAAAGCGATCATGTCCGTCGAAGTTGCTCATGAGTCCCGCGAGTGGCTGTCGAGCTGGGATCAGCTGAACAAGTCGCCCACTCCGCTGTGGAGCCTTCCAGGCATCGCACAGAAACTTGGGGTCGCGCAGTTCATGGTGAAGGATGAGTCAACTCGCTCTCCCCTCGCGAGCTTCAAGGCCCTGGGTGCTCCGATCGCTCTGGTCAGGTTAATTTTGCGCAACATGCCAGAGAAGTCTTTTGATCCCAAAGGCCTCATCACCGGTCAGTTCAAAGCTGAACTGCAAGATTTCACCGTGGTGAGCGCGACCGACGGGAACCACGGGCGTGCGCTTGCGGCTGCGGCCCAGAGCGTAGGGTGCAAGTGTGTCATCGTCCTGCATGCCAACGTGAGCGTCGAACGTGAGTTGGCCATTGCCGCCTTTGGCGCCGAGATCGTCCGTATTGATGGCAACTACGATCAGTCAGTTGAACACACGGCCCACATATCGAAAAAGAACGGTTGGCCCGTGGTCTCGGACACCTCCTACGAGGGTTATGAAACAGTGCCCCGCGATGTGATGCAGGGCTATGGAACCATTGCCGAAGAAATCATTGCACAGACCAAAGATTCAACGGCTGGCGAGTGCCCTTTCACTCACGTCTTTTTACAGGGAGGAGTTGGGGGCATGGCCGCTGGGATCGTAAGTTATCTCTGGGAGGTTTATCAGGATAAAAGGCCAACTTTCGTCATGGTGGAACCGCAGCAGGCTGATTGTCTTTTCCAGAGTGCAGTGAACGGTGTGGCATCAAGGGCAACTGGCTCTGTGGACTCAGTAATGGCCGGACTGGCGTGTGGTGAAACGTCACCCTTGGCATGGCGCTTCCTGGAAAACAGCATTGATTTCTTCCAGACCATCTCCGATGAAAATGCCATTAGCGCGATGCAGTTGCTGGCCAAAGGCGGCCCAACGGATATTCCCGTGATCGCAGGCGAGTCGGGCGTCGCGGGTCTGGCAGCACTGCAACTTTTGGCGATGGCGCCTCATGAAGCGAAGACGCTAAGTCTGAACGGCCAATCCAAGGTTCTGATCATCAACACTGAGGGAGCCACCGCCCCCTCCGTCTACAGCGCCCTGGTCGGGGAAACAAACGAGTCGGTACTAGCTCGCCAGCATGAATGGCAGCGGCATCGCGCTCAGTAATTCCAAATTGAAGGAGGCACCCGTGATTAACGAAAATGAACTGCACAAGCAACTGGTGACCTGGCGACACCACTTGCACCAGCACCCTGAGGTTGGATTTGAAGAGTTGCAGACATCCGACTATGTCGCTGCGGCTTTGCAGGAGATGGGGCTTGAAGTGCATCGAAATATCGGTGGCACCGGCCTGGTGGCAAGCCTGTCAGTAGGGGATGGAACCGGCGTGATTGGCCTTCGTGCTGACATGGATGCTTTGCACATCCACGAAGATGCTCCTGATCGTGATCATGCTTCAACTACGGCGGGCAAGATGCACGCCTGCGGGCACGATGGTCACATGACAATGATCCTGGGGGCAGCAAAGCTCCTGACCGAAAGCCGGGACTTCAACGGCACCGTTCGCTTTATTTTCCAGCCTGCTGAAGAGCATGGCCGGGGCGCCAAGGCCATGATTGCCGATGGTCTCTTCGATCGCTTCCCGGTGGATGCTCTGTTTGGCGCACATAACATGCCTGGTTTGCCGGCAGGCACGATCGCTACGCGCTCAGGCGGAATCATGGCGAGCGAAGACAACTTTGTCATCAGCATCAAAGGCAAGGGCACACATGCCGCGCGACCACATATGGGTGTTGATCCTATTGTCATCGCTTCTGAGATTGTTCTGGCACTCCAGACCATCGTGTCACGCAACCTTGATCCAAGTGTGCCCGCCGTCATTTCCTGCACTGAGTTCATCACCGACGGTATTCGAAACGCAATTCCTACTCACGTGACGATCAAGGGCGATACTCGTAGCTATGCCCCGGAAGTCCAAGCGATGCTTGAGAAGCGTATGCGCGAAATCAGTGTGGGAATCTGCCAGTTGCACGGCGCAACATGCGAGTTCGAGTACACGCACGAATTTGCACCAACCGTGAACTGGGAGCAGTGCACACCCATTGCCGTTGAAGCCGCGACAAAAATTGTGGGTGCTGACAAGGTGAATGCTGAAGTACATCCGATGATGATATCGGAAGACTTTGGCGCCTTCCTGCAGGTCGTTCCAGGCAATTTCGTATTCATCGGCAACGGTGAATCGAACGCAACAGGCGGAATTCCTCTGCATAACTCGAAGTACGATTTCAACGACGACGTACTGACTACTGGCGCACGTTATTTCGCCGAGGTGGTACGCACAGGCCTCGCGCGCTAAACATCGAGTAAGAGCCTGCCGGCTCACTCACCCTGCCACGATGAAAAGTGGGGGTTCAGAGCAGTACCGTCTGCCCCCCACCCAAAACTCGACCCATCAAGTTTCTCCTCAGATCTTCTTCGTCACTAGCATCGGCGAGGGACAGCTTTGAGTTGAAAATCACCGGATACCCCCCTTCCAAGTCTCCATATCCAGGTGCAGCAACCGGTACCCAAACGAAATTGATTAAATCCTCGCGAATTAAGAACAACGTTGCGTTTTCACCGGTGATTACAAAACAGAAATGAGCAACCCGCGAGATATTATTCCATCGACTCAATGGAATGAGATTGTGTTTCGAGTGGTGGTGGGCACTTCATCGCCTCACCCTGGAGACTTTATCGAGAGACAAAAAACAGTCGAATTCATTGGTGACTCAACGAACTCTTATCCAAAAGATTCAGGCTAAAAGCAGCCCCTCAACCTGAATTCCACTAATTCCTAGCGCACGGCTCTACATGTCTGAGCCGGTGCGCCCTTTTGCCCAAAATTTGGAGTAATCAATGCTGATCGCTAATACCAACGCAACTCGCAAAGCCTATCCGAGCGAGCTTAAGCAGGTCATGAGCATCGAGAAAGCGGCTGAAAGTCGAACCTGGCTCTCTCCGTGGAGCGGGATCAATCCGGGTGCCACCCCATTGGTAAAATTGCCAGCTTTGGCGGCGGCCCTGGGGGTGGGCCAGTTGTGGGTGAAAGACGAATCAGCCCGCTCCGAACTTGGCAGCTTTAAGGCTTTGGGTGCACCGATCGCGCTGGTGCGCTTGATCCTGCGAGTTTTCCCAGAGCAACGCTTCGAACCCAATCGCCTGTTGTCTGGCGAATACAAAGAAGCGCTCGCGGATTTCACGGTCATTAGCGCAACGGATGGTAACCATGGACGGGGCTTGGCTGCTGCTGCCAAAAGCATCGGCTGTCGTTGCGTTATCGTCCTTCACGCCAATGTGAGCATTGAGCGTGAAAAGGCTATTGCTGCTTATGGTGCCGAGATCGTCCGTATCGCGGGCAACTACGACGAATCGGTTGAGAAAGCGGCCTCTCTCGCCGTTGAGAACGAGTGGACTGTAGTTTCGGACACCTCTTACGAGGGCTATGAAGAAATCCCCCGTGACGTGATGCAAGGGTACGGCACCATTGCAGCGGAAATCGTTGAACAAACGCCTCAGGCAAGCCCTGACGAGTCGGCCTTTACACATGTGTTTCTTCAGGGCGGCGTCGGTGGCTTGGCAGCAGGTATCGCCAGCTACTTCTGGGAGCTCTATGGGGCTCAACGCCCAGCCTTCATCATGGTTGAACCTCAACAGGCTGACTGTCTGTACCAGAGCGCTATCAGCGGCGAGGCCGCAAAATCGGAGGGTTCTGTGGACTCGGTCATGGCCGGTCTTGCCTGTGGCGAAACCTCGCCTCTGGCTTGGAAGTTTCTAAAGGAAAGCGTTGATCACTTCATGACAATAGAAGACAGCGCGGCTGTCGACGCGATGCGCATTCTAGCGGCGGGCAAGAACCACGACATCCCACTGGTAGCTGGCGAATCTGCTGTTGCCGGCCTTGCAGGCCTAATTCATATCGTCAAGTCTCCAAGCCTTGCAGCGGACGTGGGCATCAATGCCGAGTCCCGCATTCTGCTTATCAGCACCGAGGGTGCTACAGCTCCGTCGGTATATGCCGAGCTCGTTGGGGAGACAGCAGAAGTTGTACTACACCGTCAAAAAGCCTGGCACTCGCGCGACATTGCCTAATCCTCTATTCACACGCGCTCTATTCCCAAAGCGAGCTTGACTCGCTTTGGGTTTACTCCGCATAAAAAAAATAATGGAGAACAAATGCAAAGCACGAAGCGAAATATCGGCCCCGTATCACTGATGTTTACCGGCTTAGGCTCAATAATAGGATCGGGCTGGTTGTTCGGCGCTTGGCACGCATCCATGATCGCAGGGCCTGCAGCCATCTTGGCATGGATCATTGGGGCCGTCGTCATTCTGGCCATTGCCCTGACCTATGTTGAGATGGGAACTATGTTCCCCGAATCAGGTGGCATGGTTCGATACGCTCGCTATTCCCACGGCGGTTTAGTTGGTTTCATGGCTGCTTGGGCAAACTGGATTTCGATCGTTTCAGTCATTCCGATTGAAGCCATCGCATCTGTACAGTACATGGCGTCCTGGCCGTATCCATGGGCGCAAGGGATGCTGGAAAAGGGCGAACTGACCGATGTCGGCGTTGCCGCAAGCGCTGCGTTGGTGCTCGTCTATTTCTTCCTCAACTACTGGGGCGTCAAGCTCTTCATCAAGACCAACACCGCCATCACGGTTTTCAAACTGGTGGTTCCAGCGCTGACAGGTGTGTGTCTCATCTGGAGCGGCTTTCACGCTGAAAACCTCGGATTGACCTCTACCGCAAGCTTCGCACCTTATGGGTGGTCAGCGGTTTTCACCGCAGTAGCAACCAGCGGTATCGTCTTCAGCTTCAACGGGTTTCAAAGTCCTGTCAGCCTTGCAGGTGAAGCGCGAAATCCAACACGAAGCATTCCCTTTGCCCTAGTGGGCGCCATTTTGATCGCCTTGGTGGTGTACGTTCTGCTTCAGGTTGCATTCATTGGTGCGGTCGAACCTTCAAGCATTGCTGGCGGCTGGCATGGCTTGGACTTCACCTCCCCTTTTGCACAGCTTGCGCTGGCCATTAACCTGAACTGGCTGGCAATGCTGCTTTACCTCGATGCGTTTGTAAGTCCTTCAGGCACTGGCTCGATCTACACGGCCACAACTGCCCGCATGATCTACGCGATGGAGAAAAACAACACGATGCCGAAGATATTCGGCAGCCTGCATCCGATCTACGATGTCCCTCGTCCAGCGATGTATTTTAACCTCGCGGTTTCCTTCGCGTTCCTATTCTTCTTCCGTGGTTGGGGAACCTTGGCAGCGGTGATTTCCGTAGCGGTCATCATCTCGTTCCTGACCGGCCCGATCAGTCTGATGTCTATGCGTAAGAATGCCAGCGACATACCTCGTCCCATCAAACTCAAAGCCATGGGATTGATTTCCCCTTTCGCGTTTGTCTGCGCCTCACTCGTCTTGTATTGGGCTAGATGGCCGCTGACCGGTCACGTGATCCTCTTGGTGATCGGTGCGCTGCCTATCTTCCTTTACTACCAAAGCAAAAAAGGGTGGCAGGGCTTCGCCAAGGATTTCCGCGCAGCGCTCTGGCTCATCATCTACCTCCCAACCATGGCGTTGCTCTCGTACTTGGGCAGCGATGATTTTGGGGGGATCGGTGTCCTTTCTGGTGGCTGGGACATGCTGGTAGTGGCCTTGAGCGCTACAGCTTTCTACTACTGGGGCGTATCGAGCGGGTATCGAACCCAGTACCTGGAGGAGAGCGTGGCGCTGCGCGGAACAACGGAGACTGAGACAAAGAAACGCGCGGATACTCGCTTGCAGAAGCCACGGGGGATTACTCCTCAGTCATTCTGAAGTCTGCTCATCCACTGAGTAATGGCACATGTCATTCGCCATGCTGTCGACCGATCAGGTCTCGAGGGAGACATATTCGAAGATGAGGTAATTGAAACGGTGCTTGCTGCGGGAACTGCTGGCGGGAGTTTGGCTTGCACATCCGTATTCGCCGCTAGGCTGCCGGTATCCGTGTGCATCGGCGGCGGCATCGGTGCTGCCGGATTATTCGAGGTCGTTTGAACTCTGTTCGATTTCCGAAGTACAGGTTTGGGGGTAATCCTGGAGCCACGCCCTTTAGGATTACCCTCGTTTTCCGTGTGACCGTCCGAGACAACGCGAGGATAAAATTCACGCCGATAGGATCGAAGAACTCAGCAGTACCTACCTGACTAAGACGACCTCACCAAATTTTTTATAGCGCGGCGCGGTTATGCAAACGATGTAATCATCAACCACATTTAGATCTGCTCCATCAACCGAAGCCGTCACCGCCTGTTTCGACCTGGCTACAAGTACAGCAAGGCGGAAGTCCTGCTGATGGATCTGCGACAGCCCGGCGAATTCACTGATGACCTGTAAGCTCATTCGCAGCCTGTGATGGCTGACAAGGTGATGGGTGTCCTGGATGAGATCAATGGCCGCGGGGGAAAGGGAGTGCTGCGTTTCCTGCAGTGCCCGGTTGGGCGATGCGTCGCGAGCGGATGAGCCAGAGCTACACGACCAAGGCAGATAAACTATGGATAGTTAAAGCCAGATAGCAGAGTCGCAACACGATCACCCTCCGCTAGAGCCAGAGCTGATTAACCTTTTGCGCTCGATTTGACCAGCTACGGGATAGTTATAATTGGAAGATGATTACCCATTGCTGTCACTGATGGGGTAGTTTCAAGTTCGTCATATCTGATCAGAATCAATAATGGATCCGCCATTTAGTTGGAACCGATTAACCGGCGATGACGAAACGAATTTCTCAGCGCCAAGCATCCTTCTATACACAGCACTAGAACTGCTGCCCCGATAGCGATATAGGTCGGCCACTGGGTAGGTTTGATGGCCTCACCCAGCAGCAAGGATGCGCACACCAGCAGGACGGGTTCTACATACGTTAGCAGGCCGTACAGTGACAGGTTTAGCTTCGGAGCAGAAAGGGCGGAAAGTGCCAGAGCGGCGGCACTGATTGCACCGAGTCCGACGACGAGCAATGACAGATTCATGCCGCCGTGCTCACTATTAACCAGTGTCCCTTGGGTGATGAAAAAGAGGCTGATGGGCAGGCTAATGCTCAAGTCGAACCAAAGGCCGCCAAGATTATTTGTGCCAATAACCCTACGCAAGTAGTAATAAACAGGATAGCCGAGACACACAGCGAAGGCAGGCCAAGCGATCTCCCTGGCGATCACCAGTTCATTGAACACGCCTGCCGCCGCCAGCGCACATGCCAACAGTTGGAAGCGGGTAAGCCTCTCTTTGAAGACAAGTCGCCCTACAAGTGCTGTGGTGATCGGGAGTAGAAAGTACCCAAGCGAAACATCGAGAGCGTGCCCATTCACTGGTGCCCACATGAATAGCCAAAGCTGTACGCTCAATAGGGCCGAAGAAAGCAAGCGTTTTGCCCAGAACCATCGCTCGCGGAACAGCCTTGAAAAAATTGACTTTACCTCGCCCCAGTGACCGGTCGTGATCACCAACAGTGTTAAACAGGGCAAAGTCAGCAACGTTCGCCAGCCGTAAATCTCTTCTGCATCCAACGCGGTCAGCAGGCTCGTGTAAGCATACATGACAGCGAATAGCACCGAAGCGAGCACGTTGAAAAGTACGCCAAGAGCAGTCTTGCTGGTTGTGCTGGACATCATCTTTGAATCGCCACTGGGTATCCCGATTTCATTGTGAAAGGCTGATGCGGACTACTTCAGCGAAGTAGCGGGCACCTGTAAGGAAGGTTGATATCGAACCCCAACAGGGTTGGTGAATGCACCGACGGTAATAGGTCGCGATGGGAGCACCCTCGCTTCACGGAATAGACGAACCACCGCCAATCCCGCTTGATTTCGGCCCGCATCCTCTGAATCAGTCAGCGCAATACGCGTGCGACCGCCGTTCACCGGATCAGTACCCACTTCGCCTAGTGCGGGAATTTGCTGGAGAAGGACGGGCTCACCGATAGGTAGCTGTGTTGAGCCGTTAAATCATATTTCAATCCAGCGGAGGATTAGTGCTATTTCGCACCTTCAGATGAACTACTATTCCGCTTTCAGCTGTTTTATGAACTTTTATTCAGAGCTAGGGTTAATGAGCCTTGATCATTTTGACTTAGCAATTCTCGGAGCTATCCAAGAAGATGCTACGACCTCCCAGCAAGACTTGGGTGCTCGCGTAAATCTGTCCTCAGCTGCTGTGAATCGTCGGTTGAAGAGGATGAGCACGGACGGCGTGATCCGCAAGACCGTGGCGCTGTTAGACCCGGCCCATTTGGATTACAGGCTCACGGTGGTGACAGAAGTAGAAGTTGAAAATGAACGTCTGGATCTTCTGGATGATATGAAGCACGCGTTCCTGGCCTGTCCACAGGTTCAGCAATGCTACTACGTAGCAGGTGAGTGCGATTTCGTCCTCATCATGTCGGTCAAGAACATGGAGCAATACACGGAATTGACCAGAACGCTTTTCTTCGAGAGCAATAACGTCAAGCGATTCAAAACATTGGTTTCCATGAGCAATGTGAAGGTAGGGCTAAGCATCCCGACAACGGTCGAGGAGACTTGAGGGAAATCATTTCCTAGGTAGGGCAAGTCTTTAAATTGAGGGGTACGAATGTCTGGTTTCGCTGTCGTCACCGGCTAGCCAAGGCGACTGATAACCGTGAGGGGGCCGGGGAATCAGACATCCCTGGAAACTTAACGCTGAGGTGGATCAGAAGAGTGTGATTTGGCGCAGCCTGCTCCCAGTTTCAAGCCCGAAAGCCCATGGCCGGATTTGATTTCCACGTCAGTGAATTGCTCCAGATTTGCTAAGCACATGATGTCTGATTCCGGCCAAAAGCGGACGCTGGCTGCCATTCCCCATCCAGTGCTCCCACACAGGAACCTGACCCAGTCATTTCAACGGGTCATACCTGATCAACGTCTTCGGCTCCAAATACGCGCTCATCCCCCACCTGCCCATTTCACGCCCAAGGCCTGAATGCTTGAATCCACCAAAGGGGGCACGCGGTTCGTGGGCAAGAGTGTTGATGAGCACGCGTCCCGAATCGATCTGACGGGCGACGTTCATACAACGTTCGGCGCTTTTTCCCAACACCAGGGCGCTCAGCCCATAGTCCGTATCGTTGGCAATGCTGATCGCATCAGCATCATCTTCGTAGGGGATGATCGTCAGCACGGGGCCGAAGATTTCCTCACGCGCGATACGCATCCGGTTGTTGGCATCAGTGAAGATCGTGGGCTTCACGAACCATCCGACCTGCAAGCCTTCCGGGCGACCTTCGCCACCCGCCAACAACCTCGCGCCTTCTTCCTGGCCGGTACGGATGTAGCGCTGCACCCGTTCCCATTGTTTCTGGCTCACCATCGGACCGATGTCGGTGTCGGCGTTGCGTGGATCGTCC
>Ga0182007_10000779_pt1 | contig 17789 bp, 17 predicted proteins | sample Sormic07211113_1_FD_123023 | JGI IMG/M metagenome (GOLD analysis project Ga0182007, IMG submission 123023) | Rhizosphere microbial communities from Sorghum bicolor, Mead, Nebraska, USA - 072115-113_1 MetaG | ecosystem: Host-associated > Plants > Roots > Rhizosphere | place: USA: Nebraska... | reverse complement strand
TCGCCTGCGACCCGCTTGGCAACCCACCCAGTGGGCAACGGGCTGCCTTTACACTACGCGGATGAACGACTCCGCCTGCGCGTCACCCTGGCGTCTGTCCGTCGCCCCGATGATGGACTGGACTGACAGTTCTCCCCGTGGCGCCAAGCAAGGCGACCTGTAGACTTCGTTTATGATGCGCGTAGCACTTCTGTCGCACTCGTACTGCGGTGAGGCTCTGTGATGCGAGAGCGACACCGTGCAATGGAGCGCCGAGGTCTAGGGAAGTGTTGATGACCGAGCTTTACTGGGAGTGGGTCCTTTGGGATAGCAGGAAGGTCGTTGGACAAGGTGAGATCTGCGTAAGGTTTTTCCTTAAGGATCTTGGAAGGTGGTCGATAGGGTAAGTTGACAGTTTGAAAAAAGAACTACTACAATGGTGGGTTGGATCTCTCGTAACACGCTGGCTGAAGATACTTGTGGACGCACCTTGGGTGCGCTAGCGTGGGTTTCGTACCTGCCTTTGAGAGCCATTTGGAGCTCCTTATGACCGTCGCTGAAATGATCATCGCTGCCGCTGAAAAGAAGGGAGACGCCGTTGATCATGACCGGATCGAGGCTGTCCGCAGGCTGGTGGAAGATGCACAGCATGAGTTTGATGAGCGCGCCGCTCGACTGACGGTGACGAGCCGAGACTTAGATCGCGCTTACAGCCTGTAAGTAACCTGGTTTAATTCACAAAAAGCAGCCTTGGGGCTGCTTTTTTTTGGGCAAGGTTTATGACTCCATTCCTCGTCAGCGAGTTTGGTAAGCTCACGATCAGCAACCTGATCAGGGCGTGCTTTGGATCTGTCTTTCAGGATCTAAACCGCAAGAATCAGGTTGACTATATCTTTCAATACCTGAGTGACTTGAAAGCTGAGACCGTACTCTTGGAGTCCGATTACGTTGACAAGGACTACTTGGATGACTACGCCAAGTTCTATGTCCGACGATTCAATAGTCTAGGGCACAAGTGTGCCCGATTGCATTTCTTCAAAGATCAGTGGGAGCACTTCCAGATTGAGGAGTGTCTAGCCGACGGTGCGTCCGATGCTCAACTCCAGAAGCTTAAAGGCGACTATCTTGGCTTCATTGTGGTCAAACCGCTGCCTAAGACGGTCATTGGAAGATCGTGCTTAAAGCTGTACGACAAATTGAATCGCAATTTTGGATCCAAGGTGGCTTTGAAGCGGACATATTCAGTCAGCTTGTTTGGGATCGAGTTATCAGTGGATTCGATTGCGTTTCAAGAACAGGACAAGGTCACTTCCGCCTGCGCCGCCACATCCATCTGGTGCGCACTGCATGCGCTCCAGTGGCGCATGGTGCGCCAAATTCCTTCGTGCAGCGAAATCACAACCAACGCCATCAACTTCATTCCGGGGTCAAGCAACGGATTTCCCAGTCGGCAGCTGACCAACAAACAGATTTTGCGGGCACTGGATGTGGAACGCCTTCGCCATCATTCACATCGGTTGCACGAGAGTCGTCCCAATGAAGCGATGGCGCTCATCGAGTGTTATATCCGTAGCGGTCTGCCACTGATTTTGGGTGTGGAAGTTTTTTCCATTGTCGGCGATTTCAAGCATGAGGGTGGTCATGCGCTCACCATCGTGGGTTTCGACTCTTCCTCAGATGATCGATGTCTTTACGTGCATGATGATCGACTGGGGCCGTTTGCGCGCGCTCGAATCGTACCGATCAATGACAGCATAGCCAGTCAGCTCGGACCAGAAAGACACCAAACGTGGGGCCTCGAGCTCCAAAAGAAAGACGACGAAAGTAAGTGGGTCAAACCACACGAGTTGTTGATTCCTGAAACCTTGTTTGCCATGACGGACAAAAAGGTACGCCTGCCTGTCGACTTAGTCCAAGACACCTGCGAGATGATTCAGCGCGTCTACCAGAGCGGCCTTGCCAGCCTCGAGGTCCCGCCGTCGGCTGAGTCAGAACTTTCATTTGATCTGAGACTGAAGGAGGTAACCCAGATCAAAAAGGAGGTGCTTGAAATGGCACTCCCTGAGCAAGAGGCCCCCGCAGGCAGTTTGTCCGACGCACAGCGCATGCGCGTGGATTTTCTCACTCATGGGTTCGCTCGCTTTCAATGGGCGGCTCAGTTCATGCTCGGCAATAAGGCTATCTTTCTGATGCTCGTGGATGCCACGGACATTCCCCAAGGGCATGCGGTGTCTGCGATCTACGTTCAGGATAAGATTGAGACGAATGCCGTGATGGTGGCGATCGGGCGTGGCGGCGTCAGCGCAGACACAGTGGCGGACCTGGAGCGTCGTTCGCTCTTTGAGTCGTTTCTGCGTCGTGCGCGGCCACCCGTGCGAGCTTTGCACCATCATCTGGATGACTTCTATGGCGAACCTCGTGCTCCAAAGCGCTTAAAAGCCGAGGAAGTGAAAAATGATGACATCGTTGAGAACAAGCATCGAAAGGCTTATTACGAAGCCGTCTCTTTGCCACTTGATCAAGTCTTCCCGGACCTGGTTGAAAACGCAAATGCCTTCATTATCTGGGTGATCGATCACGAAGGTACACTGGTCATCGGGCAGGAAATCGAACAGGCGGGGCACCCCACGCTGACGGACTTCAAGCCCGCGCGCGTGGGCGGTGAGCTTCGGAAGCAAGGCGCCCTCTGGGTGATCAACTCGAAATCGGGTCGATATAGCGGCAACTATCAAAACGTCGACGTGCTACTCGATCACGCATTGGAGAAATTTAAGACGATCTTTTACCGATCCCGTGATGAGCTTCAGGCCGAGCATTGGGCGCCGCATGCACTGGTAGCCCCGGTCCCGGAGTAGGCTTTCACTCTTCAGCCTTGATCACCAGATTCGAGCCTGCTGCTGGCCACGGCCGACTACTACCGCCTCTCCAAGAAGACTGTAAACGCGGTGGCCGAGCATGCGCGCGCAGCGGTGCGCGACTGGGAGAAGCGCGCGCTGGGTGCACCTCTGAGCGAGACTGCGCTGATGCAGGCTGTCATCGTCGATCCGGACCGGTAAGCCGCGCGTGTCCGATGTGGAAATGTGACCTTGGGCCACGGCTTCTCGTACCTGTCGCTACCTCGGATACATACGGGAGCAGGTCCTACGTACGAACTGAGGGTTTTGCGCTACTCCTGACCAGCGTCTAACCCAGGGCGGCCGGCGGCTTATCAGCGCATTGAAATCGTTTGCTCCCATTGGGTGGCACGGGGGTAGATACGCTCAGACGCCAGACGCCCTCCAACGACTTGGGGCCCGCCGCGGTCGAGTGCGCGGTTTGATTGGCTGCACCGTAGGCTAAGGTCCAGACGGAGAAGCGGCTGATCTCATATAGAATTAGATAATCTAATGCAGTAAATACGGCCGCTATTTTCATCACTACCTGTTTATTTCACATTAATGATAAAAACCATACATACAAATCAAGTACTTAGCCTAAAAATCGCGTAACAATTTGCCATCCGATGTGTCCCTTGGTAATATATTGAAATTAGAGTGATATATATATATCGGACAAGAAAGGCGCCCCTTGCAGGGCGCCTTTTTTCTTTGGCAATCTGCGTCCAACTTAGGCCTTGTTGGGCAAATGGTGAGCCATGGAAACTAGTGAAAGGTTGGTCGCTCGGTTTGGTGAGCTGATGACATATCCGCAGCTCGCTGAGCTACTTAAGCGCAGCGCGCTTGGGCTACGTTACAGCTTGTCCAAACGCGACTCAGCGTTCTCCAGGGAGCTACTCACTGCGCGAGTGAAGCTCGGCCGGCGTGTCTATTTCCGCACGGAAGTTATTGCTGCGATTGTAGATCGAGCGTAGAACTGGCCATGTCAGAACTGATCGTTGTTCGCCGATCGCGAGCGCAGAACTTCACTGTCCTAGACAACGGAGTTCTCCGGGATCGCCTTATAAGTTGGAAGGCAAAAGGCCTCTACGGCTTTCTCTCCTCCTGTTCCAGTTCATACCGCCTGACCATCAGGCGTCTTGTAGAACATTCAGGAGACGGCAGGGAGTCAACGATGTCTGCGGTCAGGGAACTTCAGCGCTGTGGCTACCTGCAGATCGAACGGGAGAGAGGCGCCGGCGGCAGGTTTGTGAGTACAACTTGGATCATTACTGATCCGGGAGACCGTCCTCACGACGATGCTCCGTCAAACACGCCGGTTCCTCATCGAGACGCTCAACTGCGGTCATGCAATAGCAGCCGTCATGCGGACCCTCGATCCACGGCGCGAGAAGCCAAGAGCGACCACGATCGGGATTCCCGTATCGTGGAGAGCGACCACGAACGGGAAAACCGGATTCTGGTAACACCGTCCAGTACTACAGAAGTAACAGTACAAAGCTTAAGTACTACTACTACTACCACCACCAGCGACAGCGGAGCTGGATCAGATCTCCACTTTCAAGAGGGGCTGCACGAGGCCGAGCGAGCGGCAATGTTGAAGGTGGTTCGCAAATGTACCTCGGACCTGGCGCAGCAGCTTCTGGACGAGGTTGCTGGTTACACGGACGCCGAAATTAGGGGCAGCCGGGTCGGCCTCTTGACATCGCTTGCTAGTAAGGCGGAGCGCGGCGCATTCAGTTTCGCGCGCGGCGTCGCCGTCGCGAAGAGACGTGAAGCCAGACGCGCAGATGTGGCAAAACAAGCGGCCGCTCTACAGGAGCGCCAAGAACAGAGGGTTCGGGTCACTCAACCGCCAAGCGCCGCCGTGCTCGCTCATATCGAACGCGCAAGAGAGATCATTGGGGGGAGGCCATGAATACGCTTTTTCTTCTGATGGCCGAATATGGAACTGCTCAGATCCCCTTGGGCCGCTGCGCACAGCTCTTCGGGATGACCCCCGAGGAGGCTGCGAAACGAGCCGGGCGCGCCTCACTCCCTGTGCCGGCGTTTCGCGTAGGAAGCCAAAAGTCGCCGTGGCTGGTGGATGCCACGCGCCTCGCGGCGTACCTGGATGAGCGCAAGGCACAAGCCGCGGCGGATTGGGGCCGGATCAATGCGGCCGGCGGTCAACTTTGAAAGTGAAGCGGCGTGCCTGTTGAGCCTGCAAATTTTTCCGGACGCAGTTCGCTGCAGATTCGCATTTGTTACCTCTGCATCAGAACGAAGCCGATTCATTGCTGGGCCATATTTGCGGTACCCGCAAATATGGTTTGAGCGAATTTAGCTACAGGAACCCGCAGCCCGAGTAGTGGAACATAAAGGAGTGGGATTCACTTTTGCGGAATCAGCCTCGAACCCGTTGGTATCGCTGGCCTGCGTCGAATCCCAAAAAAACATTCATCGAATCTCAAGTGAACCCCGCTATGGCAACCTCACAAATTAGCGTTCGTCTCGATGACGGCATGCTGCAGAAGCTCGAAGCACTATTAGCGGAACGCGGCGGTACGCGCGCCGCGGCAGTGCGGGAAGCGGTACGCGACTGGCTGCAGGAGGAACGGCGACGTGACGAGAGCGATCATCTGGAGGCTCGAATTGCAGGGTCGTTGAGCCGAACCAGGAAAGAGATCAGTCTCGTGCGAAACGATGTACACGTGCTGATGGCTTTCTTTGACAGGTTTGTGCGGTCCTACCTAGTACACACGCCACCAGTTCCTTCGGAGGCCCTCGATGCGCAGGCGGTAACTGCAAATGAGAGGTACCACAAGCTCATGCGAGACATACCTTCAGCGCTCCAAAATGGCGAAGGACTGACGGCGCTCAGCTCAATTTTGGAGTAGCCAAATTTGCGGAGTCCGCAAATTTGAGTGTGATTGCCTGCGGCCTCCGATCTCATTGGTGCCTCGGATCGCTGTATTGCCATTAGTCGCGACGGCGGAATTGCGACAGGCATAGCCGGTGACCCTCGCTTCGGCGAGCGACTGTGAACCAGGGGCGGCATGGAGCTCTATTTGAAAGATCGAACGGTCCTTGCAGCGTTGGATGAGTACCGTGCGTACCTAGAGCAAGAAGAGAGGCTGCGTGCGCCGCTCAGCGACATCGTGGAAGGCATCATCTTGTACTTCTTGGACGAGCACCCCCAGTTCCGCGCCTGGAATGCTCATCGATTGTGTTCGGTTGGTTTGCACGAGGACGGGTCGTGATACGCATGCCACCTCTATCGAGCTAGTGTTGGGCATCAGGATATTGAGTGGCAGGAATCTGATGCGTCGCTTCAAGGAGGGTTATGGAAAGGCCGAGGCTGAAGAATGTCGCCACGATGTAGAGCAGGAGCATCTGAAGGTAATCAGCCTTGATGTCTTCCGGAGGTTCTGGCCGTTTCCATCGACTGACCATTGCTCGAGCGAAAGTGCATCCATCCCTCAGGTGCGGGTTGAGGTCCAACGGCGGTTTCAATGGATCAAAGGGCGGCGGGCATGCTTGCTCGATTAGTATGTTGTTTGGCCCTTCATATCCAGAGGATATTGCGCGGCCAAGGTCATCCAGTGCAGCGCAGCTGTCATGCTGTGTAATGACGCACAGGTCAACGTAGGCGCGTTGGAAATCGTAGGCGGCGCGGCGAAAGTTCTGTTGTTGATACTCGTGAGTACGAACTTCTGAATGATCGCGGGGAGCAGAGAGTGCCTGACTCAGAGTTACCACCATGCCAATCGCAATGACCAATTGGCAGATGACCTTCATGAAGGTTATGACTCGCACCGAGAGCAGGGGGCGCGAGTACAACAGTATTCCGACACAGCCAAGTGTAAATGTGGCGACACTGATCAGGGCCGTTTTTAAGCTGCTAAGGAAGTCAGCATCAAGCTCAGAGTTTCCCATCCAGTAACCCATGGCACAGCTGACGAGGAATAGGGCCACGCCACCCCAGCGCTTCCGGCTGATGGTTGGTGATGCAAGTGTCCATTTCATCCGGCATTCCCATGAAATGCGATGCCATGCATGTCGGCGAGTTCGCGAGTTACTTGAGCGGACCTTGTATGGATGCCCGAGTCGATGCGCTTGGCATTCCTCAGGGTTGTTGCCGGTGCAGCTAAACTCCCCCGATGAACCGAGATGCCCTCGTTGTATGCCTACGTGCCGCCGCTGATTCCGCAAGGCGTGATCTGAGTACTGCAGTGAACGATGGCCGCGCAAGATGGGCTTACGTTTCACCAGGAACAGTAAGGCCCTTCGGCAATGCGCTGCTCAGCAACGCTTCCGTCGCGGAGCTAAATGGACTTTGGTACACACTGCCCTATCAGGGTGGACGGCTAGATTTTCAAACCGCAGCAATTTATCTGATCGAGCGCGCACTGGACCATGATGCTGGTGAGATCATTGATGATCTCCTGCGCTTTGTCTCTACTCGAACAATTGAGTTGATCTCAGTGCGTGCCGTAGAAGGCATAGCGGTGGGTTCGCCCTTGGAATTAAGCGACGGGTTTTCCATCGTGCCGCCCCCAGCATTACCAAACGTGGCGGAAACGAAAATGGTATTTTCACCTCACAATGCCCCGAAGCACGGATGGGGAAGCCCGCCGTCAGCGGCTATCGTGCTGAGAGAGACGTTTCATGTCCCATTCTGCGAACCTCCGAAGCGTGGAGAATCGGGTCAGACGCTTTATCGAGCTGAAGTTGAACTTGATATGGAATACGCGCTTTGGGCCGCAACGTTGGCATCTGAGGGGGCGCCGGAATTCCGCCAAGGGTACGACGTTGTCGCCTCTTGCGGCTGGCCGGGCATGACTTCAGGTTCGATGCGTGGAGGTGAAACCTTCCCTGTCTTGGTTCCACGTGCTCGCCCGGTCGATGCGGATCTAGCTCGCAAGCTGTTTCACCAACTGCGAAAGCAGCAAGGCAAGCTCGATCTTGCCATGAGCAAACTACAAGCATCTAGGCGGCGAAATTCATTCGCGGAACGTGCGGTGGATTTGGGGACATGCCTCGAAGTACTGTTGATGCACGAATCGACCAATAACACCGAAATCAGCTACAAGATTGCCTCGCGAGCGGCTTGGCTTCTCGGTGTCGACGGACCGGATCGCGTGGCGATCTTCAAGCGCGCCCGTGATCTGTACAACGCACGATCCATGGCGGTCCACTCCGGCATGGCTCCGAAGGAGGGTAAGAACTACCCGGAAGGGGTCGAGGCTGCCCTAAACTCTTACGACAAGCTCTGTGCTGCGATCATCATCAAGATCGCCCTACAGGGTAGATGGCCTGATTGGATAAAGCTTGTTCTGAACGCCGAAGAGTCGTTTGGCCCTGCGACTATTGATATAAATTAATGACCGTTTCTGGCCGGAAGTGGACATTTTTCAGAATGAGTGAGCACGTTCAGTCGCGACGATGGTAGCAATCAACGACAGGTTTACGCGCTACCTATCAGGCTCGCCATAGCTCCCGAAGACCACGCGGCCTAAGCGATGCAGTTCACCAGCCTAACGATTCCGGCCGGCTCCACCTGTGCGACTTGAGTTTACGTTCAGTTCCTAACACTACCCACTCCAGCGAAGTGACGACGCCCTGTGCCTCCGAGCACCATTCCTCCAGGTCAGATCGGGGCGCCTCCAGAGGCTCCCCTGGACCATCGGCCGCCCGGAGAGCGCCATTGTGAGCCAGCATGCGTAACAGCGTGATCGCCTTTGCCAATGGGATCAGTATGTGCTCGGGGAGTGCGTCATCGCGCTCGAGATATTTGGACAAGTCTTGCAACCCGTAATTGGTCGCGATTTCAAGGAAGGCCATAGCGGTGTTCTGTAACTTATCGGACGCGGCGTTAGGATTGGAGAGGACGTCGCGCGCATCAGCAATGGTGACCTTCAGTGCGTTCTGTGTCCGGGCGACCTCGGGAAGGATGTTCGCGGCCGTTAGCAGATGCCGCGCGGTTCGTGCTCGCCATCGCTCGAGGGTGTCCTTCGAAGCAATACTGAGTGCGACGACGACAGCCGCCCATGTTCCTAGTGCCTCCCAGCCCATGCAGTTCCCCTTCTGTGTCAGTCCCGGCCAGCCGCCAGCGTCGCTGCATGAAAGCACAGTTCATCTTGGAGTGCGCGGCGTCCACGACGCCGTCATGCTGATGATGATCGGCCAAATGTCCGCTTCCGACGGCGGGTTCAATCGGTGGATGCAACACACTAGACGCTGCGTTGAGCAGCAGGGGTGTTGTAGATAAAGTATCGCCAGTGGATTTACTACAGCGATAGCCAGAAAGCGAAGATGTGGGAGTGCTGGCAAAAGGGTCAGTCGCAGGAGCAAATCGCACAGCTGTTTGACCGTAACCATTCGTCGATTCAGTGCATCCTCGTGGAGTCAGGTGGAATCATGCCTCGACAGCGATGCCGTTCGGAGCGAGCCCTCAGCTTGGCCGAACGTGAAGAGATCTCGCGTGGCGTGGTCAGCGGTCGCTCGGTGCGCGCGATGGCAGTGTTACTAGGGCGTGCGCCGTCCACCGTGAGTCGTGAGCTACGCCGTAACGGTGGGCGCAGTACCGAAGGAGCTGTATCGCTCGCTGACGTGGATCCGCGGCAAGGAACTCGCAGGGCATCGGCGCTTCACGTTGGCGACAGACATCCAAGTCTACTTTTGCGATCCGCAGCATCCCTGGCAGCGCGGTTCGAACGAGAATACCAATGGACTGTTGAGGCAGTATTTTCCGAAGGGCGTCGATCTCTCCGGCGTCACACAAGCCAAGCTCAATGCCGTGGCCAGACAGCTGAACGAGCGACCGAGGAAAACGCTAGGCTTCGAAACACCGGCTGAGCGATTTCACCAAGCTGTTGCATCGACCGGTTGAGACCGCCACCCAAAGCGGACGATTCGAAAGTAGCATTCGCCCACGTTACGGAATGTGACCAAGAGGGGTGACGGGAAATATTGGCAAGCATCGGCTTGGCGATGACCAAAGTGCAGGTGGTTTGCACTCCCGCTATCGCGACGGCAACGCAGGCCTATGGCGCGGAATTTGCGATGGTATAAGGTTGGCGCTATGGGACCAATTACGCTTTTCGACAAGTCGTTTCTTCAGGGCTTGAGCGTCGACGAGGCGGTCTGGTTCGACCACTTTTTTTACCCGGTGATTGCGCCCCTGTTTTACATCGAGACGCTGGCCGATCTGCAAAAGCTCGCGAAGGGAGGTAGGACTGCGGAACAGGTTGTCGCGACCATCGCTGCAAAGACCCCGCAGATGTCTGGTGGGCCTGTCTATTTCCACCAGTACCTGGCTCAGGGTGCGCTACTGGGCTACGCCGTTCCGATGGATGGGCGCATTCCGATTGCCTACGGTCGGACGGTGAGCCATAACGGCAAGAAGGCCACATATATAGACCAGCCGCCGGAGTACGTGGCGTTTCAACGCTGGCAACAAGGTCGATTCGAGCATGTCGAGTACCGCTACGCTAAGGCGTGGCGTGATTATCTAGCGCAGATCGACCTTGGGCCATTGCGCGGGGCTATCCAAGCGAATGGCGGTGTTCGGTGTCGGGATCTAGGCGAAGCGAAGGCGAGAGCGGTGGCTGTCGTTAACACGCTCCATAAAAGTTCCGGCCGATTCAATACAGCTCTCGACATCCTTGGCATCGAAGGTCGCGCACGTGAAATCGCAAAGGATCGGTGGAAGCACGACGGCAGGCCGTCGTTTGCGCGATTCGCGCCTTATGTCACTTACGTTCTGACTGTGGAAGTGTTCTTCCACATAGCAGTGGCCTCCGATTTGATCGCCAGCACGCGGCCATCCCATCGCATCGACATCGGTTACCTGCACTATCTGCCGTTCTGCCATATATTTGTCTCAACGGATAAATTGCACCGGAACTGTGCGCCGCAATTTCTTCGGGAAAATCAGCGCTTCGTGTGGGGGCAAGATTTGAAGACCGATCTTGCCGCGATCAATGCTCATTACACCGCGCTCGACGAGTCGGAGCGTGCGCGCGGCATCTATCGCTTCGCGAATCGCTTGCCCGAAATCAATCTCCCGACTATCAGGCCGTTGTTCGAGCAGTTCACTCCGTCACTGTTGCGCGCCCCCGAACACACCTCGCTACCGACGGATCTTCACAGTCGACACATTGCGGAACTTGAAGCGATTCGTACAGCGCCATCAATCAGTGATCCGCAACCACTGGAGGATCTTGACCAACTGGTGATCGAGCGGAGGCTAGACCGGCAGCGCGGATCTTGGACCGTCGTGCCACCAGAGGTTACCGATGGCGGCTAGGTATGGGATCTTCGCCATCTGTTAGCAGGTCCCCAACAAGGGGAATGTTCGCTTGCATTGAACTGGCCAGCTTGGCGAGAAACCATCGTCAACCGCGCCAGCCTCTCCGCTACCCCGACGACGACACCTTCGCCTTCTTCATTCACAATCCCCGGGGGCAGATCGGTAATGACGTCGAGTGTGATCTCGAAGGTCATTGCAGCGAGCTCAAGACACGCCTGATTATCGCGTCGAATTCATAACCCAAAGACTGAGCTGAGATATTGCTGATGCCGTCGCCAACGATTGATTTCCGGGCCATTCGTTCTCACCACGGCAGCCAACACGGCGGATTCGAGGAGCTCGCATGCCAGCTCGCCGCGCTCGACACTCCCGTCGGCATGTCCTTTCATCGCAAGGGCGCCGGCGCTGACGCGGGCCTTGAATGCTACCGTGTCGAGCATGACGGCTCGGAGACGGGCTGGCAGGCCAAATACTTCTTTGAGCTTGGGAGCAGCGAGGCTGGTCAGCTCAAGGAATCTTTCGACAACGCTATCGACAAACATCCCAAGCTCGCACGCTTTATCGTCTGTCTACCATTCGACCTGTCCGACGGGCGCGTTGGCAAGCAGAAATCAGAGCGCGACCGTTGGGACGACTGGATAAAAGCACGCAAGGTCTCGATCACTCCCCGAGTGGTCGAGATCGATCTTTGGGGCAGCTTCCAGCTGACGGAGCGGCTGTCGCGCAATGATCCGCTCCATGTCGGGCGCCGCACCTATTGGTTCGACACTCCGCATTTCAGCATTGACTGGATGAAAGAACGATTCTCGATTACCCGCAAGGCGCTTGGCCGGCGCTACACGCCAGAGCTCAATATCGAGCTCCCGATCCGCCTAGCCCTTGCTGGGTACGCGCGCGATCCCGATTTCACCCGTGGGCTGATCGATCTGGCGGACGATCTTGACGAAGCACGCCACCGTTCGCTCCACGACATTGCCGCCGCTCTGGGGGGCGCTCACGCTGGCGTATTGACCTCTCTAAGCGATCATGTCGCCGCGATTTCCGCAGCGATGCGGACGGCGCCACTTGGTCCCATCGATCCTTTGCCACTCGATGGCTGGCGCGCACTGGTGTCGACCGCGGCCACGACGCTTAACCGCTGCTCGGCCACTATCTGGGATCTGCGTCGCCAGCTTGGTGGCGACAATGAAACCGCGCGCAAGGGACTGTATTTCACCGAGCATCTGCGCGACTCGCTCGATCGCGTCGCCGAGGCAATTACAAGGCCTGAGATCACGCTGGCCAATACGCACCGCCTGCTACTCACTGGCGAGGCAGGCGTCGGCAAGTCGCATCTCCTCGCCGATGTCGCCGAGCACCACATCAATCGCGGCTTTCCTGCCGTGCTCACGCTCGGCGGCACATTCAGCGATGCTGATCCCTGGCGGCAAATCGCCGATCAGATGGGACTCACCAACATCCCTCCCGACGCCATATTGGGCGCGCTCGATGCCGCCGCCGAGGCTGCTGGCGCGCGCGCGCTGGTCATGGTCGACGCGATCAACGAGCGCAACGGCGTCGCGGTCTGGTCCGAGCGACTGGCGGCGTTCCTCGCCACCGCGGACCGGTTCAGACATGTCTCGATATTAGTCTCATGTCGAACGACCTTCATTCCATATATTGTGCGCGACATTGATGAAACCGCGTTGCCTCGGATCGCGCATCCGGGATTCGCGGGCAAAGCGGCCGAGGCCGCACGGCGCTATCTCGATCAGCGCGGCATCGTACGCATGGCCGCCCCTCATCTCACACCCGAATTCGAGAACCCACTGTTCCTGCGTACCTGCTGCGACATGCTGGAGCGGCGCGGCGAGCGTGAACTGCCACGCGGACTCGCCGGCGTCTCTAGCATCTTCGACTTCTACTTCAGTGCGGTGGTCGAGACGCTCAACCAGCGCATGGGGCTGGCACCGAGATTTAAGCGCGTCGAGACTGGCCTGAGCGCGCTCACTGAGGCCATGGTTGTGGCTGGTGTTGGCTACCTGCCGATCGATACCGCAATTGCGATTCTTGAGGGCGTTCATCCATCTGCAGGACGCGCCGAGCAGAGCCTGCTCTTCCAGCTCGAGAGCGAGGCGGTACTGGCGGTCGAGCCAGTACGTGAAGACGATGGGATCGTCGAGATGGTTCGCTTTACCTTTGAGCGCCTTAGCGATCATCGTATCGCTCAGCGGCTGCTCGAAACCCATATCGGTGATGGCGATCCCGCGCATCCCTTCGCTGCTGGCGGCCCGCTCGCGTCCTATGTGACCGGTCGAGACTCATACCGTTTCGCAGGAGTCGCCGAGGCGTTAGCAGTCCAACTACCCGAACGTTACGGTGTTGAGCTCATCGACGTGGTCGATGAAAAGTTTGCCCGCTGGAATCTCGTCCACGCCTTTCAACTCAGTCTGCTGTGGCGGCGCCAAGAAGTTTTCACCGAGCGGACCCTTGAGCTGGTTGAAGAGTGGATCGGCGGTAACGCGGTACTCGAGACACTTCTTGCGATTGCCACCGAACCCGGCAATCGCTTCAACGCTGATTATCTCGACCGCTGGCTGCGGCCTTTGCCGATGCCCGAGCGCGACGTTCAATGGTCGACATGCGTCACTCGCGTCGTCGAGGACGGCGAGGGAGCGATCAACACATTGATCGAATGGGTGCTCGCCAACGGTCTTGAGCAAATAGAGTTGCCTCGCGCGCGACTTGCCGCGATCGCGCTAGCTTGGCTTACCAGCCTCAGTCATCGCTGGGTCCGTGACATGGCAACCAAGGCACTCGCAACGCTACTGGTCGATCGCCGTGAGTTAGCCGCTGCGCTGATCGATCAATTCGCCGATGTTGATGATGCCTATGTGCTCGATCGCGTGCTCGCCGCCGCCTATGGCGCGGCGACACGCCGTTCTAGCGATACGGGCCTCGCCGATCTCGCCCGTGCCGCTTTTTCGGCGGTTTTTGCGCGGAATCCGCTGCCGAACCACGCGCTCATTCGCGATCATGTGCGCGGCATAGTGGAGCTTGCAGCCAGCCGCGGCGTTCTGCCTGCTGACGTATCGCTTGATCGTGCCCGCCCACCGTACCCGCGTGGTGCGCAGCTTGAGACGGTCACTGAGGAAATGCTCAGCACGTATGTCCAAGACTACGGCGGAAGACTATTTCGCGACGAGATCTGCGGCTCGGCGGTCGAGGACGGCGATTTCGCTCGCTACAAGATCGATCCGCTCGCGAGCCAATTCCTAAGACTCCCACGCGAGGAACATGGTAGGTCGATGAGACAGGTCTATGAGGCATGGTGCGCGGAAACGATCGCGCCTCATTCGCCGCGTATGGCAGCGCTCGAGCACGCGCTCGAACGTGCCCAAGTCGCCTATTCGATGCCCAACGGCTTCGAGTTGTTGGCTCGTGGCACTGACGCTGATGAACAAAGGGCGGCGCGACGCATAGCCGAGAGCGAGCGCGATGAAGCGATGGGCGAGCTCGAGCGCCTGCTAGACGAGAGCGAGGCAGAGGAGTTTCGGATTCGCGCTGCCAGCTATATGCGAGGTCGCATGTGGGGTGAGCGTGCGCCTGCTTGGCACCCGACTTACGTCGGTCAACAATCGCGCTACTGGGTGGCGTGGCGCGCGCATGAGCTTGGCTGGACCTCCGAGCGTTTTTCCGATTTCGATCGTCAAATGGCTGGCCATGATCGTATGGAGCACCGCATTGAGCGTATCGGTAAGAAATATCAATGGATTGCCTATCACGAACTGACCGGCCGTTTGTCCGACATCGCGCTCGTCGAGGGTCGCTTACGGGAGGACCCTGATCTCTATCGCGGGCCATGGCAGGTCGGCACACGCGAGATGGATCCGACCATTCTCGTGACCAATACCAAACAGCACGACCCTGAACGGAAACGCGCAATCTGGTGGTCTCCCCATGCCTCACTCTGGCGCGACGACCCACCTGGGGCGCGCATCGCGTGGATGGAGGATCAGGCGCGTGACGTGCCTGATCCTGTCCAGCAGATTGACGTTACCGACCCCGACGGTCGGCACTGGCTCGTGCTCGACACAACTGTCGGCCGCAATCATCTGGTCATGGTCGATGGCGAGCGGATCATTCATCGGATGACTTGGCACAAGGTAAAATCGATGCTGGTCGCGCGCGATGATGTTGAGCGCCTCGATCAGTTGCTCAAGCGGTCAGCGAGCAGCCGTGACCACCCACCAGAGGTCGAGATGCCCGGAGATGGCTATCTTGGCGAATACCCTTGGCATCCGGCGTTCGCCACCGTCGATGGGAGCTTGGCGATCGGACAGCGCGGTGCGATATCGATCCAGGCGACAGTGGCCGACTGGCATGTCGAACAATCAGGCCACGATTACTCACTCGAAGGGAGCTTCCATCTTACGATTCCCGCTCCGGCACTAGTACGTGGCCTTCATCTTCGCCTTGCGGAAGGGCGTTCTCTCGCTTACGCCGCCCCCGATGGCAGAGTCCTCTTTAAGGATCCGTCTGTTGACGAGCCCGGATTCAGTGCGGCGGTCGTTGATCGTGACGCGATGCGCGCCTTTCTCGATGCTGAGGGACTAGAGATTGTATGGATTTTCACTGGGGAGAAGAGTGCCCATGGTGGGCGGCGTCATGGCAATGGATGGGGTGGGAGACTGGAGTACTGGGGCATCTACCGATTCAATGGGAATTCCATTGAGGGCAGTCTCACCTTCGAGCGCCAAGACGCACGACCCGAGCAGCTGACGGAGTTTCTGGCCAATCCATGACAAGCATGCTGATGCAACCGATGTCCGCTTTTGGCGGAGGCGGACATAGCGAAGCCATGCGTGCGCAACGACTTATTGCCCTTCTATATACGAAAAGACGCCGAAGAGATCGATCGTAGAGACATGGCGCTGGTCCTCCTCGGCTTTTCCTCGTCGATCAAGGTGAATGGCGTGCAGGCCGGCGACGGTCGCACCTTCGTAGTCGCAACGCCACGTGTCGCCGATCATGAGCACTTCTTGAGGAAGAAGGTTTAGACGTCGGCAGAGTTCAGCGTAGAAACCGGCATCAGGTTTCACGAACCCCACCTCGAAAGACATGCATGAGATGTCCAATAGGTGGCCTAGCTCGTCCTGAATCGGGCGTGCGTATGGCAGGGCGAGGTTTGATGCGACGGCGGTGCGTAGGCCAAGCCTTTTGAGCTCTTCCAGAACCTCTTGTGCTTCTGGATAGGGCTTGGTGGATGAGAGTTCCGCCTGAAGGTCTGCATGGAGGATGTCCATCTTGCTGGCGTCAAGAGTCAAGCCGCAGAGGTGGGCCATCGCGTCCAAGTCGATCGGTTCGCACATGGGTGATCTCGCCAGCGGCTGCGCTGCAGCCTTCGCCAATCTCACATAGGGCCGTCGCTTGTCGTGTATCTCTACGAGGGTGCCGAAAGCGTCGAATGCGACGGCCTTGATCAGATATTGCATCCGGTTTCCTTGTTCGAGATGGTTCTAGTGCGACCTGGCTGCGACAGAAAGCTGGCCAAGCTAACGAAGGTTTACCGGTCTGGCACGTCTTCCGGTTTCAGGTGGGTGTAGCGCTTGAGCGTGGCCCAAGATTCGTGCAGCGTGAACTGAGCCACCTCTTGGATGCTGTGCCCACGCTCGAACAGACGTGACGTTGCTTCGTGACGCAAATCGTGGAACCGCAGATCCTTGATCCCGAGCAGCCTACAGGCGCGCGTGAAGGCTGCGCCGATCGACTTGGGGTTGTAGGGGAAAACGAAGTTGTTAACCGCTGTTTGGCGATGAATGATCTCCCAGGCCGCGGGCGGCATGCGAAAGCTGCGGCGATTGCCGATTTTCTGTCGAGGGTGCTTCACATCGTCGAGCCAGGCGATGCCTTTTTCGGGGACGAGATCATTGCGGCGCAGGCGTGTGATTTCCTCCTGCCGTCGTGCAGATGCGAGAGCGAACTGCATTATGTCTGCCATAGGGATGTCAGCACGCCCGTCGCGCGAACGGAAATGCTCAAGCAGCTTCTGTTCTTCAGCAGAGCTGATCCGACGATCGCGCTGTTTCGATTTTTGGATGACCTTGCGGCTACGCAGCTCATGCCGGGCATCGTCGAGTTTCGTCAGGTTTATAGGGATACCGAGCGCAGATCGTGCAGACTTCAGTATCTGGCCAATCCAGATGAAGTCGTTTCCCACGGTGGCGGGGCCGGCACCTTCGTCTCGCCTTTCGGCGGCGTGTTGCAGGTAGTCCGCTACCGCGAGGTTGGCGACTCTCTTCGCTGCAATGGGATAGCCACGAAGTCGGTTGAGATCCGCTTCCTTGGTCCTGCCCCAGTTCGCGGACGCTTTGACCTCGGCGATGTACCAGTCGATGAGTTCTTTCAACGTATGGCGCACGCCCAGTGGTTCGCCACGTGCACGCTGCTGATCGAGTTCTGATTCGCGCCGTCGTAGCCACTCCGTGGCGAGCGCTTTCTTACCGAAGGTCTGTGCCTCGGTATGCACTAGGGCACCATCGCGCTTGAGCCTGATTTGCGCGGTGTACCCTATTGAGCCGTTGCTTCTACGGCGCTGCACGATAGTGCCCATATGACGGTGCTACATGGCTGGCTGTGTAGCAATTATCGTAGCACTG
>Ga0182007_10000778_pt1 | contig 17793 bp, 17 predicted proteins | sample Sormic07211113_1_FD_123023 | JGI IMG/M metagenome (GOLD analysis project Ga0182007, IMG submission 123023) | Rhizosphere microbial communities from Sorghum bicolor, Mead, Nebraska, USA - 072115-113_1 MetaG | ecosystem: Host-associated > Plants > Roots > Rhizosphere | place: USA: Nebraska... | reverse complement strand
GCTGTGGGGCCTGAGTTGACCTGGCCGACCGCCGCCGGCCCCAGCCGGCGGCGGCACCCTTCCCGCCCGCGGACGGAGGACCGGCCGTGACTGACATCTCGTCAAACATGCGGCAGGACAAGGCCTTTCGAGCCCAGCGGACCGAGCGGCCGATCCTGCGCCTGGCCGCTCTGTCGAAACGGTTCGGCGGCACCCAGGCACTGAGCGACGTGGACCTCCAGGTCGCACCCGGCGAGATCCACGCCCTCATCGGGCCCAACGGCTCCGGCAAGTCCACCCTCATCAAGATCCTCGCCGGCTACCACCACGCGGAGCCGGGAGCCAGGGCCGAACTCGACGGCGAACCCTTCGACCTCGGCCACGCCACCACCTCCCGCCACGACCGGCTCCGCTTCGTCCACCAGGAGCTGGGCCTGGTGGGCGAGTTGAGCGCCATCGACAACCTCGCCCTCAGTCACGGCTTCGCCCGCACCGCCCTGGGCAACATCGACTGGCCACAGATGTCGAGGCGGACGACCGCCCTCGTCGAACGGTTCGGCGTCGACATCGACGTACGCCGTCCCCTGGCGAAGGCGACCCCCGTCCAGCGCACGGTGGTGGCCATCGCCGCCGCCCTCCAGGGCTGGGAGGGCGTCCGCGGTGTCCTGGTGCTCGACGAGCCCACCGCCGTGCTTCCGCCCGGCGAGGTGGCCCGTCTCTTCGACATCGTGCGGGAGATCCGCGACAGCGGCGCCGGCGTCCTGTACGTCTCGCACCGCATGGACGAGATCTTCGCGCTCGCCGACCGGGTCACCGTCATCCGCGGCGGACGCCGCATCGCCACCCGCCCGGTCGCCGAACTCACCCCGCGCTCGCTGGCGGAACTGATGGCGGGCGAGGAGACGCACACCCCGACCGACACGGACCACCGTCCGGCTCCCTCCACCGGTTCCACCCCATCCGTACTGCAGATACGCGGCCTACGAGCCGGGCCACTGCGAGGAGTCGACCTCGATCTGGGCCGCGGCGAGCGCCTGGGCATCACCGGGCTGGTCGGCTCCGGGCACGAGATCGTTCCCTATGCGGTGTGCGGCGCCCACACCGGACCGGTGAGCGGCCGGCTGCGGCTGCCGGGGCGCTCCGAGCGGTGGACCGAGGCGCGCGACGCCGACACCCTGGGCCTGCCCATGGTCCCGGCGGACCGCGCGGTCGAGGGAGTCATCGGCGACTTCTCGGTCGGCGAGAACCTCACCCTTCCCCTCCTGCGGCGACTGCGCGCCAAGGTCGGGCGGCTGCACCGGCGCCGCGAGTCCGCCCTGGTCGACGACTGGATCCGACGGGTCGGGGTGCGCACGGCCGGCCCCGGCGCCCGGATCACCACCCTGAGCGGCGGCAACCAGCAGAAGGTCGTCATGGCCCGCTGTCTGGCCCAGCACCCGCCCGTCCTGGCACTGTGCGAACCCACGGCCGGCGTGGACATCGCCACCCGCCTGCAGCTGTACGACCTGATAGAGCGACAGGCCGCGGAGGGCATGGGCGTCATCGTCTGCTCCTCCGACACCCAGGACCTGCTCGCGCTGTGCACCCGTGTCCTGGTGGTACGGGACGGCCGGATCGCACGGGAGATCAGCGGCCGGGACATCACCGAACGCGCGCTCGTGCACGCCATGGAAGGAACAGAGTGACATGACAGCGACCCCGACCCGGGCGGTGCAGCGACCGCCGTCCGCAGCACAGAGGCCCGCGCCGTTCCTACGGGGAGCGCCGGTCCGACGGGTGGCGGCGGCCCTGTCGTTCCGGAACATCGGCGCGGTGTACGTATGGCTGGTCATCGTCGTGCTCTTCTCCGTCTGGGCGCCGGACACGTTCCCGACCACCATCACGGTCAAGCAGGTACTCAACGGCAACGCCGTGGCCGGCCTGGTGGCACTGAGCGTCGTACCGCCCCTGGCCGCACGCGTCTTCGACCTCTCGGTCGCGTACACGATGTCCCTCACCAGCGTGCTGACCGCCCGCTTCCTGGTCTCCGCCGGACTCGGTCCCGGCGTGGCGGTCGCCCTGGCGATGACCGCCGCGCTGCTGGTGGGAGTCGTCAACGGCATCGTGGTCGTGGTGCTGCGCGTCGACTCGTTCATCGCCACGCTGGCCACCGGCGCGCTGGTCCAGTCGCTGATCACCATGGTCACCGACGACAGCTCCATCACCGGTGTGCAGTTGCTCGCCAAGCCGTTTTCGAGCATCGCGCAGCTCGACGCGGGCGGTATCACCCTGCCGGTGCTGTATCTGCTGCTCGCCGCGCTGACCATCTGGTTCCTGCTGGAACACACCGCCACGGGACGCCGGTTGTACGCGACCGGCTTCAACCCGGACGCGGCCCGGCTGCAGGGCGTGCGCACCGACCGGCTGCGCTTCGTGACCCTGGTGGCCTCCGCGCTGCTGTCCGGTTTCGCCGGTGTCGTCTTCGCGTCCTCGGTCGGTTCCGGATCGCCGACCGCGGGCACCCCCTATCTGCTGTCGGCCTACGCCGCCGCCTTCGTCGGGGCGACCCAGTTGCGTGCGGGCCGCTTCAACGCCTGGGGCACCGTGCTGGCGGTGCTCCTGCTCGGGACCGGAATCACGGGGCTGGGGCTGGCCACCAGCGCGCAGTGGGCCGCGAGCCTGTTCACCGGGTCCGTCCTCATCGTGGCACTGGTCCTGACGGGTGGCCGGCTCACCCTGCCCGCCGCTCTGCGCCGCCGGAGGGGAAGCCACTCGCGTGTCGGCTCCGAGGCCGCCTCGGAGGGCGACGCCCTGTCCGCCGTGGACAAGGAGACCGCCGAATGAAGGCTGTGCAGTACCGGAAGGTCGGACAGGCCCCCGAGGTCGTCGACATTCCCATGCCCCGACCGGGGCCGGGCCAGGTGCTGTTGAAGGTGACCGCGGCGGGCCTGTGCCACTCCGACCTCGCCGTCATGGGGTGGCCCGAGGAGCAGTTCCCCTACCCGCTGCCGATGACGCTCGGCCATGAGGGTGTCGGCACCGTCGCGGAGGTGGGCAGCGCAGTCACGGCGGTGGCGGAGGGCGACGAGGTGGCGGTGTACGGCCCCTGGGGCTGCGGTCAGTGCCCCAAGTGCGCGGTGGGCAAGGAGAACTGCTGCCCGCACGCCGCCGGGCTCGGCATCCTGCCGCCGGGGCTCGGCTCCCCCGGCGCGCTCGCCGAGTACATGCTGGTGGACTCGCCCCGCCATCTGGTGCCCTTGAACGGGCTGGACCCGGTGCAGGCCGCCCCGCTCACCGACGCGGGGCTGACGCCCTATCACGCCATCGGCACCTCGCTGCCCAAGCTGGTTCCGGGCAGCACGGCGGTGGTCATCGGAGTCGGGGGCCTGGGGCACCTGGCCGTGCAGTTGCTGCGGGCTCTGACGCCGGCGACGGTGGTCGCCCTCGACGTGAGCAAGGAGAAGCTCGAACTCGCCCACGCCGTGGGCGCCCACGAGACGCTGCTCTCCGACGATGCGGCCGCCGCACGGGTGCGGGAGCTCACCGGCGGGACGGGAGCGGAGGTGGTCCTGGACTTCGTGGGGGCCGAGGCGACGCTCGCCGTGGCCGCGGCCTCGGTGGCCGTGGAGGGTGACGTGACGATCGTGGGTCTCGGCGGGGGGACCCTGGCGGTCGGCTTCGGCGGCGGGCTGCCGTTCGAGGTCTCCGCCTCGTTCCCCTACTGGGGCGGCCGCCGGGAGCTCATGGACGTGATCGAGCTGGCCCGGCGGGGTCTGGTCTCCTCGCACGTGGAGACCTTCACCCTCGACGAGGCGCCCGCGGCCTACGAGCGTCTGCACGCCGGTGGGATCAAGGGCCGCGCGGTGGTGCTGCCGCACGCGTGAGCCGCCCCCGCGCAGGGCCGGCGCCCGAGTCCGACTCAGGCGCCGGCCCGCTGCTGTGCGGGACTCAGGCGCCGGCCCGCTGCTGTGCGGGGCTGCGGCCGCTGACCGTGCGCTCCACGCAGCGCCGGAGCACGGTCAGGAACTCCGGTGTCTGCCAGGGGCCGCGGTCCACGCGCCCGGTGTCGGCCACGCCCAGGTCCTGCATGTCGTAGCGGCCCCTGCAGTGGCCGAGGGTGAAGTAGCAGACCTCGCCGAGACCGTGCCGCTTGAGGTACAGCACCGGTCGGGGCGCTCTGTCGAGGGCCGCCGTGGCGCCCTCGGCGAAGCCACGGCAGGGCCCCGTGTACTCCGCGTGCAGCAGCACCTCCAGCTCCCCGTGCAGCTCGCAGACGTACAGTTCGTCGGTGACCGTGAACGGGCCGATCCCGGCGACCAGCGGATGGCCGGGATCGGTCACGCGCACCTCGTACGGCGCGATCGGCGGGTGCGCCAGGAACTGGCTGCCGAGCACCTGGGCCAGTTCGCCCAGGAGGCGGGGGGTCGTGAACTCCCGTGTCCCGCCGTGGGTCGACGGCTCGATCACCGCGTTGGTGCCGTGCAGGGCGAGCCAGCGACCGCCCCGCTCGACCAGCCGGGCGAGCGCTGCCCGCTGCGCCGGGCGGGGCCGGACATCGCAGGTGTAGGTGACCAGCAGATCGGCCCGGTCGAGGGCGTCGGGGCAGTCGTAGTCCTGGTGGACGGTCGTACGCACCCTCGGATGCTCACCGAGCAGTTCCAGCAGCCGGAGCCGCGCGTGGTCGAAGTCGTGCCAGCGGCCGCCGCAGACGAGTACGGCGTCCAGGCGGCCTGCCGGGCCCGCCACGGCTCAGTACTGGACGCGGGTGAGCAGCCCGCCGTCCACCACGAGGTTGACTCCCACGCAGAAGGAGCCGGTCCGTCCGAGCAGGAACGCCACCGCCGCGGCCACGTCCTGAGCGGTGCCGTAACGGCCGATCGGAAGTTTGGCGAGCACTTCCTCGTAGACCTCCGGGCGGCTGGTGCGGATGGTCTCCCAGGCGCCGCCGGGGAAGTCGATGGGGCCGGGCGAGACGGTGTTGACGCGGATGCCCTTGGGTGCGAGGGCGTGCGCGAGGGCGGAGGCGTGCTGGACGACGGCCGCCTTGAGCGCGGAGTAGGAGTTCGCTCCGGCCGGGCGCGCGGTGTCGGAGGCGTTGGTCGTGCCGATGGCCACGACCGCGGCCCGGTCGGAGGCCTCCAGATGGGGCAGGGCGGCTTCGACGAGTCCCGCGAAGGGGATCAGGTCGCCGCGCAGGCTGGCCTCCCAGGACTCGGGGCCTTTCACGTTGCCCGCCGACACGTTGGACACCAGCAGGTCCAGGCCGCCGAGTGCGCCGGCCGCCCGCCCCACGAAGCCGGCGAGGGCCTGCGGGTCGGTGACGTCGACCGCTTCCTCGAACACCGTGGCGCCCTCGGCGCGCAGTTCGGCGGCGGCCTTGGCCACCCCTTCCTCACCCCGGGCGCACAGCGCCAGCGCGCAGCCCTCCGCCGCCAGTTGCGCGGCGATCGCCCGGCCTATGCCCCGGCTCGCACCGGTCACCAGGGCCTTGGCGCCCGTCAGTCCCAGATCCATCGATGTCACTCCTTCGTGATTGCCGAAGCGAGGCGTGATGCCTCAGTTGCCGGGGAGTTGCGAGAACGGCACCCGGTCCACCTGCGGCTCGGGCGGCAGCTTGAGCACCCGTTCGCCGATCAGGTTGCGCTGGATCTGATCGGTGCCTCCGGCCAGCCGGTAGCCGGGGGCGCCGAGGAGATGCTCGGTCCAGGCGAAGGTGCCCGGCTCCCCGGTGTCGGCGCTGATGCGCGCCCCCATCAGCTCGGCGGCGACCTGCCCTGTGCGGGTGAGCAGTTCGGAGGCCATGAGTTTGGTCAAGGACGCCTCCGGGCCCGGCCAGCCGCCGGCCGCGCTGGTCCTGGCGACGCGTTCGACGGTCGCCGCGCGCAGTGCGGCACGGACGTACAGGTCGGCGAGGCGCTGGCGGACCAGCGGGTCGTCGGTGCGGCCGAGGGAGCGGGCGAGGGCGAGGACGTCGGTGAAGGTGCCGCCCTTGCGTCGGTTGCCGCTGCCGGAGGCGGTGCGTTCGAAGGCGAGGGTGGTGGTGGCGACCTCCCAGCCCTGGCCGGGGCGCCCGATCCGGAGCCGGTCCGGGACGCGTACGCCGCTGAGGAAGACCTCGTTGAAGGAGGCGCCGCCGCTCATCTGGCGGATGGGGCGCGCCTCCACTCCGACGGCGTCCATCGGTACCAGGAAGGCGGTGATGCCGGCCTGTTTGACGACGTCCGGGTCGGTGCGGGCGAGCAGCAGGCCGTAGTCGGCGAACTGGGCGCCCGAGGTCCACACCTTCTGACCGTCGATCACCCACTCGTCGCCATCCCGCCGGGCGCGGGTGCGCACGGCCGCGAGATCCGATCCGGCGCCGGGCTCGCTGAAGAGCTGGCAGGCCAGCAGATCGGTGCGCAGGAAGGCGCGGGCGTGGTCGCGACGCTGCTCGGCGGTCCCGAACAGGGAGACGGCCATCGCGACCAGGCGCACGGTGACGCTGATCAGCTCGGTCGACGGCGGTACCTCGAAGGCGGACTCCTCCTCGGCGAAGGCGGCCACATGGGCGGCGGTCAGGCCCGCGCCGCCCTTGTCCGCGGGGAGGGTGAGGGCCTGGTAGCCGGCGTCGAACCGGGCTCGCTGGTAGGCGCGGCAGCGCTCCAGCAACAGGCGCTCCTCGCTCTCCGGAAGGTTGTGGAACACGGCGAGGTCGGCGGCCTGGGTGGCGGAGTCCGGCGCCCGCGCCGGTTCCAGCAGGGTGGCCAGCCACTGCCGGACCTGCCTGCGCCATGCGTCCGGGTCCAGCTCCGACATGGCTCCTCCTCGGGCACTTACCAGATGGTGGATTGAGTAACCGGGTGCGGTCAGCGCACCCGTCACCCGCTGAACAGGCGGGAATGACTCCTGTCTGGATCAGAGTGTTCCGCACTTTCTTGATAAACGCTACAGTCTCAGCATCTCCTCTCCCCCTGACATCGGGAGAGGCCCGAGGAGCCGCCGGAGGAGCCATGTCGCTGCTGCCACTCGACCGTCGCGCCCAGGAGTCACCCGACGAGCCCGCCCTGGCGGACGACCTGGACGTGCTGTCCTGGTCCCGCCTCGCCGACCAGGTGGCGCGGGCGGCGGCCCGGCTCCTCGAGTTCGCGCCCGGCCCCGACGACCGGATCGCCGTGCTCGGTGACAACGCGGTCCCGACGCTGGTGACTCATCTGGCCGGCCTGCGCGCCGGAGTGGGGACCGTCGCCACGTCCCGCAACCTCACCTCGGGCGAACTCGTCGAGCAGATCATCGACGCGGGCGTGACCGGGATCGTCGCCGGACCCGTCGGCGCGGGTGCCGCGCTCGACGCGGCCCGTGAACTCGGCCTTCCGTTGGTGCTCCACGGAACCCCGGCGCTCGGCCATGCCTTCGACTGGGACCGGTGGCTGGCCGCCGCGTCCACCGGGCACCCCCTCCCCGAGGGCCGACCCGCCCGGCCTCCGCTCGTCTACACCTCCGGAACCACCGGACGGGCACGCGGCACCGAGGTGCGCTGGGTCAGCGATCCGGTCGCCGGCAGCTCCGCCTACCTCGCCGCGATGTCCGCCCGGCCCGGATTCCCTCCGGGACCGCACCTGGTGTGCGGTCCCCTGCAGCACAACGCCCCGCTGACCTCGCTACGGCACCTCGCCGCCGGCGAGCCGGTGGTCGTCCTCGGCAGATACGACGCGGAGACGTTCCTGAGCCGGGTGGACAAGTGGCGGGTCTCCTCGACGGTGATGGTGCCCACCCACTTCCAACGCCTGCTCGCCCTCCCGGACGAGGTCCGCGCCCGCTACGACGTCTCCAGCCTGCGGCAGGTCTCCCACACCGGCTCCGCGTGTCCACCGGACGTCAAGCGAGCCATGATCGACTGGTTCGGTCCGGTGCTGACCGAGTCGTACGGCGCCAGCGAAGCGGGCACCGTGGCACGCATCAGCAGCGAGGAGTGGCTGGCCCACCCGGGCTCGGTCGGACGCGTGCGTCCCCCCTTCGAGGTCCTGGTCACCGACGACGACGGCCGGCGACTGCCACCCGGCGAACCAGGACTGCTCGCCTTCCGGGCCCCCGAGGACCAGGGCGTCCGCTACCACGCGGACCCGGACAAGACCAAGGCCGCCTACATCGCGCCCGGTGTGTTCACCCTCGGCGACATCGGCCATGTCGACGCCGACGGCTACATCTTCATCACCGACCGGGCCGCGGACATGGTGGTCTCCGGCGGGGTCAACCTCTACCCGGCCGAGAGCGAGGCCGTACTGCGACAGCACCCGGCGGTCGCCGAGGTCGCCGTCATCGGCGTGCCCGACCCGGACTTCGGCGAGTCCCTGCGGGCATTGGTCGTGGCCGCGGACGAACCGCCCGCCGACGAGCTGGACCGGTTCTGCCGCGAGCGTCTCGCCGCCTACAAGTGCCCCAAGTCGTACGAGTTCGTGCCCGAGCTCCCGCGCAACGCGATGGGCAAACTCGACAAACGCGCGATGCGCCGCCCCTACTGGGCCTCCGAACGGACCATCGCCGGCTGAGCCGCTCGCCCCCGTTCCCACTTCCACCCACCCTTGTGCCGCCTCACCCCCGCGAAGGTTCACGATGACCGAACTCCTCCTCATCCGGCACGGCCTCCCGCTGGCCGGTGTGTTCGACCCGGGGCTGGCCCCGCAGGGCACCGCCCAGGCCGAACACCTCGCCGCCTGGCTCGGACACGAGGACCTCGACGCCCTGTACGTCAGCCCCTACCGGCGGGCCCGCGAGACCGCCGCGCCCCTGGAACGGCTCACCGGCATGACCGCCACCGTCCTCGACGACCTGCGCGAGTGGGACACGGACGTGTCCCAGCCCTACACACCACCCGAGCAGATCGGCGCCGACGATCCCCGGGCGGCGGCACTCGCCGAGGGACGCTTCGAGGACTTCGTGCCCGACCTGGACCGGGACGCCTTCCGGGCCCGTGCCGTCCGCGCCATGAACACCATCCTGGACGCCCATCCCGGCGGACGGGTCGCGGCCGTCTGCCACGGCGGCATCACCAACACCTGTCTGGCGACGGTGCTGGGCCTGCCCACCATGTTCTGGTTCCACCCCGACTACACGTCCGTCAGCCGGGTGCGGCGCATGCCCGGCGGACGCACCGTCCTGCACTCGGTCAACGAGACGGCCCATCTGATCGCCCGCCGTGCCGTGGACGCCGGCACGGCCGCCTGACCCCGTCCCCCACCCCAGGAGGTCCCGGCCATGCCCGGATCCGTCATCGTCGCCGGTACCAGGACGCCCATCGGCAAACTGCTGGGCGCCCTCGGCTCCCTGTCCGCGGTCGACCTCGGCGCCCACGCCATCCGCGCGGCCCTGGCCGCCGTCGGCCTGGAGCCGGCGGCCGTGGAAGCCGTCGTCATGGGCCATGTCGTCCAGGCCGGCGTCGGCCCCAACCCGGCACGGCAGGCCGCGGTCCAGGCCGGCATCCCCTTCTCCGTGCCCGCGAGCACCGTCAACAAGCTCTGCCCGTCCGGACTGCACGCCATCGCCCTGGCCGACCTCATGATCGCCTCGGGCCGTCACGAAATCGTCGTGGCGGGTGGCATGGAGTCCATGTCGAACGCCCCGCACCTGCTGCGCGGAGCCCGCACCGGCTGGAAGTACGGTTCGGCCGCCGCGGAGGACGCACTCGACCGCGATGCCCTCGTCTGCGCCTTCGACGGCGTCTCCATGGGCGCGGCGACGGAGCGCTACCAACGGCCGTACGACCTGACCCGCGGGGAACAGGACGAATACAGCGCGCTCTCCCATCAACGGGCCGCCCAGGCCCAGGAGTCGGGTGCGCTGTCGGAGGAGATCGCCCCCGTCACCGTGGCCGGGCGCCGGGGCGAGACGGTGGTCGCCACCGACGAGGGCGTACGCTCCGGGACCACCGGCGAGAGCCTGGGGCGCCTGAAGCCGGCCTTCGCCGACGCGGGCACCATCACCCCCGGCAACGCCTCGCAACTCTCCGACGGCGCCGCGGCCGTCGTCATGATGAGCGCCGAGCGCGCCCGGCGGGAAGGGCTGACGCCGCTCGCCGAGATCGGTGCCTACGGTACGGTCGCGGGCCCCGACCCCTCGCTGCTCGTCCAGCCGGCCGGCGCGATCCGCGACGCGCTGTCCCGGGACGGCCGGCTCAAGACCGCCGACCTGGACCTGTTCGAGATCAACGAGGCGTTCGCCTCGGTGGCCCTGGCCTCCGTACGGGAGCTGGACATCCCCCTGGACAGAGTCAACGTCAACGGCGGGGCCATCGCGCTCGGACACCCGGTCGGCATGACGGGAGCCCGGCTGGTGCTGACCCTCGCGGCCGAACTGCGACGGCGCGGAGGCGGCAGCGGAGCGGCCGCTCTGTGCGGGGGCGGCGGCCAGGGCGACGCACTACTGCTGCACGTGCCGACACCGGCCTGAACCGGACCCGGAGCTGAACACCATGAACGACCAACAGCCGACGGTCGACGCCACTCTCACCGTCGAGACCCGCACCCGGGCCGCGGACGGCGTCCTCTCCCTCACCCTGCGCCGCCCGGACGGCGGCTCACTGCCGGCCTGGACGCCGGGCGCCCACATCGACGTACTCCTCGACGGCGACGACGGTGGCGACCAGATCCGTCAGTACTCCCTGTGCGGGCACCCCGGCGAACGCGACGTCTGGCAGATCGCCGTACTGCGCGAGCCCGAAGGCCGAGGCGGCTCCGCATACGTCCACGACCACCTGTACGAAGGCGCCAAGGTACGGGTCCGCGGACCGCGGAACAACTTCCCGCTGCGGCCGGCCGCACGCCATCTCTTCATCGCCGGCGGTGTCGGTATCACGCCCATCCTGCCCATGGTCGAGGCGGCCGAGGCCGCGGGAGCCGACTGGCGTCTGCTGTACGGCGGCCGCACCCGGACCTCCATGGCCTTCCTGGACCGCCTCACCCCGTACGGGGACCGGGTGCTCGTCCGTCCGCAGGACGAGTACGGCCTGCTGGACCTCACCACGTTCCTCGGCGTGCCCGAGGAAGGCACCCTGGTCCACGCCTGCGGTCCCGAACCCCTGCTGCGCGCGGTGCAGGAGCAGTGCGCGACCTGGCCGCCCGGCACCCTGGGCGTCGAACGCTTCGCCCCGGTGCGAACGGCGCAGACCGGCCCCGCCGATGCCTTCGAGGTGGAGCTCGCCCGTTCCGGGCGGACCCTCACCGTGCCACCGGACCGTTCGGTGCTCGAAACCGTGGAGGAAGCCGGCATCGCGGTCGACTTCTCCTGCCGGGAGGGCACCTGCGGCACCTGCGAGACCGACGTGCTCGACGGCACACCCGACCACCGCGACTCGCTGCTGTCCGAGGACGAACGAGCCGCCGGCGACACCATGCTCATCTGCGTCTCCCGCTCGTGCGGCCCCCGCCTCGTCCTCGACCTGTGACGGCGGTCGGCTCCGATCGGACAACGACTCTTCAGGAAGGGACCCCGGATGGACCCCGTTTCCCGCCTCGGTGTCGTCGGCTGCGGCCTCATGGGCTCCGGCATCGCCGAAGTCGCCGCCCGCAGCGGCATCGACGTCCGTGTCGCCGAGGCCACGCCCGACGCGCTCGAGACAGGCCGCCGCCGACTCACCGCCTCCCTCGACCGAGCCCTGAGGAACCACAAACTCAGCGAGGAACAGCGGGACCGGGCCCTCGCCAAGGTGTCCTTCACCCATGACCTCGCCGACATGGCCGACCGGCAGTTCGTCATCGAGGCGGTCGCCGAGAACCGCGACATCAAGACCGACGTCCTGCGCGCCCTGGACAAGGCGGTCGAGAACCCGGCGGCGGTCCTGGCCACCAACACCTCCTCGTGAGGCGCGCCCCCGGCGCACCGGGTCGACACAAGACCTTCACACGGAACGGTCGCTGATACCGGACAGGTCGGCAACCCGGTCACATAACGCCGACCGGAAGGACCCGTGGTGATCGCCGTCGCTGTGTCACTACTGCCCGTACTGAGTCTGTTGCTGTACGGCATGGACCGCATCGAGGACCGGCTGCGCGGCGAGCCTCGGCCGGCGCGCCACGCCCGCACCCGTCATCTGCGGCTCGTCCACAGCACCAGCCGCCCGCCCGCCGACCAGGACCGGCCCGGTCGGTCCGGTCGGTCCGGTTGGTCCGGTCGGCCCGCTCGGTCCGGAGAACACCTCGACGCGGCCTGAACCCCGCGCGCGACTCCTGCCGACAGCTCCCGTACGAAAGGCGCTCCCGCCATGTCCGACCAGCACACGGCCGACGCGCTCACCGCCGCGGCAGTCATCGCCTCGATCCTGATCGCCCGGATCACGCTCCTGCGTCACGACACCCGAGAGGACAACACCCACCGCTCGCACCAGGGCGCCACCGACGCCGATGAGCCGCTGACGGCCGCGGACGCGGCCTGCCCCGCCGTGCGAGAGGCCGAGCAGCACGTCCACCACTGCTGGCAGCAGCTCCGGGCGAGCGCCGACCCGCCGGAGTGACCGGCCGACGGCGGGCGGCGCTCGGCCCCCGCGCCTGCCGTCCGGGAGCAGTGGACCGCCCCAGTAGGGGCACTCGCTCATCGTCGAACACGTTCACGACTCGGAGGAGAGCGATGAGTGCTCCCGCATACAGCCCGGCCATGGCCCCTGAGCGGCACAAAAGGCTCGGCATCTATCTCAATGACCACCTGGCCGGCGCGACGGGCGGTGTCGAGTTGGCGCGCCGTGTGGTCCAGGAGCACGGCGGCTCGGAGTACGGCGCCGACCTGCGCAACCTCGCGACCGAGATCTCCCAGGATCGACAGGCTCTGCTGCGGCTGATGACAGAGCTGGACGCTCCCGTACGCCATTACAAGGTGTACGGGGCCTGGCTGGGCGAGAAACTCGCCCGGGCCAAGCCCAACGGCCGCCTGGTGCGCCGCTCCGGCCTCACCCTGCTCGTCGAGCTGGAGGCCATGCGGTTGGGCGTGACCGGCAAGGCCCTGCTCTGGCGCTCCTTGCTCACGGTCGCGGCCGAGGACCCCCGCCTCGACTCCGCCCGCCTGGAAGAGCTGCGACAGCGTGCGGAACGGCAGATCGAGACGCTGGACTCCCTGCACACCAGGGTGGCCGCGATACGACTGGCCGCCACGCAACGCGCGTCGACGAAGAACGCCGCCGTATGAGAGCGGCCTCAGGGGCAGTCTCGACAGTCGGCCGGGAAGGTCAGCCGAACAGGCGCCGCTGGATCTCCCGTCGGTAGTCCTCCAGGGTCCGGTCCAGGTGTACGGCCGTGGCCTCGGCCGCTTCGTCGGGGTGGCCGTCTCGGATGGCGCGGTAGATGGCCTCGTGCTCCTCGACCGCGGCCGGGGTGCCCTCGCCGAGGGTGCTGTGGATACCGATCGCGCTGGACTGGCGCTGCAGCCGGCGGGCGTCGCGCACCGCGCTGCCGAGGAAGGTGTTGTGCGAGGCCGCGGCCACCGCCGCGTGGAAGTCGTCGTCGCCCTGGTTGAAGACGTCGACCTCACCATTGAGGTACCCGTGCCGGCACTGCTGCATGGCGACCTCGATGGTGCGCAGTTCGGCCGGCGTGGCGCGGGTGGCCGCGAGTCTGGCGGCGGCCATCTCCTGGACCCGGCGGAACTCGAAGAGCATGAGGACGTGGTCGAGGTCCACGGGACGGAAGAAGCCGCCCCAGCGACTGGTGATCAGCATGCCGTCGTCGTCGGCGACGAACAGTCCGCGTCCCTTGTGCGCCCGCACCCGGCCGAGCGCCGAGAGGATCTTCACGGCTTCCCGGACCACGGCCCGGCTGGTGTCCAGCCGCTGGGCCAGGTCGTTCTCCGTGGGCATCCGGTCGCCGGGTACCAGGCGCTCCTCGGCGATGAACTCTAGGATCCGCTCCGCCACGACCTCGTATCCGGGCCGGTAGTCGCGCCGCTCGTCCGCGCCGTTCACCACTGCTGGCACGGCGGGCGTGTCGTTCATGTGTCATGCCTCCGGGTGACTGCGACGAGGGTGACTGATCTGTACGCGCCCGCCGCCGACAACTGGCTCAAGGCGCAGGCCGCCTCCGGTTACTTCGCCAGTGACCTCACCGCCCTCAAGGACGCCTCCTCGCAGGTGTGGTCCGACTGGGGCTCGGGCCAGTTCAGCCAGGAGGCGATCTGGGCAGCCACCGTCAAGCCCGGCCTGACCCAGGGCAAGACCATCGAGTCGCTGCTGCCCGCCTGGCAGGACTCGATCGTCAAGTACGCCCAGGCCGACGGATACAAGGTCTCCAAGTGACCCTCACGCACTCCTCGGCCGGCTCTGTCCGGGGGCGCCCTCGCGGCACCTCCCGGCAGAGCCGGGCCGGCGTGGCATTCGTCGCCGGTTACGTACTGCTGCTGATCGCCTTCGGGGTCCTGCCGACCGCGTACGCGATCTACTTCGCGTTCACCGATGCCGGGGGCGCCTTCACCGGCATCTCCAACTTCGTCACCACGGCGAAGGACTTCCGCTTCGCCGACTCCCTGGGCCATGTGGCCCTGTACCTGGTCTTCTGGCTCCTGTCGCTCGTGGTGTTCGTGGTCGTCCTGGCGCTCCTCCTGCACCGGCTGTCCTCCGGGCCGATGAGTCAGACGCTGCGCTTCCTCTACTACATCCCCGGGGCCCTGGCCGGTGCCGCGAGCGTCCTGGTGTGGCTGTTCATGCTGGACCCGACGGTCAGCCCGGTCAGCTCCCTGCTGGAGACGCTGGGCTTCCACACCTTCGGCGAGGTCATCGCCCCCGGCAACCTCGCGCTGCTGTTCACGATCATCGCGTTCTGGACCGGCGCGGGCGGCTGGATCGTCGTCATGTACGGCGCGCTCAACAACATCCCCAAGGACGTCATGGAGGCCGCGCGCATCGACGGCGCGAACGGCTGGCAGACCGCCTGGCGGGTCCAGATCCCCATGCTGCGCAAGTGGATCGTGTACATGGTGATCCTGGCCTTCGCGGGCGGCGCACAGCTCTTCGTCGAGCCGCAGCTGCTCTCCCTCGCCAGCAACGGCGTGGCCGGCCGCGACTACTCGCTCAACCAGCTGACGTACGACTTCGCCTTCCAGATGAACAACATCAACGGCGCCGCCGCGGTCTCGGTGGAGCTCCTGGTCGTCAGCCTGTCGGTCGCCGGTGTCTTCGTCGCACGATCGGGGTTCTTCGATGCCGACTGACACACGACCCACTCCCCTTGCCAACGCCCCACGCACGGAACGGGATCGGAGTGTCATGATCCGCACCCGACACGGAGAACGACGGCAGCGCCGACGAGCACCGCAGCACATGGCCTCCCGGCTGCTGGCGGGCACCGTGCTCACCGTGTTCGTGGTGTTCTTCGTGCTGCCGGTGCTGTGGCTGCTGCTCGCGGCGACCAAGACCGACCAGCAGCTCGTGCACGACAACCCGTTGTCCTTCGGATCCTGGCACGCGCTGTCGGTCAACTGGCACGCGCTGACCGCCTTCCAGGACGACGCCGTCCTGCAGTGGCTGCGCAACTCCGCCCTGTACGCCGCCATCTCGCTCGTCATCACCCTCTGCCTGGCCATTCCGGCCGGGTACGCCCTGGCGATGACCGAGTTCCGCGGCCGGCACGCGCTGCTCATCGCGACCCTGGTCGTGATGCTGATGCCGAACGCCACGCTGGTGGTGCCGCTGTTCCTGGAGATCAACGCGGTGCACCTGATCGGCACCATGTGGTCGATCATCCTGCCGTACTCGTTCTACCCGTTCGGCGTGTACCTGACGTACATCTACTTCACCACCGCCGTGCCCAAGGACCTCCTGGCCGCGGCGCGGATCGACGGCTGCTCCGAGTTCGGTGTCTTCCGCCATGTGGCCCTGCCGCTGGCGACGCCCGTCATCGCGCTGGTCGGATTCTTCAGCTTCGTCGCCAACTGGACGAACTACTTCCTGCCCTACGTGATGCTGCCCGAGAGCGACCAGATGCCCATCCAGGTCGGCGTCGGCAGCCTCCTCAGCAACGTGCCGTCGTTCAACCCGACCGTCGGCGCACTCGCGATCCAACGCCCGCAACTGGCATTGGCGACGCTGGTTGCCATCACCCCCGTCCTCGTCGTGTTCCTGTTCGCCCAGCGCTTCCTGGTCAGCGGAATGCTCGCCGGCGCCACCAAGGAGTGACCGCTCTCATGCCCTTCAGCCCGCACCCCGACGCCTCCGGCGACGCGACACCCGATGTCCAGGCCACGGTCCCCTTGCTCGAACCCCCCGGCTGGGCTGTCTCACAGCGCGCCCTGTTCGACCTGCTCGACCACGCCTGGCGCCGCTTCGAGGACGCCTTCACCGGCCCCGACGGCCGATTGAACTACAACAACCAGCTGACCACCCGCGACGGCGTGGACGACTTCTACGAGGTCTTCTTCAACTGGCCCCAGCTCTACCTGCTCGGCGGTGCCGACGACCTCCTGCCCGCCAGCGAGAAGCACTGGGAGGGCGTCACCAAGCAGCTGACCGAACTGAACATGCTGCGCGACGAGTACGAACGCGGCTACGACTGGTTCCACCAGGGCGAGAGCCTGCTCCTGCTCTACTTCCTGTGCATGGCCGCCCCCGACCGCTGGCGTGAGCGCGCCCTGCGCTTCGCCGAGTTGTACGTCGACCCCGCCAAGGGCAACTACGACCCCGAACACCGCATCATCACCCGCCCCCACAACGGCAGCGACCCCGACCGCACCGGCCTGTTCGACGGCGACGTCTACCCCTGGCTGCTCAAGGAAGCGGAGACCTACGGCTACCCGCTCGAATGGCTCCCCGAGGCCCAGGACGGCCCGTACCCGCTCTCGGCGGACCCGCGGCTGGGCGACCAGATGCGCGACCGGATGGGTGCCGGCGACACCACGATGAACCTCGCCGCGGCCGGGCTGATCCTCAACGCCTGGATCCTGACCGGCGAGGAGCGCTACCGGGACTGGATCGTCGAGTACGTGAGCGCCTGGCGCGAGCGCACTCGCGAGAACGGCGGCCTGATCCCGGACAACGTCGGCCCGGACGGAGTCGTCGGCAGCCTCCTGGAAGGCCGCTGGTACGGCGGCCACTACGGCTGGTCCTGGCCGCACGGCTGGCACAGCCTCGGTCACGCGGCCTGTGTGGCCGCGCTCGCGGCGGCGACGGTCAGCGGGGACGACGACTACCTCTCCATGGTCGCGACCTCGCTCGACACCCTCATCGACCACGCCAAGGTCATGCCCCACACGGAGGCCGACTCCAGCCTGCCCTCGAAGTGGGCGGTCGAACTCGGCCCGGACCGTGACACGCCCACGCTCCACCTGCCGTTCCGGCACAACGACTCGGGCTGGTTCGACTACAACCCGGCGACACCCCCCGTGCCGGTGGCCCTGTGGCACCACACCTCCTCCGAGGCCGACCGCGCCCGGCTGGAGCGGCTGCGCGAGGCCGACGGCATCGACTGGCGCACGGTGCGGCCGTTCCGGTCCAAGGAGGACTCCGGGCACGAGAAGGCGTGGTTCGCCTTCCTCGCCGGCGACGACCCCGACTACCCCGAGCGCATCCTCGCCGCCGCCCAGGCCCAGATCCGGCACCGACTGCGGCGCATCGACCGCTACCGCGACCTGGACGTGCCCGAGGCCGACATCCACGTCTGGCAGCTGAGCAACCCGGTGGTCACCGAGGCCCTGGTGCAACTCACCTGGGGCGGCCCGCAGGTGCTGTACCAGGGCGGTCTCCAGCAGGCCCGACTGCGCTACCACGACGCCGATGCCCGCCGAGCCGGCCTGCCCGCCGATGTCGCCGCCCTCGTCACCTCCATCGACCCCGAGGCGACCACGGTCGAACTGGTCAACCTCTCCCCCGCCACCGACCGCACGGTCATCGTC
>Ga0182007_10000777_pt1 | contig 17828 bp, 20 predicted proteins | sample Sormic07211113_1_FD_123023 | JGI IMG/M metagenome (GOLD analysis project Ga0182007, IMG submission 123023) | Rhizosphere microbial communities from Sorghum bicolor, Mead, Nebraska, USA - 072115-113_1 MetaG | ecosystem: Host-associated > Plants > Roots > Rhizosphere | place: USA: Nebraska... | reverse complement strand
GTCGGCTGACACAGGGCTTAATACTCAAGAACTCGACAATTTGACAGCCATATCGATTTAACCACGCACGTCCCATCCGGACGGCGGGCTACGGCCCAGGGGGCTCCTTCGAGGAGCCCTTTTTAATTCTGGGGTTTCATGGGTACCCGAAACTGAGCTGCAAACGCCGCTGGACCGGAGCTGTGAACACTGTTGTGGAGAGGGGATTTATCCCCGCTGGGCTGCGCAGCAGCCCCCAAAACAGCTCATTCGATAAACCTGACACACCGAGGCGTTGCCTACAGGGGCTGCTGCGCAGCCCAGCGGGGATAAATCCCCTCGCCACAGATAAATCCCCTCGCCACAGATGGAACTGATCAGCCCTGGCAATCAACGCAACGCCGCAATCGCATCCACCGACTCACGAATCAGCGCCGGCCCTTTGTAGATAAAGCCCGAATAAATCTGCACCAGGCTCGCCCCGGCGGTGATTTTCTCGGCGGCATGCCGGCCCTCGGTGATGCCTCCCGCCGCAATGATCGGCAAACGCCCCGCCAACTCACCAGCCAGCACTTTCACGGTGTGGGTGCTCTTGTCACGCACCGGCGCGCCAGACAAGCCGCCCGCCTCGTCACCGTGCTCCAGCCCTTCAACGCCTTCGCGCCCCAGGGTCGTGTTGGTGGCGATCACCGCGTCCATGCCCGTCTCGATCAGGGCCTGGGCCACCTGGATGGTCTCTTCGTCGGTCATGTCTGGAGCGATCTTGATCGCCAATGGCACGTGCCGGCCGTGGGTCAACGCCAGTTCCGCGCGACGCTGGGCCAGGTCGGCCAGCAGTTGCTTGAGGGAATCACCGAATTGCAGGCTGCGCAGGCCCGGAGTGTTCGGCGAGCTGACGTTGACCGTCACATAGCTGGCGTGGGCGTAGACCTTGTCCAGGCAGATCAGGTAGTCGTCGACGGCACGCTCCACCGGGGTGTCGAAATTCTTGCCGATGTTGATGCCCAGCACGCCTTTGTACTTGGCCGCCGCTACGCGGGCCAGCAAATGGTCGACGCCCAGGTTGTTGAAGCCCATGCGGTTGATGATCGCCTCGGCTTGCGGCAGGCGGAAAAGCCGTGGCTTGGGGTTGCCCGGCTGCGGGCGCGGGGTGACGGTGCCGATTTCCACAAAACCGAACCCCAGCTGGGCGAACCCATCGATGGCCGCGCCATTCTTGTCCAGCCCCGCCGCCAACCCGACCGGGTTGGGGAATTCCAGGCCCATGACCGTCACCGGCAATTTCGCCGGGGCCTTGCACAGCAACCCGTTGAGGCCCAAACGCCCGCCCGCGCCGATCAGGTCCAGGGACAGATCATGGGAGGTTTCCGGGGAAAGTTTGAACAGCAGCTCACGGGCCAGGGTGTACATGGGTGGGTTTGACTCGATCGGAGAAATGAGGCGCGGATTATAGCCGGGGTGGAGGGATGGGAGCGAGCAACCGATGGTTGCCCACTCTTGGGTTGGATCAAGACGTGGTCGTTTCCTGCAGAGCATAAGTGTTGTTGGTTTGCTTTAGGTTGGCAAAGATGAGTGGGAAATAAAGAAGCGCCACCATGACGGCGAAACAGCCATTGATAAGATGACCTTGGGTATCCTCCCCCACCTGGTCACTCAACAAGGCCGTTACTACAGCTACGAACATACTGACAGCGTGACCGAACGAGATGCGTGTCCCCGCAACATTCACAAATGCATCGGCCAATTGAGTCCTGTTGGGCCACTGGACACCCGCGCGCACCTCCAGGGCCATTTGCTGTAAAGACTCCGGATCAGAAAAAACCGAATCCAACCCTCGCTGGGGTGATAGCACATGCCAACTTTTGCAGGCAGTCAAGGTGGCCACATCGGCTACCATGCCCAGAGCATTCAGCCCGGCTTGAATAGCGTCCGCCCCGAAATCGTAACCAAGCCCCTCGGCTGCCCTGGCAGGACCACTCAATGGCATGGCCTTGCCCAGTTCCGCTAGCGCAAATTGGCCTGCGCCATAAGCTGCGGCTGTAACCCCGGTTGCCGCTACGTTTGCGGGACCTGCGTTGTCTTTCAAAGGGAAGAAGGATTGAGCCACCGCCCTGGCCGTGATGTAGACCACTGAGCCTGTCATTGCAGGGAAGAGCTTTGACGCCGCTCCCGTGAGAACAGCCCCGAGCGCACTTCCCATCACCGCGCTCGCCATGCATAAACACGCCACCCGCGACTTCCAGCTCGCCTCCCCTGAAAACTCCCTGCGGATGGCCCCCATCAGCGTCAACGCAGGCCCGATCATCGCCACCGCAACGGCCGCCCACGCCCGAGAGGCCTCGGGGGTGTCTCCATCACGCATGGCGTTCTCGACGAGATAGCCAACGTACTGGCGCAAAGCGGTAGCCAGAGCAATGACCATCCCCGTATTCCCGGCGATATTCAGCAGATTGAGCCCGGGCCCCTTGGCGGCTTCGAGCAGTTCCATACCCGCTTCGATCACAGCCTTCAAGCGACCTTCCTTGCTGTCGTTACCTGCGGCTCCTTCATTTATAAAGTTAAAAATCTCGTGTTGTTCAGGAACGTGGGGCTTTTTACCCGTTTGGATGTAGCTATTAATTTCCTCGTTGGCAGTGTGATCTCCCTCACCCAAATGGTGAGGCAATTCCTGCAAAGAAAGCTCTGTCGCGCGAAGTAGATGCTCAAAACCCGCCGCAACTTGCCTGGGCGATCCTAAATCCCTCGCGTTAAAACCCTCGACGTTTAACGACGCAGGATCAAGCGCGCCTGACTGCCTGGCAGAGGTGGTGTGTAGAGATGCAACACTTTCACGCAACTGAGAAACAACGAAAGTGTCATTTCCTCCCATGATTTTCATAGTTATTCTCCTGGTTGTTGTCTGTCGTTAACTGCTTGGAATGATTCTCACCACTCACTCTTCTCCCAAGCGTCATCCTCCATCAGCTGCATCACATCGCGCATCACGCCCAAGACAAAGACTTCCATGGCGAACGCCAGGCCATTGGCCCCGAAGACTTCCTTGTAGAGCTGCGACTTTTCCAACCCGTCCTCCTTCAATCGATACAGAACCTGTTGCGTGATCGCGTTCAACGCCTTGGCGGTGGGGTATGCAGCGGCTGCTCCGTCCGCTCCTCGCAGGGTGCGGAGAAACTCATGAATCGCCTTCTCGCCTTGCCCTTCCATGGCCAGCAACAATTGATACAAGTGCTCGAACTCAGGGTCCGGACGCTTGCTGCCAGCCGCTTCCTGGCGGGCGGCCAGCAACTTCGATTCCAGTGTCTCGACCGACGCACCGGCGCCGTGCCCAAGAGGGCTGGAAGCGCTCACGGATTCAATCTTCATGGCGGATTTCCCCAGAGGCGGTCTGCGGAGTGTCGACGAAGCTCATGCACAGATCCTTCAGCGCCTGTTGCGAAGCCTGGTCCAGGACACGGACCGATTCCGGCAGATCAGCGATGCTCGCCAACAGCCTTGGTGCCAGCCGTTGCCGGACCGTTTCAACATCGAATTCCAGCAGTTGATCCGCCAGGCGCAGCACATAGCGGTCTTGCCGGTGATATTCGACAATCAGCTCGCCAGCCCAACGCTCGTGCAGGTTGGCGCGCAGTTCATCGCCACGCGGGCGACAATGCAGCGGTAGCAATACGTGCAGCACCGCCCCTGAGTCACTCACTTGCGCGGCCAGCCAGCGTTCGAGCATTTCGTCCAGCCATTGCGGGCGGCTCAAGGCCTGTGCGAGCACATCATCCGCGGCTCGGGCGAGTTCGTTGCGCAATTGCAGCGCCAAGGTTTGCGCCTTCAGCAGGCTGTCGGCCAGATGCCCGGTCGCGCGCAGGATGCCCTCGGCATAACCTTGTTGAAATGCCTGCCCATGAACCGCCCCGGCTTCGCGCTGGGCCTGCTCGATGCACTCGCGCGCCCGGCGCTGGGCCTCGTGTTGCAAGGCGTGACGGCGGCGGGCGGCAGCGATGTCCTCGCGGGCCAGGCGCGCGTCCTTGGAAACCGGTAGATCAGTCAGGGAGCGGATGGAGTCGAGCATGTTGCACCGCCAAAAAGAAAAGAGTGGGATCAGATTTCAAGACTGGCCATTGCCGGTGCAAGCGAACCACCGGTTCGGAGAATTGCAAGGCCAGGCGCTCGAGCAACATCGACGGGACTTGCCCGTGCCAGCTCCATAACGCATTGAGGCCGGCGGCTTCGACCTGCTCCATGGCCACGGGCGAGCCCTCGATTGGCAGGCCGCTTCGCGCGCCGAGGCTGTAGCCAGCGAAGCGCCGAACCGACACCGGCAGGCAGCGCAACGCCGCACCGCGCGCCAGCTCGGGCATCAAGCGATAGGCGCCCATCAGCGAGGCGATATAGGGCAATCGGCGCCAATGGCGAATCCATTGTTTCGCCACACCGGTCAGTGGCGTCGACGGCCACGGCCCTTGCAGTTCCAGCCCCTCGAGCACTATTCGGTTGAGGAGGCTGCGAGCCTCGGCCTCCTCGAATCCCGCCGGTATCACCAGACGCTGGGGGTGCAGATAAGCCAGGGGCTCGGCGAGGATCTGCCGCAGGCGCTCAAGGTCTGACATCGCGCCGCCCTGGGTTTGACTGGCGATAGGCCCAGGCTGCGCCACCGGCCAGCAACACGCCGCCGATCACGGCGAACAACCAAGGCCAGCGTGATTGCCCCTTCGGTGCGGCCACCGACGGCGCGACATGTTGGGTCGGCGAACGCTTGGACAGCACCACCGAAATGTTCTCGTACTCCACCGCCGCAAAACTGTTCTTGAGGAAACGCTTGATGTCAGTGATCAGCAATTGCGCTTCGATATCGCGCTCATGCAGCACCAACGCCGAAAGATGGATAGGCACCGGCTTGCGTCCGCCCTCGCCGGCATCCAGGTCGTAACTGACATGCACTCGCGCCGAAACCACACCTTCGAGCACCGCCAGCGACTGCTCGATGCGCTGCTCCAACGCCGAATACAACCGGGCCTTTTCGGCGCGGGGCGAGGCCACCAGTGAGTCGGACGGGAACATCTCGGCGACTTGTAGGCGTGGCCGGGACGGCAACGAATAGAGATTGAGCAGATCGACCGCGGCGGAAAAATCCAGCTGATCGATTTTCACCGCATAGCCAGCTTTGCCGCCATCGACTTTCACCGCCGCGATGTTGTTGCGTTGCAGCACCGAAAGCACTTCGTTGGCCTGCTGCTGATCCAGCCCTTCCAGCAGGCTCGGCTGCCGACAACCCGCCAGCGCCAGGCACAACAACAGCAACAACAGGCCTGGCTTCATGACGCACGCATCAGGGTTTCTGCCGTGCCCACCGCTTTGCGCACCAGCACGTTGAGCAAGTTGATGTCGACGTTGTATTGCCCGGTCAATTCCTGCAACTGGGCCAACACTTCAGGGTCGGTGATGTCCGGGCGCTGTAGCAGTTGATTGATCGCCGAAACGTCTTGCGCACTGTCGACGGCGGAACCGGCAAACGCTTCGATCAAGCGCGATTCCAGGGAAACGATTGGGCCTTGCTGCGGGCCACGCAATTCAACGAAGGCTGACCGCGCGATAAGCGACGAGAAAATACTCGGAATGGACATACGAGATACTCATGAAAATGGCCATTGTCACGAGCAATGGCCAGCCGAAAGAGCAAGCGTCAGCGAGCCGCCTGGATGATCGCCATGTCGATATCCTTGAAGCCCTTGACCGTGTTGGTCTGGGCGTTTCGGAACACCGTGTAGGACGAAAATGCGGCTTGGTAAGCGGCGAGCTTTCCAGGGTCCGAAGCATCTTTCTCGAGCGCTTCAAGCGCTTTATCCAGGGCTTCCTTGAGCTTCTCTGCGCCAGCCTCGAACGCTGCGGCTTGCTCGCCAAGGAAGTCATCGGGAAATGTAATGGGCAGACCGATACCAGCCATGTGTCACCTACTCTGTGTGGTTGAGGAAATGCCAGGACGAGGGACTCGTCTTGACGTAGCCCTGGGGGCCGGTTTGAAACGACTTGCCCTTGAGCGCGTCGTCCTTGAGCTCGACAGCGAAATGCACGTAGCGATCACCCCACTGCCGGTTAAAACTGTCGACATACTGGCGAGCGGCGGCCAGTTCGGAATCCTGCAGGTTGCCCTCGATGGCAAACGTCACACTGTCTTCGTGCTCGACCCGGCTGAAGGCCAGTGAAAGACGCTGCAAACCACCTTGGGCGAGATCGGCGAGCAGCCTGTCATCCTGCATCTGCACCACGATGTCGCGGGCATAAGGCGCTGCCGCGAGTAGCGTATCGAGCAGTTGTGCCTGCTTGTCGGGTGTAAGTACATTGCGTCGGGTACTGAGCAGCAGTCGCGGCACCGACGGGTCCTTGAGATCCAGGAAATGCCAGGCCAGTTGCGGATCATGGTCGACCAGCACCTGCTCCAGCCGACGACGCTCCTGGTCGATCATCAGCACCTGGCCGTCCAGGTTGTTGTGGCGGGTCAACACCTGGCGACTCCAACCGGCATCGCGCTCGGAAGAGACAAAGACATAGACCAGATGATCACGACCGCGCAGCACCTGGACCTCGGCACTGGCGCCGCTGATCAGCACACGAATATCGGTTTCCGGCGCTGGCCCCGGCATCGACCAAAGGCCAATCGCAACGACCAACGCCACCAGCGCCAGGCCACCAGCGATCCATCGCGCTAGCGGGACACGCCACTTCACGAAGTTGGCCGGCTCGGATGAAGCGCCGCTGCCATGGCCGAGAAGCTCCGGTGCCCAAGCCTGGTCATCAGGACGCAAGGCAATGTGCAGGCCGCCGACCTGCACCCTGGCTTGAAACGCACAGTGGCGCACTTCCACTGAATCGCCGAGCAGCCGCAGCGGCAGCCCGTCCGGCGCAGCCTGATCGGCCAGCACCTCGAAATTGCAGCCACCTTGCTCCAGGGGAACGAAGATGGCATCCGCCGGAACACTGGCCGATAGCGCGCCATCCCCGAGCAACTCCACCGCACCGACCACGAACAAGGTGGTGCCTTGGCCAAGCGCGAATTCACAGCCCTGCAATGGACCATTGAGGATCCGCAGGACACAGGGCTGTAAGGCGGGGGTCGTCGGGACTGTCACCGTCCAAACTCCAGGGCAGGCAAATGAGCACACAGGGTAGGAAGACCGGCGACAGGATTCCTGATCGAATTCTGTCGATTGCCTGGGGCAGAGGATCAGAATTCTGCGCCAGCCCGCTCATCGCGCCGCTGGCCGGCCCAGGATGAGCACCTGATAGCGCTGCCAGACTTTGCGCGCATAGCGAAGCCGCGCGCCCTGCCGATGGGGTGAATTGCCGGCGTTGTAGGCACCGACCGCCGTCCAGTTGTAGCCATGACGGGCAATGAACTCGGCCAGCACCGACGCACCGACTTCCACCGACAGGCATGGCTCATCCAGCAGGCGTTGCTCGGTAATGCCCTGGGCATGCAATCGGGGTAGATGAATGCTGTTGATCTGCATCAGCCCGATGTCGCGGGTGCCGTTACGGTTGTGGTTGATCGCATCTGGCCGCTGCCCGGATTCGACATCGGCAATCGCTTGCAGCAGTTCGGGCTCGATGGCATGTAATTGCCCCGCCCTGCTCCAACACCAGGCGTGCGCCTGGGCCATGCCAAGCCCCAGACACAGCGGCCAGCATAACCATTTGCTCCTGCGCCGCTTCATGCCAGGCGCCGCTCGCAGACCCACGTCAGCTGTTCGTGAATGCGCACCCGCATGATCTGCGCTCGCACACACCCTGGGTCATGCTCCAGGCACTGGTCGATCATTTGCGCCGCCTGCTCATTGCGCCGCCAGAACCAGTGATGCCAGGCATGAAAGTACAGCACGTCAGCCTGATCGGCCGACAATAGGCAGCGGCGGAACAACGCCTGGGCCGCCTGCTCGCAGCCGCGCAAACTGGTGAGCAACGCCAGGCGCGTCAATGCCGGGATGCTGCCGGGGTCCAGCGCCAAGGCCTTGGAAACCGCCGAATGCGCCTCTTCCATGGCGCGTTCCGGATCACCCAGGCCCATCATCGCCTGCCCCAGCCACACATCCGCCAAACCGCACCAGGGCGGCGCGTAGCCGGCATCGAGTTTCAAACATTGCCTGAACAGCACAAGGGCATCGCGCAGGCTTTGCGCCGTATGCTGCTGCACATTGCACAAGCCATTGAGATAGGCCACCGCCACCGCATAAGACCCACAGCGCTCACCGACCGGACGCAATCCAGGTACGCGCTGGGCCACCAGACACGTCAACACGCCAAGCGCCTCCCCGGGATCACCGGCGTCCAGGGTCTGTCCATGCAACAGGGCCTGATCGCTGCCACGAATCAACTCCACCGACCAGTGTTGTTGCTCGCCCGCACCGATAAAACGCCCACTCAAACAGTAATCCGTCGACAATTGCCCAACCAACGCGCGGACATCGCTCGACACACCATGGGCCGCAATCAGTCCCGACGGCATGACATGCAGGGCCTCGCCGAACGCCATGGACAATTGGCGGATCATCACATCCTGCAGATCCAACGCCGCCGTCTCGCCCAGGTTACGAAAAGGCAACACCGCCAGCGAAGGCGCCGCCATCCTTGCCTGGCTCGACACATCGAGCGCAACCACTGGACAGGTGAATCGATAGCCCTGGCCGTACACCGTGGCAATGAAATCCTTGTGCTCCTTGAGCAGCTTGCGCAGTGCGTAGATACAGCGAGTCAATGACTCCTCCGCGGCATCCATCCACGGCCAGACCTGGTCCAGTAGATAATCCTTGCTCACGACAGCCCCCGCCGATTTCAACAGCAGGCGCAGCACGTGTAGTTCTTTAGGTGGAACATGAACTCCTTGTCCATCTCGCATCAGCGTTCCATCGCTTTGCAATAGCCAGTGGTCAAAAACGAATGACTTCACCAGCGGTTGATCAGTTGCACTGTCCATACTCTGAGACTTCTCTATAGAAAGTTACTGAAGCGCGATTGAGCCTGTAGATGAACAGGCTCGGGATGGCGAGCTGCGTGACTATAGGAAGATGTGCAGGAGGATTCCGTAGGGTACTGAATGTTATTGACGTAGGAAACCGCGACGATAACCGTAGGAAGACAAACAATAAATCAAGCCAGAAAACTTAACCGCACCGGGATTGGCGAATAAACACAGCAATGAGCTTTAAAAGACGTCCTGTACCACTGAACAGGTGCCATCAAGCGCTACCCTCCATGTGCCTGCGCACCGATTCGACTATATCCTGCACCGTCCTCCATTCCCCCACCTCATCTTCGGACAGTTCAATACCGAAAGCGTTGTTCACCTCCAAGACAAGCTCGACCAGACTCATGGAGTCGATAGACAGGTCCTCGATCAATCGCGAACCACCTCCAATGATCCGACCGCCACGGGAAATACCAACCGCCAACGATTTGATGACCGCTTGAATATCTTCAATTAGATTTTCTGACATTTTTATTTCCTGAAAAAAATCTGGCAGACGTGGAACAGTACACGCCAAGCCAGATTCAATATCGCTGCTGTTGCTCAATCTTAGAAGTTCAACATCGCTCTCAACATGTCCGAGTACTGATTCAAATGCGCCGACAAGGTCTTATTGAAATTGTCATGATAAGCGTTGGCATTCGAGTACTTCTGCGTGAAGGACTGCAATCTGTTTTTCAGAAGTTCCTCCTGGGCGTTGAAGCCGGTTTGCCAAGCGTTGAATGCAGCCGTATCGAGTTTTTCCGTGTCGCCATATTTTTTCAGTCCTTCGTGCATCACATTCAGAGGTCCGATATCGATGACCACGCACCAGGGACCGTTCGGCTTGGGATTCTGCTGAAGGCAACTGTCAGGCAGGCCCAGCGCTTCGAGCCATTTTTGAGCTTCCTCCTTAGTCGCCCCGGCAGCGGGTGGTTTTGGAAAGAGCATCGCATCGGAGTTGGGCAGGGAATATTTTTCAATCAGTCTTTCCAGAGCGTCGCGCAACGGGCCCGCACTTAGCTCGACCTCTTTACCGTCGTTCACCCCCTCGATCCAATCCTTCAACATCGCGGTAATTTCGGTGTTGAAGTCGGAAAAGAAACCCGAGTAGGCCGCGATGATGTGCTCGTAGCCCGCGAGGTAACCGTTCTTGATCAGGTCGATCAGTCCAAGGAGCTTGTCGAAGAAGTCGTTCGAAGAGCTTATCGTCGCATCCAAAGCCTCGGCGATCTCGAGGGGTTCCTGCTCTTCCAGATGTTCCTGGAGAGCGCCAAGGATTTTGCTGTGCTCGTCATTGAGCTGCTGGCACTGGCTTTTTTCCAGAAGCCCCGAGCCCTGGCTGTGGGTCATCACCGCACAGCACTGGCGCACCTGCACCGCCCACATTTGCGCCCGGTCACGTTTGCCGTGGATCTGTTCGACAAACTCCGCGATCAGATGCTGCGCGGCAGGCTCGGCGGGCGTGCCTTCTGGAGGCTTGGCGATGATTGACGGGCACTTGAGCAGATGACCGAGGCTGCGGTTCATTGCGCTCATGGACCGCTCGAGCAGGTGCGTCAGGGAACTGACCGTTTGGATCTCGACAGGTACCTCCGCAGGCGGCACTGTATCGGTGATGGCCTCCACGTTCGGCAGCGATACGATGGGCGAACGAATAGATTGGGTGATTTCCATAGACCTCTCTCCTTTACGCCGTCACGGCCCGAATGACATCGCTGCGCGATTGGAAAAGCTGCATCACCATATCCATCATTTTGTGTAGCAGCGCCGCGTCGGCCCCATCCTTCTGACCGACTTCATCGCCCAGGCTCTTCTGGCTGCTCTGTGCGCTTTGCATCAGCACTTCTTTCTCTTTCGCGGCATGCTCGGTCAGACGCACCAGGTTCGAGACCACTTGGTTGAAGCTCATCGACATAGAGCTGAGGACGCGGCCGAACTCCAGTTTCTTTTCAATGCCTTTGGCGCCCATCTGGCTCAGCCAGTCGGAGGTCTGGCCGACCTTCTGGGCCTTGAGGATCTCACCGTCGAACCAGGCCTGCTCCTTGTCCGTCAGTGTCGAGCCCTTGGGCTTGAAGTCGACGGTGGTCGGGCGAGCGAAATCATCGAAGGTCTTGATCTTGTAGGTGGTTTGCGGGTTCCACTCGTTGCGATTGCGCTCCAACTTGAGGTCGCGCTCCAGGGTGCCGGCATCCATGGCATTACGCTTGTTCACATCGATATCGGCATGCTTCAACGCCTGGCCCTGGAAGGTCTTGACCATGGCGAACCCGGAGATGGCGCCGGACACCACTGCACCGGTGATGGCGCTGTTCAGTGCGGCCCGGCCCGACTCGACAATGGCCGCGCCTTGGGATTTCGCCGCCTCGGCGGCCATGACACTGAAGTGACCACGCAGTTGCGCATTGGCGACTCGCGCGATGTTCAAGGCAATGATCGCAGCCACCAGTACGTTGGCGTGTTTCTCCCAGGCGCCCGGATCGAACACCAGATCGGTGCGCACATCATCGCTGACCATCGACAAGGCTTGCGCGAAGTCCTCCTGGTCCGATTCAGTGGACTGATAGGCGTTGATCCGGCTTTCCAGTTCCGCAGCCGAAGGGCCTGCGAAGTTGCCGTTCTGGAGGATTTGCTTTGCAGCGATCTGGTCGAAGATCGACGAGTCCTCAAGGGGCTTGCGCTTTGAAAATTGCTCCTGGGCGATCAACTCGCCCAGCCCAGGGTCATTGACCGGGTCGTGGTTAATGACAGGGGGTGCGATTCGGGTTGGAACGTGAATAGTGGTCATCGTAGGTACCTGTTGCCCGTGATTTCAAACATGCCTGACCATTTGCAGGCGGACGGAATGGCTGCGTTGCATATCGGCAAATAGCTGTTCGATCTGGCGGGTTCGTTCCTGCATCGCCTGGCCGTAGGTGTCGACCACCTGAGTCAGGTAGGCGCTGATCTCCTCGCTGATCGCCATGCGTACCCGCACGTCGGCCAGGTGCACGGCAGCCTGGGCCTGGTGCTGGCCGCTTTTGATTTGCAGTCCGCCTTGCACCGCGACATTGCCGAACTCGGTAACGGCCTGGGCGATCTCCAGGTTGGCGGCGTAACGCGCCAGCAATACCGGATCGGCGCCATTGGTGATGAAACCGCGCAACTGGGTGAGCATCTGGGTCAGCGTGTTGCCGACCGAGGTTGCCACTTGCTTCATCGCCTGCATCGCGGCGGGCGCGGCCTGGGCGACGACAGACGCCAGTTTCGAGGCGACGGCGCTGACCATAGGCCCGATCACCTGCACCCCGACGATGGCCACCAGCGCGACAGCGGCCAGCGTCGAAACGACGCCCTGGATCATGCCGGCGATTTGCGCAATCTCCTTGGCCTTGTCCTCATCCACGCCCAGGTCGATCAATAGCTTGGTGTAGATCTCGGTGAACCGCTTGATGGCTTCCTGCATGACAACGGTCAGCGGCTTCATTGCTTCAGCCATGAACGACACGCCGGTTTTGTCCTGGATGACCGAGTCGGCAATCATCACCGCCGCGCCGACCACGCCCACGGCGATGAGCACCGGGTTGGCGGTCAAGACACCGGCAGCGATGGTCGCGACGGTCAAGATCGCCCCGACGATCTTGCCGATGCAGCCCATGGTCTTTTGCAGGGCCTCGGCCTTGCGGACTTCTTCCAGGTATTTTTCCGACTCACGCTGCATGTGTGCCTGGAGCCTGGCTTGCAGCTCCTGGAAAAGCTCCTGGTTGAGCTCTTCCTTGTTCTGTGCCGCCTCGCCGAGCAACTCGATGATTTTCAAGCGGTTCAGTAGCGCCAGCGCACTGCTGCCGAGGGCTTTTTCATCGGTTTCCTTGGGGGTCGAACTCATGGCACTGAACATCAGCACTTTGCTGAACACCGCGCTCACCGTCTTGGCACAGGCGTTGGCGACCTCGATCAGTTTCAGATGCGCAACGGTGGAGGTTTGCAGGGTTTGGACCTGGCTGGTCAAGTCGCCCCGGATCTGGTCACGCCGGGCCAGCTCCTGGGCATACTCGGGGGACTCCGGGTCAAGCTGTGCCAGGCGCGCCTCGCTTTCTTGAAGCAACGCCTGGAAATGCAGGATTCGCTCCTGCAATTGATCGAGGTGTTCCTGACTGCTCCCGACATTGCCCTCGGCCGCCGCCATGGCCTCGACGGCAGCGGTGTATTCAGCCGACAGGTTTTCATGGGCCTGTTGCTTGGCGCCGGCCATGCTCTGCAGCATCGCCAGGCGGTTTTTCAGCTTCTTGACGTCGACCTCACCGATCAGCTCACTGATCATCGCCATCAATAGCGTGAACAGATCGCCGTCGGTTTCCTGTTTGTTGCCATCGGCGCGCAGCGCTGGCGCATGCAGCACGGGCCGGCCGGTCGCGGCGGCGGACGGGCCATTCTGACCTTCGTATTTGACCGACATCAGGTCCGCCAGGGCTTGCTTGCCAGCCTCCTGAAAATCAGCGGTCCTGGCGGCCTTGCTGGCCGCCGCTGCGTATTTTTCAAAGGCCTCGCTGCGACTCATTACCCCTTGGAATGCGGGGCTTGGGATGCTTCTGATTTCACTCATGTTCAGTCCTCCGAACATTGCTGTTCCATGTGGGCCAAGGTGTCGAGATACACTTTGGCTTGCTCGCGCAGATCGTCTTGCGTGGCTTGCTCAAGCACGTATTCGAAACACAACCGGGCCTTGCCGACTTTGCCCAGGGCCAGATGGCACTGACCGGTGTACAACATCGGTCGGTAGTCGTTCTTGCCTTGGGCAAAAGCGATGGCATACAGGTCGATGGCCTTCTGGTGGTTTTGCTTGAGCTGGTGCACCGCAGCCAGTCCCATCCAGTAATGGCTGTTGTAGAAGTCGTAGATGCACAGGAAGTGAAAGAACTTCTCGGCATCGTCCAGCCGCCCCTGTTCGTAGAACTGGAAAGCGAAGGCATAGAGACTGTCCATGTGCTCGTCACTGATGCCTTGCACATCTTTCAACGCCGCCCCACCGAGCATCGCGTCGACGATGTCCAGGGCCACCTGCTCGTCTTGTTTGTTGTCGCGACTCATCAGCCACACTCCTGAAAAAACGTCAGCGCCGCTGACCGGTGCCATTGAGCCAAAACGTCGGGAGGCCCGCTGCCAAATTGCGCTCATGCTGCTGTTCAAAGGAAAAAGAAGATCTCTGTGGCGAGGGGATTTATCCCCGTTGGGCTGCGCAGCGGCCCCAAAACTGAAAACTCGGTGCGCCAGACAGATTGAGTTCACAGCCTTGGGTCTGCTGCGCAGCCCAGCGGGGATAAATCCCCTCGCCACAAGGGTTGTGCCTGGCTTTGTCATTCACTGGCTGACATCGGCCTCACGCCTGTTCAACCTGCTCCAGCCAGATCAGCAACCGCAGTACTTCCTCGATTTCCTGCACCTGGAGGAAGCTGTAGCGCTGGTGGGTCTTGAAGATCCGCCGGGCCAGTGCGACGTCGTTGATCACCGGCACCCCGACCTCCTTGGCATACGCCCGCACGGCCAGGGCGCGCTGGTTGGTTTCCATCAGGGAGATAAACGGCAGCAGCGTGATTTCCGGGCGGAAGTACACGCCGATGGCAATGTGAGTGGGGTTGGCGATGATCATGCGTGAGCTGCGCACATCGGACTTGACCTGCTCCGACAGCAGCTCCATGTGCAGGTCACGGCGGCGGCCCTTGATCTGCGGGTTGCCGTCCTGCTCCTTGTGTTCGCGCTTGACCGAATCCTTGTCCATCATCTGGTCTTTCATGAACAACCAGTATTCGCTGAGGGCATCGAGCACGACGATCAGCAGGATGCAGGCCAGGAATGCCAGTACCAGCACCAGCAACAAGCGTCCCCAGATTGCGAACAGGTCCGGCGCCTGGGCGAACAGTTGGGCAAACAGCAGTTGCCGCTGGGTGACCCAGACAAGCCACAGCGCCATGGCAAAACTGCCCAGGTACAACAGCGCCTTGAACGTGTCCTTGACGGTGCGCAGGCTGAACAGTTTCTTGAAGCCATTGATCGGGTTCAACGCACCGAGGTTCAGCTTCAATGCTTCGCTGGCCAGGGCAAAACCGCTTTGCAGCAGGGCCGGCAAGGCACTGGTCAGCACGCACACCAACAACAACGGCAGCAACGCCTTGAGGCCGACCTGCACCAGCATCGCCGAGTACGCTTGCAGGTCCGCGTCAAAATCGCTGGCGATGATGCGCCGGTAGACCTCCATGATATCGCCCAGCGAGCTGTTGAAAACCATGTAGCTGATGCCACACAACGTCAGGCAGGTGATGACCAGGTCCTTGGCCTTGAAGGTCTGGCCTTTGCGCGCGGCATCCCTGAGACGCTTGGCGGTGGGCTTTTCAGTCTTCGAGGCGCTGGACGACATGCCCGCCCTCCCCGCCACCCAGATACCGGGCCAACCCATCGGACGTCGTGCCCATGCGCAAGACTTCATCCGGCAGATGCACGCCGAAATACAACATCAACACCACCAGCGCCACCAGGCTCTTGACCGTCAGCGACACCGAGAAGGCGTTCATCTGTGGCGCATACCGCGAGAGCAAACCGAGCAACGCTTCGCTGACCAGCAACGTGGCCACCACCGGCGCACTGATCACCAGGGTCTTGCTCACCACCCCGTCGAGCAAACCATTCAGGGCCGACAGATGCAGCTCGCAGCCGTGGGCCGGCGCGCAGATGCGATAACTGTGACCGACGGTTTCGAGCATCAACAACATGCCGCCACCTTCGAGATACACCGCCGCCGCAAACAGCTGGAGAAAATTCGCCAACTCCGACGTATCGACACCGTTGGCCGGGTCCACCGTGCTGCTGAGCATCGCGCCGCGCTGGTTGTCGATCAGGTTGCCCATGGCGTGCAGCACCCAGAACGGCCAACACAGCAGCACCCCCAGCAACACGCCAATACCCGCCTCGCGCAACACCAGGCCAACAAAGGCCACGCTGTCGAGGTCCGGCCCAGGCACGCCAACGTAGCGCCAGAACCCCAGCGCGACCAAGACGATTACCGCTTGGCGCGCCGCGCCCGTCAGCACACCGCTGTTGAGAAACGGCAACATGAAAAAAATCGGCGCCAGGCGCGCCACGCCCAACAGCGCCGCAGCGAACCAGGCGTACAGCTCGAAGAACAACGTCACCGACATCGCCTAACCCAACGCCAGGCGAATGACTTCACGACTGAAATCCAGCAGGGTTTCGCCGTACCAGCCCGAGAGCAAAAACAGGCACGCGGCGACCGCCACCAACTTGAAGCCGAATGGCAGCGTCTGCTCCTGCAACTGGGTCACAGTCTGGATCAAGCCGACCACCAGGCCGACCACGGTGGCGACAATGATCGGCCACGCCACCATCAGCAGAATCAGGTACAGGGTCTTGTTACCGGCATAGACCAGCTCGTTCATGGGCGTGGGCCTATGCCAGCAAGGTCAGGTATTGCTTGACCAGCCCGGTCGACAGCAGCGCCCAGCCGTCCAGGGCGACAAACAGCACCAGTTTGATCGGCACGGAAATGATCACCGGGCTCATCATCATCATGCCCAACGCCAGCAGGATGCTGGAGATCACCAGATCGACGATCACGAAGGGCAGGTACAGGTAGAAACCGATCTTGAAGGCGCTCTTGATTTCGCTCAGGGCATAGGCCGGCAGCAGCGAAAACAACGACGGCGCCAGTTCTTCATCGGCAGGCCAGTCAGCGTCGGTTTCATCCTGGGCCACCTGGGCCCGTTCAAAAAACAGCGCCAGCTCCGGGTCGGTGTACTTGCGCAGATAGTCCTTGTAGCTGCCCAGGCCGTTCTCGGCGAAATTCACCACCGACTCGATGTCGGTGAAGGCCACCGCTTCGGTCTTGTAGTAGTCATGGCCCTGCTTCATGACCGGCGTCATGACGAAAATCGCCAGCATCAGCGCAATCGCATTGAGCGCCATGTTCGACGGCACTTGTTGCAGGCCCAAGGCGTTGCGCACGATGACGAAGACGATGGAGAACTTGAGGTAGCAGGTGCCCGCCGCCACCAGGAACGGCAACAGCGAAGCGAATGCCAGCAGCGCGATCAGCGAGACGTCATTCATCCCCGTCGTTCCGATAGACCTTCAGCAGTTCGACGCCCAACTGGTCGTCCAGCTGCACCAACTCTCCCAGGGCAATCGGCTTGCCGTTGGCACGTACCTCGATGTGTCGCGCCGCGTCGTCGGCCAGCGGGATCAATTGCCCGGCGATGATTTGCGACAGTGTCGCCAGGTCGGTGTCGTGGGTCGCAAGCAGGAACTCCAGGCGCACCGGCAGCGCCCCCAGGTCGACATCCACGTCAGGCTCGGGCGCGTTCTCCGGATGGGTATCGGCCACGGTCGGTTGCATGTGTAAACCCTCTTCGCTAAAGGTAAAAACGCCAAGGCAGCGGTCCGCCAGAAAACAGCGCTGAGCCCGCTGGGTGATGCGCAGCACATCGCCTTCACCCAGGCGCATCCGACTGGCAAGACTCAGGTGGCTGACGCCGAGCATCAGCGCCAGGCGCACCGGCAAGTCCCTCAGCCATGAGTCGGCACCCAACGGACCACGCACGGCGGTGCGGGACGGCAATTGGGTCAACCACACGCGCCCGCGCGGTGTGTCGAGCCACGGCAAGTCGTGCGCAGGCAATCGCGCCGGGGCCACGCATTCGATGTCCGCCAGCGTGCGGTAACGCAACTCCTCCACCTCCAGCAGCAAGGGCCGTGGCACCGCCTGGAACAGTTCGACGATGCTCGGCAACGGGCATTCGAGCACCAGCAACGACTGCAAGGTCGGGAGCGTATGATCCAACCAGTCGCGGGCGAGGATCAGCCCGCGCCAATCCGC